>Ga0070737_10004974_pt1 | contig 12958 bp, 9 predicted proteins | sample Coa_R1_10_FD_66438 | JGI IMG/M metagenome (GOLD analysis project Ga0070737, IMG submission 66438) | Surface soil microbial communities from Centralia Pennsylvania, which are recovering from an underground coalmine fire - Coalmine... | ecosystem: Environmental > Terrestrial > Soil > Unclassified ... | reverse complement strand
GGGTTGGCGGTTCCCCAAATACGGCCGCGGCCGCGCAACGCAGACATGTCGGTGCGAGATACCGAGCGGATGGCAGCGAGCGGAACGCGCTTCACGACGCCAGGGAAGTAGTAGCCCCTGATGGTGAGGGCGTCGTCGGTCACGCCGATGGAAGCATCGTGATAGGCCATGGTCCCCTCCTTGGGTTCTTGCGGGGGATAGCAGCAGGAGTCGCCCTTCCTGACCGCGCAGCGATGCTATCCCAGCCCGGTTGGAGCACCCTTGTCAGTGCCGCCACCGATTCAGGGACTCGGCGTCGAAGCTTCGACGTTGACGCGGCCAGACCCAGACGGTAGCGTTCGACTGTCGACCGATTGATCGGTCAACACATGTTGGGGAATCGGCATTTGCGGAGAAGAGCCCTGGATGCTTTGCTCGTTGAGCGCCCGAAAGTCGTTCGGCGTCGCCGCCGTCTGCGCCCTGCTCGCGTCTGGCGCGATGGCCGAGCCGTCGCTGGCGACCACCTCTGGGCCGGGGCCACTGTGGGGTGCTTCGTGCTACAAGGTTCGCGACGCCAACTCTCCCTATTTTTCATCCCATTACGTTTACGGCGCCACTAACGTCGACGCGCAAGCCGGCAACGCTTCTCTGACCGCCAACGAATCGGCGTCCGGTACGGTCACTGTCTTTCGCGCCGACAGCGCCGACGACGACAACCAGGTGAACTATTTCGCCACTGGGTATCAGCCGACCACCGGCCAGGCGATAGGTGCCCGACCCAACGCCGGGAGCTTCCTCGGCATTCGTTACCGGACTGGACGTGGCGCTTCCTCAGCGGTCCACTTCGCTTGGCTGCGCACGTGGCCCCATGAGCAGCGGTATCTCTCTGACATGTCGCCTGTCCCCGTAACCACCTACATCGCACCGGGCAACCTCGGTCTCATCGTCACCGACACCGACCTGGCCACCGCGGGGAGCCTCCACGCACTCGACCGCGCCGTGCGTGCCGGCGGTCCGGATGTATTTGTGCGCCACCTGGTGGTGAGCCGAGCCGCCGGATCTCCGGTCGTATCGGCTTCCCTGGTGGCCTACGGCAACTTCAGCCCCATTGCCTCCGAAGTGCCCTACATACCCTTCGAGGACTCGGGATGCGCGACTCAGGCGAACCTCTCGAAGGTGGGGAGCTACTCGATCTCCGAGCAACTGGCCACGGTCTCGTGGTCGGGGGTCGATCTCCTGACCGGCCAGCCGGCGACCGCCTCCGTGGCCATGGGATTCGACGGTCAGACATCGCGCTACCAGATCGGCGCCGACAGCCAGGACCCGCTCGCCCCTCCGGGGCCGCCCGACGGTTACGAGCAGCTGGAGGCCGCACCGTACAGGCTGGGCGATTCGACGGCCGACGCTGGCCAGCCAACGATCGCTCTCGAACGCCCGCTGGTGTTCGGGCCCACCGGGATCGCCAGCGCGCGGCTCTATGTAGCTGCCGAGCCTCGGGCGCACATGGCTGTCGCCCAGATCGTCGCTGCTCGTCAGGACAGCTTCGACGAGCAGCTTGCGCAGGTGGAAGCCGCGTGGCAGGCGCTCTTCCGCCACGTCCCGCTACCGGCAACCCAGGATTCCCGGGTGGTCGAGGTGGCGGAGCGCTCAGTGATCACGATGTTGCTCGCCATCGACCCGAGGACCGGTGCAATCGTGGCGTCCTCGGACACCCAGGGCCCCTACGGAGAGGACTGGATCCGAGACGGGTCGTTCATCAATGCCGCACTCGACGAGAACGGCTTCGTGGCACTCGCCACGCGCCATGACCTCTTCTACGCTCGCACCCAGTCCGCCCCCGATCATCCTCTGCCAGGGGTTCCTTTCGGGAACTGGCCAATGAACATGTACATGACAGGACAGCCCGGCGGGCCGATCCCGTGGGAGATCGACGAGACCGGCTACGGCGCCTGGACTCTCTGGCGCCAGGCCCGGTTCGTGCCCGCTCAGGGACGTATCCAGTACCTCCACGAGGTCTTTCCCGCGATTGCCCGCGCGGCGGACTTTCTCCTGGCCTGCCAGGATCCCGACAACGGCTTCCAGTGCGCGGCGAGCGAGGACGACAACTTCACCCCTAGCCAGACCCTGCACGGTGCCCTGCCGGACCTGCTCGCTTTGCGCTCGGCGGTGGCCGCTGCCACCGTTCTGGGCGATCATTCGACGATCGTCGACGAGTGGCAGGCCCGCGCCCAACGGCTCCAGCAGGCGATCGACTCGCTTTACGATCCCGAGGCGCACGCCTACCGGGAAGGCCCATCGTCAACCGAAGCGACCCCGGTCAACTTCGAGGACGGGGGCCTGATGCTGTGGCCCACCCAGTTGCATCCCTATGCCAACCCCACGATGGAGGGTGAAGCCGCGGCGACGCAGACAGCCATGGACGCATCCTTCGACGCGGCGGGCGGCGACTACGAGGGCGTCGCCCTGCTGGGGCTGTGCCATGCCGACAGGGGGACGGCTCCGGCCCAGCTCGGGTCGTTGCGCCAGACGCTCGACTATATGGCAAATACCTTGACCACTTCTACGGGTCTCTTCGGCGAGGGTTGGCTGCGGTGGGGGGATGGCCGGATCACCCCCCTCAATGACCAGCCCCACGTATGGGAGCATGCCCTCTTCGATATGTCTGCCCTCTGCCTGGACGGCTCGTCGTGAACCGATCAGCCGCCGGCACGTAGGGACCCGACCGTCTACGACCGGACGGTGGCGCTCGTCGCCAGGGCGGTGGGAGACTTCAGCGAGCAGCGACGGCGCGCGCCCGGAAACGCAGCGGCTGCTCGCCGTACTCCTCGATGGCGTGGGCGATCCACCCCGCGGTCCGAGCAATGGTGAAGATCGCCTCTCCGGCGTCTTCAGGCATGCGAGCGGCGAGCGTCAGCACCGCCAGGGCCATGTCCACATTCGGCTCCAGATCGGTGCGCATGTGGACGGCGGAGATGACGCGCTCGGCAAGGGCGAGCACCGGATCGTCTGGACTCGCCGCTCGGATGTGTTCGAGGAGGACCCGGGCGCGGGGATCGCCCAGGGGGTAGAGCGGGTGACCGAAGCCAGGTACCCGCTGGTGGATCTCCATGGCCTGGGCGATGGCCGGCTCGGGGCCGGTTTCGAATGCGGTTTGGAGCAGCTGGTAGGCGTAGCGAGAGGCCCCGCCGTGCAACGGTCCAGAGAGCGGCCCGAGCCCGGTGAGGACCACCGCGTATGGGTCCGCTCTGGCCGAGGCTGCGACCCTGGCGGCCAGGGTCGAGACAGCCAGCTCGTGGTCTGCGAGCAGCACCAGCGCCGCGTTCAGGCTGGCCACCAGCCCCTGGGTGGGGCTAATTCCTGCTAGGCGCCCCCAGAGCCGTCCGGCGATGGTTCCTCGCCTCGGGGGATGCCCGTCGTCGAGGTGGAGGCGTGCCGTACGCGAGTCCACGCTCGATCCGAGGGCCTCGGTCATGGTGGCGATCAGCGAGCCCGCCCGTTCTGCTACCGATCGAGCGGTCAGGTCTGACCGAAACGGGTCTGCGGCGGAGGCCAGGACGACGGCCATGCGGAGGCGGTCGCGATTGGCCGATGGCTCAGGGAGCACGACGGGCGCCGCTTTCCAGTTTGCGGAAGGTTCGTCGTGCTCGCCTGTCCACAGCAGGCGCGCCACCTCCTCGAAGGTGGCCTTGTCGGCGAGGCGGATGGCGCTCTCTCCACGGTAGAGCACATCGTCGTCGACGATTGCCGTCAGCGATGTCTGGATCGTGAAGTCGAGCGCCGGTGGTCGGGTGGCGCGCCGAGGCCGTCCGCGCCGGGCCAGCCGCTCCACCTCCTCGGGGTCGAACCTGCTGGTCCTGGAGCCCGGCTCCCTCCAGCTGTGGAGCGTCCCCCGGCTCACGTACGCGTAGACGGTGTCCACTTTCACGCCGAGCCGGGCAGCCGTCTCGCCGGCAGACAATGCATGCATAGACTTGACGATAATCAACCTTGATATGGTTGGCAGAACGCTTCAGGCTGGTGACATGCGGACGGTTGAGAGTGTCGTGACGTTGCCTGCGATCACCGCGGTGCTCGAAAGAGTTGCTCGGGCAGCTCTCCTACCGATGCGCCGACACTGCGTCGGATCGTCGGTGATCGTGCAGGAGAGGAACTCGTCGGAGTCGTGTGGCTTCGGGACGTGGTTCATTTGAGCCCGGTCGGCTCCCCCGAAGTGCTTCGTGGGCTCAAAGGGGTCCTCGTGGCCGATACCGAGATCGGAGACGTGAGGGGAGCGGAGGGTTTCTACCACTACCGCCAGTACTCTGCGGTGGAGCTGGCGACCAGCCGGCCGCTGGAGGACGTTTGGCGGCTGCTCGTGGATGGGAGCCTGCCGGCGGCGACGGGAGAACGGTCCGAATTCGTGGAGGAGGTGCGCCCGCTGCGTGCCATCCCGCCGGGAGTCGCCGCCGTGCTCCCGGCCATTGCCAGGGTGAGCGGCCCGCTCGACGGGCTGCGGACCGCCCTGTCGTTCGCCGCCGCCGAACGCGGCTGTCGTCCCCTCTACGACATAGACCAAAAGGGGCGGCGCGCCGACGCGCTCTTTGCCGCGGCCGTCACCCCGACGCTCCTCACCGCCATCCACCGGCTTCGCGCCGGCGAGAGACCCGTCCCGCCGAGGGACGACCTGGGTTACGCGGCGAACTACCTGTGGATGCTGACCGGGGCCGAGCCACCCCCCGAGCACGCCGAGGCGTTGGAGCGCTACCTCATCTCCACCATCGACCACGGCTTCAACTCCTCGACGTTCACCGCCCGGGTCATTGCGTCCACCGGCGCCGACCTCGGGGCGTGCGTCACCGGGGCGATCGGCGCGCTGAGCGGCCCGCTGCACGGCGGGGCGCCGAGCCGCGCACTTGAGCTGCTCGACGAGATAGGTACTCCGGATCGGGCTCGAAAGGTCATCACCGAGAAAGTCCGTTCTGGACGGCGGATCATGGGGTTCGGGCACGCCGTCTACCGAACCGAGGACCCCCGCTCGCGCATGCTGCGCCACGTCGCTCAGCAGCTCGGTGGCCGCCTGGTGGAGCTGGCCGTCGAGGTCGAGCGCACCGTCGTCGAAGTGCTTGCCGAGCTCAAACCCGGTCGGGAGCTCTACACCAACGTCGAGTTCTACGCCGGCGTCGTCATGTCCGCTTGCGGAGTCCCACCCGAGATGTTCACCCCGACTTTCGCCTCGAGCCGGGTGATCGGCTGGAGCGCGAACATCCTCGAGCAGGCCGCGGACCCCAAAATCATCCGGCCGAGCGCCCGCTACGTCGGGCCTCCACCCCCTCAGCCCGTGCCTCCGATCGTTGAGAACGGCCACGCATCCCTTCCCCCCATGCACGGTCGGGCGTCTCGAGCGTGCTGATCACGGCCATCCGGAAGGGACACGCTCAGGCCCGCTAGCGTCGGGGCATGGTCCAAGACCTCGTCGACCCTCGGCGCGAAGAGCCGTCTTTCCTGCTCGGTGAGCGGGAGATGCTGGAGGCGTGGCTCGAGTTCCACCGGGCGACCCTGTTGCTCAAGTGCGGAGGTCTGGACGACTCGGGGCGCAAGGCCAGGCCGGTTCCGACGTCCAAGCTGTCGCTTCACGGGCTGGTGCGCCACATGGCCGAGGTGGAGCGAAACTGGTTCCAGCGCGTCCTGGGAAATGCCCCCGACACCCCACCGATCTGGTACGACCCGGAGGTCGCGGACAGCGAGCTCGTTCCGCTCGACGACGCCGATTGGGAGGCGGACCTCACCGCCTGGCAGGCCCAGTGCGAGGAGAGCAGACGGGCCGCCGCGAGCCGATCCCTCGACGACACGGGCACACGCCGGGGGCAGGCATGTTCGCTGCGGTGGATCTACGTGCACATGATCGAGGAGTACGCCCGCCACAACGGCCACGCAGACCTCATCCGGGAGCTCGTCGACGGCCAGGTGGGCTGGTAGGGAGCCAAGCGACGGCGTCGCCCGGCGATGGGTAGGCCCGCCCGCTGGAGAGGTAGCTTTTAGGCCATGGCGCGCCTGTCCTATGAGAGCGGGACGTCGACGGTCCCGCTCCTTGGTGAGACGATCGGGGAGAACCTCGCCAGGACGGCCGAGCGCCTACCGCGTCACGAGGCGCTGGTGGACGTCCCGTCCGGACGGCGCTGGACCTACGCCGAGCTCGAGGCTTGGGCTAAGCAAGTGGCGTCGGGACTGCGCCGACTCGGAGTGAAAAAGGGCGACCGGGTGGGCATCTGGTCCCCGAACTGCCCCGAGTGGGTTGCGGTTCAGTACGGGAGCGCCCTGATGGGGGCGGTGCTGGTCAACATCAACCCGGCCTACCGGGTCAGTGAGCTCGAGTACGTGCTCCGCCAGGCGGGGATCACGGTCCTGGTGAGCGCCACCTCCTACAAGACCAGCGATTACCGGGCGATGGTGGAGCAGGTGCGCCCCGAGGTGGAGACCCTGCGGGAGGTCGTCTACATAGGCGACGACAGTTGGGAAGCCCTCGAGGCAGAGGGGGAGGAGCAGTTCGAACCGCTCGACTTCGACGAGCCGATCAACATCCAGTACACGTCTGGCACGACCGGCTTCCCCAAGGGTGCCACCCTCTCGCACCACAACATCTTGAACAACGGTTTCTTCGTTGCCGAGCTCCTCGGCTACAGCGAAGCCGACCGGGTGTGCCTGCCGGTTCCCTTCTACCACTGCTTCGGCATGGTGCTGGGCAACCTGGCGGCCACCAGCCACGGCTCCACGATCGTCATACCCGCCCCGGTGTTCGACCCTGCCGCCAGCCTCCGCGCCGTCGAACAGGAGCGCTGCACGTCGCTCTACGGCGTCCCCACGATGTTCATCGCCGAACTGGGACTCCCGGACTTCGCCTCCTACGACCTGGGTTCGCTGCGCACCGGCCTGATGGCGGGCTCGCCGTGCCCGGTCGAGGTCATGAAGCGCGTCCAATCGGAGATGCACATGTCGGAGGTCGGCATCGCCTACGGCATGACCGAAACCTCGCCGGTTTCCACCCAGACGCGCCTCGACGACGACCTCGACCGCAGGACCGCGACCGTCGGCCGGGTGGTGCCCCACGTGGAGATCAAGGTCGTCGACCCCGAGACCGGCGCCGTGGTGCCCCGCGGCGTCCCGGGGGAGTTCTGCACGAGGGGCTACTCGGTCATGCTCGGGTACTGGGACCAGCCGGACAAGACCGCCGAGGTGGTCGACGCTGCCCGCTGGCTGCACACCGGGGATCTCGCCGTCATGCGCGAGGACGGCTACGTCAACATCGTGGGCCGTCTCAAGGACATGATCATCCGCGGCGGCGACAACGTCTACCCCCGCGAGATAGAGGAGTTCCTCTACACCCACCCCGACATCGAGGACGTTGCGGTGATCGGGGTTCCCGACAGGCGCTACGGGGAGGAGATCATGGCCTGGGTGAAGCTGCGACCCGGCGCGCCGCCGCTCGATGCGGACAGCCTCCGGGCCTTCTGCGAGGGTCGGATCGCGCACAACAAGATTCCCCGCTACGTCAAGGTTGTGGACTCTTTTCCGATGACCGTGACCGGCAAGGTGCGCAAGGTGGAGATGCGCGAGGTGAGCATCGCGGAGCTCGGGCTGACCGAGGAGGCCGGCATCCGCACGGCGTGACCGTGCGGCCGGGCGGTTGACCGCCTCGGGAAGACGCCGCACGGAGCCCCGGAGCGGACCAGTAGGGACGCCTCACGATCGCCGAGGGGGCACCGTGTCATCTGGGGAGGTCGCCGCCCCGGGCGCGGCGTCTATGACCGTTCGAGCCGCCGGGGCACGGGGCGCCCCGGTGTTGGCACCGAAACGCGGCGTAGGCACCCCCTGGAGAGCCAGGGGCAGGGCGATGTCCTCCAGTGAGCGCCGCTCGGCGTTCACTCCGAGGGCCACCTCGACCAGGGCGCCGGCCAGCATCACGGCAGCACCGATCACGTAGCCGATGAACAGAGCGAAGTGGTCCTTGCCATTGCCGATGAGCTGGCCGTAGAACCACGGGCCGAAAGCACCGAAGCATTGGGCGACAGCGAAGAACACCGCGATGGCCTTGGCTCGGACCTCGACGGGGAATATCTCGCTCACCGTGAGGTAGGCGGCCGAAGCCCCCGCCGAGGCGAAGAAGAAGATCACGCACCAGCACACCGTCTGGGTGAGAGCACTCAGGGCTCCGGCCCGGAACAGGAATGCGCTGAGGAACAGCAGGCCGGCGGAGATCGAGTAGGTGCCGGCGATCATCTTCCGGCGGCCCACGGTGTCGAAGAAGTGGCCGAGGACCAGAGGGCCGAAGAAGTTGCCGGCGGCGAAGGCCATGAAGTAGTAGGCGGTGGAGTTGGAACTGACGCCGTAGATCTTCGTTAGAACCAGGGCGTAGGTGAAGAAGATGGCGTTGTAGAGGAACGACTGGGTGATCATCAGCGACGCGCCGAGGACGGTCCGCTTCGGATAAGTGCGCAGGAGTGTCCACAGGAGGGCCAGGAAGCCAGTGCTGCCCGCCTGGCGCACCTCGATTGCCTTGGACTCGTCCACCCGGTCGAGCTGTCCGCCAGCGGCGAGCGAGTGGCGTTCGATCTCCTCCACCGCCGCCTCGGCTTCGGCCTGGCGGCCGTGCATTAGGAGCCAACGGGGGCTTTCCGGCAGGTTCCTGCGGACAAAGAGGATGACAAAGCCGAGAGCAGGGCCGAAGAGGAAGGCGATCCTCCATGAGTAAGAGGCCGCAAGGTGCTTCACCACTTCGAGGAAAAGAACCGACGCGATGAAGGCGCCTCCCCAGTAGGTCCCGTTGACGGCGATGTCGACGCGTCCCCTGTACCGAGCCGGGATGAGCTCGTCGATCGCCGAGTTGATGGCGGCATACTCGCCTCCAATGCCCATGCCGGCGAGGAAGCGGGTGAAGTCCAGCCATATGACCCAGCCCTCGGAGCGCCCCAGGGTCAGGGCGGTGAGCGCCCCGCCCAGGAGGTAGACCCCCAGGGTGACCATGAACAGGTTGCGTCGTCCCCAGGCGTCCGACAGCCTCCCGAACAACAGTGCGCCGGCAACCTCGCCGAGCAGGTAGATCGTCCCTACCGAGAAGGACACCGACGCCGAGGACATGTGGAGGGCCGAGCGGGAGGAGATGATCGACGTGGCGTTCGAGGCGATCGTGATCTCCAGCCCATCGAGCACCCACGCGATGCCGAGTGCGACAACGAGCCGGGTGTGGAAAGCCGACCACCTCAACCTGTCGATTCGGGCAGGGACGAGGCTGACATTCCCGCCGGTGACACTGCCGGCATCAGGTGCGATGGTGGTCATCTCCGGTACCTCCAGCGGCGCGTATACCCACCAGGCGGGCTGCTCGAATCGGGGGTCAGCTGGAACTGGAGCACGCTGACGACGGCCGGGTTCCAGAGGATTACGATGCAGGCAGGGTCAAGTGGAAGGAGGCAGTTATGGCGGAATACGAGGCGCGGATGATCGTGCTGTCGACCGACGACCTCGACGCGTCGATCGCCTTTTACACCGAAGCGCTCGGCATGAAGCTCAAGTTCCGGGACGGTTCCCACTACGCCGCCCTCGACGGCGGCTCGATCACCGTGGCGCTGGCGACCTCCATCGACCATCCGATCCCCGGCCAGGTCGTGCTGGGCATCAAGACCGACGACGTGGACGCCGCTGCCGAGGCGGTCGAGAAGTCCGGCGGCGGGATCGTCAAGGGCCCCTACACCGACGCCCACGAGCGGCGGGTCGTGGTCTACGACAACAAGGGCAACGGCCTCGTCTTCTACACGCCACTTCCCCGCTGAGGGGCGGGGCGCCGGGGGCCCACGGCGAACAACTGCGATATCGCCGAATAGTTCGATACCCTAATCGGCGTGGAGCCGGGAGCAGACCTCGCGCCCAAGTCGGGAGCTAAGCCCACGGGCCGTCCGGGAGTCGACGTGGCGCGTACCGCCGCCCGCCTGGCCCGCCAGGTTGACAAGGGCCTGGCAGAAGTGGGCCTGTCGGCCTCCCAGTTCCGCATCCTGGGTTTCCTGTCGGATGGATCGGCGGTGGCCTCCGCCCTTGCCGACCGCGGCGCCATCTCCCGGCCCAGCCTGACGGCTGTGGTCGACGGCCTCGTGGCAAAGGGCCTGGTCGAGCGGGGGCAGGATCCCGCCGACCGCCGACGGGTCGACCACCTCCTGACCCCTGCCGGGCGCGACCTGCTGGCAGCCGGAGATGAGGCGGTCAACGCCCGCCTCGCCGGGATCCTCGAGCTGCTCGGCGACGACGAGCTGGTCTCGCAGGCGGTGCGGGGGCTGCAGTTGTGGCAGGAGGCGCTCGACCGGTACCGCGACGCCCTCGGTGCGGGGGACTCGAGCGCCGGGCGGGGAAGGGGAGCGAGGAGGTGACGCTCGTCGCCCGCACCGGCGAGACCGGGAAGGCCGGCTCGCAGCGTTTCGCGCCGGTCGCCGTGGAACCCGAGTACCGGGCCCCCCGAGCCACGATAGACCCGGACCGCGGCAAGACCTGGCTCGCCCGGGCCCTGCCGGTCGTCCTGGCCCACAAACGCAGCTTCGGGATTGCTCTTACAGCGTCTTTCGTAGGGCTGATCCTGCAGGTGCAGATACCCCAGCTGATGAACGAGGCGATCGACAAGTCCATCGCGCTCCACGAGGTCCCCCTCGCTCACTACGTCTACATGGTGCTGGCCCTGGCGGCGGCCGCTGGGATGTTGGGATTCGTCTCACGCTATTTCCTGATGCGGACGGCGTACGCCATCGAGTACGACCTGCGCAGCATCGTCTTCCGCCATCTGAGCACCATGTCGTTCTCCTTCTACGACCGGGTCCAGACCGGCCAGCTGATCTCGCGGGCGAACTCGGACATCCGCTCGGTGAACCTCTACCTCACCTTCGCCCCCAGCATCTTGGTCCAGTCCGCCATAGCCGTCGTCGCCTTCGCCTACATGCTGTCCATCGACGTGCCTCTGGCCTTCGTGGCGATGAGCACCATGCCCTTCGTGTACGTGCTGGGTGTGCGCATGCGCCGCTCGATGTTCCCGGTCTCCTGGCTCATCCAGGCCCGTCTCGCGGACGTCGCGACGATCGTCGACGAGAACACGGCGGGGGTGCGCATCGTCAAGTCGTTCGCTGCGGAGGGCCGGGAGCTGAAGCGGCTGGCCGGTGCCGCCGACCGCCTGCAGTGGTCCTATATCAAAGACGCCGACCTGCGGGCTCGTTTCTCCCCGATGGTCCAGAACCTCCCACCGCTGGGGTTGGCGATGGTCCTGCTGCTCGGCGGCTACCTCGTCGTCGACGGCCATCTGGCTGTCGGGGCGATCGTAGCGTTCAGCTTCTACATCGTCATGCTGCAGGCGCCGTTCCAGATGCTTGGGATGCTGATCATGATGGGCCAGAGGGCGTCGGCGTCGGCTCAGCGGGTCTACGAGATCCTCGACGAGAAGCCCCAGGTCGTCGACCGGCCCGGAGCTGTCGACCTCGTCCATTGCCGCGGCGAGGTGCGCTTCGAGCGGGTGTCGTTCTCCTACACCGAGGGAGGGCCGCCGGTCATCCGCGACCTCGACCTCTACGTACAGCCGGGGGAGACGGTGGCCGTCGTGGGGCCTACCGGCTCGGGCAAGTCGACGATCGCCAGGCTGCTGGTCCGCTTCTACGACGTCGACTCGGGCGCGGTCAAGGTGGACGGCCATGACGTCCGGGACCTGACCCTGGAGAGCCTCAGGTCCCACATAGGTCTGGTGCTCGACGAGCCGTTCCTCTTCTCGGCCTCGGTGCGCGACAACATCGCCTTCTCCCGCCCGGACGCTCCCCTCGACCAAGTCGTCGAAGCGGCCCGAGCGGCGGGTGCCGACAGCTTCATACGCCAGCTCGACGCCGGCTACGACACCGTTGTGGGCGAGCGCGGCTACACCCTCTCCGGCGGACAACGCCAGCGGATCGCCATCGCCAGGGCGCTCCTGGCAAACCCGCCGATCCTCGTGCTGGACGACGCGACCAGCGCCGTCGACGTGCAGGTCGAACTGCAGATCCACGACGCGCTTCGCACGCTGATGAAGGGACGAACCACGATCATCGTCGCCCACCGTCTTTCGACCATCAGCCTCGCCGACCGGGTGGTGCTCCTCGACGGTGGGACCATCACGGCCGAAGGCACGCACGCCGAGCTCATGGAGACCTGCCCCCGCTATGTGGAGGTCCTGGCGCAGGCGGAGGAACGCGACCGGCGCGGGGAGCCGCCGGCGCCGGTCGGTGGCAGGACGGTGCCCCCGGCGCGCGAAGCGCCGAGCCTGGGCGGATTGGACCTCGGCGGAGGAGCCGCCTGATGGTCTGGGCTGGCGGCATCGCGGGTGGCGGCGGCCATCACGGGCCAGGCCAGGCCGCCAACCCGGGCCAGGGGCTTCCCTTCGCGGGTATACCGCCGGAGCTCCAGGACGGCGTCGACCGCCTGCTGGAGGAGGAGCCGGACCACGGCGAGCCGGACGTGGCCTTCGGCTATCGGCCGAGCGGGTCGGACCGCCGGCGCCTCAGCCTGGCGGGGCTCATCGGCCGTCACCGGGGACTCGCCCTGTGGGCGGTGCTCCTCCTGGCGGTGGTCAGCCTCGCCAACCAGGCGGGACCGCTCCTGATCGACTACGCCATCAACGACGGCATGGCCGGCAACGCCTCCCGGGGCGCCCGCAAGGCCCTCGGAGCCCACCCGTCGCCGAACCAGCTGGAGGCCTTCCTCCACGCGCACATGCACCTGCAGGTGGTCGTCGCTGCCGCTTTGCTCTACGTGCTGGCCATCGCGGTCAGCGCTTTCGCCCAGCGCCAGCAGGTCCGCACCACCGGGCGCCTGGCGGCGAGGGTCATGAACGACCTTAGGGTGAAAGTTTTTGCCCACCTCCAGCGCCTGGGTCTCGACTTCTACACCGACGAGAAGGCCGGTGTGGTGATGACCCGCATGACGAGCGACATAGAGAACCTGCAGGTGCTGC
>Ga0070737_10004970_pt1 | contig 12967 bp, 12 predicted proteins | sample Coa_R1_10_FD_66438 | JGI IMG/M metagenome (GOLD analysis project Ga0070737, IMG submission 66438) | Surface soil microbial communities from Centralia Pennsylvania, which are recovering from an underground coalmine fire - Coalmine... | ecosystem: Environmental > Terrestrial > Soil > Unclassified... | reverse complement strand
GCCGCCAGGCGGTGGACCTGGTCGGCGACAGATGGACCGACATTTTCCGCCTTTTGGCCCGGCTCCCCGCTGACGGGTCTGCCCAGCTCTCGCCGCACGAACGGGCGCGGATGCTGGAGCTGGCGGATTTCAAAAAGATGAACCAGATCCGCGCGCGAGTTGACGCCATCGTCAAGGACAAGCGCACCGCCGAGGCGCTCAAGCCATGGTACCGTCAGTTCTGTAAACGCCCCACCTTCAACGACGAGTACCTGCCGGCTTTCAACCGCCCCAACGTGACCCTGGTGGATACCCGGGGCCGTGGCGTCGATCGTATCACCGACCAGGGCCTGGTCTTCGACGACGTCGAATACCCAGTCGACTGCATTATCTTCGCCACCGGATTCGAAGTGGGCACCGCCTACACCCGGCGTGCAGGCTTCGAGGTCTACGGCCGCGGCGGCAAGTCGCTTACCGAGTACTGGGCCAACGGGCTCAGAACGCTGCACGGTTTCTACAGCTTCGGGTTTCCAAACTGCTTCCACATGGGCACGACGCAGAATGCCCTGACCGCGAACTTCCACACATGCTGGCCGACCAGGCCAGCCACATTACCAAACTGATTGCGCACACGATTACCTCTCGGGCGCGATGCGTTGAACCCACGGCCGAGGCGGAAGCCGAGTGGGTGGCAACGATCAGGCGCAAGTCGATACAAAATCGGCGCTTTCAGCGCGAATGCACGCCGGGATACTACAACAATGAGGGCAAACCTGCCGAAGGCGTGGGTTTCTTCGGCGAGCAATACGGCGGCGGACCGCTTGAATTTGACGACATCATGCGCCAGTGGCACGCAGACGGGCAGATGAAGGGGTTGCGGTTCTCCTGAGGCCGCCGCGAAGAATGAGCCGGGCCGGTGGCGCGGCTTATCGCCAGCGAGGCTGGGCAAGCGACACCTTGAGCGGCTCGATCAGCATCCGCCCGGCCGTGGGCGATTGCAGATGCACGAGCAAGCGCACCGGACCCGCAGCGTGCGCGACCAGGTTTGCGACTTTTGCCGGCAGCGAAATCGTGAAGTTGCCCGGCTGGTTGGACGGAAAGAGCGCGACCGCGCCCAGCGCACGTTCGATGCGGCCCGCCGGGGTGTTCAGGCGCAGGCGGAGCGCGATCGCGACGCCCTGCATCGAAGGATTCTCAACACCGGTGACGGCCAGCCGCAGCGCGGCCGGCGGCGCGGTGGCGGAGGGAAGAGTCAGTTCTCCGTCGGGAGCACTTGCCGTCAGGCCGATCAGCGCGCGGCCGTCAGTGGGCAACGCCCCGCCGGCCGCGACACCGGCCATTATCGCCGCGCCCATCGCGATCAGTGCAGCGGGCCATCTCATTTCACTCCTCTTTCGATCACATCCTTAACGATCTGAATCTCGGTCGCAGCGATTTCAAGCACGTTGGACTTGAGCACACGCTTGGGGAATGGCGTCAGCACTACATTGACCTCGACACTGTTGCCCGCCAGGTCCAGGCGCTTTACTGCCGCCGACGCATCGAGGTGGAAGTTGCCGCGCACCGCCGCGCCGCCGTGGTCGTGATTGAAAAATGCGAAGCTGCCAACGAAGTGCGGATCGCTGTCGGGGGTCGAAGCGGCAGCATCAGGCTTGGCGATGAACACCTTGGCGAAGAAGTCCGTGGTATGGTTGAGGGTCACGCCATCGAATCGGATCAGGACGCGCTCCCCGGCCGACAGCGCCATCTTCAGCGAAGCCGGCGGCGCGGAAATCCGCAGCCGGGCCGGCCGGCCCACCGCGATCGTCGCCGGCGCGCCCAGCGGGAAGCGCAGGATTTCCTCGAGCTTCACGCTGGCGCCCGCCTGTGCCCTGGCCTTCAGGGCGTCCTGGTCGGCCCTGGTCTTGACGGTATTGAACTTCTCCCATGCGGCGGCCCATTGGTTGCCGGCCGGCGGCGGGGTCAGGCCGGTCGCGGGGCACGGGCTTGGAACCACCGGCAGGCTGTCAAACTGGTAGGAGAGCACGGGCAGGAGCTGGCCGATGCCGACCTGCACGTCGACAGGATTGCCGTCGGGGTCGAAAAACTCGGTAAAGTGACGGCTGGTCCAGTTGTTGTCGTTGGTGTTGGCGTTGTTGCGCACGAACTGCCATTCCACCCAGCACTTCTCGATCATGTTGTGATGCAGCCAGAAGATCGGATCGCGCGGCGACAGCGCGATCTGTCCCATGTCCCCGCCGACCGCGCCGTGCACGCCGTTGTGTGGAGTTCCCTCCAGGCTGCCGAAACCGGCGACGGTGCGCTGGTCCTGCGCAAGCGTGATCGGATCGCTGGCGAAGTCGATGAAATTGGCGTCGCTCATGATCGTGCCAACCACGCTGCATCCGACCAGCGACGGATCGATCGCCTGGTTGGGCGCGATTTGGCGCGTGCTGTCGTACAGCGGGTTACCAGCGTCGCCCCAGAACACCGCCGGCACCGTGGGGTCCTTGACCCAGTTCCAGTACGGCAGGGCGAAGTCCGGCATGCCGGTCAGCTTCTGGCAGATGCGTTCGAAATAGGTCAGGTACCAGCGGTGCCAGGGCAGAAAAAACCAGTTGCCATGGGGACAGTGGTTGGCATGGATGTTGGCCTGATTGATCCAGTTGCGCGGGTCCCCGGCCGGCAGCGCCTTCATCTGGCTGACCGCCGATTTATACGCCTGGATAATCGGATCGTTGGCCGCTAGCGTGTTGACGTCCTTGCGTATGGGGCGGTTGGCGATCTGCTGAAGGCAGGACTCGAACGAGCATCCGCCGAACGTCAGCCAGCCCGCGCCCAGCACGGCCATCTTGAGGAATTCGCGGCGGTTCTGTTCCATGCGCGTTTACCTCCCGGGAAGGCGTTCCGCCTTGACGCGAATGTTGCACCGGGCCGGCTATGGTTGCGCGAAGCCTATCACAGCTCTGCCCCGGCACCTACCGAAATGAAGGGTTTTCCTTCAGCTAGATGAAGCGGCAATCCGCGCGCCGCGCGGCGTGCCTCAAAGCCGTCGCTGCCGTTCATCCGCCTCAGGTGGTGAAGCGGGCGAAGTTCTGTTAGAAATCTGCGCAACCGGTGCCGGGCCGGCGGCGCCGGCGGCCGCAAGGTGGCCCGCGAAGGCGTTTTGAAGTCCGGCGCAGTTTTTTGGCGGGGAGAGATCGATGGCAAACGGATTTCTGTTCGACGTTCGGGTAATTGAACTGGGCGACGAAAAAGGAGAGTTTTGCGGCAAGTTGTTTGCGGGCGCCGGCGCTGACGTCATCAAAGTGGAGCCGCCCGGCGGCAGTCCCACGCGCCGGATCGGACCGTTTTACAAGGACACGCCGCATCCTGACCGCAGTCTGTATTTCTGGAACTACAATCTTGGCAAGCGCGGCGTGACGCTGGATATCGCCGCTGCGCAGGGCACGGAAATCTTCCGCAAGCTGATCGGCAATGCGGCCGTTTTGATCGACAGCTCCCCGCTCGACACGCTGGAGAATCTGGGCCTTGACTGGGGTGCTTTGCAGAAGCTCAATCCCGGTCTCGTCTACTTGCGCATCACCCCGTTCGGACGCAGCGGGCCGTGGCGCGACCTCAAGGCTTGCGACCTCGTCCATCTGGCGTTGGGCGGCGAGATGATGCTGTGCGGGTACGACCCCAAACCTGACGGCACTTACGATACGCCGCCGATCGCGCCGCAGATGTGGCACGCCTGGCACATCTGCGGCAATCAGGCGTTTATCGCCGCGCTGGGCGCGCTGCTCGCCCGCGCCGATACCGGGGAGGGCGACATGATCGACATCCCGGTGCATCATGCGGTCAGCGTCTGCACCGAAGTCGACGTGCCCTACTGGATCTATGCCCGCGGCACCTGTCTGCGGCAGACTGGCCGGCACGCTTTCACCACCATCGGCCCCCCTTCTCAGCACAAGGCTAAGGACGGTCGCTATTGCAACGTCGTGGCCAACCCGTTTCCCGGCGGGCGCGAGACAATGATCGAGTTTCTGCGCGAGATGGGACTTCAGGGTGACTTGGATGACGAAAAGTACAAGGATCCTGCCAACCTGGTCGGCTTCGATTTCATCCATCACTTCGCCAAAATTCAGGCCGCGGCGGTGGCCGCGTTCAAGGCTGAAGAGCTGTGGCGCAAGGCGCAAGACCGCGGTATCCCGTGGGTCCCGGTGCGCCACCCCGAGGAAAATCTCAACGACGAGCAATGGCAGATCCGCGGGACCTTTGCCGATGTAGATCATCCGGAATTGGGCGTCAGGCTGCGCTACGCGATCGCGCCGACGCGGGCCGAGGAGTGCCCGTGGCGGATGGGTCCGCGCGCGCCGCTGGTGGGGGAGCACAATCAGGCGGTTTTCTGCCAGGAACTTGGAATCACGCCGGACGAACTGGAGCGGATGCGGCAGGCGCGCGTCATCTAGCCGCAGGAAAGGAGCGAGGCCGTGAGACCATTACAAGGAGTAAGAATTCTTGACCTCACCTGGCTGCTGGCGGGCGCCGGCGGTCCGCGCCTGTTGGCGGCGTTGGGCGCCGAGGTGATCCGCCTGGAATGGCGCGACCGACTGGATTTTCTGCGCTACAGTCCACCCGTCATCCCGGTAGAGGGAGCCACCGAAGCGCGCCGCGAGATGAAGAGCGTCAATCGCGGCGGCCTGTTCAACGACAACAATCCGGGCAAGCGCAGCTTCAGCCTCAACATGGCCCATCCCAAGGGCCGGGAGGTCTTCAAGCGGCTGGTCAAGGTCAGCGACGTGGTGGTCGAATCCTTCCGCGCCGACGCGATGACCAAGTGGGGGCTGGGCTACGAGGTGTTGCGCTCGCTCAAGCCCGACATCATCTACGTGCAGCAGTCCGGATGGGGCCACAAGGGACCCTACTGGAAGTATGCTTCCTACGGGCCGATCGCGCAGGCGATCAGCGGGCTTACCGACGAGTCCGGGCTGCCCGAGCCCTATCCGCCGGCCGGATGGGGCTACTCGTACATGGATTGGAGCGGCGCTTACTACACGGCGATTTCGATGCTGCTGGCGCTGTACTACAAAAAGCGTACCGGCAAGGGACAATACATCGACGGCTCCCAGATCGAGCCGGGCATCTTCATGACCGGCACGGCGATTCTCGACTACCTGGTCAACGGACGCCATTACCAACGCACCGGCAACCGCTCGCCCTACAAACCCGCCGCGCCGCACGGGGCGTATCAGTGTGCGGGCGCCGACCGATGGATCGCGATTGCGGTGTTCGACGATCAGGAATGGCACGCGCTGGCCGCCGCGATGGGCGATCCGGCGTGGACACGCGATCCGAAGTTCGCCACCCTGGCGACGCGGATCATCAATCAGGACGAACTCGACGCCCGCATCAGCGAATGGACGCGCGGGCAGGACCCCTTCGCGCTGCAGGACCGCCTGCAGAAGGCGGGCGTCGCGGCCGGGGTCTGCCAGACCACCGAAGATCGCGTCGAGCGCGACCCTCAGCTCAAGCATCTGAAGTGGCTCATCCCGCTGCCCAACGCCGAGGTCGGGACCTGGCCGGTCAAGGATGTGCCATTCCATTTCGTCAAAGCCACGGTCGATCAGGGCGGACCGATCGGGCGCGCGTCGCCCTGCTATGGCGAAGACAACGACTATGTGTACGGCGAGCTTTTGAAGATGTCCGCCCAGGAGCGGGCGGAACTGGAAAAAGAGGGCGTGATCTGAGCCGTCCCAACAGGCGCCGGCCTTCATTTGCGCAGGAGCAGGAGCATGGAATTCGAAAAACTGGCATCCGGCTTCGGCATGACCGAAGGTCCGCGCGTTGACGAACAAAACCGCGTCTACTTCAGCGACGCCAAGTTTGGCGGCGTTTTTCGCCTTAACCCCGGCGGCCGGATCGAAACCCTGGTCGGCGGCCGCAACCACGTCGGCGGGCTGGCCTTCAACGAGGGCGGCGGCCTGGTCATGACCGGACCGGGCGTCGCGCTGTGGGACGAGCGCACCGGCGCCATCCGCAACCTGCTCACCGAGTTCGAAGGCAAGCGTATCGACCGTTTCAACGACCTGACCGTCGATTCGCAGGGCAGCGTGCTGGCCGGGTCGCTGCTATGGGATCCCGGTCCGGGCGCAACCTGCGTGCCCGGCGCCCTGTATCGAATCGATCCGCCCAATCGGGTGACGCTGCTGTGGGAGCCGATCGAAATCAACAACGGCCTGGGCTTCAGCCCCGACGGCAAGCTGCTCTATCATGCCGACTCGATGACCGGGGTGTGGGTGTACGACGTGATGGCGGACCGCAGCCTGAAGGATCGGCGGCTGTTCGCCAGGATGCCCAAGGGTGTGCCCGACGGGCTCGCGGTCGACGCGGCGGGTAACGTGCTGGTGGCGGCGCCGATGGGCGATGAGGTGGTGCGGTTTCGCCCCGATGGCACGATCGACCGGCGCATTGCGGTTCCGGGCAGGCTGGTGCTGAGCCTGGTGTTCGCGGGCCCCGACCTGTGCGACCTTTACGTGGTCACGGGCGATCCGAGCGGCAAAAACAACGGGGCGATTTTCAAAACTCGCAGTGACATCCCGGGCTTAGCCGTCCCGAAGGCCCGCTTCTGAGATAAGGCAGGCGCTTCAGGTCTCCATCCCCCGGCCGCCGATTATTTGGGGCGTTCCTCTACCGGCAGGATGTGATGCTCCTGCACCCACATCTCGTAGACCGCACCGACGAACTTGTCCACGTCCGGCATCGATTCCGTGATGAACACCTCGGAGACCGTGGCGCGTTCAGCCGCCTGCGCGTCGTCAAAGTACAGATGGGCCACGCCGTCCCATCGCGGTTCGGCCCATTCGTAGGCCTCGTCCACCGCATGGCACTGCACATAGCGGCGCAGACCGGGAATCTTAAGTGCGATCGGCCCGTGGACTTCCTTCCAGTAGCGTTTGAAATCGGCGCGCAGCAGCGTGGGTTTGCGCTTGATTAAAAACACGGCCTTGACCATGCCTCGCTTCTTCTCTCCGTCCAGGATTACATCGTCGGTGGTGGTCAGGATGTCGACGCGGCGATGGTCGATGAACTCGGCCTCGTCCTTAATCGCCAGCTCATGCGTGAAATGGCGGCGCTGCTCGAGCATCGCCTCCAGGCTGTCGTACCACGCCTCGGTAACGCCTTCAAATGGCGCATTGCCGCGGGGAACGGGCACGCGATGGCCCTGGATGTAGCGGCGCAGGTTGAGAATCGGGGTCGGACTGGCCTTAACGTGGCGGCGGCGCCAGTAGGTGTAGAACTCCTCCAGGGTCATGTGCGGTTGCTTGCACAAAAAGTAATGATGATGAACCATCGGACCGTCCTTCCTGCCGGATTCTCCCGCGGCGCTGGGAGTTCAACTCGCAATCGCCAACGCGCGCAATCGCCGGCGGCGAGCGAATCCAAGCTGGTACATTCAGGGCCGGGATTGCAACCGCAGCCGCAGCAATTGAGCGTACGTTAAAATCCGCCACGGTACGCGCGCTCTTATCGCAATTCTGAAGGCCGGCATATTTCGGGCATTGCTATTTCGGCGCGGCTTTCCGATATATTAACGGCAGCTTTCAGCGCCGCGCTAACACGCTGCACTACCACATCAAGGGAGACTTTTCGCAAATGGCGGATCGATTCTCGCTCCACGGCAAGGTTGCGCTGGTGACCGGGGCCAGCAAGGAGATGGGCCGCGAGGTGGCCTATGCGCTGGCCGAGCACGGCGCCGACGTCGCGGTCACGGCGCGCGACCTCCGGCAGTTGGAAGAGGCGGCCGCGCATATCCGCTCGATGGGCCGCAAGGCGGCGGCGATTCCCGCCGACCTGACCAAAATCGCCGAGCTCCCTTCGATCGTCAGCCGCACCGTGGACGCGCTGGGCGGCCTGGACATCCTGGTCAACGTGGCCGGCGGCGGCGACTATTCCAATTACGGCTGGGCGCTGCGCATGACCGAGCAGATGTGGGACAACATGATGACCCTCAATCTGAAGGCACCGATGTTCCTGTGCCAGGCGGCGGCCAAAGTCATGAAGGAGCGCGGCGGCGGCTCGATTGTCAACATCTCCTCGGGCGCGGGCAGCGGCGCGTCGCCGCGCATGAGCAATTACGGTGCCGCCAAGGCCGGGCTGGACAACCTCTCCGAGACCCTGGCGTCCGAATGGGCGCAGTTCCGCATCCGCGTCAACGTCGTGATCTCGGGCCTGGTCGATACCGCCAACGCCCGCACCTCGACCTTTGCCACCCCTGAGCGCGAGGCGATGCTGCTCAAGCAGATGCCGCTGGGCCGCATCGGATTGCCCAGCGATATCGCCTCCGCCGTGCTCTACCTGGCCTCGCCGGCGGCCGAGTGGGTGACCGGTATCAAGCTGGTGGTCAATGGCGGCGCCGGGCGCCTGCGTCCCTTCGGTTAGATCGAACAGCGCGGCGAATGGCGGTTCAAACTACCGAGGGGAGACGATCGATGCTGTTTCTGCACGAGCTGCACAAGGTAAAGGGCGAGCGGCTGTTCGACTTCGAGGACGCCTATCGCACCGGATGGATGGCGACGATGGCGCGCGGCGATGACGCGCGGCTGCTGTGGTACGCCAATCAGGCGATGGGCACCGGCGCGTCCTACAACGTAGTGACCATCACCGCGATCAAGGACGGCGCCGCCTGGGAGCGGCTGGCACTGCGCATCCAGGGCGGCGACCTGCAAGGCTGGATGCGCGAGGTCGACGCACTGCGCCATGATGTGACCGGCAAGCTGCTGCTGCCGCTTTACTGGTCGCCGCTTAAAGAGGTGAATCTCCGCGAGGTCCCGGAAGGCGGCGCCGAGCACGAACCGACGCTGTTCATGGAAGACACCGGATGGCCTCACGCGCCGCTGGACGACTATATAAAGGGACTGGAGGAACTCTATTTGCCGATGATCCGCAATGCGCGCGAGCATCGCATTCTGGAACTCCACGCCATGTTCCAGGTCGCGCACGGCACTCATCAGCGGCGCGAAGTCGTCTTCTGGCAGAAGATCGTCGATCACCAGGCGCTGCTGCGGTTGATCGAACGTCCGGTACGCCGCCAGGATGTGAAACCCGGAACCTACATGTTCGACGCGCTCAAATACCGCGACCAGTGGCAAAGCAAGCTGTTGCGCACCGCCACCTGGTCGCCGCTTTACTGAAAATCGCCGGGGAGGCGCAACATGACGCTGGATGAAATCGATCTGACCGACGCCGATTTCTTTGTCAACGGCGACCCGCATCAGGCGTGGACCATCATGCGCGCCGAGGATCCGGTCCATTGGGACGAGCGGCGGCCAGGACGCGGCTACTGGTCGCTGACGCGCTACGACGACGCCCGCTTCGTATATCTGAACGCTGACACCTTCAGCAGCGAGCATGGCCAGATCCTGACTTTCGGCGACGAGGAATGGATCGGCAACCGGCAAATGATGCTGCTGCTCGATCCGCCCCATCACACGCAGATGCGCTTGATTATCAGCAAGCGCTTCACGCCGCGCGCGGTCGCGCCCGAGGAGGCGCATGTGCGGGAAGTCGCCGCACGGGTGATCGACGCGGTGGCGCCGCGCGGCCAATGTGACTTTGTCACCGACGTCGCGGCGCGCATCCCCACCGCGATTATCTGCGAGATGATGGGCGTGCCGCGCCAGGACCAGGACATGCTGTTCGAGCTGGGCAGCATGGCGATCGGCGCCAACGATCCCGAGTATCAAATCGACGGCGATCGGCAAAAGACCGGCGACGCGGCCCAGCAGGGGATGTTTCAGTATTTCGTCAAGCTGGTCGAGGAGCGCAGGCGCAATCCCGGTTCCGACCTGGTCAGCGCGCTGGTGCACGGCGAGATGGCGGGGCGCAAACTCACCGACCTGGAAGTGCTGTTCAACTGCTTTCTGCTGATTCTTGGCGGGCAGGAAACCACGCGCAACACGCTCTCGGGCGGGATGCTGGCGCTGATGGAGAACCCCGGGCAATGGGAGCGGCTGGACCGCGCCGCGGGCGACCCCATGCTGATGAGGACCACGGTCGAGGAGTTCCTGCGCTGGACCTCACCGATCACCCACGTGATGCGCACCGCGATGCACGACGCGGAGATTCGCGGGCGCAAAATCAAGGCCGGCGACAAGGTGGTGATCTGGAACGCGTCGGCCAATCGCGACGAGGCCGTGTTCCCCGATCCGTTCAAATTCGATATCGGACGCTGGCCCAACGAGCATCTGGCCTTCGGTTACGGCGAGCACTTCTGCCTGGGTTCGCATCTGGCGCGGCTGGAGCTGCGCGTGATGATCGACGAGGTCACGCGCCGTATGCGCGATATGGAACTGACCGCGCCGGTCCAGCGCTTGCGTTCCAACTCCCACGCCGGCATCAAGCACATGCCGGTGCGCTTTACGCCTTCGCCCGCCCGGCGCGTCGGCGCGGCCGCCTGATTTCGGGCGTATCGCTGGCCGAAATAGAGCCGCCCCGTCTGCGGCCAAGGGAATCGGTGGGAGGCTGGCGCCGCGGCGACGACTCGGTAGCCCGATTTGAAAGACGTTTGCCTGACGTGCTACGCACGCTTTTATGGGCAATTCCGGCGTCGAAATCTGGGCGGGGCCGATGTTTCAATGGGCCGGGTCGATTGGCGAGACCGCGCGCCGTATCGAGGAGCTCGGCTTTGACGGGATGGGCTTCGCCGATACGCAGATCATCTATTACGACCCGTTCGTGGCGATGGGCGCGGCGGCGCGCACGACCACGCGGCTGCGGCTGCGTACGATGGTCTCAACGCCTGTCACCCGCCATCCGGCGGTGATCGCGGCAGCGATCGCAACCGTGCAGCAGGAATCGGACGGGAGGGCGGTGCTGGGCCTGGGACGCGGCGACTCCGCCGCCTCGCTGATCGGGGAGCAGCCATATAACGGCAAGGCCTTCGAGCGCTACATCAGGCAGGTCCAGGGCTATTTGCGCGGCGAAGAGGTGGTGCTGGACAACGGGTGTCGCAGCCGCAGCGACTGGATTGGCCGCGACCGCACCCTGCCCAAGGTCCCGGTCGACGTCGCCGCAACTGGCCCGCGCGTTATCGCGGCGGGCGCCCGCACCGCCGAGGGTGTGTCGTTTTCGGTCGGCGCCGACGCCGGGCGGGTTGCGTGGGCGGTCAATTGCGCGCGCGAGGCCCGAAAAGCGGCCGGGCTGGACCCCGCCACCCTGCGCCTGGGCGCATTCGTGCCCATTTTTGTGCATCCCGACGCCGCCTATGCTCGCCAAATCATCAAGGGGTCGATCGCGCCGATGGCCCGGTTCTCCGCGATGTCGCCCAGCGCGATGGAAGGAATCGGCAACGAGGAGGATCGCGCCATCGTGCGCCAGCTTGGCCGGATTTACGACATGGACCGCCACGGCCATGCCCAGGCCAGCCATACCGGCGTCATTACTGACTCATTCGTGGACCGCTGGGCGGTAGTGGGGCCGGCCGGGCACTGTATTGAGCGGCTGGCCGAACTAATCGCCGCCGGGCTGGACAGCGTCGTCATCGGGCTCAGCGGCCGGGGGCTCAATAATGAGGAAGTCGGACAGGCCTGGACCCGGTTCGCCCGCGAGGTGATGCCCGCCCTGCGGTCGATAAACCGCGGCAATTAATCCTTTCAGTACGCTTTTGGTTGACAATTTAAAACGCAAGGATGCATTTTTGGGGCATGAAAAAGGCGCAGCGCAAAGCGGCTAAAGCGGGTAGGCAGACCTCCAAGAAGATGTCCAGGCCGGTTGCGAAAAAGCCGGTCCGAAGCGCTCCCAAGGCACGGGCGCGGGCCGTCGCGGCGCCGCCCAAAGCGCGGGCGGTGGCGGCCGCACCGGGCCGCAACGTCGCCGCCGAAATCAACACGCTCAAGGCGCGCCTGCAAAACCTCGAGGACATCATGGAGATTTCGCGGCTGAAAGCCGCCTACTGCGAGGCGGTCGACGGCGGATGGGACCGCCGCACGCATCGCGGCGAAGAAGTCGCAGCGCTGTTCACCGAGGACGGGGTGTGGGACGCCGGACGCATCGGCGGGCGCGGCGAGGGCCGCGAGGGGATTACCAAGATTATCAATTCATTCCAGCGCATGCCCTTTGCGCTGCATCGCGTGACCAATCCCGACATCCGCGTCAACGGCGACGAGGCGACCGGCAAATGGCACGTGATTGCTTACCTCACCCAGCCCGACGGTACCCCGGTGATGTTCATGGGCACTTACCGCGACAAGTTCGTACGCACGCCGCAGGGATGGAAGTTCAAGCATCTGGGCGGCGCGGCGGCCTACTTTGCCAGCCTGCGCGAAGGCTGGGGCGTGGGTGAGTACTACCGGCAGCATCCGTTTTCCGAGCCCGACGCCGCACCCGAAGTGCACTGAACCAGGGGCGGCCGCCGAATGCTCCGGCTAAAGCGGGAGCATTGAACTCACGTATCGCCATAAGAAACAGGGGGAGGCATGTACTCGCACGATCCATCTTTCTGGCGAGCCGGGGCTATCGCCACCACGGTCTTCATGTCTATCGTGCTGGCCGCTTTGACGATCGATACGCTGCGCCAGATCTCGCCCGGCGGGCCGCGCGTACCGTCCTACAGCGTCATCAACCGCGCCGTCACCTATGAGTACGACCAGCAGCGCGGCGAGTACGTGCCGAAAATCGGCGGCGAAGAGCTGATCTTCGATCACAAATACACCCCCCAGGAGGCAGCCGCGCTGATCGCCCGGGGCAAGCTCGTCATCCAAAGCCGCGCCTGTATCGATTGCCACACCTTTTTCGGCAACGGCGCCTACTACGCGCCCGACCTGACGCGCGCGTGGGTGGATCCGATGTGGGCGCGATATCCCGCCCGCAAGCGTTCGGACCGCCTGGCCAAATTCCTGATGGATCCGCTGCGGCTGGGGGCGCGCGCAATGCCCAATCTGCACATCGGGCGCGAGGAGGCCGAAGCCGTGGTCGCCTATCTGAAGTGGATCTCGTCGGTGGACACCAACGGCTTCCCCGATCGTTT
>Ga0070737_10004968_pt1 | contig 12968 bp, 8 predicted proteins | sample Coa_R1_10_FD_66438 | JGI IMG/M metagenome (GOLD analysis project Ga0070737, IMG submission 66438) | Surface soil microbial communities from Centralia Pennsylvania, which are recovering from an underground coalmine fire - Coalmine... | ecosystem: Environmental > Terrestrial > Soil > Unclassified ... | reverse complement strand
GCCAACGAAGAGAAAGATGAAGACAAAGACGAGGACGAAGACGAGGATCAGTGGCAAACACTGGACGAGTGGGAGCTACCAAGCGAGCCAGGAGCCGAACGCCAGGCGATCCAGCGGGTGGCCGAGGCAGTGCGCACGCTCAATCTGCCTATCGCCCGGCTGGAACAACTGAAGACAGCGGTGGGTGAGGCGACCATGAACGCGATGGAGCATGGCAACAACTACCAGGCCGATCTTCCTGTGCTGTTACGGGTGCTGGCCTCGCCGTCAGTCGTCGCCGTGCGCATCACCGACGAGGGCGGAGAAGCGCCATTGCCAGCCTCGCAAGCGCCCGACATCGAGGCCAAACTGGCTGGATTGCAGTCGCCGCGTGGCTGGGGAATGTTCCTGATCGAGCAGTTCGTGGACGAGTTGAGCGTCACTACAGAGGGCGGGCGTCGTACCATCGAGCTCCTGATAAAGCGATGAGGCAAACGAAGATAAACAGAAGATAAGCATAGAGGAGAAACAGGGATGGCGGATGCGATTGACGTGCTTGTGCTTGGCGGCGGCCCAGCGGGCGTGACGGCGGCGTTGCGGGCGCGTGAGCTTGGCGCGCGGGTGGCGCTTCTCGAACGCGACACGCTGGGGGGCGCCTGCACAAACGATGGCTGTGTGCCCACGCGCGTGCTGGCCCACACGGCGCGCCTTGTGCGCGAGGCGCGCCAATACGCTGACTATGGGCTGATTGGCGCCCCGCCAGAGATTGACTTCCCGCGCATGTTGGCAAACGCCCGCGCCACAGTAGAACGCATCCACGCGAAGAAGCGCATTCATTACCACCTCGAAGCGATGGGCGTCACCGCGTACACGCGGATGGGCGAGGCGCGCTTCACTGACGCGCATACCATCATCTGCGCCAATGGTGAGACGTTTCAGGCGGAAAAGATCATCATCGCGGTGGGCGGCCACGCGCGCAGGCTGCCCTTCCCCGGCGCTGAGCATGCCCTCACTCATAGCGATGTCTGGCGGATGACACACCTGCCGCGCTCCATTGCCATTGTTGGTGGCGCGGCGACCGGCTGCCAGCTTGCCTCGATCTTCGCGACGTTTGGCGCGCAGGTTCATGTGCTGGAGGTTGGGCCACATTTGTTGAGCGTGGAAGATGAGGCTGTCTCAGAGGCTATGACGCAGGCGTTCGCCAATCGCGGTATCTCGGTGATTACACAGATTGGGGGCGTCGAGCGGATCGAATGCGATACAGACGCCGAAAACGATGCGCCACCGCTCCATCTTGTCTACACCCATCAGGGCCAGCCGCAGAACCTCACCGTCGAGGCGGTATTGCTTGCGGTGGGATGGGCCGCGAACACCGAGGCGCTCAATCTCGCGGCGGCTGGTGTCGCATGCGAACGCGGCTACATCACGGTCAACGACTCGTTGCAGACGAGCGCGCCGCATATCTTCGCGGCTGGCGACGTGACGGGACGCATGATGCTCGTGCAGAGCGCGACTGCCGAGGGAACACTTGCCGCCGAGAGCGCGCTGCTGGAGCCGGGGGGACGTGGCAGGCATCTCATTGTGCCACACGGCGGCTTCACTGATCCTGAGTATGGCAGTGTGGGGCTGACGGAGCGTGCGGCCTGTGCGCAGGACGAATGCGCTGTGGCGGTGGTACCCTATACGCATGTGGATCGCGCGGTGATTGACGGACATACCGAGGGCTTCTGCAAGCTGATCGTCTCACAGACCACCCATCGTGTGCTGGGCGCGCATATCGTCGGCGAACAGGCGGTGGAGATGACACAGATGCTCGCCACAGGCATGACGGCTGATCTCTGGGTGGAGCAACTTGCCGAGCTTGAGCTGGCCTACCCGACGTTCGCAGCGGTGGTGGGCTTGGCCGCACGGCGCATTGTGCGTGAGTTAGGCGTCGTACCGTTGGCGCCGCAGTGGCGCACGCTGGGCCAGGCGTCGGCGGAGTGGGAACGTAGCGACGCATAGCATATCACAACAGGCAGACGACGACATAGACGACAGAAAGACATAGGAGGGGAAACGATGCCACAAGCCAACGTAAAGATGACCGTCCGACGGATCACGCCCGCCGTCAGCATTATTGACATCCAGGGCGACGTGTCCGCCTTCGCCGAGAACGTCTTGATGGACGCCTATACCGAGGCCAACACGCCCACCACGCGCGTCTTTATCCTCAACTTCAGCGGCCTCGAGTATATGAACAGTAGCGGCATTGGACTGCTCGTCACCCTGCTCATTCGCATCAACCGTCAAAAGCAGCGATTGCTTGCCTATGGGCTGAGTGAGCACTACCGCCGCATCTTTGAGTTGACACGCCTCAACGAGGCGATTGGTATTTACGACGATGAGGCCGCCGCGCTGCATGCCGCTGGCGCCTGACATGAAGCCTCAAACAAACGAGAGGAATCATTGGGATGAGCCAACCTGAAATGCCGCTGGAGCAGACAGGGCCAACAGAGCAGCCGGAAGAAGCCCAGGCGCCGCAGCCGCAGATCGTCCAGACGACGGTTATCGAGGAGCAAACGATTGTGGAGACACCATCTGCAAGAGAGCCACGCGACGCTGCCAACTGGGCGCAGGTGGTCACGGCGCTGCGTGTCTCAGAACTGCCGGTGGGAGCCGTCAACTTGAACGTGAATGGCCGCCAGGTGGTTGGGCCGCTGCAAGGCTTCGGCAAGATGTGGCAAAAAACCTACTGGGTGCGGCTGAGTGGCGCAAAGGTGACGCCTACCGAGGTCATCCAGACCTGGAAGGAGCAGTTTCCCAACTTCTGGCCGAAGGGCAACCGTTTCTTCAAGCCGCTGACGGGCATCAAGCCGGGCGAGGTAGCCACGCTGAGCCTGAATGTAGGCGGCATGCAGCTCTCGACGGGTGTGTTGGTGCTCTACGCCGACGACGAGTCTTTCGCGCTGATGACGCCACAGGGGCACATCCTGGCAGGCTGGATCACCTTCAGCGCCTACGAAGAGGACGGCGCGACGGTGGCGAAGGTGCAGCTATTGATCCGTGCGAACGATCCGCTGTATGAGATTGGGCTGCGTCTGGGGGGCCACCGCCAGGAGGATCGCTTCTGGATACACACGCTCACGGCGCTTGCCGCGTACTTCGGAGTGAATGGCATTATCCACCACCGCCAGGAGTGCGTTGACCCACGCCTGCAATGGTCACAGGCAGGCAACATCTGGCAGAACGCCGCCGTGCGTACCACCATCTACTCCGTGCTGGCCCCCGTGCGCTGGGTGCGGCGGCTGGCCGGAGCAAAACGGACGAACGCCTGAAACCACCACGATGGGCAACCTAAGTAAGCGCGCTCAGGTCAGATCAGGCGCGGAGCAGGCAGTCGCGCACGGCCTTGCCAAGCAGACGTATCCCCGCCACAACGGCTGGCGTCCTCAGCGGGCCATAGCCCAACACCAACGCAGGCGGCCCGGCATAGGCGTCGGGATGGGCGTGAAACCAACTCAGACCATATACACTCACGTCAAGCTCCCTGGCGCGGTCAATGACTTCTGCCTCGTTGACTCCCGCTGGCAGATCGATCACACAATGCAGTCCGGCAGCGATGCCACGCACACGCGCCTGGGGAATGAACCGCGCGACCGCTTGCATCAGCGCATCGCGCCGTTCGCGATAGAGACGTCGCGCCTTGCGCAGATGACGGTCGAAGGCGCCCGTCGCCAGCATATGCGCAAACGTCACCTGCTCAAGCACTGGTGATCCATAGTCTTGAAAGACTTTGATCCAGCTTAGCTCATCAACCAGGTGGGGCGGAACAGCCATCCACCCCAGCCGAAGGGCAGGCGCAAGCGTCTTACTGACGGAACCCATGTAGATGACATGATCCGGCGCGAGGCCCTGCAATGCGCCAATCGGCGCGCGATCATAGCGAAACTCGGCGTCGTAGTCGTCCTCGATGATCAGCCCGTTGTGGTCGCGCGCCCAGGCGATCAACTCCGCACGGCGCGCGGGCGAGAGCGCGACGCCAAGCGGAAACTGATGCGCGGGCGTCACTACCACAATCCGCGCCTCGCTGGCGGCAAGCGCATCTACCCGAATGCCTTCCTCATCAACTGGAATGGGCAGCAGGCGTATTCCTGTATGGGCCAGGAAGACACGCTCATAGGGATGAGTAGGGTCTTCAATGGCTAGCGTGCTGTGCCCCTGCGCCAGGCGCGCCTCGCAAATACAACGCACCCCCTGAGCGAAGCCAGAACAGATAATCAACTGTTCGGGCCGGGTCGCTACCCCACGCGCCCGCGTCAGATACCCCGCAAGCTCTTCGCGCGCCAGCAACGATCCTTGACGGTCTCCATAGCTCAATTCTGCGTCGGGCAACGTTCTGAATGCCTCGCGCTGGGCCACCAGCCACGCGGAACGCGGAAACAAGGACGTATCAGGCACGGCGGTAATAAAATCGTGTCCTGTGGGAATACGGACATAGGGCGCCATACTGCCTGTACGCGCTGTATGCGCTGTATGCGCTGTGGACGTTGCGGAGGCAGGTGGCGCCATCGGCTCCTTCGTCGGCATGGTAGCCGTCGGCGCCACACGGACAGAGCCACGCGCCGTCGCAATGAGATAACCCTCGGCGATCAATTGCTCATAGGCATTGACCACCACCCCACGCGAGACGCCGAGATCGTCGGCAAACTGACGGGAAGAGGGCAGCGCCGCGCCAGCGGGCAGCGCGCCGGAGCGCGCTGAGGCTCGCAGATAGTCGCACAACTGATGGCGCAACGCCCGACCCGAGGCGCGTTGCAAGGGAACCAGCAACACGGGCGCAAGAACGCTAGCTATTCTGGTCTTTTTTCTTGGCATCTCACTGGCTCTTTCACTCGCTCCATATCTCAGGTACAGTCTAGCATAGAACACCATCCGGCGTGCAATAATCACGGCCAACACACCATCAGGAGGACTGCTATGGCGACGACATCATCCACATCCTCAGATTCATCCCTGGTATCCATCACCCCTGCGGCAAAATCGGCCAAGTCAACCGATGAGGTAGCTCAGACATTGCGAGGCATGCGCTTCACCCTGTTCGTATGCGCCGTGATGACCTGGGGCTGGGGTTTTCTGACACTCATCAACATGAAGGGCGTGACGCTGCCCATGAGCATGTCGTTGCCGCTGCTCGTGGCTATCCCACTCTTTCTCCTGGCGCTGCGGTTCACGTTGCGCATACGCGGGCTGCGTGGGCCACGGCTCTTCGCCACGCGCAGGAGCGTGTTCTGGTACTTCACCGGGCTTGTAGTGGAGATTATCGGCTGTGCGCTAGCAGTTATCATCGCGCGGCTGTCGCATCACCCTGAGTATGTCATTCCCGGCGACACACTGATTGTGGGGTTGCACTTCCTCTTTCTGGCGATTGCCTTCAATGAGAAGCGTCAGTACCTTACCCTGGCGGTCTTCTGCCTGACGGCTTTGCTTGTGCCGCTGACAGTACCGCGTACTTTCACCGTTGGGCCAATCTCCACTCTATCTACTGGAGGAAGCGGATGGATGATTGTTACCGGATTGATTGGCTTGCTCTGGTTGTCCCTGGTCTTTGTGCGTCTCTATAGCGAAGGGATGCGCGCCACGTTCACGTTGCGACAAGATTGAGACAAATCGCGGCGAGTTTATGACTTTCGTCACTGGCGCGCGCAATCGCCCCTGGGCTACCATACCTAATGGCGCAGGATGTGTCCCATCCTGCGTATAGACGTGTACGTTAGACAGCTTACCGGGAACGCCAGGGGACGCAACTGGCAAGCGGATGTCACGTACATGAGAGGGAGCGAGAGGAAGCAAGGCGGGCCGGAGGCAACGAGGCGCTCCAGCGAGAGGATTCCACCCACGCCTTGCGTCGTCACGCGATCCGGCTACCTTCCAGGCACAGGCGCTCGCCTTCACCGCCGAAGACGCGAGGTCTCTGGCGCGAGATGAGCGCCTCTGTTGTGTTCTGAAACAGGCGCCTGCTTGCGCGCCGCTGGGTGGAGGAACGCTAGTTACATTCGCTGACGTTTAATACCGGGAACGTGTCGCGTGTTGAGCGATGACCTGGGGAGAAAGGCATAGCAGAATGGCTGTTGAGAGCAGCGAGAAACCCATCAGCAAGTCCACCGACGTCCCTGCGCTTGAGGGGCGTGATATTCGTAAGTCGTTGCCATTGGGCGGCTCACGCATCGAAATCCTCAGGGGGATCAACCTGCGGGTGGAGCATGGCGAGTTCGTCGCGGTAGTTGGCCCGTCCGGCTCCGGCAAGTCTACCTTGCTGGGCATCATCGCGGGGCTGGATACGCCCACCAGCGGCCAGGTGTTGATTGACGGGGTGGACATCACCCGCATGGGTGAGGGGCAACTGGCCCAGGTGCGCAACGCCAAGATCGGCATGGTTTACCAGGCGTTCAACCTCATTCCCACACTCACCGCGCAGGAGAACGTCGAGGTGCCGCTCTACGTCGGCAAGCACTCCGGTCGCCCTGCGGATCGCGCGAAAGAGCTGCTGACGCTCGTCGGACTGGAGCATCGCCTGGGCAACCGGCCGAACCAGCTTTCCGGTGGCGAGCAACAGCGTGTCGCGGTGGCGCGGGCGTTGGCCGCTGACCCGGCCATCGTCATCATGGATGAGCCGACTGGCAACCTCGACCAGAAGAACAGCGAGAATGTGTTGCAGATGGTACGCGACCTACGCGACCGCACGGGCAAGACGTTCATCATCGCCACACACGATCCCAACGTCGCCGCCGCCGCCGACCGCTCCATTCGTATTGTTGACGGTCTGGTGGCCGACTAACCTACCCCTTGCCCCTCCCAGAGATGGGAAGGGAGAAAGGATCATCTCTTCGGAGAGAGGGATTATGATAGCGAAACTTGGGTTGTACTTCTCCTACTCCACCCGCTCGCTGATTCGCGAAGGGCAGCGCACGCTGCTGGCGATCTTCTGCGTAGCGGTCGGCGTGATGGCGATTGTCGCGCTGCAACTGGTGGGCAATATGGTCAACCTGGGGCTGACCAGCAACGTCCAGCAGGACAACGGCGGCGACATCTCAGTGCGCGCCGACATCGTGCCCCTGCGCCAGTCTGATCTGAGCTTCTTCGATCAACTGAAAGCCAAGGGCGACATCACCAGCTATACGGCGGTCTCAGGGCATAGCGCCCAGACCGTCCATGCCGATAAAACGATCTCGTTCTATACGCTCGATGCGATAGACCCCAACACCTTCCCCCAGGCTGGCTCGCCCTCGTTCATTGACCCCAGCAACGGCAGCTTCGCATCCATCTTGACGGGGCAGACGGTGGTGATCACCTCCACGTTGCAGTCAGACCTGGGCGTGCATATTGGCGATACCGTCACTGTCAGTTCGGATGACGGGCGGGTTGTCCATGCGAAGATCGGCGGCATCATCGCCAGCGCGAACTTCTTCCGTGGCTCGATGATGTACATCTCGATCAGTGGCTACGCGGCCATCCCCAGTTCCTCAGGCTTGCCCGTCACTTACTCTGGCGTGTACGTGAACGTGCCGGGGCATACCGACGCGGCAGCTGATAAAGCCAAGAAAGAGATCTCCAACCAGATTCAGACCGCGACGGCGGTGACGACCACCAAAGACGCCCTGCAACAGAACCAGAGCCAGGTACAGAACATCCGCTACTTCCTACAGGTGGTGGGCTTGCTGGCGCTGCTGATCGGCGGCATCGGCATCATCAATACGATGCAGGTGTTGTTGCGACGCCGTCAGACCGAGATCGCCATGCTGAAGACGGCTGGCTATAGCCGGGTTGATCTCTATGCGCTCTTTGGGCTTGAGGCGGCGGAACTTGGCGTGGTGGGCGGCATCGTCGGCGCAGCGGCTGGCATTGGCGTCAGCTTCTTCGTCAAGACGCTTGTCGAGCGGGTGTTCTTCATTCTACTGCCCAACTCGATTGATCCAGGTACCGTGCTGGCTGGCGTTGGCATCGGCTTCGCGACGGCGTTGATCTTTGGGCTGATGCCGATTGTGCAGGCGGCGCAGGTGCGCCCGCTGGCGGTGCTGCGCGAGGTGACCGAAGGCTTGCAAGGAACGAGCGTGCTGCTGACGCTTTCGCTGGCCGTGTTGCTGGCGGTGCTCTTCTATGCGCTCTCGGCGGTGATCCTCGGCAACCCTTTCGTGGCGCTTGGTGTAGTTGGCGGCACAGGCGTCTTCTTGGGGCTGCTGGCGTTGTTCTTCTTCCTGGTGGTCTTCCTGATCAGCAAGTTCCCCCTGCCTGATGGAGTGACCTGGTGGTATGGGCTGATCGTCGGGATTGGGCTGCTGATCAGCGTTCCGCTGACCATCGTCCCTGTGACGCGCGCGTTTGGCGCGCTGCTGCTGACGGTGGTGGCGCTGGCCGTCATTGCGATTTTCCTGCCGCGCACGCCAAAATCCAACGTGCGGATGGCGCTGCGCAATGTGGGCCGCCAGCGCGGGCGCACCGTCACGACGATGGTGGCGCTGTTTGTCGGCGTCTTCACCATCGGCCTGATTCTGGTGCTGAGCCAGAACATCCAGGCTGAGATAAACACCGTGCTCTCGCAGCAGGTGAAGTACAACTCGTTCATCCTGGCGGGCGCAAAGGACAAAGCGGCTGTTGACAACGCGCTGGCGACGATCCCCGACGCCTCGAAGATTCAGGGCAAGATCGTCAATCCCATTGCTCAGGATATTCCCGTCGCGGTGAATGGCGTGCCGATTGGCAAGGCGCTTGGGAACTCCACAACCCAGGGTGGCCCACACAATGTTGGCAGAGCGGGCGCTTTGGCGCTGCTCAGCGGCGTGGAGGGCTATAACCTCAAGGCTGGCGACCTGCCACCCAATGTGAAGATTGTGCCAGGATATGGCGCAAGCGCGCCCGGACGGGCGCTGACGCCAGCCGACGCCGGACTGCAAGATGGCGCGTATAACATCCTGGCCCCGCGTGCGCTCTCATATGACCCCCTGCGCGTTCAGGTGGGCGATGAGATTGTGCTGGCGAGCCAAGCGGCGGCGGCCAATGGACAAGGTGGGCCGGGCGGGCAAGGCGCCACGCCTTCTACCGGCAAGCTCCCGGCGGGCGTTGTAGTCGTGCGCGTGGTGGGATTCTACAGCGGTGGCACAAACGCGGTGTTCGCTTCGCTGATTGGCGACTACAGCGCCGTCAACGCGCTGACGTTCAACAACCCCATCTACGTCTACCAACTGCGCACCGATCCCACACAGTCGGATACGGTCTTGCACGAAGTGCAGCAGAAGGTGCCATCCGTGCAGACGTTCAGCCTGGCTGACTTGCTGCTGATCATCAACACACTATTGACCAACCTGGTGATCCTGCTGACGGCCATCGCCTCGCTGGCGATGATCGCCGGATTGATCATCATCGCGAACGCGGTAGGGTTGGCGATGCTCGAACGGCGGCGGGAGCTTGGCATCCTGAAGTCGGTCGGCTACACCAGCTCGAACGTGTTAAGCCAGGTGTTGGTGGAAAACGGGCTGGTCGGCTTCGCGGGGGCGCTGCTGGCAATGCTGCTGGTCTCGCTGGCGATTGGTCTGCTCGGCCAGTTGGTCTTCAAGACGAGCTTTGGTGTGACGACGCTCATTGTGCTGACCGTCGTCGCGGCGACTGCGGTTATCTGTATGCTCGTGGCCGCTGGTGTGGCGTGGAGCGCGACGCGCGTGCGCCCGCTGGAAGTGCTGCGCTACGAGTAGGGGCTTACCTATCCCCCAACCCCCTTCCCCATACGGGAAGGGGGCTTTATGCTGACTGAGCATGAAACCTCTGAATCATCTCTTGTGGATTCTGGCGTGCTTATCGCCTATGACTGGGGAACGGAACCTGGAGACACTATAGCATGTTTACCTGTGGTTGAGCGAGGCGTGCCCCCTCCCTGGCCCTCCCCCAGCGGGGGAGGGCCAGGGAGGGGGCAGACGGGATGGCGCATGGCATGGCGCCTGCTGGGTCAACGACACACGCCGCCCAGGAGTGCGGCGATACGCGCAGGGCGCCTGCTGCTTCCCGCGCGATACTACCACTCGTGGGGAGAGTCCGCACCCTCCGCTCTTGAGGCGGACTTTGTGGTGGAGCGAAGCGAAACCCTTAGGCGCGGTTTCACCTACCAGCCCACCCACTGTGGTACACTCTCTAGAGGCGCTTCATATATGGAAGCGTCTTTTATCCTGGCTGCTTATAAGCATGCAATCATCTGTTGGAGAGTATTTGTCATGTCGCTGGAGACCCCGGAGAGCCTTACCACACCTTCGCCACTACCGCCGCAGGCCACGGAGCCAACGGGACAGCCCAGCGCAGGCGTTTCATCCTCGCTCACCCATCCACGCAAACCGCTGAACGATTGGCGTGTGCTGCTGGCGGTCTTCACGCTGGCGGGCGTCGTCGAATCGCAGGCATTTGGCCACCTCAACGCCTTCCGCCCGATCTTCCTGCTTCAGCTTGGCGTGCCGCCGTCGCTGGTTCCCACGTGGGTGGGCATTCTCGCGGCGACCGGCTTTGTGATCGGCCTGCCGCTGTTACCGTTCTGGGGAGTGTGGGCGGATCGCTATAGCCGCAAGTTGATCATTGTGCGCAGCGCCTATATCGAGGGTGTGCTGTTCACGGTCGCCGCGTTCAGCCCCAACGTATGGGTGCTTGCCTTCGCGCAGTTACTCGGCGGCTTCGTGTTTGGCAATACGGGTGTGATGCTGGCGATGTTAGCCGACGCCACGCCACGCAGACGCCTGGGGCTGGCTGTGGGCATCGCCAGCGCGGGCTTTCCCATCGGCTCCTCGATTGGTCCCTACGTCGGCGGTCTTGTCGTGCAGGCGTATAGCGTGCGTGTGCTGCTCTTTGGCGACGCCGTGCTTTCCGCGCTGATGGGCCTGGCGCTGACGCTGATCGTGCGCGAGGAGCCGCATGTGAAGGCTGCTGGCGCGAAGGTATCGGCGCTGCTGCGGGCGGCTGTGCGCGACATCACGGCCTCGCCAATTGTTTCGCGGCTGTTCATCCTCTACTTCATCGCGATGTTTGGCCTGACGCTCGTTCAGCCGTTCGTTCCCATCCTCCTGCAAGACCTGTATCGCGGCCCGGCGCCACAGCTCCCCAGTATGATCGGGACGACGTTGACGCTGGCCGGGATTGCGATGGCGATCACGACGCCGCTGTGGGGCCGATTGGGCGACATCATCGGACGCTGGCGCACGCTGCCGATCTGCCTGGGCGCGCTGGCGGTGGGTGTCCTGGCGATGGGACTCTCGGCCACGCTGCTGCCGTTGCAGGCGTCCATCATTGGGATCGGTCTCTTCCAGGGTGGCGTCGGAACGACGGTGGTGGCGCTACTGGCGTTGCTTGCCCCCGAAGAGCGCCGCGCCTCGATCCTCAACTTCTCATTGTTGCCGTCGCAGCTTTCCTGGTTCATTGGGCCAATCATCGGCGCGGGGCTGGTGCGGCTCTCGCTACGTGCGCCGTTTGGGGTGGGCGCGCTGGCGCTGGTGGGCGCGCTGGCGCTGGCGCTCTGGCTGGCGCGAGCGGCGCGTCGAGTGGCCGTGGCGGGCGGGTGAAACTGCGCCTATGGGCGACGCTACTCCGAATCTGCCTGCGCGGACTCGTTCAGGGCTGAATAGCTATCAAGCGAGTACACCCTGCCTGCGAAAAGTGATGATCGGTTGTAAGCGCCAGCCTCTTCATGTTCATCAGCTACTCTCGTGCCGCCAGTGTATTCGCCAGGTGGCGCCACCCGCCTCCCCTGGGGTACACTTCATGGAAAAGCCCGATAGACTCCATCCCACTCCAAGCAGGAGATACATTCCATGCCACACCGCCCACATGAAGGGCCGCAACATCCGCCTACTGAGGCTAACGGCCAGCAGCATGCCCATGAGCAGGCCGACTACCTGACAGGAGAACGTATCACGCCGCAGCGGCTCACGCCCGATATGACCGTCGCCGATCTGATCGACTCGTCGTTTCAGGCGTATAACGCGGGGCGCATCAGCGAGGCCGCGCGCCTCTACGCCCGTCGTATGCTCGATCCTGAGCAGGATGTGACGGTCTGCCTGACGGTGGCGGGCGCGATGACCCCGGCGGGCGTGGGCGGCGCGATCATCACGCTGATGGAACGCGGCGCGATAGACTTCATGGTCAGCACAGGCGCCAACCTGTATCACGATATTCACTACGCGCTCGACTTCGCCCTGCATCGCGGCAGCTTCAAGCTGAGCGATCCCGAACTGTACGAGGCGGGCGTCATTCGCATCTACGACATCCTCTTCCGCGACGAGGTGTTGCTGGATACGGATCGCTTCCTGCGCGAGATCTTCAAGACGTTTCCGCAACGCCCGATGTCCACCGCCGAGCTGCATCACCTGATCGGCGAGCGGCTGCTGGAGCTTGGCGTCGAGCCGGAGCGGTCGGTGCTGGCAATGGCGGCGCGCTGGAATGTGCCTATCTACACCTCCTCGCCAGGTGATTCCTCGATTGGCATGAATCTGGCGCGCCACCAATTGGACGGCTATGCGCTGACCATCGATCCGCTCTACGACGTGCATGAGACGACGGCCATCGTGCAGGCGGCCACTCGCAATGGCGTGATCATCCTGGGCGGCGGCTCGCCCAAGAACTTCTATTTGCAGACGCAGCCGCAGTTATGGGAGGTGCTTGGCATCAACAAGGGCGGGCACGACTATTTCATCCAGGTGACGCAAGACGCTCCCCACTGGGGCGGCCTGTCCGGCGCGACACCATCTGAGGCGGTCTCGTGGGGCAAGATCAAACCCGACCAGCTCGATGACAGCGTGGTGGTCTACGCCGATACTACCGTGGCCTTCCCGCTGATCGCCGCCTATGCGGTCGCACGCGCCAAACCTCGCCCACGCCGCGAACTCTATACCCAGCGTGAACGCATGCTGGCCGACCTGCGGAGCGCGTATCAGGCGAACCAGGCGAATCAACAGAAAACGGCCCCCACCCCTGCCCTCTCCCCC
>Ga0070737_10004967_pt1 | contig 12971 bp, 13 predicted proteins | sample Coa_R1_10_FD_66438 | JGI IMG/M metagenome (GOLD analysis project Ga0070737, IMG submission 66438) | Surface soil microbial communities from Centralia Pennsylvania, which are recovering from an underground coalmine fire - Coalmine... | ecosystem: Environmental > Terrestrial > Soil > Unclassified... | reverse complement strand
CGGGATCATTTCGGTATAGTCGTTGAAATCGATCTGCGCGATCGGGGCCAGCATGTGCAGGCCGACCACGATCAGGGCGGGACTGTAGGCCGCCGGTGGAATCGCTGTGATGAATGGGGCGAAGAACAGGGCGGTGGCGAACAGCAGCGCCACGACCACGGCCGTCAATCCGGTGCGCCCGCCGGCCGCGATGCCGGTGGCCGATTCGATGTAGGCGCCCGACGTGGTCGTGCCGATCAGCCCCGCCGCGGCGGTCGCGATCGCGTCGGCCAGCATCGGGCGTTCGATCTGCGGCAGCCGCCCTTGCTCATCCAGAAATCCGGCGCGCGCGGACAGACCAATCAGCGAGCCTAGCGTATCGATGAAAGCCATCATGAAGATAATCAGCAGTACGCCGATAAAGCTCCAGCTCAGCGCGTGGCGCAGGTCGATTTGAAACAGCAGCGGACGCAGGTCGGGCGGCGCACTGACCCATCGCGCCGGCGCCGGCGCCAGTCCCAGCATGAACGAGGCGGCGGCGGTGGCGAGGATTCCCACCAAAATCGCGCCCGGCACCTCCCACAGCATCAGCACCGCAATCAGCACAAAGCATCCGATCGCCATCAGGGTGGGCGGCGCGGTCAGAACCCCGATTCGCACCGGCGCGCCCGGCACGCCCAGCGCCACGATGCCCGCCTCGTTCATGCCGATGAAGGCCAGGAACAAGCCGATGCCGGCGGCAAAGCTGTGTCGCAGCCCCAGCGGCACCGACTCCAGCAGCCATTGGCGAATCCGCGCCACGGTCAGGGCCACGAACAGCACGCCGCTCAGGAAGACGGCGGCCAGCGCGGTCTGCCATGAAAAGCCCATCATCTTGACCACGGTATAGGCGATGAAGGCGTTTTCGCCCATATAGGGGGCGATAGCGAAGGGCCGGTTCGCGTACAGTCCCATCACCAGCGTGCCGATGACGGCGGCCAGGATGGTGGCGACCATCGCGGGTCCCGGCGGAATTCCAGCCTCCTTGAGAATCGCGGGATTGACCGCGATGATGTAGGACATCGTGACGAAAGTGGTCAGCCCCGCCGCAAGTTCGCGCTGAAAGCTGGTGCGATGGCCTTCGAAGTCGAAGAACGCGGCGAGGGACTTGAGCGGGTTTACCGGCATGAGGCGCGCGCGGGCGGCGGTCGGAAGGGCTACGGTTTGCCTTCCTTGAGCTGGCGCTTCCAGTCCAGACGGCGCGCCTCGGCGCCGGCCTTTTCCGCCTCCGGCACCATCCCCTTTTTCTGGTAGAACATGCTCAGATTGGTCCACGCCAGGATGTCCTCGGGCTCCTGCTCGATATGCTTGCGGGTCAGCTCGATCGCGGTGTCAAGGTCGCCCTTGGCCTGGTAACACATCACCATCCCGTGCAGGGCGTCGATAAACTTCGGGTCGGCCTCCAGCGCCTTTTTGTATACTTCGATCGCCTCGTCGTACTTCTCCTCGGCGTAGAGGTCAACCGCCTCGTCGTAAAGTTCCTCTTTGTCGGCCATCAGGATGTCTCCATGGCGGGCGCCGTTTGATGTTCACGGCCCCGCTTTCTTATATAATGATTAACACAGCGGGAGAACCGCCCTTACCATGGTAACAGAGGAACAGGTCTACGAGGTTTTGCGCGAATGCTACGACCCGGAAATTCCGGTCAACGTGCTGGACCTGGGACTGGTCTACGGCGTCAGCATCGAGGATGACATCGTGCTGGTCACGATGACGCTGACCGCGCCGGGATGCTCGATGGGCGGGATGATCTCGCGCGACATCGAGGACAAGCTGCTGGGGATTCCCGGATGCCGCGAGGCCAGCGTCGAGATCGTGTGGGACCCGCCCTGGACCCCGCACAAGATGAGCGAAGAGGCGCGCAAGCGGCTCAACCTCGACTGAACGTCATCGCGCAGCCTTGCGCCCGGCGTACTTCTTCAGCATCCGCGCCAGGCTGCGCGCGTTGGCCACCGCGTAACCGCCCACATCATTGTTGAAGTACGCGTACACGTCGGCGCCCGCCTCCAGAAAGGCCTTCATGTGCCGGCTCCATTTTCGCAGCTCGCTGTCCGAATAGGAGGACGCGAACATCTCGTCGGGTCCGTGGAAGCGGAAGTAAGCGAACGGCGCGGTGGCGATGATTTCGGGCATCGGGTAGCGGGTGGAATGGGCGATGACCAGGGCCGCCCGATGGCGCCGCATAAGCTCGAGCATCGGCTCGCCAAAACATGACGCGTGGCGGAACTCCAGGGCGATGCGCGGCTTGCCTTCTCCCGCCGCGTAGCCCAGGAAGTCCGCCAGCCGCTGCGTGTTCTCGGGCGTGGCGTGAAAGCTGGGCGGGAATTGCAGCAGTATCGGTCCCAGCTTTTCCTTGAGCGTCAACGCGCGCTCGACAAAGGTCTGCCAACTCTCCGCGACGCCCTCCAGCCGCTTGATATGCGTGATGAAACGCGAGGCCTTGAGGGCAAACACGAAGTCCGCCGGCGTGCGTTTGTACCAGTTGGCGTAAGTGCTCTCCCGCGGCAGGTGATAGAAGGAATAGTTCACCTCCGCAGTATCAAAATGCTCCCCATAGTAGGAAAGCCATCGGGCGCTGGGCAGGTCCTCGGGGTAAAAGCTCCCGCGCCAGCTCGAGTAGGTCCAGCCCGAGGTCCCGATGAGCAATCGTGCCATCGCCGATGACTTCTCCCGCCGATATTCAGGACTTCAACGCTGCTAGGTGCGACAGCAGCCCTTGGTCCGATCCTACCGGATCGGATCGAACAGCACGCCCGGGTTGAGGATGGCGTTGGGATCGAACGCGCGCTTGGCGGCCTGCAGGGCGCGTCTGAAGCCCGCCGGCGTTTCGCGCTCGTACCATTGCCGATGGTCGCGGCCGACGGCGTGGTGATGAGTGATGGTGCCGCCCAGGCGGATCAGCGTGTCCGACACCGCCTGCTTGATCTCATCCCATTGCTCCAGTTCGCTGCCGGCCCGGCCCGGCACGGTGACCGTGTAATAGGGCGCGGGACCGTCGGGATAGACATGCGTTATGCGGCAGGTAATCGAGCCGCCGTGGCCGCATACACGCGCCACCGCTGCGCGCGCCGCGGACATCAGCTCATGGTGGAACTGTTCGAAGCGCTCCCAGGTAATGGCGGTCTCGAAGGTCTCGGCGATGATCGCCATCCGCACCAGCACCTCGCGCAGATAGGGCGCGTTGAGAAACGTGCGGCGCCATTCGCCGGCCGCTCCCTCGCGCGCCGCGCTCGAATCGGTGCGGGTCTGACCCGCGTCGGGCGCAAAGCGCCCTTTGTGGTCGGCGCAGCATTCCAGCGCCCGGCGCATCCAGGCGGCGGGGTCATGATCGCCCGACTCAAACGCCAGCACCATCACCGCTTCGCTGCCGTCGCCCGCGCCCGCGGTCAGCGCCTCGCCTGGATCGAGGACGCGGCAATTGGCGGGATACAAGCCCGCCTGCGAGAGCTGGCGCAGCGCGCGCATCGCGGCGGGAAAATCGTCGAAAGCAACCGACGCGCCGGCACGATAGCGTGGCCGCTCCTGCAAGCGCATCCAGGCTTCGGTGATGATGCCCAGCGTGCCTTCCGACCCGATGAACATGCGGTCGGGGCTGGGACCCGCTCCGGAGCCGGGCAGACGGCGGGTTTCGATTGCGCCGGTAGGCGTGATCACGCGCAGCGCTTCGACGAAATCGTCGATATGCGTGTACAGCGTTGCGAAATGGCCGCCCGAGCGCGTCGCGATCCATCCGCCCAGCGAGGAGAACTCGAAGGACTGCGGAAAATGACGCAGCGTGAAGTTGGTCGCGCGCAGCTGATCTTCGAGCGCCGGACCGTAAACGCCGGCCTGGATGCGCGCGGCGCGCGAGATCGAATCGACCTCCAGGACGCGGTCCAGGTGGCGCAAATCGATCGACACCGCACCGCTGCACGAATCGGCCGGCGGCGCCTCCACGCCGCCCACCACGCTGGAGCCGCCGCCGTAAGGAATCGCGGCGAGCTTCGCGCGGTCGCACCATTCCAGCACCGCCGTGACCTCCTGCTCGCTGCGCGGATAGGCCACCACGTCGGGCGGATTGGGGTAATGGCGGCGGAAGCCGCGCACCAGGTCACGGAAAGACTTGCCCCAATGATGCGCCGCGCGATCGTATGTGTCGGTCGCGCAAATCGGCGCCAGCGCGGCGGGCGGTTTGACGCGCGGTGGACGCAGCGCAAGCTCCTCCAGCCGCGGCGCCGGCGCCAGCGTCAGTGCGCGGCCGAAGCGGCGCGCGGTGCGCTCGCACAGGCGGCGCTGCGCATCTTCGTTGGGGCCGTCGCCTTCGTGACCCCATCCCCAGAATTTCAGCCGCCGGTGCGCCATGTTCCGATCACCTCCGGTCCGCCGGTATGGTAATTTAGCCCTGAATCGCTTCGCTTGCATCAACCAATATCGCAACGGTCTTGAGGAGTTAAAGGATTGCGCGATGAAGTACGTCAAACTGGGCAAAACCGGACTGAGCGTCTCCAGAATCTGTCTTGGATGCATGAGCTATGGGAGCAAAAAATGGCGCCAGTGGGTGCTGACTGAAGACGAGGCGCGCGAGCATTTCGCACGCGCGATCGAGGCGGGCATCAATTTCTTCGACACCGCCAACGTCTATTCGCTGGGCGTCAGCGAGGAGATCACCGGGCGATGGCTGGGCGAGATGGGCCGGCGCGACGAACTGGTGATCGCGACCAAGGTGCACGGGCGGATGGCAGAGGGACCCAATTGCGTGGGGCTTTCGCGCAAGCACATCATCGCGGCCTGCGAGGCCTCGCTGCGCCGGCTTAAGACCGATTACATTGACCTCTACCAGATCCATCGATGGGACTATACGACGCCGATCGAAGAGACGCTCGACGCGCTCGACTCGCTGGTGCGCGCCGGCAAGGTGCGCTACCTGGGCGCCAGCAGCATGGCGGCCTGGCAGTTCTCCAAGGCCTTGTATCTCGCGCGCGAGCACGGATGGCATCGCTTCGTCTCGATGCAGAACCATTACAACCTAGCCTATCGCGAGGAGGAGCGCGAGATGATTCCGCTGTGCATCGACCAGGGCGTGGGCGTGATTCCGTGGAGCCCGCTGGCGCGCGGCTTTCTGTGCGGCAATCGCACGCGCGAGGGCAAGGCGCTGACCGTGCGGGCGAGCAGCGATCCGTTCGCGGCGCCCTATTACACGCAGGACGGCTTTGCGATCGTCGACGCAGTCGCCAAAGTGGCGGCGGCGCGCGGCGTCACGCCGGGCGAGGTCGCGCTGGCGTGGATTCTTCAGGCCCCCGGCGTCACCGCGCCGATTATCGGCACCACCCGGCTCGAGCATCTGGATGAGGCGATCCGGGCGCTGGACCTGGAACTGAGTGCCGAGGAAATCGCGGCCTTGGAAGGGCCCTATCGGCCCAAGCCGATCTCCGGCCACGAACAGCCCAAGGCCGCGATCATGCTCAAGCAGCGGTGATTCCCGGCCGCCGGTATGGAGAAAGATTGCGGCGGGCACCGGTTTTTACGCAGGGTGTCGAGAACCACCATTTTCTCAACACCCTGCAGTTTGTGTGAAATTACAAATTGCTGCCGCCCACGTTTGGGACGGTGATGCATACATACCGCGATTGTCGCGATCTACGCTGCGTTAGCGCTCCACGAGCGCCAAACCTGGCAATAGTCGGGCTAGGCCTGAAGTGATGAATTCCACGGCCACCGCCGTGAGAATCACGCCCAGTAAGCGCGTAACCACGTTAATACCGGTGGCTCCCAACAGGTCCCGGATAGGATCCGCCGCTCTTAGTGCCAGCCACACGAAGAGGGCGACCAGCATACAGGCAATGACCAAATATATAGTGTCAAACCACATAGCCGACTGATCCGCATATATAACTACGGTGCTGATCGCGCCGGGACCGGCAATTAAGGGAATCGCCAACGGGACTACGGCGATTTCCGCCTTGAGTTCGGCCTCGGCCATTTCTTCGGCTGTGCGCTGGGTTCGCCGCGATGCGGCCTCCAGCATCCCCAATGCCATAAGCATGATTAGAATGCCGCCAGCTACGCGAAAGGCCGCGATATCAACCCCGAAGAACCCCAACAGCGGTTCGGCCACGAACACCGAGGCGGTCAGAATGGCGGCTACCGCGAGCGCCGTCACGTTGGCAATATGCTTCCTGTCAGCCGGCGGATGATGCTGCGTAAGACTCAGGAATATCGGGACCGCGCCGATCGGGTCTGCGATTACGAATAGCGCCACGAAGGTCTCCGCATACTGCCGCCAGTACCCCATAAGTGCCCTCTTTCATCAATGAGTTCGATGCGTCACCACACTGGAGCAGGCCTACCGATTTTGCCTGGAACAAGGGTCGCCGCCGTTGCAAACCCGCTTCTCCAACGCCATGAGGTTTTGTCTTGCCTGCCCCGCGTCCGCGGCATGGATGCAAAAGGTTACAGGCCGGCCAGCAGCACCGCTACTATCCCGGTAAGAAAGACCCCATCGAAGGTTCCCGCACCGCCGATTGAGGCGACAGGTGCGCCAAGATCGCTGATGCGGCCCAGATTGGTCAGGTCCGCGCCGATGAGAGTGCCCAACACGCCGCTTACATAGGCGATAACGTGGATCGCTCTCGGCACCCCCATTGCCTGTCCCAGAAATAGCGCCACCGTGACTGCCAGGAGAGGCGGGATAAACATCGGCACAGTGATTCCAAGACCTGTCACCGGATGAGCGAATCGATGAGTAACCGCCGCGACGATTACTGTTGCCAGCACCGAGGGTAGCGTCGCCTCAGGCGAGCGAACGAGCGCGTAGCCTGCGATTGCAAGCGGCACAATCGCACCGCCTACATTAATTGCCACCCTGGTACCCTCGCCTCGGTACTCATATGGGATGTTGTAGATCATACCGTCGATATCCACGGTCGCGACCGCCGGCGCGGAGCCGGACTTTACTGTATACAGGGGAATGTTGATGTAGCTGCCGATGAGGCTGGCCAGCAGAGCGAGCACCGCCAGCCGCGGCGGCAGCCCCAACACCATGAATGCATAGCTGATGAGGTTTAATTGGATGGATACGAAGAGAACGGCAAGGATGCTCAGAGCGATGATCATGTAGATGAAAATAAAGGGTGCGAACAGCATATTTGCACTTCCTTACGGCGTTGGAACAACGTGCGACGCCAGGTCTTGAGCCGGGAGAGAGACGTAGACTGCTTTCGTGCGATTCGGCATGCGAGTCCTTCTCGGCGCCGCGGTAGCCGGGGTACCGCCGTGGTTTTTCCCTTTTCTCCCGTATTCTCGTGCTTGCCGCCCCTTGCAAACGCCCCAAAATCCTACCATCATGGCTCGGCCATGTCTTGGCCCGTCTTTTGGACTGATCGCGGGTTCTAGCCGATGCGCATTTTGGAAGGCCCTGCCGCGGGCTCGAACCGGCTTAAAACTCGGCAGCCGGCGATGCCGCCAAGTCGATACAAAGCCTGTAAAGGCGCGGTGCAAACGAGTAGGATAGTGGCGGCGCGGGGAACTTTACGCACCGGCCCGCGGTTGTCAACGCAAAGGGGTAGGCCATGGAATTCGATCTTACCGATCCTGAATGCTTTGCCAGGCAGGATCCGCATCCGGTGTGGCAACGGCTGCGCACCGAGGATCCGATTCATTGGACCACGGGCAGGCGCATCCAGCGCGGCTTTTGGTCGATCACGCGCTACGAGGACGCGCTGACCGTCTATCGCGATCCTATCACCTTCAGCTCCCAGCGCTATTCCGTGGGACTGCCCTCCAACTCGGAAGCCGAGGCGATGCTCAGTCCCGAGATGCGCGGCTGTGGCCAGATGCTGATCGGCACCGACCCGCCGCGCCACAGCGCGATGCGCCGGCAGTTCAACGGCGCCTTTTTGCCGCGCGCGGTGGCCCAGCTGGAAGCTTCGGGCCGGCGCATCGTCAGCGAAGTGCTCGACGCTGTGGCCGGACGCGGCGAATGCGACTTCGTGGTCGATGTCGCGGCGCGTCTGCCGATGGCGATCATCTGCGAGATGATGGCGATTCCGCGCGCCGACTGGGAGTCGATGTACAAGTGGGCCAACATGGTAATCGGCGGCGAGGATCCCGAATACCAGGTCGGCGGTTCGGCGATGCAGACCTCGATGATGGGCGGGATGCATCTGTTCACCTACTGCCTGGAACTCGCCAAGCACCGGCGCGACAAACCCGGGCGCGATCTGCTCAGCGTGATCGGCACCGCCCGGCTCGGCGGCGAGCTGCTCAACGACATGGAAATCGGCCACAACGCGGTGATGTTCGTCCTGGGCGGGTTGGAGACCACCCGCAACGCGATATCGGGCGGCGTGCTGGAGCTGATGCGCAATCCCGATCAGTGGGAGCGCCTGGCGCAGAACCCCGCCCTGATGCCGACCGCGATCGAGGAAATCCTGCGCTGGACCAGTCCCATCACCCACATCATGCGCACGGCGACGCGCGACTTCGAATGGCGCGGGCGCCGCATCCACGACGACGACTTCATCGTGATCTGGAATCCCTCCGCCAACCGCGACGAGGAGGTTTTCGCCGACCCCTATCGCTTCGACATCACGCGCACGCCCAACTACCATCTGGCCTTCGGCCAGGGTGAGCACTTCTGCATCGGGTCGCACCTGGCGCGCCTGGAGCTGCGCCTGATGCTGGAAGAGGTGATGCGGCGGATGCCCGATCTGCGGCTGGCGGGCGAAGTCGAGCGCCTGACCTCGATCCAGGTCGCCGGCATCAAGCACATGCCGGTCAAGTTCACGCCGCGCAAAGCCGCTGCCGCATAAGGGGGAGTGGGCGAGAGATGGCACGTTTGCAGCCGCTGCGCAATCCTGATGATCCCGAGCTCCGTCAGCTCTATGAACAGATGAGCGCGTCATTGGGCGCGGTGCCCAATGTGCTGGCCACGATGGCCCATCACAAGGAGATCTTCATCGGCCTGTGGGGCTTTATGACCGCAGTCAACCGCAGCGCGGCGCTCGACCGCAGACTGCTCGAACTGGCCTACCTCAAGACCTCGCTCATCAACCAGTGCCATTATTGAGTGCCCACGCACATGACTCTCGGTGCGAGAGTCGGCATCAGCGCGGAGAAGCTGGCCAACATGGATTGGCGCACCAACGCCGGCTTTGAGCCGGTGGAGCGCGTAATCCTGGAATACGCGGAGGTGATGGCGCACAACGGCAAGGTCAGCGACGACCTGTACGGCCGGCTGCGCCGGTATCTGAGCGAGCGCGAGCTGATCGAACTGATGATGATGGTCGGGATGAGCCACCTGGTAAACCGCTTCCATGCCACCTTCCAGACCGAGCTGGAAGCCGCGCCGGGCGAGTTCAGCACGCCACGCAAAACCAGTTCCGGCGATTGACTGCGGAAACCCATCCCCGCCCGGGTCTTGACTGGTGGGCCCGGCAAACTGCGGCGAGAATTGAAGAAATGAAAAAATGGTGGGCGGGCCGCCCTGCCCGCCAGTGAGGCACGGGCATCGCGCCGCCCCGGTTTTGCGCGGAGAAAAAGCGGTCGCGCGTCATGGACCGGCACATACGTAAGGCTCCACCAATCGGGTCCCGCACTCCAGCAGCGCGCGGCCCCGAAATCCATCTTCGTTAAATGCGGGCCAAGCATCCTATTTAGCCGGCCAGCAAATTGGCTCCTTTGGAAACGCGAATGGCTCCATTCGGGGATCATCGCCGGGCCGCACCAGCGCGATTTGGATGCCAAGGTCGCAAAGATCCAAGTTCTTTATGCCGATTGGGGCTGGCATGCTTCGTGCGCAGGTGAAGCGGGTAGAGGGAGAGGTCTGTCCGCCAGAGGGTTTCTGCCTTAACAACGTCGCGGGGTTTCCGATCGATGAAATTCATGTGCTTTTTCCTTCCCAGCGTTCCCGGCACCGTCGAAGAGCGCATCCGGCTGCGGCCGATCGCGCATCATAACGACCGCATCCAGCGCATGATCGAGGAAGTCACCGAGTTGTCGAAGATGGCCGAGGACCTGGGATTTGAAATGATCGGCCTGCCCGAGCATTTCCTGCACACCGAGGGGCTGGAGTTCGGCAGCGTGCCTGCCTTCTACGCCTACCTCGCGACGCAGACCAAACACGTCAAGGTCGGACCGGTCGGCTACGTGCTGCCCGGATGGAACCCGCTGCGGTTGGCCGTCACCATCGCATGGCTGGACCATCTGACCAAGGGCCGCACCTTTGTAGGACTGGCGCGCGGCTATCAGACGCGATGGCTTAATCCGATGGCGCAGAAGCTGCACGTGCAGGCCACCGGCAGCGATCAGTCCGAGATCGACAAGACCAACCGCGAGGCGTTCGAAGAGGTCTTCGAGGTTCTGAAACTGGCGTGGAAGGACGAAGCCTTCGCATTCAAGGGCAAGTACTACGAGTTCCCCTATCCATACGAGGAGGGCACGCCGTGGCGGGCGGCGGAATGGACCGCGCAAGCGGGCGCTCCGGGCGAGGTCGAAGACGGCCGGGTGCGCAAGATCTCGATCGTTCCAAAGCCCTACCAAAAACCCCATCCGCCCCTGTTCCAGGCTTTCTCCGCCAGCGACGCCACGATCTCGTGGGCGGCGCGCAACGGCGTGATTCCGCTGACCGCGGTGCCGATGGTGCCCGAAATACTGCGCATCGCCAAATTCTACCGCGACGAGGCGGCCGCCTGCGGCCGCCAGCTGGAGCTGGGCCAGGCGTTCGGCGTGATGCATAGCGTGTACTTCGGACGCGATACGGACGAAGCCTACGACCTGGCGTGGAACGGCGTGATCGGCGTCGTCACGCGGCTGTTCCACAGCCATTTCGGCTATGCCGAATCGATGCGCCGCCCCGACGACGCGATCCGCTACCCGCTGGGCAAGGTGACGCTGCCGCCCCATGCGATTACCAAAGAGCGTGTGCGCGAGTCGGGCACCATCACCGCCGGACCCATCCCCGAGGTCCTGCGCGAGATGGATCGCCTGGTGGAAACGGTCAATCCCGAGTACTTCATCTACGGCCCCGACCAGGGCCTGCTCCCGCTCGAGGTGGTGAAAAAGCAGCTACGCACCTTCGGCGAGCAGATCATCGCGCGCTATCGCTCCTGAACGCAGCACCGCGTTCGCGCTTTGGCGCGGGAGTACATCAGCCGGGCAAGGAGCGTGCGATTAGCCCGCCGGCTTGAACTTCACCAGCGTGCATTCGGGCGTAACGTCGTCAAAGAAGACGGTCACCGGCATGTCGACTTTGAGCGACTGCGGCGGCGCGACGATGTTGGTGGTCATCCGCGGTCCTTCTTCCAGTTCCACAATCGCCAGTACGTAGGGCGCGTCGGCAAACAGGCGGGTGGAGGGGCGATGGACCACGGTGAAGCTGTAGAGCTTGCCCTTGCCGCTGCATCGGCGCCACACCAGGCGGTCGGAAAAACAGTGCGGGCAGCGGGCGCGCGGATAGTAGATGAACTGGTGGCACGCCTCGCACCGTTGCAGCATCAACTCGTGGCGTTTGGCCGCCTCCCAGAACGGCCGGCTGGTCTTGCTCGGTTGCGGCAGAGGTTTGACGTATTCGCTCATGACACCCGCTCCAGGATCAAGCTTACCTGCTCGCTCATGATTCCGCCGTTGCCGTTGACGTAGGCCAGGCGTGCGTTCTTGACCTGGCGGTCGCCGCCGCGGCCCATCAGTTGGCGTATCCCCTCGGTGACGTGGCTCATCCCGCCTGCCAGTCCGGGTTGACCGAACGACAACTGCCCGCCGTGCGTGTTGCAGGGAAAGTCGCCTGAGAAAGTAAGGTCGTGCTCCATTACGAACGGTCCACCCTGACCCTTTTTGCAAAAGCCCGCGTCCTCCAGCGTGACCAGCACGGTTATCGTGTAGCAGTCGTAGGGACAGACCAGGTCGATATCCTTGCGCGACACCCCCGCCATCTTGAAGGCCGCGTCGGCCGCGCCCTTGACGGCCGATTCCGTAATCTCGGGCGCATAGGTGATCGAGGCGCGGTCGGAGCCTTCGCCCGCGCCGATCAGCCAGATGGGCGGATGTTTGGCGCGCAGCGCGATTTCGGGCGAGGCGACCACCACCGCCGCGCCGCCGCTCATCGGACTGACGATCTCGAACAGATGCAGCGGCTCGCAGATGTAGCGCGAGTTGAGTACATCGTCGATGGTAAGCGGGGTGTCGTTGAAGTACGCCAGCGGATTGGCCAGCGCGTTGCGCCGCTGATCAACGGCCACCTTCGCCATCTGCTCCGGCTTGGTGCCGTAAATCGCCATGTGGCGCTGCGCGATCAGCGCGTAACTGCAGTTGGCGCCGATCGCGCCGTAGGGCGCTTCGAACTCGTACATCAACGAGATCATGGGCGGCCGGCGCCGCCCCAGGCGGTTGAGGTCGGCGGTCAGACACAGCACCGCGTTGCACATCCCGGCGTCGATCGCGGCCGCCGCGCGCCAGATCATCCCGGCGCCGCTGGCGCCGCCGATGTCGAGCACGTTGAGCATCCGGGGCCGCAAGTCGAACAGCTCCCCAATTGCGGAGGGATAGATCATGCCGGGGTCGGCGCTGGCCATCCCGACCAGCAGACCGTCGATGTCCTTCTTTTCCAGCCCGGCGTCGGCGATCGCCTCGGCCGCCACCGCCGTCATAAGATCCAGCGCGGAGTCCTCGGTTGGTTCGCGATACGGCTTGAGTTCGCCGATGCCGATGGCGGCTGCCTTGCCCTTAAGACTCATCGTTGCGCTCCTTGTATTCGATCGACTACCACAAAAGGGCGCCGCGCGTGTATAGGTTGGTCGTCTCCGGGCTGACAGCGGCGGCGCCGTGCTATAGACTCAAGCGCCGGACAGGGAGTTTTACCATGGCATTCATCTGCTGCGACGATCACAACGTTTCCATCGAGGCCGACGGCATCGAGCCGGCCGCCGCCGGACGCCTGATGGTCGACGACACTCAGGCGGCGCGAGGGCCCGTCGAGCAGG
>Ga0070737_10004966_pt1 | contig 12973 bp, 11 predicted proteins | sample Coa_R1_10_FD_66438 | JGI IMG/M metagenome (GOLD analysis project Ga0070737, IMG submission 66438) | Surface soil microbial communities from Centralia Pennsylvania, which are recovering from an underground coalmine fire - Coalmine... | ecosystem: Environmental > Terrestrial > Soil > Unclassified... | reverse complement strand
GATGTAACTGCGGTAGCAATTTTCTCTTCGCTCGTCATCTCGACCGATTGGCTAATACCAATCCCGAACGTCAAGCTACTGGACACCCTCGTCTTTGCGACAGCATACTCCTTTGGTTTCAGAGTCGGCGCGCTCATAGGAATCGTTTCGGAACTCGTGTGGGGCATAATAAATCCGCTCGGATTCGGGGGCCCCATAATTCCGTTCACTGTGGGCGGCGTACTCATCTACTCGGTGATTGGTTATTGGACATCGAGGGTTTGGGGAGCAAACGTCTCCCCTCTTTCGATGAATAACGTGTACTTCGGGGCGTTGATTGCCATAGGCGCGTTCGTGTTTGACCTTGAGACAAACCTAGCGACCGCCTTCCTCGTCCACTGGCCGCCAAGCGCGGTTGTCGTCGGAATCACGCTTCTTATGGGCGTTCCATTTGCAATCACGCATGAAGTTGCTGATTTCGCGCTGGGCGCAACGCTCGCTCCGCTCCTCATCCACTTCTTCGCCACCAGGGTCGGTTCGAAACGGTCATCGGCTCAGCTTGAAACGGGCACGCTGCCGTCGATGGCGGAGAGGAAAGGAGATTAGGATGGACGACGGGGTTGGTCGGGCTTTGGCTAGCAATCAACGCCGACTTTACGGGATAGTCGCTTTGCTTGTGCTGGGGCTGATAATCAGCTCCAGTTTTGCCCTAATGTATTTTACCGAATATAGCCAGGAGCAGGCCTCAAATCAGAAATACATCTCTGAGCTTAACAGCGCAAATCAAGCCTACGAACAAGCCGTCGCCAAGTACAACTCGGCCGCGCAGAGCCTGAACGATTCGGAGCGGGCATATAACGGCTCGGTGAGCGCCTTCGATCACCTCGCAACCACCTTCAACGCAACCGTCGCGGAGTTCAACCTGTTCAATTCAAACTTTGAGTCGCTCTCGATCCAATACAACCTGACCTTATCCCTCCTCACGAGTTCAATCGCCGCACTCAACACATCCTCGGCAGTCTACGTTACGTCGAGCAAGGAACTCACCCAACTATGGAGGTCGTACTTGAACTCAGTCAGATCGTATGAGAATCTCGTGAAGAACTTTACCCAGATAGTTTCGAGCTTCAAATCAGAGGTCGTCACGTTTGAAAGTTCGAGCAACGTGAGCCGTACGTCGATAGTTGCAGTTCCAACTCCGATGAACCCGCAGTTGCTTAGCGCGAACTTTCTCATCGATTTCGGCAACGGCACCAAATTGTGGTACAACGACACCGCTATCCAGCCCGGGTGGAATCTCTACGTCGCAACTCTGGTTATCACAAACGGAGACATGAACGCCACATACTATCCTTCCTTCGGCGAGCACCTCGTCAACGGAATCCTTGGCGTCGAATCTACATCAACAAAGTACTGGTTTGCCTGGAGTTTCCAAAACTCCACCTGGAGTGCTTCGAGCTCCGGCGCTGATTTGATTCAAATTTACAACGGATCGGACTATGCTTGGTCGTTCTGCGGTGCAAATTCGACCACATTCCTCCCGACGTGTCCGGGACCCTAAGCGGTGCTCTTCAGTAAAAGAGAAAAGCGCAGCAAGCGAGAAGATCAGGCACAGCTCAGTTGCCACTTTCTCACCTGAGGGACATCATCTCCCCCGAGTATCGCGGCCCCAGGGCAGGTTTCGACGAGGCTCAGGTCATCAAGGCGATCATCGAAATAGGAGAAAACAAAGTGATCGGTCGGACGAAACTGGGTTCGACACTTGATCTCGGCCAGGGGGAGATAAGGACGCTGATCAAGAGGCTCAAGGACGCCGGACTCATCACGGTCGAGGCAAGCGGCTGCGCACTCACCCCAAAGGGGAAAAACGAATTTGCTCAACTGCAAGCCGCTTTTCCTTGGAGGTCCTTGGTGGACGGCTCGTCCCTCGGCGTCGGTCGGATTTGCTTCTCCATACTCGCGAGGGGCGCCTCAAAGCGGGTTCGAAACGGCATCGAACAGCGGGACGCAGCCATCATCGCCGGCGCGGCCGGCGCGCTCACAATCCTCTTTGTCAAGGATCGGTTCGTAACCCCAAATGATGGTACCGACTGCGAAAAGAGCACGGATTCGGATGAACCCTGGAGGACGATTAGGGCCTCAAAGCCCAGGGAGGGCGACGCTATCATCATAAGCGGGGCTGACGAATCACTCACGGCGGAGTACGGGGCCTGGAGCGCAGCGAAAACTCTGCTTTCACCGTGAAGCCCATTTCTCAACCGATCCGCTGAGTTGCGAGTACTCGTTTGACTTCCTCAGCTGGAATCTGGAGTTGCGAGGAGAGCAACTCCACCGAAGCGTTCGGGCTGTGGCTCTTTGCTTCGCTTAGTATCTCAGCTAGGTACTCGTCGTACCTCGTTGCTTCGGCCCACTTGGTGTTGAACTGGTGCAGGAAAATCTCCGCCATCCCCTCGGAGGGTATGAGGTACCCTTCCCGCGTGGGGTTGTTCGCGCCGACGGAACTCGGTAGCCCTATCAGGACGTACTTTGTGTCGAACACGACGTAACGTACATCGCTCACGATCAGCGAGCTGTGAAACCTGACTTCTGCGCCCGCCGCGTGATAGCGATTAGCGATTTGCAATCGGTCAGGAGATTTGAGTAGCAGATACTCCACGCTGACTCCCCTCTTCCTTGCCCTCCGGATCTGGTCCTCAATGCTTTTGATGATCTCGTCCTGCTCCGCGTTCCTTGGATTCGAGCCAGTCACCGCGCCGCGAATGCTCTTCATCGCAGTTTGCATCCCAAACTGCACGTTGTTGAAGTATTCCTGTCTCGAGACCATCCTAGCGGTGTTTGTGATCTCTCTCAGGAGAGTCTGCCTACCCTTCTCCTCCCTCCGCCCCAGGATTATCAATAGAAGAGTAGGAATCAGAAGCGCGATTTCCGCCACTAGAAGGATGGTCGAGATATCGAACGCCAACGTCCGCTTCCAGCAGCGATGCTAATTCTATAGTCCCTTAAATCGTTTGGTGCAATGTTCTTCGCATGGAAAAATCAGGAAATTAGGTGACCGGGATGAATGCTAGGAATCTTGAATGACCCATGCATGAGTGAAGGTGCAGTTCGTCCAGTCAGGAGCGCCTCGCGAGTTCGACCACCCTATCGGTGACGTATCCGCCGTCAACTGCCCTAGTAGTTATCGCGATGACCTCGCAGTCATACTTTGGGATTGGGATACCAAGCACCCTTGAATTTGGGTAGACGTAAACCATGGACTGCAGTGGGCCCATGTGCTTTGCGACCTCCTGGGCGATCCCGAGCGCAACGATGGATATGGTCCCCGCCTTTTGCCGGAACGACTCTGGAACGGTGAACCGCTTCTTGAATGCCGGCCTCGTCGCAATGGATAGAACGTTTCCGCGCGAATCGAGGACTAGAGCTCTAAGTATGGATTCGTCGAGCTCAAGAACCTGTCGGGCCGTGAACGCGACCCCTTTCCCCTTCAAGTTTCTTTTTTGCTCTATCCTCTGGGTTATCGGTGGCATGGAGACTGTTGCGCTTGAGCAAGAAACTGCCATGATTTATGCATACTCAATCGATAGCTGCATTAAGCGCACCCAAAAATCACTGTCTAGGCGGCGTCTCATTCTTGACTCTGTTTCTCAATATCCCTATCTTCTCAATCTCGCACTCGACCGTGTCCCCCTCCTTGAGGAACACGCCGCTCGTCCGTCCAACGCCTGCTGGAGTCCCCGTTGAGATAATGTCCCCCGGGACGAGGGTGATCACCCTTGAAAGGAACTCGATCATTTCCGGTATCTTGAAGACTTGTAGTGACGTATCGGAATCTTGCTTTGTGACTCCGTTTATTGAGAGTTTGATTCTGAGTGGGTAGACGCTCGGGAGTTCATCCCTTGTCACGATCCAGGGGCCGACGGGGCATGCTGTGTCCGCGCTCTTGCCTATAAGCCAGTGAGAGCCGAAGACCGGGTGACCCCTCGGCCATCCCTGCAGGTCTCTGAAACTGATGTCGTTGAGTATCGTGTATCCGGCGACGTAATCGTAGGCATTCTCCCGCTTGATGTGCTTCCCCTTTTTTCCAATTACGAACGCAAGTTCGAGCTCGTAATCCGGCATCTTCGAGGCGGCGGGTATGATGATGGTATCATCCTGACCAATCAACGAGTTGACGAACTTGGCGAAGAAATACGGCTCCGACGGCGGGGTGGTACCGCTTTCCTTTCCATGCTCGACGTAATTCACCGCGGGACACATTATCTTGTCAGGCCTCGTAACCGGAGGCCGTATTTTGTAGCCGCGAGAAACGATGCACGAGTCGGGAGAACCGGGTTCGTTGTTCTTCAAATCACGAATCGACGTAGCAATCAGATTTCGAGCCAAAGCCATCCCTTCATCTCCCCACTCTAGGAATGATCTCATGTCTTCGAATCGATCGACCATGGATGAATCGTGAAACCTTGCGCAGGCATACTTGAAATCGACAATTCCTTCTTGCGTGTATGCACCGAGTCTATCTTCGCCGAGAATGGAGTATGTAACTAGCTTCATCTTTCGAGAAAAAGCTTTGCCGGAATTGGAAATAAAAGAGTATGTTCTAGGATCTGCTGGATAGACTCCTAGCCCAGCTCCTTCTTTTCCCCTTTTTGCTACTCGCGGTTAAGCCAGTTATGGCACGCGACCGCGCGATTTGCGGACTTGGGCTCGAGCGGGGGCTCTACATCCGTACAGACCTGCGTGGCATACTTGCACCTGTTGCGAAAGACGCAACCGCCGACCAGTCGCTCGCTCTTTTCAATCGTTGATCCCTGCGGCTCCTGAGAAACCTGATCGACGAACCTCGTCCTCGGCGCCGCCGAAATTAGGAGCTCGGTGTACGGATGGTGCGGACTGGTGAGGACGCCCTCGGTGTCGCCGATCTCGAACATCTTGCCAAGATACATCACCGCGGTTCTCCCGCCCATTACCCTTGATGTGGCCAAATCGTGCGTGATCATGAGGATCGAAAGGTTTCTCTTCGCCTGGAGTTCCATCAGGAGGTACAAAGTGTTGAGTCTCTGCGAGGCATCCAGCATGCTGACCGGCTCGTCCGCCACGAGTACCTTGGGTTCAGAAGCGAGGGCTCTTGCGATGTTCACCCTTTGCCTCTCCCCACCGCTGAGCTGGTGAGGGAGCTTGTGGATGACCTCATCGGGCTCGAGGCCGACCTCATCAAGCAGTCTTGAAACTGCCCTAGCAATCTTTTGGTTGTCCTTTTCTCCCATCAGACGCCTGATCGGAGTTGCAACCACGGCGAATACGTTCTGGAACGGGCTGAGCGAACCGAACGGATCTTGGAAGATTATCTGCACCTCCCTGCGATAATCCAGAAGCCTCTTCCCCGCTAGTCTCGTTACGTCCACTCCCTTGTAGGATACCTTTCCGCTCGTCGGGGCGGTGAGCGCCGCGATGCACCTCGCAATAGTTGTCTTGCCAGATCCGCTCTCGCCGACGAGTGAGAGGGTCTCGTTCTGGTACAGTTCGAAGGAGACGTTGTCCACCGCCCTGGTGGTCCGACTCTGCCTTCCGAGGAATCCGAACTCTTTGGAAAATGTAACGCTGAGGTTTTCAACTTTCAGCAACGGCTCGGAGCTTCCGGAGACGGCGCTCGCGTTCAGTTGTACTTGTGACAAGCTGTCAACCTCCCTCCCTCAACCTGCTTCAGCAGCGGCCTCTCCGTCCTGCAACGCTCGAATACATACTTGCACCTGTTCTGGTATCTGCAGCCCTTCGCCGCAATCGGCTTGTTCGTCTCTCTCAACTCCTGCAAAGATCTAGGGCGCCTGTTCTGCGCGTCCAAGGTCAGCAAGGAGGAAAGGAGCGCTTCGGTGTATGGATGGAGGGGCGAAGTAAATATCTTATCGGCGGGGCCCTGCTCCACTACCTCCCCCGCGAACATCACCGTTATGTGATCCACGAGCCCGGCTAGGATCGGCAGGTCGTGCGTGATGAATATGAGTGACAGTCCACGCTCTCTGATCTCCCTCCTCATGAGCGCGAGTATCTGTTTTTGCACGACGACGTCAAGGGCGGAGGTGGGTTCATCCGCTATGATGAGTTTGGGTGAGAGCGCTAGGGCGAGCGCGATCACGACCCTCTGGCGCATCCCACCGCTCAACTCGTGGGGATAGTCATCCGCGTGCTCGCTCTCGATCCCAACTTCCGCGAGGAGCTTGAGAGCCTTTTCCCGCGATTCGCTCTTGGACGAGCCCGTGTGATCCTTGATCACCTCTGTTATGTGATCGGCCCCGCGCTTTACCGGATTCAAGGAGTTCATCGCCGACTGGAAAATCATCGCGACCTCCTTCCAGCGGTACGCCCTAAGTTCGGTCTCGCTCATGGAGAGAACGTTCCTTCCGTTATATTCTACGCTGCCGGACGTAATCTTGCCGGGGCGGTTGATCAGATTCAACAGCGCCATCCCGAGCGTGGTCTTGCCGCTACCGGACTCGCCGACGAGCCCCATCGTGAAGTGAGTGGATGGAATCGAGAGGTTCACTTTGTCGATTGCAAGTTTGCGGACCTTGCCGATCGAGTACTCGACGCTGACGCCGTTTGCCCTCAAGAGGTCCGTCAAGTCGTTCTCAACCTCGGGTTAAGAGCTTCCTCGATGGAAAATCCGATCAACGCGAACCCTATCGTGAGAAGACTTATGGCGACGCCGGGGGCGAGGATCCACCACCAAGCTCCCGCGTAGAACCCGAAGTTCTGCGCCCAGTAAATCATGCTGCCCCAGCTCACTATGTCCGGATTACCCACACCGATGTATTCAAGACCCGTCACCAAGATTATCGCGGCGCCGACGGTTAGGACGAAATAAGCAAACGCGATCACGGCGACGGAACGTATCACGAGCTTCACGAGAATCTCAGAGTCTCGCATCCCGCTCATCTTGGCTACCTCGATGAAGGGCATCTCACGGATGGAGAGGACTTGCGATCTAATTGACCTTGCGATCGGCGGCCACAGTACCACAGCGAGGATGATTATGAGATCCGTGTTACTCGCTGGGCGGATCGTGCCGAGCAAAACCATCAACGGGACGGGCGGGAAGATCATCACAATGTCCGTGAACCCGGTGAGCACTCCTTCATACCTGGTGTAGTACCCGGCGAGAGATCCCACGAGCAGCCCGATCAGGACGGCTCCGAGGGCCCCCAGGATTCCGACAATCATTGACGGGATCGCGCCCCACACTAGCTGACTCAGAACGTCCGTTCCTTGATAGTCGGTCCCCAGGATGTGCGAGAGGGAGGGGTGCGCGTAGACCTGGTTGGATGTCTGGTACGGCCCATACGGGATCACAGCCGGACCGACGACAATCAAGATGAGAAACGCAAGAATGATTACAACACCGGCCTTCGAGGACCTCCTCGAGAAGAGAATGGAAACTAGCCTATTGTGAAAGATGACCGACATGGAATCCGACCGGACTACCTTCTCAATCTTGGATCTAATCGCAACAGGAGGAAATCGCCAACCAGTGATAAAATAATTACGAGGAGCGTGACGTAGAAAAGCCCGCCCTCGAGGATCGGGTAATCTCTATTTATGATTCCATCGACGAGCAGGTCACCCACGCCGTTGTACCCAAACACGAATTCGACGAAGACCGCGGTGCTGACCATGAAGGAAACGGTATAGCCAAGGAGCGACGTCAGAGGGAGCATCGAGTTCCTCAGTATGTAGCCCATCGCGACGATCCTGTTCCGAAGACCCCTCGCCCTGGCTGCGATCACGTAATCACTTTCGAGTACCTGTTGCGCCGCCCCCCTCAGAACGAGAAACTGGAATCCAAAAGTTGCGAGGGTCATCGTGGCAACAGGAAGTACAAGGTGGACGATCGTCGAAGCTATGTAGCTCGTTCCCGCCCCGGCGTTGAAGGTACCGGTCCCGAATACCGGCAGCCAGTGTAGATCGACGCCGAAGATCCACGCGAACAGCAGTCCCAACCAGAACGGTGGCGTCGCCCAGAAGATGATGGATGAGTACATACTTGCAAACTCGAACTTACTCCCCCGTCTCAGCGCGCTCGCTACGCCGAGCAAGAAACTCAAAAGGCTCGCAAGCACAAAACTCGCCGCCATCAGCATCAGCGTGAACGGGAGCCGGATCCAGACGAGGTAGGATACGGTGTACGGGTAGAACGCGTATGAGACCCCGAAGTACGGCGGCCAGTTGGTGAAGATCCCCTTCATGTAGTCCACGTATTGAACGAGGAGCGGCTGCCCCAGCCCGAGCCGTGCATTGATGGATGCAACGACCTGCTCGGGGACTCCGCCGTAACCCGCCGCGAGTACGTTGGCCGCGGATCCCGGGACGAGCCTAGGCAACAAGAATACCAAGTTGAGCATTACGATGAACGCGATGACAGATTTGAGAATCTGTCTTCGAATGAATCGCAATATTTCAACCCGGAGTTGCTGCTGCTGGTGCTGGTGGCGGTGTGCCCCTCGGCCTCCTCAATGCAATCAAAGCAACGGCTGCGATTATGATTATCACAATCACTGCGATTGCAGCGTACTCGAGGGTCTGCATTGAACTGGAGCCGGTCGAGGTTCCGGACGTGGTTGCGGGAGAGGTGCTGGTCGTCCCGGTTGACGAGCCCGTGGTTATCGGAGCGGTTGTGCTGGATGACGATGCAGAGGAGACGGGTGTGAGCGACTCCCAGGCCGTCATGTTTGGCACCTCAGCCAATCCTTCATCAAAATGTCCAGTGACGGGGTTTGGCCAGTTGGTCCAGTGCGCGGTGCTGTATCCCCACAGAAAGTCGGGGTAGGCAAGGATGGTTGTCGGAAGGTACTGAGCTTCTAACGCCTGTATGTTGAAGACGTATTGTCTCTCGAGAGTTGTGTTGGCAGTCCCCATGAATCCGGTAAAGTTGGCTTGATATTGTGCATCGGCGCTGGGCGGATACAGAAAGTGATGGCTGCAAGTCGGTGGTAGCCACTCTACGCTGCAAGCGGGGAGAACGTCAACGAGCGGGTGAGGGGGATTCAACACGAACCCCGAGAAAAGGATGATGTTGTTCCGGATGTTGTTGCTGTTTGCGCCGTAATCGCCCACTATGTTAGAAGCTGTCGTAGTTTGCAGATTAACTTGGAAACCGAGGGCTTGCAGGTCCTGCTTGACGACTTGAGCACCGGCCAGGTCCTCTGTGTTGTCTGTGTCGGTCCAGAGAGTCAGCGATGCGACCGTGCCGTTAGGATAGTGAAGGTTCCCGTCGGAGCCCTTGGTGATGTTAATGCTCTTCAGAAGCGAAATGGCCTTTGATTGGTTGAAGCTGTACTGCATGGTGTTTGGGTTGTACCAGATACCCGCGCTCGGTGGCGTTGCGGTCTCCGCGTTGTATGCTGTCTGTCCGTATCCGTCGTAGGCTTGTTGTATGAACTGCGACTGGTTTATCCCGTAGACGAGCGCCTGCCTGAAGGCGAGCTGGCTGTAAGGATAGACAGAGTCGTTGTACTCCAAACTTGCAGCGCCGACCGCCTTTTCATCCAGCACGTGCAGGTTTGGCGTACTCGATATTGCAGCTGCGGATGAAGGCTCTATCGGGGCAATGTCGGCAAGACCCGCCTGCAAACGCTCCGCGGTGAGAGATAGGGTATCAACGAACGACACCTGGATCTGGCAAATCTTCGGCTGCGGCTGGAAGTACGGGTTTCGGAGCATGGTCATCTGGGTGCTGCTCACGGTGTAGTTCGAAACGTAGAACGGGCCCATCGATATGTCCGTGCCCAGGTTGGGATAGGCCGCTCCGTACTGGTCGATCACCGACGCCGGAAGGACGGGGGTTCCTCCCTGACCATCCAGCGACATCTCATCGACCATGTGTGCGTTCGACTGATTCAGAATGTAAACGGAGGCGCTGCTGTTGAGTGCATACTCTTTCACAACTTGCTGGGCGAGGCCTTCATAGTTGTACGTTAGATTGAAAGCAAATTTCGGGCCCTCGGAGGTCAAAAAGTCGTTCGAGGTTACGTTCTGTCCGTTGGACCACTTTAGTCCCGGTTTGATGTTGAACGTCCACTCCGTGTAGTTCGCGTTGTGACTCCACCAGTCGAGCATGTAACTCACCTGCGAACCGTTCCAAAGATAGTCAGTCGCTCCGGGGTACTCCAGGAGCCAAACGTATCCCGTACCCGTGATGAACGTCAACGGATTCAACGTGGTTGGCGTCCCGACGAGCGTCCACTGGAATGTGTTGCTAGAGTTGCATTGCGTCGAAGGAGTGCTCGATTGAGCGGTAACCCTTGAAGTGGAAACTTGGGGAGCGAACATGATGACCATGATTACGCTGAGGAAAAGAACTACACACTTTTTGCCCAAACCCACGCGAGAACGTAGCATCTTCATTGTAAATTAACGCACGCTGGTCTAATAGCGAATGATATAGACCTTTCTACCTTGATTTGCTTGCAATCTTCGTGAATCCGTGGCCCGGGCTATGAATTCATGTAATTGGATCGGTTCGAGATTCGAGCCGCCGAATTACCACCCGATTCCAGATGAGAATCAAGGAGGAAGAAAAGGATGATGACCTGTCATTTCCTTTCTTTCATTGGCCAGTTCTTGAAGTGAAATGTCCCACCAACAAGCTGTGAATGTCGTGCGGAGTGGCTGGCGCTTCATGAATCTCGCGGCCCATCTTTGAAAGCGCGTCATTGAGAGCGTTGAAAATTGAAGGGTAGGCACCTATCGTTCCGCTCTCTCCGACCCCCTTCGCTCCGCTCAGCGTTACGGTTGACGGTGTCTCAATGTGGAGAACCTCCATGCTCGGAATGGTTTCTGCCGAGGGGATCACATACTCCATCAGGCTGGAAGCGAGCGGTTGACAGTTGGCATCGTATGCGAGCTCCTCGAACAGCGCTCCGCCCAATCCGTGAGCAAAACCGCCGTGGATCTGACCATCTACTATGGTGGGATTTATCACCCTCCCGCAGTCATCGACTATTACAATCCTGAGGATTGTCACCTTGCCCGTCTCGGTGTCGACCTCGAGCTCGCAAAATTGCGAACCGGATGCAACCGGGAGCGCTCTCAGAGTGAACTTCGTTGATACCTTGACGTCGCCGATTCTTGATAACAATTCATCGAAGCTGAAAATTCTGGAGCCGTTAAGTGCATCTGTGATCCCGCCGTCTTCGTAGCGCAAATCGGCAGCCGCTCTACCCAAGATCTCGGCTGATTTAGCTACCAACGTTGATTCCAGTTCTCTGCAAGCCTGGAGAACCGCGCTACCTCCGACAGACAATGATCTGCTCGCAAACGTCCCGAGGCCCTGAGGGATGACGTCGGTGTCGCCCCAAGAGAGGGAGACCCGCTCGATCGGGATCCCCAGCTCAGCGGAGCACAGCTGCGACAGAGTCGTCTCGAGTCCCTGGCCGTGCGGAGAGGTTCCCGTGGAAACCACCACGCGCCCCGAACTCGTGGCTAGGACGCTAGCCGTCTCGAACATCTGGGCGCCGGTATCCTCGATTACGAGGGAGATTCCAACGCCCTTGATCGTCGATCTTCCGGAGGTATCAAAGCGAGCGATTGATGACTGTGCTCTCCCTTGCCTGTAGTTCGCGGCTCTCGATAGCGTCTCGAGCAGGAGCGGATAGTTGCCGCTGTCGTACGTTACTCCCGCACCGTTGTCGTGTGGGAACTTTCGTACGACGTTTCGCATCCGAAACTCGAGCGGATCCATCTTTGCTTCTCTAGCCATCGAGTCTATGGCGGATTCGATGAAAAAGCAGGCCTCGGGCCTACCCGCCCCCCTGACGGGGGCCGTGGGGACTTTGTTTGTGACGTAGCAGGTACCTGAGATCTTGATGTTGGGAATGTCGTAGGCTCCGGGCAGCAGCATGATTGTGTGCGGGAGTGAAATATTGAAAGTGCCCAGCACACCCACGTCAGATTCTATCTTTGCACGTAGCGCGACGAGTTTTGCATTCTCGTCACATGCGAGTTCAATCTCGCAGTATTGATCCCGGTCAGGCGAGGTCTCGAGAAGGTCCTCTGTCCTATTGGAGGTCCACTTGATCGAAAGCCCCGTCTTCCTCGCGAGGAGGGCCGCGAGAGCGAACTCCGGGTAGGACTGCGCGCCCTTGGTGCCAAAGCCACCCCCAACGTCCTTTACGAAGAACCTCACTGATTCGGGCGGAACCCGAAGCTCCTTAGAGAGATATGCCCTAAATTTTTGCACTGATTGAACCGAGGCGTAGAACGTATACTTCTGCTGCTCTGGATCGTATGACGCGACGAGCGACCGCGGTTCCATCGGAACTCCCGCCTGCCGCCTGACCCCGACCCGCGTTTTTGAGACGAACGCGGCGGAGGCGATCGCGCTGTCGGCGTCACCCCTTTCAACGTTCTGCACGAGGGCGACGTTGTCTCCCCAGTTCGGATAGACGAGCTGCTTTCCGGACTTTGAGTCCTCGATGCTCGATACGACGGGGAGAGGCTCATACTCCACCTCGATCATCTCCAGAAGATCCTCGATGGAGTACATAGTTTTCGAAAGAACAGCCGCGACTCCCTCCCCAACGAATCGGACGATATCCACTGCAAGTTGGTGCCTGCCCGTGCGCCTCTGCCCCGGGGTCTCGAAAATCGGATCCAGATTTTCAGAAACGTCCTTTCCCGAGAGGGTTGCGATGAGATTTGGATCATTTGATAACTTGGTAAAGTCGATCCTCTTTATCTTCGCGTGAGCGTATGGGCTACGCAAAATTCCCATGTAGGCGACGTTTGCGGGCTTTGAATCATCGACATAGTTGGCGCTCCCCGTGAGGAAACGCCTGTCCTCCACCCTCCTCTGAGAGTGCGCCTGCTCGTGGTGCTTTTGTTGTAGCTGCTGTCGTTGCTGTTGGAGCAAGTTCGACTCCTACCACCTCCTCAGTGGCATTGCCCGCCTGAATATTGAGCTTGTGGCGGAATGTGGAAGGGCCGGTTTCAGCAGGAGAGAAAA
>Ga0070737_10004965_pt1 | contig 12974 bp, 13 predicted proteins | sample Coa_R1_10_FD_66438 | JGI IMG/M metagenome (GOLD analysis project Ga0070737, IMG submission 66438) | Surface soil microbial communities from Centralia Pennsylvania, which are recovering from an underground coalmine fire - Coalmine... | ecosystem: Environmental > Terrestrial > Soil > Unclassified... | reverse complement strand
ACCAGGCCGACACGATGAACGTTGTCGGCTTCCAGATCCAGCAGGCACTGCAGGTGTACGACTTTGCGATCATCGACGGTCTCGGCCAGCTCGCGGCCGCGGCCGACAACACGGTCCTGTCGGTCCTTGAACCGTTGATCACCGCGAACGCCCTGTACCCGGGGCCGGCGACGGCGAGCCCCACCAGCACCAACGGGTCCGGGGCCAACACCGGTACTACCAGCACCGCGGCGTCGGACCCCGGCTACCTGATCGACACGAGCTCGGCCGTGAACACCCCGGCCCTGCTCGCCCAAGACGAGTTCGCGGTCGCCACCTACCTGCGTCTCTCGCCGACCGCTGAACTCATCCTCGCCGGCCTGTACAAGGTCGGCCTGAACAGCCAGATCTAGAGGGACACTGATGGCACGAGCGTTCTCCGACCAGCGACAGTTCCTCATCTCGATCTCCGGGATCGCCGGTTTCTGGAACACCATCTCCGGCGGCGACCCGTCCCTCTCGTCCACCCAAGTGTTCGACGGCGGCAACCCGATCCCGTACGTGATCGTCGGCAACCCGATCTTGGGGAACTTGACCGTCACCCGCAACTACTCCCGCGAGCGGGACGCGGCGATCAGCCAACGGTTGAAAGCGAACTTGGCGAGCGGCAACCAGTTCAACGCCACCATCACCCAAACCCCGACCAACCCTGGGTACGGCACCGACGGGTCCGCCCCCGACCGATGGTTCGGCCATCTGGTCGGCCTGTCCACCCCGAAAGGCACCACCCCGTCCGGGTCGTCCGCGACCCCGGCCCAGTTCTCGCTGATCTTCGCCTGCACGAAACTGACCTGACATGAGCGACGACGTGATCGACCTCACCAGCACCGCCCGGCCTTCGTTGCCGCCGCAGCCCGCCACCAGGCCGGCCGCGCCGCCGCGTGCTTTCTCGCCGCTCGACGCGTTAGCCGAGCACATCGGGCAACGCAAAGCGAAACCGAAGACCGTCGCGGTCGAGGTCCCCGACTCAGACGGCTGGGTCGTCGAGTACAGCGCCCACTTCGACCTCGACCTGCTCGCCATCTGGCGCAACCAGGCCCTCGAAACCGACGACGACAGTGAACGGGTCAACCAAGGCCTGTTCCACCGGATCATCCTCGTCAACCAGTGCCGCCGCATGATCTACCACGGCGAGCCGGCCACTGACGAGCAGGGACGGCCGCTCACGTTCGCGTCGCAACGACTGTGGGAAGTTCTCGGTTTGCCGCTCGCCTCTCCGGACGGCGCCACCGAAGCGGTCCGCCGCCTGTACGACAACGACTTCGCTGTGTCCGCGACGGCGTCGAAAGTGTTGGAGATCGCCGGGTTCGGGCAGGCCGCGAAGGTCGACCCGGACCCTACACGGCGGCGGTAGAGGAACTCGCCGCCGAGCCGCTCGTGCAGCAGGCGGCGATGGTCGGCTACCGGCTCCGGATCGACCCGGTCATGGTGCTCGCCGAGACCGACTCGTTTCGCCGCAAGGTGCGAGACGCCTGCGCGGTGGTGATCGCCCGCCAGCTTGCCGACGGCGGCGGCGACCAGGAGGTGGAGGACATGACCGATGGCCGATGAGACGGTAACCATCCGGGCCGAGTTGCTCGATGATGTGTCGGCGGAGGCGGAGAAGATGCGGGCCCAGATGAAGGCCCTCACCGACTCGTTGGGCCAAGGCTTCTCTGCTAACGCCTCGGCGGTCGACCGCCTGAACACCCATCTGGACAAGCTCGGGCAGATGGCTAGCACCCGGGCGAAGCAGCCGGTCGACAAGCTGGCCGAGTCGATGAAAAGCCTGCACGAGGCCGGCTCGAAAGTCAACGAGTCGATCGTCGGCCTGGGCGACACGATCAAAGAGAAGCTCCAGTACCCCGTGATGCAACTGACATGGGCATTGGAGGGCGCGGCCGCAGGAATGATCACCCTGGGCGCCACGACCGCGATCTCGCTGCAGTCGGCCCGGCAGCAGCTGGGAATGTTCGGTGCCGGCGGCAGCTTCGGCGCCCTCTACGGCATGTCGGGCGCCGTGTCAATGCCCACTTTGCAGCAGGGACTGCTGACCGGCAACCTTGCCGGGCTGTCGAACGGGACGTCGCTCGGCCTGCTCAGGGCCGCGTCGTCGGCCGGCGAAGGCCTCTATGGCGGACAGGCCAACCAGTACGTGTCCGCGGCGATGGGTGCGTTCGGGGACGTGAGAACCCACATGGGCCTGACCTCCTCAAGCGATATTGCGGCGATCGCCGCTCTGGACCCGGGAATCTACGGCCAGCTGGGGAACCGGCAGGGCATGTCAGCCGACGCGGAGCGGCGCCTGTTCGCCCTCGGCGGCGCCAACATGATCAACCCGAACCTGCTGTACAGCCTGTTCGAGGGATCATCGCAGGCCCGCACCGGGCGCAGCTCGTACAACGAGACGACGGCCGGCCAGCTCGAGCAGCTGCGCAAGAACTTCTCGCTGATGCTCGCCAACCTTGAGTCGCCCCTCGTCGGGTTCCTCGGACACGCCGCGACCGGCGTCTCGGGTTGGGCGTCCGGTGTGTCGAGGCGGTACGGGCAGCAGTCCGGGACGTTGGGTCGCGAATGGTCCTCGGGCAACACGGGCGCCTTCTCAGGCACGTTGGCTGGTGTGCTTGGCGATCCGCACCTGGCGGGCGACATCAACGACATGATCAAGTTCGGTCAGGATCTGGACCGGATCTTCACTGGCGGGGTTGTGCCCGCGTTCAAGACGTTGTCGTCGGTGGCGATGCCGTTCCTCGACTTCCTCGCCGAACATCCGGACGTCACCGAAGGCCTTGTTGCCGGCTTCACCGGCCTGCTCGTCATCAACAAGCTGACCGGGCCGCTATCGACGCTCAACGGGCTGCTGCGTACGTTCACCGCGACCGCCGGAGAGGGAGGAGCGGCGACCGCCGCGTCCACGCTCGGTCGGTCGCTGGCCGGCCTGCCAGCCAAGGAGCGGGCCGCTACAGCCGACGAGGCGGCAGCCGGCGGTACCGGAACGCAGGCGCTCGGCTGGGGGGGAGCGGGAGCGATCTTCGCCGCCCTCGGCCTAGGCGAAGCCCACAACTACAACTCGAACCTCAAGCGCGGGTTCGTCGGGTCCGGCATGACCGGGATACCAGCCATCTCCGCGGCCGGATCCGCCGGGCTGCTCGCCCATCCGATGCGGTCACTGCTGCACCCGGTCGGCTCGTTCGAGTCCCTGTTCGGACTCGGCCACGGTGGCACGACGCATGTGCACAACCTGAACGTGACGATCCCCGGCTCTGGGAACCCGGAGAAGGTCGCGAACAACGTGCCGAAGGCGTTCAACTCGCAGGTAGCGAACTTGCAGGCCCGGCAGTCCCGCCGGCAACCGAAAACGAAGTCGACCTGATGCCCGCGGTCAAAGTGTCCGTCTCGTCGGGCCCCCGGATCCGTCACAAGCAGGCGATGCTCACCCTCCTCGGCCGGAACGGGGAACGCGTGGTGCTGCCCATCACTAGCCCTGCCGCCACCTACAGCAACCTCGAGCAGAACTGGCAGGAGTTGGACCGGCCCGGCCGACGCCCCCTGAACATGCACGTCGGCGGCAAACTCCGCACCATCCAACTGAACGTCACGTTGGCCGCCGCCGACGGCGGCACCCGCGACTTCGACAACATCGTCGAAACCAAAGTGCGGCAACTGACCCGCATGTGCAACTGGGACTCCCGCGACCAGGCCGTCGCCCTCACCTACGGCGCCTACGACTCGTCGACCGAGCTCACCGCCACCGGCCACTGGCACATCGACAGTTTCGTGCTCGACTCGACATGGCGGCAGGAGTCGAACAACATCAGCCAGGCCACCGCCACCGTCACCCTCAAAGAGGTGTCGGACCCGCCGGCCGCCAACAACCAGAACCCTGGTTGGACCGCCCCGCCGGCCGCGCCGACCTACACGACCGGTGGCGGCAAACCGCAGACGGTCCGGTATTGGACGGTGAAGCAGGGCGACACTCTCTACAAGATCGCCCGGGCTGTGTACGGCAAACCGGAACCGGGCTGGCGCAGCATCGCGTCCGCCAACTTCCTGTCGAACCCTGCCCGCGACCTGCAGCCCGGGTCGGCGCTACTGATCCCACCCAACCCCTGATGGAGATCACCGCCCCCCAACTGCTAGCCCAGGTCAAGACCTTCCTCAATGTGAACGGGTCGGTGACGTGGCAGATCGAGAAACAGTACGGGCTGCCCGCCGGGCTGCTTCTCGCCGTCGGTAGCCGCGAAACGAACCTTGAGACGAATGTCGACTGGTTGGGTCCCGGCTACGGGAACTGGCAGAACACCCCCTCCGCGTCCGGGATCCCGAACCCGTCGCCGCCGACCGTCGCCAACTACGCAAAGCTCGCCGCCTCAGTCCTCAAAGCCGACCTCGCCGCGTTCCCCGGCAACACCCGGGCCGGGGTCGCCGCCTACAACGCCGGCCAAGCCGGCGTTGCCGCAGCGATCCGCTCGACCGGCAACCCCGACTCCGCGACCACCCACGGCGACTACGGCAGCGACGTCCTGCAACGCCTCGCCGTCATCCAGGCCGCCTACCCGAACGATGCGATCGGGTCGGCCGGCTACGGTGCCGCCGGATCCGCCGCCGCCGGTGCCGGCGGCCCGGTCAAAACACCGCCCGCCTACCTGCCCCACATCGACCTCAAGCGGCGTTCCACCGGCCGGGTCGACAGTTCCGAGTGGCGGTTCCCGCACAACCCGTTGGGCAACGCCCTCGCCGAAGCGGTCCTCACCGATTCGACCGTCAACTTTTACGGCGCCCAACTGTCCGAGATCCAGTTGACCGTCGTCGACCCGGACCTGTCGATCTTCGGGTCGCTGTATGTCATGATCTCCCAAAAGGAGGGGTGGGTTGGGTTGCTCGCCCGATACCAGAAGGATGTGTTGGCGGTCACTGAGGTGCAGTCGACGACGGTGAACGACGCGACGTGTTGCATCATCACGTTGCAGCCGGCGTTCATGGCGTGGCTGTCCACGCAACGCAAACTGCGGACGTGGGGTGGCCTGTCGGCTACCGGCTGGTTGCAGGACCGGGTCGCCGAGTACAACGCCACCCTCTCGAGCGGGGATCCGAAAACGGGGTTCTTCGGCGAGGAGACGGCCACCAGGGGAAGTATCACTCTCAACACGACATTCAGTTACTACGAGTGGCAGTCCTACTACGACCTGGCCATGCAGCTCGCCCTCCAAGAGGGCTACTGGCTGTTCGAGTCGTGCAACGGCGTCTACTTCGGGGAGCCGCCATGGTTACGGGAGAACGTGTCGACCGTGCTCAAGGTCGGCTGGCCCGGCAACCAGACAGGCCGGTGGGCCGAGAAGAAAGACGTCGACACCGAGACCATCGGGCCGCCAGTGATCCTCCGCTCCAACGTCCTGTTCACCGGCGACACCATGACCGTCTATCTCGACCGGGACATCGGCGAGCAGGTCCGGCCCGGGATGGGCATCGATCTGTCCGGGGTGCCGTGGGCGCAGTCTGTGGCGGGCGGCTGGATCGTCCAGAACGTCACGTACGCCCTCGACGGGGGAGCGACGGCGGTGCAGGTCGACTGCAACCAAGCCAAGTATGTGCGTGGCACCGAACCGGGCGGCATCACTCGTCCCTCGAGGACTGACCCGACCGGCCTGTCCCCGGCGCAACAGAAAGCCGCGCAGACCGCCGCGCAGCATCACCCGGGCGGGGCGACCGGCCAAAACTTCTACGACAAGGCCCTCACCCAGGTCGGTGTGCCGTACGTGTACGGCGGCGAGAAGCCGGGTACCGGGTTCGACTGCTCCGGGCTCGTGCAGTGGGCCGCCGCCCAGCTCGGCGTGTCGATCGCGCGGACCTCTGAGATGCAGTGGGCGGCGTGCCAAGCTGCGGGAACGACGATCACGGTCGACCAAGCACGCAACATCCAAGGCGCCTTGGTGTTCGCCGCCGGCTCAGACGGGACTGTCGCGTCGCCCGGGCATGTGGCGATCTCAACCGGCGACGGCAGCCACATCCTGCAAGCGCCCTACACAGGGACGGACGTGCAGGTAACGAACCTCGGGTCGAACTGGTCGTACTTCACCCATGCCGGCCTGATCCCCGGGGTCGACTACACGTCGGGCGGGAAGAGCGGCAACGGTCTGCCGGGGCCGACACCGTCATGATCGTCTACGGCACCGTCCAAGTCGGCGGCACGAGCTCGCCGGTGATGGTCCGCTTTGATGCGCCGGCCGGGGCTGCGGAGCCGGCGGTACATCCGTGTAACACGGTGCTGGCTGTGACGGTGGGGGAGCGGGTCGTGGTGGCGTGGCCAGCCGGGTCGGCTGCGGGCGCCCTGCCGTGCATCCTCGGCGTCGTCCAGTGACGATCGGCGCCCCCTAGTCGATCTGGACTTGACCCTGGAACCCTGCATCGCTGGCGGCTTGAGCGGCGTCTCGCTGCCTGATGAGTTCTGCTATGTCGTCATCGAGACACACGATCTCGGCCTGCAACCGTACGATCTCGTCGGCCGCCTCGGCGCACAGGACGCTATCCCGGAAGTGGCCAGTAGCTTTCCGCAGTCGGGTTACTAGGTCGTCGGCCATGGGTGACAGTCTACGACGGCAATAGCCGCGACACACCGCCGGTAGGAAGGGAAGGGTGGATGGGATGGCGCAGATCCTGTCCGTCCCGTTCCGGCTCGCAGCCAACGGGACCGTCGCCACCGTCACCGAAGGCACCGACCAGGCCAACGCCGAACAACTCTCCGTCATCGTCCGCACCATCCAAGGCGAACGAGAGATGCAGCCCGGGTTCGGATTGCCGGACCCGGCGTTCAACGGGATCAGCTTGGGTGACCTGACCGCCCAAGTCGCCCTGTGGGGGCCGGCGGTCACCGTCAACTCCGCCACCCCGTCCGATGATGACATGACCACCCAGACGCTCACGGTCGACTTCACGTGACCGTCGCCAACGCCCCCTCCGTCGTCACCTACGTCGACCTCACCGTCTACGACATCGACCCGTCCACCCTGGTGGCGATGGCGGTCACCGCCGCCCAACAACTCCTGCCGGACTGGCAGGCCCTCGAGGGCTCCACGGAGATGGTGGTGTACGAGGGGATGGCCGTCCAGATCGGCCAGTTGATCTATGCGATCAACCGGCTGCCCGGCGCAATTTTCGCGACCGTCGCCCAACTGTACGGGGTCGGCATGGACCCCGGCACCCCACCCACCGTCGAAGTGGTGTTCACCGCCGCGGACACCGCCGGGTACACGATCCCGGCCGGCTCGACCTTCCAGCTCACCTTGCCGTTAGCGACGGTCACGTTCACCAACCTCGTCGACGTCGACATCCCGAACGGGTCGACCACAGTCACCGCCAGTCTGACCGCGACAACGGCCCTGTCGGATGCGAACAACACGCCGTCCGGCACCGCGCTCGCCCCGCTCAACAGTCTGTGGTTCCTCAACTCCGCAGTCACCTCCACCGTCGTCACCGGCGGTGTGGATCCGGAGACAAACGACCACTGGCTGGCCCGGGTGGCGTCCTCGTTACAGTCGATCAACTCGGCCGCCTGTGTGCCGGCCCAGTTCACGGCGATCGCCCAGAACGACACCGCCGACGACGTGTTCAGGGCTTACACGGTCGACAACTGGAACCCGGGCGGTACCAGCCCGGGCCGCACGTTCACCGACGGGGCCGTCACCTCGGGCAGCACCGCGCTCACCTCTCCGACGCTCGCCCAGTTCGCGTTCACCGACGTCGGCCGGACCGTCGCCGGCACCGGCATCCCCGCCGGGACGGTCATCCAGTCGGTCACCGACCCGAGCGACGCTGTCCTCTCCCAGGCGGCGACAGCGACCGGCACCGGCCTCACGATCACCCTCGGCGACCTGGTCACGGCCGGCCAGACCGCTGCCGGTTACGTGACCGTCGCCGTGATCGGCCAGGGCGGCACCCTCCTCACGACGCAACAAAAAAGCAACGTCCAGCAGTTGCTGGAGTCGAAGGCGTGCGCCGGCCTGAACATCAACGTGATCGACCCGACCGTCAACGAGATCACCCTCGACGTCACCGTCTGGCAATCCGCCGGCTACACCCCCTCCCAAGTCCAAGCCAACATCGTCGCCGCCCTCACCAGCGACCCGGCCACAGGCGGCTACGGGCTCGCCACCGACTACTGGCCGTGGGGCCAACCTGTCCGTCTCTTCGACCTGGCCGCCGCGATCAAAGCGGTCGCGGGAGTCGCCTACGTGTCCTCGATCAGCCAGCCGTACGGCGACCTGACCTTGAACGGGATCGCGCCGCTCGCCGCGCTGGGCGCCGATCCGACCATCACTGTCCTCGGACCCTAGGAACACCTGATGCCGCACACCTCCTATCTCGACCAGATGTTGCAGCAGCACTGGCTCTCCGGGCCCGCCTATGTACGGCCGGTCACCGTCTACTTCGCCCTGTCGAGCGCCCAGCCGCAGCAGGCGCAAGGGTCCGGAGCGAACCCTTGGAACTTCATCGAACCTGAAACCGTCTACGGGTACGGCCGCGTCGCGGTCGCCACCAACACCACCAACTTCGTGCCGGTATCGGACGAACCCGCCAACGGCTACCAACTGCAAAACGGGATCCTCATCGCCTTCCCTGCGTCGACGGGGCCGTGGCTGGAGAACGCGCCGCTCGGCTACGGCGGCCTGTGGGACGCCCCCAACGGCGGCAACCTCCTCTCCTTCGGCCCGCTGAATCCGACTGTGCAGGTGCCGGGACCGGCGTACACGATCCAGATCCAGCCCGGCCAGTACGTCGATTCGCTCGTCTAGGCCGGTCGGCTAATGGCGACGCCACCGCCCTACGAGTTCACGTGGGGTGTCTCCTCGTGGGCTGACGGGTCCGTCTGGGCGCAGCCCGGAACCTACACGACGTCGCTAACGTCGAGCTCGGCGAGCAGCGCTTTGTTCGTCCCGCTGGTCGTCATCGACACCGGGTTCGTGTCCGAGTCGGTCACTGACGCCGAGTACACGCTCACCGGCGGCGGCCAGTACGTCGACCCGACCGGCACCTCCGGCGTGTACGTGTCACCGTTCACCGACCGCCTGTACGGCAGCTTCCCAGCCATGTACCGGAACGACGACGCCCAACAGGTGCCGGCCGCGGCCCCGCCGAACGAGTTCGCGTCCGGGCAAGCCTACGACACCGGATTCTCGTACGACCAGACCGCCGTCTACTCCTCGAACTATCCGTTTCTTCGCTGGCTGGCCAGCCTGTGCGACTTTTCGGCCGGCCAGATCGATACTCTGGTCGCCCAGTTCAACGACCCTGTCCACTCCGCTCTGACCGACCCGCAGTTGGCGGAACCTGACTGGTTGCCGTGGCTCGCCCAGTTCGTCGGCATCCAGATTCCGACACCGATCCCGGATGTGACGGTCGCGCGCCAGCAGATCGCGGGGGCGATGACATCAGCTCCGGCCGGGTCGAAACAGGCGATGGTCGCCTGCGTCCAGCAAGTGTTGACGGGCGCCAAGTCGGTCGAGGTCCGCGACCACTATCTCGGGCAGCAGTGGGTGATCGAGGTGAACACGTTCGACGATCAGACCCCTACCGTCGCGACCGGCAACCCGATCATATGGGGCACCTCCACATGGGGTGGTACGGCGGTGTGGCAGCCGGCGGACCCGATCGTGGAGGCCTTGGAGACTGCCGGGCAGAAACCGGCCGGCTTCGAGCTCGTCCACACCATCTCGTACGGGTTCACGTGGGGCGTGGACGAGTTCGGAGGGTCGCACGTGTGGGAGGCGCAGCCCGAACCGGCCGCCTGAACCGGCCAGTAGCCGCGACACACCCCCCTCACAGGGCGGAGGGTGGACGCTGTGAGCTACGTCGACCTCGACTCGATCCAGCGTCCCTCGAACGGGGCGGTGGCGAACCCGGCGTGGGGCGACCAGGTCAACGACAACATCAAGTTCCTTGCCGGGGCTCTCGCCGTGCTCGCCGCGAACGGCCGCGCGTACGCCACCAACCCGGGAGCGGTCGGCACCACCACCACCGCGTTCGCCACCAACAGCGAGGACTTCCTGAACGGCGGTGTCACGCTCGTCTCCGGCGGACTGGTCGTCCCCGTGGCCGGCGTCTACTTCGTCCGTGTCCAAGGGTCGGTGTCGGGAGCCCCGAACGGCTACTGGGTCGAAGCGCACATTATGCGGAACGGGAACAGTGTCCGCACCGGTAACCGTGACATCTCGGGCGCGGCGAACGGGAACTTGGCTGTCGAATGCGCCGATCTGGTGACCGCCTCCGCTGGTGACACATTCCAGTTAGGGCTTGTCGGATTGTCGACCGGTGTGTCAACGAATCCGGGGACTGGCGCGAACTGTTCGGTCACGGTCGACTTGCGGTCGACGGCGACGGTCGGTACCGCGACGAACGTCAACTCGGGCTGGTAGACGGCATGGCCTCGTCGAACTTCAACCCGGACACGCAAACCATCGACGTCCTGTATCAGCCGTCGAGCTCGGATCCGGCGTCGGGGGCGCATGGGATCGCCGAAATGGACGACGCCTACTCGGCCGATATTCAGGCGGTGCAGGGCGGCGTGATCGACGTGTTGGGCCGTGTCCAGGACCAGCAGTGGCACACCGCGTGGGTGGTGAAGAAGGGGCAGCGGGCGACCGGCACGGACGGCTCCCGCCTGCAATGCACGGTTGCCGGCACGACCGGCTCGACGGAGCCGACGTGGCCGACCAGTGTCGGCGGGACAGTCGCCGACAACGGGGTGACATGGCAGTCGATGTGGGCGCCCGCCGGGATCGCCACCACCGCCACCGTGCTCACGAAAGCCGACAACCTCGCCTCCGTCGCCAACCCGGCGACCGCCCGCACCAACCTCGGCGTGCCGTCCGCGGCCGGCAGCCCCCCCAACACGACCGACTCCGGCGGAGCGAGCCCCACCGCGAGCGGAGCGGCGAATGTCACCGCCTTCAACACGGCCTTCAATGTCGCCTCCAACAACTACGAGTACATCCCGGCCGGCACGTACCCGATAGCTTCCCGGCTGACCGGAACCGGCGGCCGGTTCAAGGGGGCGGGCCGAGACAAAACGGTCCTGCAGCTCGCCGCCGGATCCACCGACCTGCTCTGGCTCGTCCAGAACATCAACAACTTCGAACTCGAACACGTCACCCTCGACCTCAACTACACCGCCACCGCCAACCAGGGAAACGTCTCTTCCCAAATGGGCCTATACGTGCTTGCCACCTCGCAGGCCATGACCCAACTGGCGGTACGGCACGTCAAGGTCATCAACGGTTGGCACCGTGGCATCTCGATCGTCGGGACCGCCGCGTACCCGATCTCCTGCGACCTGTACGACATCGACATCGAGAACTGCGGCCAAGCGGTCGCCGCCGGCGACTGCGGCCTGTACGTCGTCAACGCCACCGGGTTCAAGGCCGACGGTGTCAAACTTCGCAACAACAAGGGCCAGGTATCTGCCGGGGCCGCGGCCTTCTACGATTCCACCGGGTTCACTATCGCCGACATGGTCGCCACCGGCAACAGCGGCGAAGGCGCCTCATTCTCGACTGCGAGCACCGGCTGCTCCAACTTCAGGGTGATCGGCGGCGACTTCTCCAACAACCAAGGCAACTGGGGTCTGGCCGTCTCCTACGGCTGCACGGACTTCTCGCTGGTCGGCGGCCGCTCTAACGGGAACACCGGCGGCGGTCTCGCCGTCGACGTGCAAAACGGGGGCGGTGACACCACCTTCCACGATGTCGAGTCGACCGTCGTCGGCTGGCGGGCTAACAGCAACGTCGGCAACCACGGACTGTGGCTCAACATGCTCACCGGTGTCGACGTCGTCGGCGGCACGTTCAGCAATAACGGCGCCGCCGGTGTCGGCGCCGTCGCCCAGAAAGTCAAGTTCCTCGGGTTCGACGCCAACTACAACACCACCTACGGGATCGCGCTCTACGTCGGGTCCGGTGTCACCACCGGCGGCCACACCCTGGGCGGGAACACCGCCGCAGGAAACACGACGGCCCCGATCTACGACGCCACCGGCAGCCCGAACACGTACCTCGCCTCGGGCGCCGCGACGCCGGGCGGGACCGTCGACTTCCTGCGGGCCGACGGCACCTGGGCGGCACCCGCCTCCAGTGTCAGCGAACTGCCTTCCCCCTCTGTGTGGGGGTACCAGTCGGTCACGCTCCCTCCATCGTTGGCCACAGCCACGGTCACGCTGACCGGCGGCACACTCTACCTGTTCCGGGCCGAACTCCCCGCCGGATCCACGATCAACGATGTCACCTTCGGAGTGGCCGCCGCCGGGTCGGGTCTGACAGCCGGCGCCAACGCGATCGGCATCTACGACCCGACCTCCGGCTCTCAGCTCGGGGCGACTGGTGACCTCTCTAGCGACTTTGCTGCGACTGGCGTGTACACGGCGGCGCTCACCGCGGCAGCGACCGTTGGCTCGTCCGGGGCTGTCCTCGTCGGCATCCTCACCGCCGGCACCACCCCAGCCAAGTTCACCGGCGCCGCGGCGGCCACACTCCTCAACTACGGGCCGTCCGGAGTCCTGGCCACGACCAGCAAGCGGGGCGCCAGCTACAGCTCCGGGCTGACCGGCCTTCCGTCCACGGTGACCATCTCAAGTATCGCCAACAGCCCACAGACCGTCTTCGCCGGACTGTCATGACAGATAGCTACCAGCCGGGCGATCTCGGCTGCTCGAGCGGCCGGTCGCTCATTGACCGGGCCATCCAGTTCGGGCAGCGCCGCGCCGGCGCACCCGCCGAAGAGGCCCGCTGGAACCATGCGTTCGTGATCGTCGATTCGGACGGCACGACGGTAGAGGCCTCCGTCCGCGGTGTGATCCGCGGCCAGGTCGAAGCGCACGGCGACCGGCTCATCGTCCCCGCCCCCGACGGCGTGGAGCGGCATAAGGTCGTCAACTTCGCCTACAAGCAGCTCGGCCTGCCGTACGACTT
>Ga0070737_10004963_pt1 | contig 12978 bp, 11 predicted proteins | sample Coa_R1_10_FD_66438 | JGI IMG/M metagenome (GOLD analysis project Ga0070737, IMG submission 66438) | Surface soil microbial communities from Centralia Pennsylvania, which are recovering from an underground coalmine fire - Coalmine... | ecosystem: Environmental > Terrestrial > Soil > Unclassified... | reverse complement strand
GCATTCGCGGATCCCTGCATATGACCACAAATGGGGAACCTGGCACGGGCTGCCTACCTTCTGGAAGGTAGGCGTTAGCCGACACTACCCGATACCTCAGCACATACAGCGTTGGATTCACGAATGTAAGATCTGTACGGATGAATACGAGCCCTGCGACAAGGAAGTACGCGCCATATGCCGCCCAGTCTCCCCAGTCCGCAGGCACCAGGCCGATAAAGGGCAGCAGGTAGGTCGCCAGATAACCAGCCGCATTCCCGCCCTGGTCGCTGATCTCGTCGAAGACCAGCCTGCGCGCGCCAGTTCTCCTGCTCCCCCTGATCAGCCGGAGGGCATCGGCAATTCCCCAGACCACCAGTACCGCGAAGGCAGTACAGAGTGCCGTGCGCCCGCCCCAAAACCAGTGCCATCTGGTACCCGGAGGAGCTGCCCGGAAGGCCAGCATCAGCCAGAGCGGCACATACGAGATGAAGAACAGTCGGATCCGGACCAGATCTCCCGTGATCCCCTCCGAACCAGGCATCAGATCTGGCCTCCCCAACGGCAGTAATACGAACACCTGTATGCATAAGGCTATGCACCAGCTACGACAATCCAGGTTCACACCAGTGCCCGTGCACCCAGCGGACATGCAACTTCCTAGCCGGGATCCAGCATGTCCTAGATCAGCCCGGCCGGCCCCGGGCCGTATGGCTCCAGCGACGACGGTGCTGCGCCCTAACCAGCCCCTAACCACACGCTCACCAACCCCTAACCAGTGGTTAGGCACTGGTTAGGGGCTGTTTTTGCTCCGCGTGCCGTCTGCCTGCGTAAACGCTGCAACAGGCGCTGCCTCCATCGTTCCTGACCTCCCACCCCCAACTACAGGATGGGAGGTCAGGAACAACTCCAGCAGCAGCACACAGGCAGACGGCACACTCCCAAAAACAGGCGGGGGAAAACCCAGGGACACCAACTCCCCACAGCCCCGCAGGTTTCCCTAGGTTTTCCCCCGCACCCCCAATCCTGACTCTTCCTTAGCCCACCCAGGGGAACGCCGGTACCACCGGACACCCGGTCGGCGTGGAAGCGAATACCAACCGCCAGACGGCACCGGTAGCAGCCCAGCGGGCGGGGAACCGCACCAGCAGCGCGAGGACAGGCAACGGCCAGCAGGCGGGGAAACGCGCCAGCCCGGCCGTCACCGCGGGCCGGGGATCTCCAGCTCAGCCCAGACGGCTTTGCGCCTGTACCCGGTGCGCCACTGCCCCCACCGAGTGCTGAGCGCCTCCACGATGAGCAGGCCACGCCCGAACTCGGCATCCTGGTCAGGAGCAGCCGGGGTCACGCCGTGCGGGGAATAGTCCCACGCCTCGATAATCAGCCGCTCCATGTCGGCCAGCAGGCGCAGGGCTATGGGAGGCGGGCCGTCCAGCCCGACACTCGCTCGCTGCGCATTGGTCATCAATTCCGACACGATCATCTCGGCGTCGTCCGCGAGGTCACGCAGGCGCCACTCATACAGCACCGCGACCGCGTGAAGCCGCGCGCAGGCTATCGCTGTAGGCAACGGTGCGAACTCAAGCCCGCTCACGAGATGGAAGGCGGTACCGGTGCCGGAGTTACGCTCCGCGTGGCCACGGGGCATCTCTAGACATCCTTTGGACAGCACCGGTACCGCCGCTTTTCAAGCCCGCCACTCGTTACGCGCTTCGGCGCGGATAATCTCATCCCGCAAATCGCGGACATCCTCGCCACGAACCGTCCAGCCAGTGTTGGGAAGTTTGTCTTTGGGCCGTGCGTAGACCAGCCCGTCCGCGCTTTTCCAGCACACCCACGCGGGAAACTCGCTTTCCACGTCGGCCAGCGTGGGTTCAGGCGCGGAGCGGGACACCGGTCATTCGCCAACCGCGCGCAGCACACGGGCGAGGATTCCCGCAGCACTGTCCACTTCACCGGTTCCCGCTATCGGCTCACGCCACGACCACCAATACGCGCCGTCCCTCGCATACACCACTTCCGCGAGAACACTCGCCCGGGGGTTACGCACCGTCAGGCACGCGGTGCCATCCTCCAGTGCCCGAAGCGTGGCCTGAAACCCGCGCGTGGCCACCGCTGCGGCCAGCCGCTCCAGGTCAGCCCTCTCGTCGGTCTGCGTGCCGATGCTGTGCATTTCCGACCCTCTCCGCTCGCCTCGTAAGTACTCCCCAGCCTGTCGCGGCGGGACTACGCTTGGTAGGAAAGCAGGCCACACGACCATCATTTGTCCAGGCAGAAGGCAGGCATGCCCAGGCCGGAGCAGGCATGCCCACCGATGCCCAACACGGCGTAGGGAGGGCCGATGCCGAGCAATGGAGCCAGCAACGAAGACCGCAGCAAGACACCCGAAGGGGTCTTTGGAAAGGCGCTCAAGTTTTACCGGGAACGCGCCGGGCTGAGCCAGATGGAGCTAGCCGCGCTGTCCAACTACTCCAATAGCGTCATCAACAAGATTGAACGAGGCTACCGTCCGCCAGCCGAAAACTTCCCAGAGCGGATGGACGCTATCCCTGAATTGCAGACCAACGGGGAACTGGCACGGTGGTGGGAGTGGCTGAAAGACAGCTCGCGGCAGGGTGCTTATCCAGGGTGGTTTGCGCCGTGGCCTGATTTTGAGGCGATGGCTACGACCCTACGCTGGTATGAGCTGATCACCGTACCGGGCTTGCTTCAGACGCCAGACTACGCCCGTGCCATCCTGAAGACGCGGATCAATACGACGGACGATGAAATCGACGAGATGGTCGACGCGCGCATAGCGCGGCAAGCGGTGCTGACTAAAGACGACCCGCCGACGCTCTGGATAGTCATTACCGAATTTGTATTGCGTTGCCCGGTCGGCGGAACGTACGTGATGCGTGAGCAGCTCAACAAGCTCATCGAAGCGGCCAAGACGCCCAACGTGATCATCCAAGTCATACCAACTGCGCAGGGGGCACACGAAGGATTGCGGGGGCCGTTCATCATTGCGGACTTCAGGGACCGGCCCCCCGTGGCCTATCAGGACACAGCGGTCCGGGGCCAGATCATCGATGACACTGACGAGGCCGCATCGCTCATGGTCATGTGGGATACGATCAAGGCGGAGGCTCTTCCACGGGCCGCATCCCTAGCCCTGATCGAGGAAGTAGCGAAAAATGGACTTGAGCCGCGCCCAATGGCGCAAGGCCAGCAAGAGCAACAGTAACGGCGGCGCATGCGTCGAGGCTGCCAGCCTGTGCGGCATCGTTGCCGTCCGCGACAGCAAGAACCCTGATGGGCCGAAGCTCGCGTTCCCCCCTGCGACGTGGGGGGCGTTCACCAGCCAGATCAAGACCAGCCGCACGGCCTAGCCCGGCATGCTGTAGCCGAGCGCTATGACCCGCTCCTCGGAACTCATGCTGAGGGTGTCCCCATGGTCGTCAATGAGTGCCCGAAGCGCGTCAAGGCCTATCTTCAACGCTTGCGGGGCACGCTCACGGATCTGCGCGTGGTCGGGCTGCTCACCGTGCACGACATCCGACCGCGTCTCATAGACCTTCTCGATTCGGGTTCTTGACCAGCCAGCAGGCCCGGCGAGCTGCCTCATGCCCCATATCACCGACCCCGTCGGCTGTGCACGGTGCTCAACCAGATTCTCCCATGCGATGACGGCGTCAATGAGCTGATCGGTGTGGTCCGTACGCTCCGCCAGTCCACGCACAAGCCGCCTGAGCGCAACCTCAATCCGGTCAACCTGGACTGCGTCGAGGTCGGTCATCCATCGGCCTGCTTTCTCGGTCTCCGCGCTGGTCAGAGGCGTCGAACGGCTGGTGATTCCGGGCGAGCGAACCTCACCGCCCCATCCGTGCGCGCCCCATGGCGGGAGTTCGCCGACGTGGAGCGGCACCGCTGTAGCCGGATCGTCACGGTTTGAGCCAAGCGCGATTCCATAGCTCACCAATTGCGCGATCCGATGCACCTTCATACCGAACGTCCCAGTCGGCGGCTGAGGCGATGCTGACACTTCCAGTTTCATAGGCGCAGGAGTCGCGAGCACAGCCGTACAGAGAAACGGGGGGTCATTCCAAATCTCCCCTGTCAGCCGATCTGCGCCCACCAGATCGCCCCAGGGCGTTTGAACCAACGTCCCAGTCTGGCTGGGGAGCGCGCCAAACGCGATCACGCACCACCCCTGGATCTCATCTCCCGCTAGTGCAGCGCGAAGTTTCCGCACGTTCTCGATAGAGGCATGTGCCAGGGTGTCTGCTGTCAGGTCACGCCCACAGACGAGCAACTCCATACATGCCGCCTCAACTAGCTCAAGCGGCAAAGTAGTGGCGAGCAAGGGGCCACCGCTGCCAAAGGTAGTTTCGGTGTAGACCTGCCCGTCCCGGTCTACAGGCCCGAGCACAGAATCCTCCCGCACCGCCTGCTGCGCCGCCTCGAACGCTGCACTGGCCAGGATCACCCGCGAGATGACCATCCACAGCTCACTTAGCCCAACCCCGGTTGGAATGATCCGGTGCGGCTCTGCCCGGACAGCGCTAATAGCCGGGTGGACGTCGCGGGCGAGCGCGTCTATCGCATCTTCGAGCGTGGGACCGGACACGCTGCCAATATGGCCCATCCTCAGCTCTGCCGCCATCCAAGCCACCTTCTTGTTATGGCCGGAGGCAGACAGTGAACGGTCCAGCGGCATCATCTGACGCGCTCCCAGCCCGCATGACATCTGTGATGGCGACGGCTACGCTGCGGCTTGCTCCGTAAGACCTGCGGGGGCGCTGCCCCCACACCCCCGGCCCTCTCTCGGAGATGGGGAAGGTGGGGCCGGGTCATCTCCCCGGCCGGTCACCCGTGGGGCGTACCACGCCGTGCGGGGCCGCTTCGCTGCCGTCAAAGGCGCGCAAGCGCGTCCCGCAAGCGGGCAGACCTTTGACGGCACCCCGCCCGGCGCGGTCCGGGCAAGCCTGCCCGACCGAGGAGATAACCCTCCGGGGAAGGTGCACGGTACAGCCGCACCCCAGGCCAAACCCGCCCCGGACCCCTGGTCGTGTCTTCGACCCAGGCCAGCCAACCGCCCGGTGAGGCCTTCACAACAGGCACCATGAGGCCCTGAGAGGCCATCTGCGGCATTCAGGCCTGCAGACCGGCTTAGTGCTGACATGGCGTGTGTGGGCAGCTCAGCAGGCCGTAAAGAATCTTGAAGCGATTTTATGGTACATATTGACAGTTGTGTTATGGCCAGGTTGTTGTCACACCCATCGGGTTCGGGCGGGGTGGTGCGGGGGTGGAGGGCGGCCGGGTGTGGGGTGGGTGGGGCGGTTTGGGGTTTCTGGGGGGTGGGATGGGGTGGGGCGTAATCGGGGCGGGTTTGGGGGGATTTCGGAGGTTGGGGGGTGGTTCTGTTGCGCTTTACTTGCGTTTTACGTGCGGCGTGGGGTCCTGGTCTTTACCATCAGGCCTCATGAGTGCGCGCACGTCGCTGCCTGCTGCGGCAATGACCCTGCTGATGGCCGTCCCGGCGCTGTTCGCGGCCACGATACTGGGCGGTCCGGGCAGCCCGGCCCTGGCTCAGGCCCGCCCCATGGCCGGGGTGACGCCTGGGACGATCGCGGAGCACTGGGGGGCTTACGGCGCCGATGGCAAGCTGGCGGACATGCATGCGACGCCGGTGTCGCTGACGCTGCCCGCCGCCATCAGCGAGGTGGGATCCTCGAACTCGACGCAGTATGCGCTGCTCACCAACGGGCAGGTGTGGGCCTGGGGGGAGGGCCGCCACGGCCAGCTCGGCAACGGCACGGTGGAGAACTCCTACGCCAAGGCGGTGCAGGTGCAGTTCCCGGCCGGGGTGACGATCGCATCCATCCCCACCGACGCTAATCCTTACGACTCGGCGTTCGCCGTCGACACCACCGGCCACGTCTGGGCCTGGGGCCAGAACCAGGGCGGCGAGTTCTGCCTCGGCAACAACAATCAGCACCTTAAGCCGGTCGAGCTGCCGCTGACCGGCGTGACCACGCTGGCCGGGGCGTCCAACCACGCTACCTACGACTCCAGCGGCACCATCTACTCCTGCGGCACCAACGCTCAGGGCGAGCTGGGTGACGGCGGCACCGCGCCGAGCATGGTCCCGGTGGAGGTGACCGGGCTGAACGGCGCCCAGGTGACCACGCTGGTCGCCTCCTGGGGCGACACCGGGGCCCTGCTGTCCACCGGGGCCTACTACGACTGGGGCTACAACACGGACGGCGAAGTGGGCAACGGCACCGACCAGACGGTCCCGGCGCCCTACCTCGTGCCGCTGGACGCCCCCGTCTCGCAGGTCGCACTGGGCGGATCCGGATCCATGGGCGGGCAGACGCTCGCGCTGCTGTCCGACGGCACCCTGTGGGCCTGGGGCAACGGCCAGTACTTCCAGCTCGGCAACAACTCCAAGCGTGACGTGCTCGCCCCGATCAAGATCCACCCGGCGCACGGTGTGACGTACAGCGCCGTGGCCACCGGCGGCGCCACTTCCTACGCGATCTCCGCGGGGGGCGCCCTGTGGGCGTGGGGGTACAGCGGCAACGGTGAGATAGGCAACGGCCAGACCACGCCGGTCCGGCGGAACCCGGTGAAGGTGCTGTCGAACGTGGCCCAGGTGTCCGCGACCGCCCGCGACGTGGTTATTGCCACGACGAACAGCTGACCGGACGAGGAACTCGGCCGCCTCACCCGCGCCGTCGCCGCCCTCCGGCAGCCAGCGACATCCACCGCGGGCACCAGGTGATCAGCGGCGGTGGGTCACCGACCCGATGTGCCCGATCAGGTCGCGCACCGCGCCCGCGGGCGGGGTCCGGCCGCCGAGCCAGACCGCGCGCAGCGCCCGGCGCAGGCCGACATCCTCGACCTCGACCACGTGCAGGCGGCCGGACGCGACGTCGTCGGCCACCGCGAGACGGCTGATCACCGAGGGCGCCGACCCGGCCAGCACGGCGGCCCGGATGGCGGCGGCGGTGGACATCTCCAGGGCCGGCGGCGCCTGCGGCCGGCCCGGTCCCAGCCGCTTGCGCAGGGCCGTGGTCAGGAAGTCACGGGTGCCGGAGCCGGGCTCGCGGGTCACCAGCGGGGTGTCGTTGAGCTCGCGGGCGGTGACCGGCTCGCGGCGGCGCGCCCACAGATGATCGGGGCGCACCACCAGGATCAGCTCGTCGTGGGCCACGACCCGGCTGCGCAGGCCCGGCGCGACCCTGGGCCCCTCGACGAAGCCCACGTCGGCCTCGCCCGAGCGGACCTGGGCCATGACGTGGTCGCTGTTGGTGGCGGTCAGCACGACCTCGACCGGTGGCTGGCCCCGGTGCCGGGCGGCCGCCTGCAGCGACACCAGCCAGCCGGGCAGCAGCTGCTCGGCCACGGTCAGGCTGGCGCTCACCTTCACCCGGCTGCGGCTGGTCTCGCGCAGCGAGGCGAGGCCGGCGTCGACCTCGTGCGCGGCCTGCAGCAGCCGGCCCGCCCACTGGGCGGCGACCTGGCCGGACGCGGTGAGCTGCGACCCGCGGGTGGTGCGCATAACCAGGTGGACGCCGGTCTGGGCTTCCAGCGACGCGATCCGCGCCGAGATGGCCTGCTGGGTCAGCCCGACCTCCCGGCCCGCCGCGCTCAGGCTGCCGTGATCGGCGATGGCGAGCAGGATCTCCAGCGACGTCAGGTCGGGCATGCGCGGGCTCAGAGGCACCCGCCGATCCTAGCCAACCACAAGAAAGGCTTGTATCTACGGCACGAACGGCCTGCCAGGCGGGGAGAACTCGGGATCAGGCGACGGGTCCGGAGCCGGCTCCCCGGCGGCTGGCGGCGCACTGAGCCGGGCCGAATAGATCGAGTAGCCGTCGATCCACCGGGTCATCGCGGTGGCGATCGCGGTCGCGATGACCATCGGCACCATCAGGCCGAACCCGTCGTGCGTGAGCTCCAGGACCAGGGCCAGGGCCGCCAGCGGCGCCTGCATGCCGGCGCCGATCATGGCCGCGGCGCCGATCATCGCGTAGGCGCCGACCGGCGAGCCCGGCCACACCAGGCTCCAGGCGAGCCCGAGGAACCCGCCGGCCACCGCGCCGGTGCTCAGCACCGGGGTGAACAGCCCGCCGGAGGCGCCGCTGCCCAGGCACAACGCCGTCACCAGCGGCTTGAGCAGGCACAGCGCGCCGAGCAGGCCCAGCGTGCCCAGGCCGAGGAACGCGTCGTGGGCCATGCCCTTGCCGTTGCCGTACAGCTGCGGATACTTCAGCGCGAGCAGGGCCAGCACGCCGAAGGCCGCGGGCATCGCGGCCATCATCCACGCCCCGCTGATCCGGTGGTAGGACACCCAGCCGATCAGCCGGACGTAGCCGGCCGCGAAGACGCCGATGACCGGGCCGGCCAGCAGGGCCCAGACCAGCAGGCGGGGCGCGAACGCGTAGGCCGGGATGTCGATGTAGGTGGCGTGGTCGGGCAGGTACAGCCACGCCACCAAGGTGGCGATGCCCGAGCAGACCAGTGCGGGCAGCATGACCGGCAGGTTCACCGCCCCGATCAGGATCTCCGCGGTGAACAGGGCGCCGCCGAGCGGCACGTTGTAGACGCACGCCAGGCCGGCGCCGCCGCCGCAGGCGACCAGGAGCCGCCGCTGGGCGGGGGTGAGCCCGGCCCAGCCCGCCGTGACGCTGCCCGCCACCCCGCCCAGCAGCTTCGGCGCCGATTCGCGGCCGATCGAGGCGCCGAGGCCGATGACCACCTCGGACAGGATCGACGTGCCGACACTGCGGACCGGCGACAGCCGGGCGTCCCCGCTCCACAGCGACTGATCGACCTCGGCCTTCTGGCCGGGGGTGAACCGCCGCAGCAGGTACCAGGCCGGGCCGCCGATCAGGCCGGCGATGAGCAGCGGCGCGGCCCGCTGCCAACCGCCCGCCTCGGTGACCGCCCGGGTGAAACCGCCCTGGACGCCGGTCACCCCGAAGGCGACGTGCTCGACGCTGAACAAGATGAACATCATCAGGTCACCGAGCAGGCCGGTGACGACGCCGGTGATGACCACCATCAGCCAGAACCGGGCGGTCAGCGGGGTGTCGCCGTCGCCGGTGACGTTGGGCTGGGTCATGGCGGGCGCGTTGGAGGGCAGCCGCCGCTTGATCAGCGGAGCCGGGACCCGTTCGCGGTAGCTGGCCGGTCCCGGCTCGCGCCCGGCCCGCCAGGCCCGGTATCTGCGGGTTGCCCGCTCGCTGAACCGGGTCATGCGGGCAGACCGGTGGGCAGCGGGACCAGCACCGCCGTGTCCCGGTCGCCGGCCGCCAGCAGATGGGTGGCGTGCGCGGCGGCCAGCAGCGAAGCCGGGGACGACGAGGGCAGCACACGCAGGTTGCCCCGGCCGTCCAGGTGGACCGGCAGCAGCATGGTGCGGCCGGGGCGGCGGGGCACGTCATCGGGCCGCCGGATGACCGCGTCCGCGGCCTGGACGCTCCCCGACCAGGCGGTGAGCAGGGGCGCCAGCAGTGTGACCAGGCCCGCGACCGCGGCGAACGGGTTGCCCGGCAGGCCCACGACCCGCCGCCCACCGGGCAGGGCGGCCAGCAACTGGGGGTGACCGGGGCGGCAGCGCACGCCGTCCACCAGCAGTTCGGCGCCGGCGTCGGCCAGCACCTTGTGCAGCCGGTCGGTCGGGCCGGCTGAGGAACCGCCGGTCACCACGTGCACGTCGGTGTCGGCCCGGGCCAGGGCCTGGGCGAGCGGCCCCTCGGCGTCGCCCACCCGCCGCACCCAGGCCAGGTCGGCGCCCAGCGACCCGACCAGCCCGGTCATCGCGGGACCCAGCGCGTCCCTGGTGAGGCTGGCCGACGGCATCCCGCTGGCCCGCACCTCAGCGCCGGTGATGATCACGCTGACCCGGGGCCGGGGGCGGACCAGGACCTCGTCGCAGCCCGCCGACGCGGCCAGCCCGAGCATCAGCGCGGTCAGCCGGGTGCCGGCGGCGATCAGCAGCTGGCCGGCCTGGAAGTCGCTGCCGGCCGGCCGGATGTCCCGCCCCGGCCGGCTCGGCCCGGTGATCGCGCCGCAGGGCGAACGGCCGGCCTCCTCGTACCGCAGCACCGCCCCGGTGCCCGGCGGCACCGCGGCCCCGGTGGCGATCTCGACCGCCTCCCCGGCGTGCAACGCGGCGCCGTGCAGCTGACCGGCGAGCACGTGGCCGGCCAGCCGCCAGGGCCCGGGGCCGCAGGTCGCGTAGCCGTCCATCGCGGCCGTGTCCGCCGCGGGCAGCCCGGCCGGGGCCCGCACGTCGTCGGCCAGCACCGCGCCGAGTGCCTGGTCCAGACGGGCCGCCGTCGCCGGCAGCGGCCAGGCGCTGCCCGCGATGGCCCGCGCCTGGTCCCAGCTCATGGCCGCTGGCTTCATCGCGCCACCGGTTCCAGGCCGAGGGGGACGCCGACCAGGCTGCGCCGGACCGGCCGCAGGCCGGCCGCGGCGGCCCGCAGCGCCACGGCCGACGGGCAGTCCGGCTCGGCCACGGTGACCGGCACTCCCCGGTCACCGGCCACCCGCAAGGCGATGTCAAGCGGAATCTGCCCGATCAGGTCGCAGCCCAGCTCACCGGCGAGCTGCTGGCCGCCGCCGCGCCCGAACAGCGGGGTGCCGGCGCCGCACGAGGAGCAGACCAGCTCGGTCATGTTCTCGACGACCCCGGCTACCGGCATGGCCACCTGGCGGGCCATCGCGCCCACCCGGCTGGCCACCGTGCGCGCCGCCGTCTGCGGCGTGGTCACGGCGACCAGGTTCGCCTCGGGCAGCAGTTCGAGCACGGACAGCGTGACGTCGCCGGTGCCCGGGGGCAGGTCGAGCAGCAGCACGTCCAGGTCACCCCAGTGGGTGTCGGTCACGAACTGGGTCAGCGCCTTGTGCAGCATCGGCCCGCGCCAGATCACCGGTTCGCCGTCGGCGACGAAGAAACCCAGCGACATCAGCCGCACGCCGTGCGCCTGGACCGGCAGCATGGCCCCGTTCATCGCGACCGGGGCCCGGTTCACGCCGAACAACTGGGGGGCGGAATAGCCCCACACGTCGGCGTCGATGAGGCCGACCGAGTGTCCCGCGGCGGCGAGCGCGACGGCGAGGTTCGCCGCGACGCTGGACTTGCCGACGCCGCCTTTGCCGCTGGCGACCGCGTACACGGCCCGGGCGGATGGCCGCTGGCCCCGCGCGGGCACCGAGATGGCCGCCCGCTGCGCCTCGGGCATGGCCGTGAACTCCACGCTCACCCCGGTGACACCGTCCACCGCCGCGGCGGCCTGGGTCACGTCGGCCCGGATCCGCCCGGTCATCGGGCACCCGGGCGTGGTGAGCGCGACCCGCACGCGAACCTGCCCGCGCCGCCCGGCCTGAACGTCGCCGACCATGCCCAGCTCACCGAGGGACCGGTGCAGTTCGGGATCGGTGACCTGGTCCACCGCGGCCCGGACCGCGTCCGCCAGAGCTGGCCGCGGGGTCATGAGACCTCCCGGGCCATCGACGCGAACACCCGGGCGCTGCCGGCCGCGCGGCCGCACCACCACCGGCCGGTCTCGGTGTCGCCGTAGGCCTGTGCGTGCCGGGCCGCCCATCGCCCGGCCAGGTCATCCAGCCAGCGCAGCGTCGCGGCCTTGTCCTGTTCGATCATGGCCCGCAGCGCGTACCGGCGCTCGCCGCGGCGGTAGCCGACACCGAGTTCGGCCGCGCCCGCCGCCAGCTCGGGCTGGGTCAGCACGATCCCCGAGCAGACCGGCGTCACCGCCGCGTCGAGCACGGCGTCGAAGCTCGCGGTGACCGCCAGCGGGGCGGGTGCCTCGCGCAGGGCCAGCGGCAGCGCCAGCCGTCCGGCCGGTGCGGCCAGCGTCTCCTGTTCGGCCCGCAGCACCCACAGGGCCAGGTCCGCCCACGCCGTCACCGGGCCCGCGCCGAGCGTGCTGACCGAGGTCAGGTAGCCGGGCGCGAACGACCAGATGTGCTCGTGAAACAGGGACTCCGCGGCCCGGGCCGCGGCGGGCACCCCGGGGGCGGCCTCGCGCAGCCCGGCGTAGGACATCAGCAGCACGCCGAGGTGGTCGGCCTGGCCGGGTGGGGTCTGGCCCAGCGCCCGCCAGAAACCCTGCACCCGGTCCAGTGCCTCGCCGCCGAGCTTGCCTTCGGCGCCCAGGTGGATCGACGCGAACGGCGGGGCGGCCAGCACGAAGGCGGCGGTGTGCTCGGCCCGGCTGATCCGGGGCAGGCCGGCGGCGTCACACAGCACGTCGGCCGACGGCGGCGGCGACAGCGCGATCGCCCCCAGTACGCGGACCAGCTCGCTGGTGGCGGTCGTCGCGCCCGCCCCGCCGAGCTCACGGGTGGCGGTCATGGCCGGGGCAGCGCGAAGGCGCCGGTGCCGGGCTTGAGCGGCCGCATCAGCCACCGGGGGCGGCGCAAGCCGTCGGGCGAGACCGAGACCGCCGTGCGGGCCATGGCCAGCCATTCCTGGTAGACCTGCCGGGCCCTGGCCGTGTCGACGCTGATGTCGCCCGCCCGGTCGCGCGGGCCCGCGGGCCGGACCCGGACCGCCTGATGCCAGCAGTGCATGCCGGAGATCGGGTCCGGGTGCACGGCGAACGTGAGGTTCTGGTGCACGCCCGTGTCGCTCCACCAGATTCGCTGGGTGTCCGGGTCGCTGCTCTCGTGCGGGTGCACCTCGCGTACCCGGTGCATGGACCACTGCGACCCGTCGTGGCCGAGGTCGACGGTGGCCATCATGGCGCTCACGCCGCCGCCTTCCTGGCCTTGCGGGCGCCAGCGGCCCATGTGGTGGCTGCACGCCACCACCCCGGGCCTGATGCCCTCGGTGATCCAGGCCTTGGCCACGAAGTAGCCGATGGCCGTCTCGACCCGGACCAGATCCCCGGTCCTGGCCACCCCCAGGCGGGCGGCGTCGCTGGGGTGGATCCAGACCGGGTTGGTGTGCGCGAGCTCGTCCAGCCACTTGGCGTT
>Ga0070737_10004959_pt1 | contig 12986 bp, 18 predicted proteins | sample Coa_R1_10_FD_66438 | JGI IMG/M metagenome (GOLD analysis project Ga0070737, IMG submission 66438) | Surface soil microbial communities from Centralia Pennsylvania, which are recovering from an underground coalmine fire - Coalmine... | ecosystem: Environmental > Terrestrial > Soil > Unclassified... | reverse complement strand
CAGCAACGGCGCAAGCGGCGGCAGCAAAAGGTGGGCCGCGTGGTGAGCGATAAGATGCAGAAGACGATTGTCGTCGCGGTCGAATCGCTCAAGCGCCACCCGATCTATAAACGTACCTATAAGTCAACGACGAAGTTCAAGGCGCACGATGAGCACAATAGCGCGCATATCAACGATATGGTGCGGATCGAAGAGACGCGCCCGCTGAGCAAAGATAAACGTTGGCGGCTGGTTGAGATTATCAAGCAGGCCATCCAGACGACGCCGGTCGAAGAGGTGGTAGCGGAGCTTGATCCCGAGATCATCACTGAGGCCACCGACACCGACGAAGACGAAGACGAGGAGGCTTGATAGTGATTCAGCCACAAACACGGCTCAAGGTCGCCGATAACACTGGCGCCAAAGAGATCATGTGCATCCGCGTGATGGGCGGCACAGGCCGTCGCTACGCCAGCGTCGGCGACATCATCAAGGCGTCGGTGAAGCAGGCGCAGCCCAATGGCGCCGTCAAAAAGGGCGAAGTGGTCAACGCAGTGATCGTGCGGGTCGCCAAAGAGTATGGCCGCCCCGACGGCAGCTATATTCGCTTCGACGATAACGCGGCGGTGATCATCTCGGCGGGGAACAATCCCCGTGGCACGCGCATCTTTGGGCCAGTCGCCCGCGAGCTGCGCGAACGCGCCTTCATGAAGATCATCTCGCTTGCTCCGGAGGTGCTCTAGCTTGTCACATGCGTGACGAGCCGGAGCACACCGAGGCGCAAGGGATGATAACGGCCAAAGGGTAGGGCATTAGAGAAGGGAGCGGGCCGCATGGCGACCGCGAAGAAGAAAGAGCGAGAGCGCAAGCCCCTGCACCTGGCCAAGCTACACGTCCATAAGGGCGATAACGTCCTGGTGTTGGCTGGCAAGGATAAGGGCAAGCGCGGCGTGGTACAGCGGACGATGCCACGCGATAACAAGGTAGTTGTGGATGGCCTGAACATCGCTAAGAAGCATGTGCGTGCGCGAGCGGGTGTGCCTGCGGGCATCATCGAGAAGCCCATGCCGCTGCATGCCTCGAACGTGATGGTGATCTGCACAGAGTGCGGCGAGCCAACGCGTATCGCGCATGATCGCGTGCCAATGGGCGCCGATCAGAAGCTGCGTGTGCGGCGCATCTGCAAGCGATGCGGCAAGGCCATTGAAGAGCATACGAGGGGGTAAAGCGTGTCATCTGCGAAAGGAGGCGCGAAAGGCGCTTCCAAGGGAACTACCCCGAAATCCAGCGGGCAGGCCGTCGGCTCCAAGTCGGGTGGACGCAGCGCGGCGACTCAGGCAGCCCAGGCGGCTTCGGCCACTGAGACGACCGCCGAGGCGCAGGCAAGCAGCGCCCCGATGGGTATGCCACGCCTGCGCGAACGCTATGTCAAAGAGATCGTTCCGGCGCTCATGCAAGAGTTTCATTACAGCAACGTGATGCAGGCTCCGGCGCTGCACAAAGTAGTGATCAACATCGGCATGGGCGAGGCGGTTCAGAACGCAAAGGCGATGGACAACGCCGTGCGCGACCTGGCCGACATCACCGGTCAGCGTCCGGTCGTTACCCGCGCCAAGCGGTCGGTGGCGGCGTTCAAACTGCGCCAGGGCATGCCCATTGGCGCGATGGTGACACTGCGTGGGCGCCGCATGTATGACTTCCTGGATAAGCTGATGAACGTTGCGCTGCCACGTCTGCGCGACTTCCAGGGCGTCTCCGCCGATTCCTTCGATGGGCGCGGCAACTATACGCTTGGCATCAAAGAGCAGCTGGTCTTCCCAGAGATTGACTACGACAAGATTGACAAGGTGCGTGGGATGGAGATCACCATTGTGACTACCGCCCGCACCGACGAAGAGGGCCGCAGGCTGCTCAGGCTGCTTGGCATGCCTTTCCGTACCACAAAGTAGTTTACAATTTAGCGCCGCACATAGCGGGACAAAGGCCAGGAAACAGGCGCATTTTCAGATGGAAGGCGCGCCAAAGCCCGGCGCCTCGCCCTGGAGGGGGCAGCGATGGCAAAGATTTCGATGATCGTGAAGTCCCAGCGCAAACCAAAGTATCGCGTGAGACAGCACAATCGGTGCAGCATCTGCGGACGCCCGCGCTCATATATGCGCAAGTTTGGCCTCTGCCGCATCTGCTTCCGCGAGCGCGCGTTGCGTGGCGAACTGCCCGGCGTGACCAAGTCGAGCTGGTAGGTGGGTAGTCGGTTCAGGTGATCTGAGGGAAGCGCACAGTTATGAACATGACAGATCCAATCGCAGATATGTTGACGCGCATTCGCAATGCGATCATGGCGCGTCGTCTGCGCACGGTGGTTCCGGCCTCGAAGATGAAGATCGCGATTGCGACCATCCTCAAAGAGGAAGGCTATATCAAAGATTTCGACGTAGACAACCGACCAGAGAATCCCTATGGCCCGCAGGGGACGATTCGAATTGCCCTGCGCTACGTGGATAAGCATCCGGTGATTACCCAGTTGAAGCGGGTGAGCAAGCCGGGATTGCGTGTCTACACACGGCGCGACGACATTCCGCGCGTGCGTGGCGGGCTTGGCATGGCGATTATCTCTACGCCGAAGGGCGTGATGACAGGTCGCAAGGCGTACCAGCAAGGGCTGGGCGGCGAAGTGATTTGCTATATCTGGTAGTGGGAAGGGAAGGCATACGATGTCACGTATCGGACGCGCGCCGATCACGCTGCCTACCGGTGTCAAGGTGGAGGTGGCCGAGGGCAATGTCGTTACCGTCACCGGGCCAAAGGGCAAGCTGACCACTACCCTGCCTGAGATGTTGACCATCACCCAGGAGGGGAACGTCGTCACGCTGGGTCGGCCAGACGACACAAAGAAGAGCAAGTCGCAGCATGGCCTGTGGCGTTCGTTGCTCAATAATATGGTGATCGGAGTAAGCGCCGGATACACCAAATCGCTTGATCTGGTGGGCGTAGGCTACCGAGTGGCGAAGGTGGGCGATCATCTGGTCTTCCAGGTAGGCTATTCGCATCCTGTACAGGTCAATCCACCGCAGGGCATCACGTTTAGCGTGGAAGGCACGACCAAGCTGCAAGTCAGTGGGATTGACAAGCAGATGGTTGGCCAGACCGCCGCGAATATCCGCTCGATCCGCAAGCCGGAGCCATACAAGGGCAAGGGCATCCGCTATACCGGCGAGGTGGTGCGGATGAAGGCCGGTAAAGCTGGCAGCAAGAAGAAGTAGCCGGTAAACGGTAGTAAACACGGCGCGCATAGTAGCGCCAGATCGGCGCTGAACACGCGCGGAGAAGTTTTATGATCAAGAAGCAGTATGCGAATCAGACACGCATGATCAGGCATGTGCGGGTGCGCAAGACTCTCGCCGGAACGCCCACGCGCCCACGGCTTGCGGTTTTCCGCAGTTCCAATGAGATTTACGCCCAGGTGATTGACGACGTACAGCGCCGCACGATTGTCGCCGCGTCGTCGCGCGATAAAGACCTTGCCAACTTCAGCGCCGACGCGCTCGATGCGTTGGCCGCCCAGGAGACCCCACAGCCACAGGGCGAGGCTGGCACGGAGAATGGCGCTGGCGAAGAACGCGGACACGCGCTGCCCAAGGCGATCAAGGGTTTGACCGCGAACCGCCGCGTGCGCCAGGCGTATCAGGTGGGGCAGTTGCTTGCTCAGCGCGCCAAAGCCGCCGGTGTGGAGCGCGTGGTGTTCGACCGTGGCGGCTATGTCTACCACGGTCGTGTGGCGGCGCTGGCCGAGGGCGCGCGCGCCGGTGGGCTTGATTTTTAGGGGCGCGAGCCTGGAATCCTGGAGAAGATATGCCAAAGATTGACGCATCGCGGCTCAACCTGGAGGAGACAGTTGTTCAGGTGGCGCGCGTCTCGAAAGTTGTCAAAGGCGGGCGGCGTTTTAGCTTTCGTGCGCTCGTCGTGGTGGGGGATCGCGCCGGGCATGTGGGCGTGGGCATTGGCAAAGCCGCCGAGGTGCCGGAGTCGATCCGCAAGGGTGTCGAAGACGCCAAGAAGCGCCTGATTGAGGTCCCGCTTGTCGGCTCCTCCATTCCTTTCCAGGTGACTGGCCGCTTCGCCGCTTCGCAGGTGATGTTGAAGCCCGCCGCTCCTGGCACGGGCGTGATCGCAGGTGGCGCTGTGCGCGCAGTGGTTGAGGCCGTGGGCATCCGCGACATCCTCACCAAATCGCTTGGCTCGTCAACGGCGCTGAATACCGTGCTGGCTGTGATGACCTGTTTCCAGTCGTTGCGCTCGTATGAGGCCGAGGCGGCGCGTCGTGGGCGGAGCGTGGCTGAGTTGGTTGGCCCGCGTCGCGCCGCGCAGATCGCCGAGGCGAACGCTGCCGCAGCGGCCTTCCAGCCAGTTGAGCGGCCTGAGCGCGACCGAGGCGAACGCAGCGAGCGCGGTGGACGCGGACGCGGAACCGGCGACCGTGGTGAGCGTGGCGGCGGCGAACGTGGCAGCGGAGATCGCGGCGGACGTGGCTCTGGTGGTGGGCGCGGTGGCCCTGGCGGCGGACGTTCAGGTGGACGCCCTGGTGGCGGCGCCGGGCCACGCCGGTAGCTGATAGCCGGTAGGCTGAACGAGAGGAAGAACACACATGGCACGGCTCCGCATTACCTATGCGAAAAGCTCGATTGGCTATAACGAGAAGCAGAAGCGCACCATCCGCGCGTTGGGATTTCATCATCTACAAGAGACCGTCGAACACGACGACTCGCCGGTGATTCGTGGGATGATCAACAAAGTGTCGCATCTGGTGCGCGTTGAGGTGGTTGAGACGGCGAACGAGGGCCAGGCGTAAGGCCATAAGGCCAAAAGGTCTGACGGAGACGCTTGACCACTAACGAAGGATGAAATAGATGAGGCTCGATGAACTCCATTCGCCCTATGGCGCGCGCAAAAAGCATCGTCGCGTGGGCCGTGGACATGGCTCCGGGCGTATGAAGACCTCCGGGCGTGGCCAGAAGGGCCAGAAAGCGCGCACCGGCGGAAAGATTCCGGCGTACTTCGAGGGCGGCCAGAACCGCTTCTCGCAGCGCATGCCCTACTTGAGCGGGTTCAAGAACCCCTTCAAGAAAGAGTATATCGTCGTCAACCTGAGCGACCTCAGGAGCTTCGCCGCCAACGAAGAGGTGACGACCGAGACGCTTGCCGCGCATGGCCTGATTCGCCCTGGCGATGTCAAGGGGATGCTGAAGGTGCTGGGCGTCGGCAAGCTCGACCGCGCGCTCAATGTCAAAGCGCACAAGGTGTCGGCGTCAGCTCGCCAGCAGATCGAGGCGGCGGGGGGAACCGTCACGCTGATCGCGATGCGCCAGACCCCCAAGACACGGCGTTCCGGCAAGCCAGCGCCCAACTATGCGGCGGGGGCAACGACAGCGAGCAGCCGCTAACTCAAATACACTGCGGCGAGGCCAGGTCTCCATTGCTGCTCATCGCTGGGGTATGCAGGGTATGCGACGAACAAATCGTTTGCAATTTGCTCTAGAAACCTCCCAGGCATGTAGCGGAATGGGCGGTCTCGTCGTACTATAGTATGTGCGCATTCCCTGACGCCGCTACCAAGGCGGGCGGCGTATATGGGCCGGTCGCCATCTGGCGTTCCCTGATGTTCCCTGATGTTCCCTGATGTTCCCTGATGTTCCCTGATGTTCCCTGATGTTCCCTGATGTTCCCTGATGTTCCCTGGCTAAGCCTTTGGAGGCGAGCATGATCAACCGCCTGCGTACCATCTGGACAATTCCTGATCTGCGCAACAAAATCTTGTTTACGATAGGAATGCTGCTGCTTGTGCGCGTCGCCGCGTTCGTGCCGGTGCCTGGGGTACCTGCCTCGGCGATCAGCACCTTGCTGAGCAACAACACAAGCCTTCAGCAATTCTTTGGCCTGCTCGATGTCTTCTCCGGCGGCTCGTTCTCCACGTTCTCCATCATTGCCATTGGCGTGTACCCCTATATCACGGCGAGCATCGTCGTCCAGTTGCTACAGGGCATCATTCCGGCGCTTGGCGCATGGCAGCGTGAGGGCGAGATTGGACAAAACCGCCTGGCGCAGTTGACTCGCTATATCACCGTGCCGCTGGCGCTCTTGCAGGCGTTCGGCCAGATGGCGATCATCTCGCAGCTTGATCCCACACTCGCCGCGCAGTTCAACCTGCTTGATCCCACTAAGTTTGTGCCGACGCTTGGCACAATGCTCAGCCTGACGGCGGGCACAATGTTCCTGGTGTGGATGGGCGAGTTGATCACCGAGAACGGCATCGGCAACGGCATCTCGCTGATCATCTTCGCGAACATCATGGTGAAAGTGCCGCAGGAAATAGGCTCGTCGCTGATCAGCGGCAGCAGCACCGGCAGCGGCATTGACAACGGCTCCATCATCTCCTTCCTGGAATCGCTTGCCCTGTACGCAGTAATGACGCTTGTGATGGTGTACGTCTATCAGGCGCAGCGGCGCATACCAGTGCAGTACCCGACCAAGCGCCAGATCGGCGCAACCATTCGCGGCGGCCAGGAGACGACGTACATCCCGTTGCAAGTCAACAGCGCAGGCATGATTCCGCTGATCTTCGCCAGTTCGATCTTGCTGCTGCCGGTGGTCATCGCGCAGTTCCTGACGCTAAGCACAAACAAGACGCTGGTCAATTGGTTCGGTAATGTGCGCGTCTTCCTGGATAGCACGAACTGGTGGTACTGGCTGATCTACGGCTTGCTGGTGTTTGCTTTCACCTACTTCTACGCCATCGTTCTGTGGGAACAGCAGAACACGGCAGAGAACTTGCAAAAGCAGGGCGCGTTTATTCCGGGTATCCGCCCTGGCCCGCGGACAGCGGAGTATCTGTATCGTGTGCTGAAGTACATCACATTTGGCGGCGCGATCTTCCTGGGTGTGGTGGCGGTGGCGCCTGCGTTGCTGACCACAAGCGCAAACAACAGCAATAACATCCTCCAGGCGGCGTCGCTGCTGATTATCGTCGGCGTGGTGCTCGATACCGTCAAGCAGCTTGAGGCGCAGATGGTCATGCGCAACTACTCAGGCTTCTTGCGCTAACGGGCGAAACAGCCATACTGGTTCGGTAGTCAATCAGCAGCTTCTATGCCGCCGTGGCCTCTGGCCTCGCGGCGGCGCAGTGTGGAACCTCAACGGCGGCCCATCACATCGGGGTGGTGGGCTTCACCTGTGCGCCAGGGTTAGGGCGCGCAGTGGAACACAGAGGAGCGGGGCATGAACATCTTGTTGATCGGCGCGCAGGGCAGCGGCAAGGGGACGCAGGCAGAGTTGCTTGCGGAGCGATACAAGCTCAAGCCACTTGCCAGCGGAGAGCTGTTGCGCACGGCAATCGCGGAGGGAACGGCAACGGGGGAGCAGGTGCGCCCGTATGTTGAGCGCGGCGACTTGGTACCCGACGCCCTGATGATAGAACTCATTCTCGATGCGATGCGCCGACTACAGGGCGAGCAGGGGATCATCCTCGATGGCTTCCCCCGCACGATTCCCCAGGCGCAGGCGCTCGACGCGCGGTTGAATGAGCTTGGTCAGCCGCTCAACGCCGTGATCTATCTCGATGTCCCGCGCGATCTTCTGCTCGACCGCCTCGCCGGACGCTATATCTGCCGCGCGCATGGGCATGTCTGGAACATCAAGACACGCCCGCCCAAGACGCAGGGCGTCTGCGATTACGATGGCAGCGAACTGTATCAGCGGTCGGATGATCAACCTGAGAAGATCGCCCACCGGCTCGACATCTTCTTCTCTGAGACGATTCGCCTGTTGGATTACTACGAGAGGCAGGGCAAGCTGGCGCGGGTGAACGGCGTCAGCGGGATTGAGCAGGTCAACCAGGCGATTACGCAAGCGATAGAAAAGCTGGCCGCCTAGCCAGATGGCGCCGCGCGAGCAGAAACCGCGAACAGAAACAAGACAAGCCGAGCCGACCGAACAGAGAGGGATACAAAACAAACCTATGGCTATAGCGTACCGGAGCGCGACGGAGATCGCGGCGATTCGCCGCGCAGGCGCCGTGGTGATGGAGATCCTCGAAACGCTACGCGCGGCAGTGCGCCCCGGCGTCACCACTGGCGAACTCAACAAGATTGCCGCGCGAGAGCTTGCCCGCCACAATGCGCGCTCCAACTTCAAGGGCTACTCGCCAGCGCGCGGCGTTCCGCCGTATCCCGCCGTGCTGTGTACCTCCGTCAACGACGAGATTACGCATGGTATCCCCGGCAAGCGTGTCTTGCGCGAGGGCGACATTATCGCCCTCGACTTCGGGGCAATCGTGGACGGCTGGCATGGCGATTCGGCGATCACTGTGCCGGTGGGAACGATCTCACTGGAGGCGCAACGCCTGCTCGATGTGACGGAAGAGGCGCTCCGGCGGGGAATAGCGCAGGCGCAGCCGGGCGGGCGCGCCAACGACATTGCGCGGGCGGTTCAGCGGTGTGTGGAGGACGCGGGCTATGCGGTGGTGCGCGAGTATGGTGGGCATGGCATTGGGCGGGAACTTCACGAAGACCCCTGGATAGGGAACGTTGTCGAGCGCGGCCAGCCGAATCCGTTGTTGCGACCTGGGATAGTGATCTGCATCGAGCCGATGGTGGCCGCCGGAAGCGCGACCACGCGCGAGGCGCCCGACCACTGGACGGTCGCGACGGCGGATGGCAGCCTCTCCGCTCACTTCGAGCACATGGTGGCGATTACCGCGCATGGGCCGGTCATTCTGACCGCGCCTCCGGAAGCTGGAAGCGGCGAGGGTGATGAAAGCGGAAAGTAGGCAAAACTCCTGCTTGCGCAGCACGGAAAGATGTGGTATACTTACAAGTTGGCAGTGGCTGTCAAGGTCACTGCTACTTGTGCGCTCGTTGGTGTTCGCTCATTGCTGAGGAAAGGAACGTATGCCCAAGAGAGACGCAATTGAAGTCGAGGGTGTCGTTACGGAGGCGCTGCCCAACGCGATGTTCCGCGTGGCGCTTGAAGGCGACCGCGTTGTGTTGGCTCACCTGTCGGGGAAGGTACGCCTGAACTTTGTGCGTATCGTGCCGGGTGATCGGGTGCGCGTGGAGCTGTCGCCCTACGATCTCTCGCAGGGGCGCATCGTCTGGCGGAATCGTAACTAGACGCAGCCAGACGCGATTGAGCGTAAAAAGCCCAAAGTAAAACACTGGGATTTTCTGGCCATATCGGCCTGGGAAAAGTCTGCTTCGCGCGTTCCATACGTCATAAACATCGTCTCTACGCTGTTTGCACGTTCTAACGCCCGCATGGGCGTCTTTTCGTTGTTTGCATTTATCTTCCAAGCGCCACTCTGGCAATTGCCAGGCGCACCTATGTGGTGAATGATGATTGTTCATCGTTGAGTTGAGGGACGGGGAAGTATGAAGGTACGGGCTTCGGTGAAGCCGCGCTGCGAACACTGCAAGGTGATTCGTCGGCATGGCGTGGTGATGATCATTTGTAGCAAAGAGCCAAAGCACAAGCAGCGGCAGGGCTAAACGTTGGCTACGTGAGCCACGGGCGCTGAAAGATGACAGCAGGCGCCGGGCGGTAACTTCGCAGTACGCGGTAGCAGTAGAGGAGGAGCTGGCTCATGGCCAGAATCGCCGGGATTGACATCCCTCGCGATAAGCGTATCGAGGTCGCGCTCACCTATATCTATGGGATTGGGCCATCTTCGAGCAAGCAAATTCTGACGCAAACGCGGGTAAGCCCCGACACGCGCGTCAAAGACCTGACGGAGGAAGAGGTCGCGCGCCTCCGCGAGTTTATTGATCGCAACTACAAGGTAGAGGGTGATCTGCGGCGCGAAGTGGATATGAATATCAAGCGGCTGATCGAGATCCGCTGCTATCGCGGCCTGCGCCATCGCAGCAATCTGCCGGTGCATGGTCAGCGCACACGCACCAACGCCCGCACGCGGCGCGGTGTCCGTAAGACGGTGGCTGGCAAGAAGAAGGCCACGAAGAAGTAATTGAGAAGAGGGTAGCAAGAGCATGGCGGAGAAAACTCCCAAGCGGCCAGTGGGGCGGCAGCGGCGGCGTGAGCGAAAGTCGGTGCCGCGCGGGAAGGCGCACATTCGGGCCACATTCAACAACACGCTGGTCACGATCTCCGATCCCAACGGGAACGTGTTGTCATGGAGCAGCGCAGGCGCATCGAACTTCAAGGGGTCGCGCAAGAGCACACCCTACGCCGCGCAGGTGACTGCCGAGGCGGCGGCGCGCAAGGCGATGGAGCATGGTCTGCGTCAGGTTGAGGTCTATGTGCGTGGCCCCGGTTCGGGCCGCGAGGCGGCGATCCGCGCGCTCTATGGGGTGGGCCTTCAGGTGGTTTCCATCACCGACGTGACCCCCATCCCTCATAACGGCTGCCGACCACCCAAGCGCCGCCGCGTCTAGCGGTTTCCGGTTGGAGGTTAGGTCGCCGTTCCGCATGTCAATCGCGTGCTCGCTATCCGCACTGCGGATGGCTTTTCCGAGAGATACAGCGTTCCATCGCCTAACCGTCCTGGACGATCTGCTCTCAACAGCGGGGCGTACATGCCTGCGGCTCCCAACGCATGATGCGGCGGGCCGCCAGCGGCGCGTGAGACGCTTCGGGAACGTCAACTGAACACACAATAGCTTGTCGAAATGACCCTGCATACGGCTTCCTGGCGCTGCGGCTGGCGTAGGGAAGGCTGAAGCGGGGCGTTTCACACGATACTTTATGATGCGCTCTTTTGGGAACGCTTACCGGCGAGATGGTCAAGATGGTTCGCTCGATGTGAGCGGAGTGACCACCGCGCCCGGCCAGAAACGTTTTGGAGGACGAAACAGCTACATGGCCCGTTATACAGGTCCAGTGTGCCGCATTTGCAGGCGCGAAGGCGAGAAGCTCTATCTCAAGGGCGATAAATGTTTTACCAAATGCACGCTTGAACGGCGTTCGTCGAAGCCCGGCCAGCATGGAGCGGCCCGCGGACGCAAGCAATCGGGATACGCCACCCAACTGCGCGAGAAGCAGAAGGTGCGCCGTAGCTATGGTATTCTAGAGCGCCAGTTCCGCCGCCACTTCGAGACGGCGGCGCGTCGTCCCGGCAAGACGAGCGACAACCTGATCCAACTGCTGGAGACGCGGATGGATAACGTGGTGTATCGCCTGGGCTTTGCCGATTCACGTGCGCAGGCGCGCCAGTTGGTGACGCATGGCCACTTCCAGCTCAATGGCCACAAGCTGGATATTCCCTCGGCCTTTGTGCGTGCAGGGGATGAGATAGCCGTGCGCCCACACAGCCGCAACACTGAGTATTTCAAGACACGCGCGCTCATGCTGGCGCAAAAATCCGTTCCGGCATGGCTGCGCGTAGACCCCGACACGCTCAGTGGTCGCGTGTTGGCGTTGCCAACGCCCGATGAACTGCAACTGCCCTTCAATGAGGCGTTGGTCGTCGAGTATTACCAGCGATAGTCGTTCCCCACCACAGGTAAAGGAGGGGATTCCCTTGTTAGATATTGCGCTGCCTCGCATTGTGTCAACCGAATCAACCCCCAACTATGGCAGCTACGACATCGAGCCGCTGGAGGCAGGGTATGGCAGAACCCTGGGCGTCGCGCTCCGCCGCGTCTTGCTGGCGTCTCTGCCGGGGGCTGCGATCACCTCGATCAAGATCGAGGGGGCGCAACATGAGTTTCAAGACGTTGAGGGCATCAAAGAGGATGTGACCGACATTGTGCTCAACGTCAAGAAGATTCGCCTGCGCTCCTTCTCTGATCGCCCTGTGACGATGCGCATTGACCTTTCCGGTGAGCGGGTAGTGACCGCCGCCGATATTCAAGCGCCCAGCACGGTGGAGATCGTCACGCCCGATGTCTACATCTGCACGCTCGATGGCCCCGACTCGCATCTCGATATGGAACTGGTTGTCGAGATGGGCAAGGGCTATGTGCCTGCCGAGAGTAAAGAGGGTCAGCCCATCGGCCAGATTCCGATTGATGCGATCTTTACGCCAGTGCAGAAGGTCAACTACATCGTCGAGAATACGCGCGTCGGCCAGATGACCAACTACGATAAGATCACATTGCAGGTCTGGACGGATGGCGCCATCACACCCGATGAGGCGCTGCGCCAGGCGTCGCAGGTGCTCGTGCAGCACTTCCAAATGATCGCCGACCACAGCGAGCCGACCACCGTAGACATTCAGCAGCCTGCCATCGCCAGCCCCTCGACAGCGTATCAGATTCCGCAGAAGATTTATGACACGCCCATCGAGGAGCTTGATCTGACCGTGCGCGCCTATAACTGCCTCAAGCGCAGTGGCATCACCAAGGTGGGGCAGGTGTTAACGATGAGCGAGGAAGACTTGCTCGCCGTCCGCAATTTCGGCGGTAAGAGTCTGAACGAGCTCAAAGACAGCCTGATCGCCCGCCATATGTTGCCCACCGTCGAGGCGGGTGATCTGCAGGAGCAGGGCGAGCAGGATCCTGGCGATGGCGACCGCCAGGATCGGCTTGATCGCTCCGACCTCTCATCCATGCTTGGGCTGGATGACGACGTGTTCAGCGACCTGGACGACAACTATTAGGCCATCTATTGGATAAAGAAGAGAAACGTCAATGCGTCACCGAGTTGCGGGTAACCGTATCAACATGCCGGAGCCTCGTCGGCGCGCTGCCATACGCAGCATGATCGAGGGTCTCTACACACACGAGCATATCCACACCACGCTGGCGCGTGCGAAAGCCGTGCAGGGCGAGGCCGAGCGCCTGATTGCCATCGCCATTCGCGGGCACAACGACGCCTGGGCGCACCTCAAAGAGGTGGTGGAAGATGACTACATTGCCGAGCAGGTCTTGGAGATCGCCAAGCGCAAGCGCTTCTCGCTCGATGAGGAGATCCTCTCGAACGAAGAGCGCGCTGCAATTGGCAAGTTCCCGCTCAGCGATGAGGCGCGCAAGCGCAAAGAAGACGAGTTGGCAGGCCTAAAG
>Ga0070737_10004958_pt1 | contig 12987 bp, 9 predicted proteins | sample Coa_R1_10_FD_66438 | JGI IMG/M metagenome (GOLD analysis project Ga0070737, IMG submission 66438) | Surface soil microbial communities from Centralia Pennsylvania, which are recovering from an underground coalmine fire - Coalmine... | ecosystem: Environmental > Terrestrial > Soil > Unclassified ... | reverse complement strand
GGGCGCGATGCGCTGATCATCTACGATGACCTTTCCAAGCACGCCGACGCCTACCGCAACATCTCACTGATCATTCGCCGTCCACCGGGACGTGAGGCGTATCCGGGCGATGTGTTCTATCTGCATAGTCGCCTGCTGGAGCGCGCCGCGCGTCTGAGCGAGGAGTACGGCGGTGGCTCACTGACGGCGCTGCCGATCATCGAGACGAAGGCCAACGATATCTCGGCCTATATCCCAACCAACGTCATTTCGATCACCGACGGGCAGATCTTCCTGGAGACCGACCTCTTCAACGCTGGTATTCGTCCGGCCATGAACGTAGGTATCTCGGTGAGCCGCGTAGGTGGCGCCGCGCAGACCCCCGGCATGAAGCAGGTGGCGGGCACGCTCAAGCTCGACCTTGCCCAGTTCCGCGACCTCGCCGCCTTTGCCCAGTTCGGCTCTGACCTTGACGCCGCCACCAAGCGCAAGATTGACCGTGGCCAGCGCCAGCAGGAGATCATGAAGCAGAAGCAATATGTGCCGATGTCGGTTGAGCATCAGATCATGATCATCTACGCGGCCTCGAAGGGCTACCTGGATAAGGTTCCGGTTGCGCTGGTGCAGGAGTGGGAGGCGCAGTTCCATAGCTATATGGACGCCAGCTATCCTGACCTGGTGAAGGGCATTCACGAGACGACCGTCACACAGAAGAAGAAGATTCCCGACGAGATGTTCGCCCAGCTTGACGCTGCCATCCAGGAGTTCTTGAAGACGGCGCCGCGTTAGGCCCGATTGCCCTGGGAGGCTTCTTTATGGCGTCAACACGAGAAATCCGACGGCGCATCCAGTCGGTGAAGAATATCGCGCAGATCACACGCGCCGTGCAGATGGTGGCGAGCAGCAAGATGCGCCGTGCACAAGAGCGTGTGCTGGCCTCGCGTCCGTACTCCGAGGAGATCGGGCGGCTGGTGGCTCGCCTGGCCAGCCAGGCCGAGGGGCAGGAAGACCTACCCCTGATGCGCACACGCGAGGTCAACCGAGTCGGCATTGTGGTCATCTCGCCGGATGGCGGGCTGGCCGGGGCGCTGCCCGGCAATATCAATCGGCGCGTCGCGCAGCTTGCCACCGAGTTCCGCCAGGAATATAACAATCCCGCGTTGCCCATCTCGTTTATCGCGGTCGGGCGCAAGGGGCGCGACTTCCTGGCACGGGCGCAGCAGCCGATCATCGCCGAGTTCACCAAATTGGGCGATCAGCCAAGCCAGGCGAACGTACGCTCGATTGCCCGCGCGATCACCGACGCTTATCTCAACGGCGAGATTGACCGCGCCGCGCTGGTCTACGCAAAATACGTCTCGGCGGTGGTACAAGCGCCGACCGTGCTGCAATTGTTGCCGGTGCAGCCGCCAGTCGAAGAGACCGAGGGGCCAACCCCACAGTATATCTTCGAGCCGGACGCGACCACGATTTTCGCCGAGTTGCTGCCGCGCTACCTCGAGACGCTGATCTATCAGCCGTTGCTCGAAAATGTGGCGAGCTTCTACGCCGCGCAGATGGTGGCGATGCGCAACGCGACCGACAACGCCAACGACTTTTTGGCCGACCTCACGCTGAGCTATAACAAGGCGCGGCAGGCGGCGATTACCAACCAGATTCTTGAGATCGTCTCAGGCGCGAACGCGCTCTCGTCTTAAATCGTCATAGGCGACATAAGCGACATAAGCGACGGCAGAAAGCGCGCGAGCGAAGGAGTAGAGCATATGGCAAGCGCAACAACCACCCGCACAAAGGGCACTGTGACCCAGGTGTTGGGAAATGTTGTAGACATTGAATTTCCGCCCGATCAATTGCCTGCAATCTATAACGCCATCGAAACCCAGATCACGACAGGCGGCGAACAGAAGACGCTGACGCTTGAGGTCGAGCAGTTGCTTGGCAACAATGTCGTGCGGTGCGTGGGCATGGGGCCGACCGACGGCATGGAGCGCGGTCAGTCCGCCTACGATACCGGCGGGCCGATTACGGTGCCCGTCGGCGAGGAGACGCTTGGGCGCATCTTCAACGTGCTGGGCCAGCCGGTGGATAACAAGCCGGCCCCAGTGGACGCGCCACGCCTGCCGATCCATCGCCCGGCGCCCTCGCTCGAAGACCAGGCGACGCGCACCGAGGTCTTGGAGACAGGCATCAAGGTGATTGACCTGATTGCTCCCTTCATGCGCGGTGGCAAAGTTGGCGCGTTTGGCGGCGCTGGTACTGGCAAGACGGTTATCATCCAGGAGTTGATCAACAACATCGCCACGCTATCCAGCGGCTATTCGGTCTTCGCCGGTGTGGGTGAACGCACGCGCGAGGGCAACGACCTCTATGAGGAAATGACCGCAGCAAAGGTGTTGGATAAGCTGGCGATGGTGTTTGGCCAGATGAACGAGCCGCCTGGCTCACGCCTGCGCGTGGCGCTGACGGGCCTGACCATCGCGGAATACTTCCGCGACCAGGAGGGCCGCGACATCTTGCTCTTCATTGACAACATCTTCCGCTTCACCCAGGCGGGCGCAGAGGTCTCGGCGCTGCTGGGGCGCATGCCCTCGGCGGTGGGCTATCAGCCGAATCTCGCCGAGGAGATGGGCCAGTTGCAGGAGCGCATCACCTCGACGAAGCGCGGTTCGATCACGTCCATGCAGGCGGTCTATGTGCCCGCCGACGACTACACCGATCCTGCCCCCGCGACAACCTTTGCCCACCTGGACTCGACGATCCAGCTTGAGCGGTCGCTGGCCTCGCGCGGCCTCTTCCCCGCAGTTGACCCGCTCGCCTCGACCAGCCGTATTCTCGATCCGCTGATCGTCGGGCAGGAGCATTACGATGTGGCGCAAGAGGTCAAGCGTGTCCTTCAGCGGTACAAGGACTTGCAAGACATCATCGCCATTCTCGGCGTGGACGAACTCTCCGATGATGACAAGATAACGGTGACACGCGCTCGCAAGATCGAGCAGTTCTTCTCTCAGCCGTTCAACGTCGGCGAAGCGTTCACAGGTCGCCCTGGCCGCACAGTGAAGCTGGCCGATACGATTCGCGGCTTCAAGGAGATTCTCGAAGGCAAGCACGACAACATCTCCGAGGTGTATTTCTACATGGCTGGCCCTATCGAGGACGTGATCGAGCGCGCCGAAAAGGGCGAGGAGTAACCTAACCCCCCAACCCCCTTCCCCACACGGGAAGGGGGAGAAGGCAGACGTCGGCGGGCGGTTGAAACCGCGCCTAAGGGTGGCCCTCTATGGGCCACCACGAAGTCCGCCTTCGCGGACTAAGAGCGTGCGAAATCGCTTGTTAGGCACAGGATCAGCGAGCGTGCGACGAGAAGGAGGAGATGTATGGCGCAACGTCCTTTGTTGCGTGTGGCGCTGGTGACGGCGCAGAAACGCCTCTATGAAGGCCCGGCGGAGATGGTGATTGCTCCGGGGAGCGAGGGGCAACTTGGCATTTTGCCGCGCCACGCGCCCCTGCTGACGACGCTGAAACTTGGCGAGCTGCGTGTGCGCAATGGCGGCGTTGACGAAAGTATCTTCGTCGCCGGAGGCTTTTTAGAGGTCAACAACAACGTCGTGACCATCCTTGCCGATGATGCTGAACGCGCCTCGGACATTGACGAGGCGCAGGCGGAAGCTGCGCGGCAGCGCGCGCAGGCGCTGGTGGAGCGCACCGCCAGTGATAGCGATGCTCAGGCTGCGGCGCTGGCCGAGCTTGAGCGCGCGATTGGCCGCCTGCGTGTGGTGGAGCAGCATCGTCAGCGCGGTGGCCGCCGCCGCACTCCGGAAGAAATCCTGGCCGATCAGCAATAGCAGGCCGGGAGAGGCGGGCGGCTCAAGCCGCGCCTAAGGGCCTCGCTACGCTTCGCCACGAAGCCCGCCTGCGCGGGCTGTCCCCACCATGCCCTTCCCTGGTGGGAGAGGGAGTTATGGAGCCGCCGAGGAGCGCCAACATTCTCGGCGGCTTCTTTTTGCCTCAATGCGCTGCCTGAATATCGTTTCCCAGGAATCGTTTCCCAGGAATCGTTTCCCAGGAATCGTTTATCCGCCAATGATCAATGGTTGCGCCGCCTCCATAAAGCGTATACGAAACCTCTTTTCGCGCCAATCTCCCAGCACACCTTGAACAGCAAACAGGAAAAACCAAATAATGCCAAGTAGCGCCAGCCAAAGGCTAAAGGAAGGATTTATAAACACCGAAGTTCCAATAAGGAGATAGGCTACAGGGAAAGCGAAAGGGAGAGGCGTGAAGGCTGCATATCCTTTTTCGTAGCGCGACGTGGCTACCAACCGAAGCGCCAAGCCCGATTCTCCCTCGATTGGCCACGGGAAATAATGGAGAGAGAGCCAGAGATTTGCTTCTTGTCCCAGAATCAGTATTGTGATCAACACAGGCGCGAGGATGGCTAGCCAGAGCGATTGTTGTGGTGGAAGTTGCGGAGGGAAGGCTCCAGCAGGGAGGATAACGCCGCTGATGGTCAATAGAGAGGTCACCGCGCTTGCCACAACGGTGAAGTATCCTAGCGCGGCGATCCAGCGGGGACGGTAAAGACTCATGCGACGTAGCTCTGGCGAGAGTGATTGGCCCCTGGGTCGTCGCCAGAGAGTGCCGTTGAGGAGATCGCTGAGCGAACTGCCAATCGATGCCCCTGCGGCAGAGGCCCCGAATGTTATGCCAAAATCCAGCGGAACTGCGCTGAGAGGGAAGTGGCTAGCGATCTCATTATGAAAGTACCAACCGCATGCGCCGCCAATGAGTAAGCCCAACCCTCCTCCAATCCCAGATACTCCATTTATGTTGTTTTGGCGTTGGAGAATGCGCGTTAGTGTCTCATCGTCTAGTCGAATAGTGGCAAATAGAGGGGTAGCCTGTAGCTTCATCTGTTTGGCGACTAGCGCACGCAGAGTGACATGGTTTCGCCGCAGCAATTTGTAGACGCCGAAGACAAGCGCAATCGCCCCTAACAGGGGAAGGAAGACAATAAACAGGTTTAAGAAGACGCTGAGGAACGCATACATGAGCGGCTCCTCTCTTTCGCGACGTTAGCACAGTTTCCTGATTGGCAACGACGGAACTTGCTCCGGTTCCGCCATTCTAAGCCGGTAGTGCCAGTAGGCCCAGGAGCGTGCATTCAGTTGGCCTATCTCAGCATGGCGCAACACGTCCCGCAAGGCTTCTTCGCCAAATACCTCGACCATCCGCTGCACGTCGTCATAGTCACCTATATTCATGACCTGTGCGAGAACTCGCATGGGGTAGCGTATCGCTTCCTGTGGGGTTTTCCACCAAATATAGCGATTGGCTAACTGTTCGAGTAGCGCTTGCTTCTCTTGCTCGGTATGTACTGTGCGTTGGGCTTCTTTGTGCTGTTGAATGATGCTTTCCATAGGCTTCTCCGTTGGCTGATAGTTGTCATTCCTTACCGAGAGTATATCACTTTTGCTTTGTTTCCCGATAGGCGCGACTTGTGCGTTGTATCTGTGGGCGTCTGTCCGCTTCTGCGCAACTTTGCGTGGCGTGCGGTATAATGCCTACGGTTGGGTTGTCGCTCTATCCGGCGATTGCGTGGGAGAAAGTTTGCCAGCGAGGACGCTGGCGCGACGAGAGCGCCAACCGACACGACTTTTGTGAGGAGCGATATTTCCGTGAAGATTCTTGGCCGCATGGCCGTTTTTCCTACCATCCCGCAGCGCATTGGGCGGCTGCACGAGCTGGCATATAATCTCTGGTGGACATGGACGCCCGACGCCCAGGCGCTCTATGCCCTGATCGATCCTGACCTCTGGGCGCGCAGCGAACACAACGCCGTCCGCACATTGGCCGAGGCCGATCCCGCGCGGCTGGCGGCGCTTGCCGAAGACGACGCTTTTCTGGCGCGCTACGATGCCGTGCTGAACGCCTTCGATACCTATATGCGCCCGGAAACCACCTGGTTCAGCGAACACTACCCTGAAGACAGCGAGAAGACCATCGCCTACTTCTCGGCGGAGTTTGGCCTGCACGAGTCGCTGCCCATCTACTCCGGCGGCCTGGGCATCCTCTCCGGCGATCACTGCAAAGAGGCCAGCGATCTTGGCCTGCCGTTCGTCGGTGTCGGCTTTCTCTATCCCCAGGGCTACTTCCGCCAGCGCATCACCCGCGAGGGCCAGCAGGAAGCCATCTACGAGAAGCTGCATTTCTCCGATGCGCCTGTTCGCCCGGCCACTGATCCACAGGGACGCGAGGCGCTGATCACTGTGGATTTGCCTGGGCGCAAGGTGTATGCGAAGGTCTGGCGCGTGCAGGTGGGGCGCATCCCCATCTTCCTGATGGATACCGATGTCGAGATGAATGCCCCCGCCGACCGCGATCTTTCCGCGCGGCTCTATGGCGGCGACCACGAGATGCGTATCGCTCAGGAGATCATGCTGGGCATCGGCGGCGTGCGGGCGCTACGCGCGCTTGGCGTTGACGCAAACGTCTGGCATATGAACGAGGGACACGCCGCCTTCCTGGGGCTTGAACGCTGCCGCGAACTGGTGGCGGGCCTGGGCGTCGGCTTTGATGTCGCCCGCGAGATCGCTTCCGCCAACGCGATCTTCACGACGCATACGCCCGTCGCCGCAGGCAACGATGTCTTTGCATTTGATCTGGTCGAACGCTATTTCAAGGACTTCTGGCCGCAGTTGGGGCTTGACCGCGACGGTTTCCTCAATCTGGCGCGCCAGCAGAACGGCTGGGGTGAGGGCTTCAGTATGACCGTGCTGGCGTTGCGGCTCTCGGCCCAGCGCAACGGCGTCAGTCGCCTGCATGGCGATGTGTCGCGCAAGATGTGGCGCTTCCTCTGGCCGGATATTGACGTTGACGAGGTTCCTATTGACTCGATCACCAACGGCGTCCATACGCCAACCTGGCTTGCGCCGGAGCTTTCCGCGCTCTATGCGCGCTACCTCGGCGCCGACTGGTACGACCATGTGGATGATCCCAACCTGTGGGATCGCGTCGTCGAGCTTCCCGATGATGAACTGTGGACGACGCATCAGGCATGCAAGGAGCTATTATTCGCCTACGCACGGAAACGGCTTCAGCGGCAGATGACGCGCCACGGCGAGGGAACGGCGGCGCTCAATGCGGTGAATGCGCTGCTCGACCCCAATGCGCTCACCATTGGCTTTGCCCGCCGCTTCGCAACGTACAAGCGCGCGACGCTGCTCTTCCGCGATCCCGCACGGCTGGCGCGGCTGGTCAACAATCCTGAGCGCCCGTTGCAGATTCTCTTCTCGGGCAAGGCGCACCCCGCCGATCAGCCGGGGCAGGACTTCATCAGCGCAGTCTATCAGTTCTCGCGCGCGCCTGAGTTCGCCGGAAAGATTGTCTTCCTCGAAGACTACGACATGGATATGGCGCGCCATCTGGTGAGCGGCTGCGACGTGTGGCTGAATACGCCGATCCGCCCGCACGAGGCCAGCGGCACCAGCGGCCAGAAGGCCAGCCTGAACGGCCTGCCCAATTGTAGCGTCATTGACGGCTGGTGGGAGGAAGGCTACAACGGGCGCAACGGCTGGGCGATTGGCGAGCGCCGCGAATACCAGAACGACGCCACCCGCGACGACGCCGATGCGCTGGCGCTCTACGAAACGCTTGAACGCGCGATCGTTCCGGCATATTACCGACGCGGCGATGATGGTCTCTCGCACGAGTGGCTGGCCATCATGAAGGAAGCCATCCGCACGGTGGCGCCCGCGTTCAGCATGGCGCGCATGGTGAAGCAGTACACCGACGAGATGTACATCCCTGCGTTGCGGTTGGGCGCGCGTGTGGACGCCGAGAACTACGCGCTTGCCCGCCAGCTTGCCAACTGGGAGCGGCGCATCCGCAGCGAGTGGGGCCAGGTGAGCGTAGAGGCGGATGGCCCGCGTGAGGGGCAGCTTGCGCTGGGGCAGCCGATCCGCGTGACGGCCTATGTGCGGCTTGGCGCGCTGGAACCGAGGGATGTGCGCGTTGAACTGGTGACGGCGCGCGACGAGAACGGCTCGATGCGCGAGCGGCGTGTCTTCGCGATGGCGCCCGAAGGTGAGGAGCGCGACGGCGTGCGCCGCTACAAAGCGCGCTTCGATCCACAGGCCAGCGGCAGTCTTGTCTATGGCGTGCGCGTCGTGCCCAATCATCCAGGGCTGGCGAGTCCGCTGGAGCTTGGGCTGGCGCGCTGGGCATAAAATACAGCATGCCTCTTGACAATGGTCGGCCTATCGGGTATATTACGTGCATATACACGTTCTTTGGCGGGGGTGAGCAATGGGCGAGCAAGCTGGTGGTCATGTCAACATGAGCGCGGCGCACCGTTGCGTCGGCTCCAACATCCGGCGGACGGATCGCGTTGTCACGCAGTTCTACGATGCGATTCTGGCGCCCAGCGGCCTCTATGCCACTCAGTTTGGCCTCTTGACACTGCTCCTTGACGCAGGGTCGATCACCATCAATCAATTGGCTAAGGTGATGGAGACCGACCGGACGACCCTCACACGCAATTTGGCAGTGTTGGTCAAGCAGGGGTTAGTGCGCAATGAGTCTGGCGCCGACCGGCGGATGCGCCTGGTACAGTTGACGCCTGAAGGTAAGGCCGCCATCGAGCGCGCCTGGCCGCTCTGGCAGGAAGCGCAGACACGCATCGAACGCATTCTGGGAGCTGACCGTGTTGATGCCTTGCTGGCTGAGTTAGCGGCGCTGCGCGCGACGGTCAAATAGCGCATAGGCAGACGGCGCACGCTGGCGATCTGACCAGCGATACGCTCATGCTTGCCAGAGAGTGTATCCATTTTTTTGCGCATAGATACGTGTAGCTACACGTAAAAGGAGGACACATGGAAACCCAAAACACACCTTCCTCGACCACCATCAGCGGGCCGGGATTCATCTCGCTGCAAGTGCGCAACCTGGCCGCTTCTGCGGACTTTTACGAGCACACTGTCGGCCTCACCCGCGATCCGCTGGTGTTTCCTGGGGCAGTGGCGTTCCTCTGCTCACCCGCTATTCTCGCGCTTTCTGAACTGCGCCCTGGTGTCAACCTGGATAGCGTGCCAACGCCTGGGCTGGGCGTGGCCATCTGGTTCAAGGCGCAGGATGGGCAGGCGGCGTATGAGGCATTGAGCAAGGCAGGCGTTCCCATCGTGCGTCCGCCGTTCGATGGGCCATTTGGTCGCACCTTCACCTTCGCCGACCCAGATGGCTATCCCATCACCGTCTATGAGACAGATACACCCATCCTGGATCGCCTGCCACCCGTGCAGCCTGCGCAATAGTTACAAATCGATTATGCCCGCTCGTTTGCCCTGCCGCTATCAATGCCTGGCGCCTGTTTGATGGCTGGCAGATGGCTGTGGCGCAGCAGCCAGCCGCGCACAAGTGACGCTCCTTCACCTGTGAGCAGCGCCACTGTGGGCGACAGGCGTCGTTCTATCCAGGCGTGGGCTGTGGCGTCGGCCAGCAGCGTGTCTATCACGGCGGGATCGCGCGCCTCGAGGAGTGTGACATTGGGCATAAGTTGTAGCCGTCCGCCCTGGCGTTCCCAGTCGGCAAGCGTCACCCGCACGTTTGCGGGCAGCGCCGCGCCGGTCAACGATTCCAGCCTCGTTACCACCTCAGCGGTGTTCCAGCCGGTCTTCTGGGCGTTGGCCAGCGCCTCGCGTGTCAGCCGATAGCGCGCCGTCTGGTCGCGCGCCAATGGAACAGCGCAGGTATCCAGCGTGAAGAGCGCGGGGGCGGTCAGTGGAGGATAAGCAATGATGGTCAGATCGGCCAGTACGACAACTCTCCCTGGCTCTTCGCGGAGGGTGCCCTTGCCTGAGCTTTCGGCAAGTGCGGCGCTCACAAGGTCAGGGCGATACTCCTGGCGGAGCGCCCACGCTGCCGCGTTGACCACTGGCGTGCGGGATACGTCATCCGTTTCATCCTGCTCAACCACGAAGCCCAGCCAGCTTAACGGCCCTGCGCATGCGGCTCGAATGATGGCGCCATCGTCGTCTGTCGCCCTTCTGTCAGGATGGATAGGCGCCTGCCTGCGTTGGCTGCGTGCGTTTGCCACATGGCTACGCGGTCTGGTGGGGATGCGCCCCCGTCCATGAGAAGCAGCCCCCATATCATCCAGCAGGAGCAAAGACTCGCCCGGCTCGTGCGACGCGAGCGCCGTCAGCAGTTGGCGTCTCAACGCAAGCACACGCTGTGGGGCTGGCGCTTTGAGTGACGACTGGGCTGGGATGATACGCATGCCAGGGGTATCCGGCCACCAGGCGCCCGCCGCCCAGAGGCGCGCGCACAGACGCAGGCGCTCGGCCAGCGAGAGCCGCAGGTAGCGCGCCATGACCTCCCATTCCGCTGCGACGAGCCGCCGTGGATCGTCGTTCGCGCGCAAAAGGCCCAGCCGTTCGAGCAGGCGGCGTAGAAACAATAGCCGAGGGCAATCGCGTTCATCAGGGTCAGCGGGGCCGACGGGCACGCCGTCAGGGGGAAATGTGTTGGGCGCCGCCTGGGCGCCCTGTGGGGGGAGCCGCTCAAACTGCTCACGCAGCCGCCGCCACAATGGACGCGCCACGTAGCCGCGTGTAGTGAGCGGCGCGCTGCCTGCCTGGGCGACCAGCCGCCAGTAGAGATAGAGATCGCGCTGGCAGCGAATCGCTTCGGAAAGCTTCGGGTCATCGGGCGGCTTCGATGGCGCCATAGGATAGGTCTATCGCTTACGGGCGGGCTTGCGCTGGCCCACTGGCTGGCTTTGTGGTCGCGCCAGTTTGGCGCCACTGCTCTTGCTCGTCCCGTTTGCCCCGTTTGTCGTCGCTGTTCCATTGGCGTTCTTCATGCTGGGCACGGTGGCGGGCGGCGCCTTCGCGCCATTTCCATTTGCGGCGGTCGCCAGCGGCCTCGTCACGCTGGGTTTGCTCGCGCCGTTGTTGGCCGCCGGACGTGCAGGAGTTGGCGCTGGCAATGCTTTTTGCTGTGGTTTGGGCGCTTGTTTGGGCTGCGCTTTCGCTGTTCCGTTTGTCCCCGCTTTGAGACCCTTCTTTGCGCCCTGCCCCAGTTTCTTCGCCTGTTCGGGAGACATTGTTACCTCGACGCGAGGCATGTTACGCATCAGGATGTCAGCGACCATCGCCTCGATGTTCGCTTTCAGTTCCTCGAAGGCGACGAATCCCTCACGCTTGAACTCCACCAGCGGATCGCGCTGGGCCATGCTCCGCAGGCCGATGCCGCTACGAAGAATATCCAGGTGATCGAGGTGTTCGCGCCAGAGGGTATCGAGTACGCCCAGGAAGACCTGGCGCTCCCATGTGCGCATGACCTCAAGGCCAGCGACGCCAACGATACCAGCGCGATGCGCGTCGTCAATCTCTTTGATGATGTTGGCCTCTTTAGCCTCGTATTGCTTACGCGCCGCCTCCACCACCGCGTTGATCAGCGTCTCGCGACGCAAGCGATTGAGGTCTTCCGGGATAATCTCTTCGGGAATGGAGATGCCCCAGGTGGCAAGCTGTGCGTTGAGCGCCTCGAAGTTCCAGTTCTCAGGGAGCTGCGCTTTGGTATGAGCCTCCACCATGCGCCGCGCCTGCCGCTCGATCATCTCGATGCCCCGGTCGCGCATATCTTTATGGGCGATGATCTCCTGGCGGTCGCCGTAGATTACCTTGCGCTGTGCCGCAATCACGTCATCATACTCGACAACGTTTTTGCGGATGTCGAAGTTGAACGCCTCGACTTTGGTCTGCGCCTGCTCCAGGATGCCCGTCAGGGCGCGGCTTTCCAGCGGCGTGTCGTCATCCATCGCCTGCGACATAATGCCCCGCACCAGCCGGTTATCGGCGCCAAAACGCCGCATCAGTTCATCTTCGAGCGAGACGAAGAAGCGTGACTCGCCGGGGTCGCCCTGACGACCAGAGCGCCCGCGCAACTGGTTATCAATGCGGCGCGACTCGTGGCGCTCAGTGCCGATGATATACAGCCCACCCGCTTCGAGCACCTTTTTGCGGTCGGCCTCGGTGCGCTTCTTTGCCTCCTTGAGCGCATCTTCGCGATCCCCATCGGTGGCGAACTCAGGATCAATATCCCATTCGCGCAGGATCGCTTCGACGTATTCGTCAGGATTACCGCCCAGTACGATGTCGGTGCCGCGGCCTGCCATGTTGGTAGCGATGGTCACTGCGCCGCTGCGCCCCGCCTGCGCGACGATATGCGCCTCACGGGCGTGCTGCTTGGCGTTGAGCACCTCATGCGGGATACCTTGCAGGCTGAGCATCTCCGAAAGCTGTTCGGAGACCTCGACCGAGGTGGTGCCTACCAGCACCGGCTGACCTGCTTCGTGCCGTTCGATGATCTCATTGACCACAGCACGAAACTTTCCCGCTTCCGTCGCATAGATGAAATCGGGCCGATCCTCACGGCGGATAGGGCGATGCGTGGGGATGGTGATGACATCGAGCTTGTAGATTTTGTGGAATTCTTCGGCCTCGGTCATGGCCGTGCCGGTCATGCCCGCCAGTTTGTTATATAGACGGAAGAAGTTCTGGTAGGTAATCGTCGCCAGCGTGCGGTTTTCCTGTTGGATGCGAACGTTTTCCTTCGCCTCAATTGCCTGATGCAGCCCCTCGCTGTAGCGCCGTCCTTGCAACACACGTCCGGTATGCTCGTCTACGATCAGTACCTCGCCGTCTTTCACAATATACTCTTTGTCGCGTGCGAAGAGCGCACGCGCTTTAAGGGCGTTCTCCAGGTGGCGGGTCAATTCCATGTTGTCGTAGATGTTTTTGATGTGGAGCAGCCGCTCCACTTTGTCAATGCCTTCGTCGGTGATGGCAACCGTGCGATCCTTCACGTCAACAGTGTAGTCAACCTCAGGCTTCAGCAGGGGAACCAGGCGGGCGAAGCGTATGTACAGCTCTGCCGACTCGCTGGCCTCGCCGGAGATGATCAGCGGGGTGCGCGCCTCGTCAATCAGGATGTTGTCCACCTCGTCAA
>Ga0070737_10004956_pt1 | contig 12991 bp, 10 predicted proteins | sample Coa_R1_10_FD_66438 | JGI IMG/M metagenome (GOLD analysis project Ga0070737, IMG submission 66438) | Surface soil microbial communities from Centralia Pennsylvania, which are recovering from an underground coalmine fire - Coalmine... | ecosystem: Environmental > Terrestrial > Soil > Unclassified... | reverse complement strand
CTTCTGACGCTGCTGTCCAACATAGTGACCGATCTCAATTTGAGCGACATGGAAACCGGACAAAAGGCGTTTGTGCGCGATAAGCTGGTGAAGCTGAAGCTGTCGGCCAGCCGCTTTACTTTCGAGCCCGAAATTACCGCCAAGGCGGCTCGCGCACGCTGGCGCATTTACGAAGTCCCGATCTCGTACTCGGGCCGTACCTACGAAGAAGGCAAGAAGATCGGATGGCGTGATGCCGCCGCAGCCATCTGGGCGATTATCTACTACAGGTTTTTTGATTAGCCGGAGAAGTCAACTCTTTCAACGACAGTTTTGCGGAATCCAAAAACTACAGTGTGCACAGCGCCGTGGAAGTGAGAGTGCGAAGATATGGGCGCTTTTGCGGGCATGGTTGTTGCTGGGCCGGAGAACGCGGCTGGCTGCAGCCTGCCGAGCAGAGCGTGGTAGCCGGATCGGGTTACGCACAATGCGAAAATACATTGCCATAACGCCGGCTCGCGATGAGGAGAAGTTGCTTCCGGGCCTAATCGCATCGATGACGAGCCAGACTTGCCGGCCCGGCCGCTGGATCGTAATCGACGACGGTTCCACAGACTCAACGGCCCAAATAGTCACCGACGCTGCAAAGACATGGCCATGGATTGAGTTGCATCGATTGAGTCATCGGCGGGAACGGACCGCAGGGGGCGAGTCGGTGGTGATGCAGTTTTTACCGCGGAACGAGATTGAGCGTTACGATTTCATTTTGCGCGCCGATGCGGACGTCAGTTTCGATTCAGACTTCGCGGCTTTGCTGATCGGAGAATTCGAAAATGATCCCGGGCTCGGTATCGGAGGTCCAGTCCTCCTCGAGCCCTTCGGGTCTGGTTGGCGCGAGTTGTCTGGCCCCGGGTTCCATGTACCCGGAGGACTGAAGATGTACTCGGTGGCCTGCTTCGCAGCCATCTGCGGACTGACGTCCGGCCTGGGCTGGGACACGATTGACCTGATGTCCGCCCAGATGCGCGGTTACCGGACGCGAAAATTCGCTCATATTCGCGCGCTCCATCATCGTCCCCAGGGTGCCGCCAGCGGGATGTGGCGCAACCGTTTGGCGCAAGGCTACGCAGCCTTCCATACCGGGTCTTCACCGCTGTGGATGCTAGCGCGTACCGCACGGCATCTGGCAGCTTCGCCACCGGTGGTGGGGGCTCTCCTGATGTTGGCCGGATATTGTGGAGGATACCTCCGCCGTCTGCCGCGCGCCGCTTCACCTGAATTGGTCAGTTTTGTCCGTCGCCAGCAGATGCGCAGGCTTTTGCTGAGAGACACGGTATGGCGCTGAGGACGATTTCGGGCGGCCTCCGCGACAACGGAGCGCCGCGGCGGGAGGACGTGCGTAGTAAGGCACAAACCGGTGCGGGAAGCGCGGCCCTTTGGGGAGTGTGGAGCTGAGCAGATGAACGCAAGGAGAAGGCCACGCTTGAGCGCGGCTGCCAGCCTTTGGGCGGCCAATATATGAGCCCCTGGCAGAATGTTGAGAAGGTAGGATGCTGGAGTTTACCAAGCAGGTGATACTCAACACGCTGCATAAAAACTGGCTTCCTTCCTTAATCTTCTCTCCCTGTGGGAGAGATAAGAGAGAGGGAGCAGGCTGTGAAAATGTTTTTTCAACAGCCTGCCAAGCGTCCTGCGCGCGCCCTGCGCTGGATGCCGCCGATGGTGCAGCCGCGATGCGGAGAGGAGATTTCATGCCCCGGGTTCTAATCATCGTGTGCAATCGATACGCGTATGACGCGCGGACGCAGCGGCACGCGGAAGCGCTGGCCGAACGAGGCTACGAAATCGACGTGATCTGCCTGGCGAGTCCCCCAACCGCCAGGAACGAACGTATCAACTTGATAGAGATAAAGTGGCCGCGCTACCAGGGTTCCAGCCGATCCAGCTATTTGCGCACCTACTTGCGCTTCTTTGTCCAGGCCGCCGCCATCGCTTTGCGCCGCAGCCTGGAAAAACCTTACGACTTGGTCCTCGCCTGCTCCATGCCCGACGCAATCGTGCTGTGCGCCCTGCCGGCCCGATTGTTCGGCAGCCGCATCATACTCGACATACGTGACACGATGCCCGAGCTGTACCAGGACAAGTTCGGCAAGGGACCAACCGATGTTGGCACCCGCCTGCTGCTTGCCGAGGAGCGCCTGAGCGCCGGGCTTGCCAACCGCGTGCTGGCGGTACATGAGCCGCATCGTCAACGCCTGGAGGCGGCCGGTATCCCGCCCGACAAACTGGACGTGGTCATGAATTCCCCCGACCCACGGATATTCAACAGCGGCCTGCGGCCGGCTGCGGGCGCGTGCGAGCCGTTTACACTTATCTATCATGGCACCATCACGCGGCGCCTGGGTCTGGACGTCGCTTTGCACGCGATCAATATGCTGCGCGAGCGCATTCCCTCGCTCCATCTGCTGGTGCTGGGCATCGGCGACGGCCTGCCCGGTGTCAAGGCGCTTGCGGCCCGGTTGAATCTCGAGCAAATGGTTACTTTCGCGGGACCGACGCCGGTGCGCGAACTGCCGCCGATACTATCGCGGGCAACGGTCGGCCTGGTACCCAATCGCGCCAGTTGCGCAACCCACCTGATGCTGCCGGTGAAGCTGCTCGAATATGCAATGTTCGGGATTCCCGTCGTCGCTGCCCGGCTCAAGACGATCGAACATTATTTTGATGAGGATGCGGTACGCTACTTTACGCCCGACGACCCTGCGGACCTGAGCGCAGCGATCGAGGATCTCTATCGCAACCCGGCGCGGCGCGCCCGCTTGTCCATGCGAGCGGCGGAGATAGCAGATCGGTTGAACTGGATCGATCAGAGAAACGAATACTATCGCGTTATCGATTCACTGGGGAATTGGAATCCGCACGGTGCTGGCGCGCGAGCCGGTTGAGGTATCATCCAGGCGATTGTTTGTAGTAAGGTGAACTACGCAAAATCAGACGGGCAGGCTGCGCTTCGTGGCAGCCGTCTAAGGACTGTTCTCGGTCTGTTGCTATTGGCCGTCTTTACGGCGCCGGCGCCGGCCGAACAGGCAATCGCCGGTTCAACTCCGCGCGCAACACTTAGCATACCGGCGATGCCCGCCGCGGGTTCGGATTCAAAAGCGATGTCGCTGTCGGTTTCAGGAAATCGTCTGGTTGACGGAATGGGTAATACCGTTTTCCTGCATGGGGTCGCCCGGGGCAGTAGTGCGTATGCGTGTTTGAGCCGCGGCTCGGTGTTCAGTGGGCCAAGCGACCAGGCGTCGGTTGAGGCGATGAAGAGATGGAACATCAACCTCGTATGGCTTTCAATCAACGAAGACTGCTGGCTCGGAATAAACGGCGCACCCGCCATTGCCAGCGGAGCCAATTATCGCAGTGCGATTAGGAATTACGTGAACCTGCTGGAAGACAACGGGATTTATGCGGTACTGGACCTGGCCTGGTTCGCTCCCGGCTCCTACCTGTCCAACAGCCATGAGCCACTGCCGGACGCCGATCACGCCGGCGCCCTATGGTCTTCGATTGCTTCGGAGTTTGCCGACGATCGGGCGGTCTCCTTCAACCTGGCCGAGGAACCGCAGCGCAACCCTGATGGGAGTTTCACGCTGACGTGGTCATGTCTTTATAACGGCGGCTGCTACGCAACCTGTCTGAAAGGCGGCGACTGCCCGGCAGGTAAGAGTTATGCGGCCGCGGGCATACGGCAGTTACTCATGACGGTCAGGGGCGCCGAAGGTAATGGATGGCACCACGTGGTGTGGATCCCCGGCATCGACTCTTCCAATACCCTTGCTGATCGCAACGGGAGCTGGCTGGCCGACAGCCCGGCCGATCCTTACCAGCAGAAAGGTGCTTACGTTCAGTTCTTCAACGACGGCGCGGGCAGTTGTCAGACCCTTTCGTGTTGGACTGCATCCTGGGCGGCGGTGGCGGCGCAGGTACCACTGCTCGCCGGCGGCTTTGGAGATCTGACTGCGGGCGGTGCGCCGGCGTGCCGGTGGACCCCCATCCTCGATACTTTCATGTCGTTCTTTGACCGCCTTGGAACCGGCGGATACGCGCCCTGGTCGTGGGACGTGGCAGCCTGTTCAGACCCTTCGCTTGTAACCGATAGTGATGGCACGCCGACGAGGTACGGCGCGGGATATAAGGCGCATTTGGCCACGTTGCCGTGATCCGGAGGGCGCCGTTCTCCGACGGCCAACGCTGCACGATGCGTGGGGCCATGAGGTTTCGCACGGTGGAGGGTATCAAGGAACTGCACGGGGCCTCGAGGGCGGACCAGGTTGGCGACGATTGAAACTATGGTATCAAAAACCGTATTCAGGCGTTTTTACCCGGACGACTCGCGCAACGGCGAAGTGGCTTTTTACGGCTGGGTGCGCCAGTTTACGACACCGCGCACGATTCTGCTCAATCTGGGCGCAGGTCCTCCTGCCGCGCGCGAGCCCATCCGCATTCTCAAGGGTGAAGTCGCACGCGTGGTCGGCGCCGACATCGATCCAGAGGTAATTCGAAATCCGGAATTGGACGAAGCTCACGTCATTGAAGAGGACGGCGTGCTTCCCTTTCCTGCGGATACCTTCGACATCGTTCTAAGCGATTGGGTTCTGGAACATGTGAAGGCGCCGGCGCAGTTTTTGAAGGAGGTATGGCGCGTGCTCCGCAAGGGGGGCTCGTTCTTTTTCAGGACACCCAACAAACACCACTACGTTGCATTAATCGCGCGCATGACTCCGGAGTGGTTTCACCACCGCGTTGCGAATTGGGCGCGGGGCTTTCCGCCCGGAGAGCACGACCCGTGGCCCACGTATTATCGTTTCAATTCGCGCCGCGTGATAAACGAGGTTGGCCAGCGAGTGGGATTCGATCGCATCGAGGTAAAGATGTGGGAGACCGAACCTCACTACCTGGTCTTTCATACTATCCCCTTCGTTATGGGAGTCGGCTACGAGCGGATGGTCAATAGCGTTCAGGTTCTGTCGGGACTGCGCGGGAATATTCATTGCCGGATGATAAAATAGAGTTTCCCGCCTGACCCTACAGGTTGTTATGATGGGCCGGGCGGGCCCCGGTTTCACAAACGTGCCGCAACCACGCCCTCCGCGGCGGTTGACAGTGCGAGGTGCGGATTTCGATCCTCGGCACTCAACAAGCGCCAACCCTACTTAGACCGTGGTCAGGTACAAGGAGGGCGGAACCCGAACGGGCCGGCCGTCGAGTCCGCCCTCGTACGCGACAGACGGTTCATTTCTTCATCGCGACATAGTTCCCATGTTGACCATCACGGCAATCCCAGGAGCCAGAGCTTGTAGCTGGCGCCATAGACTGTAGCTGTCCCGTTCCCGTCCGAGGTCAGCGCATACCCGTCTCCTTCGTTTTCCCAGGACCAGGCAGATTCACCGGAAATGTTGGCTTGGGTCCAGTTAAGGAAGATCGGATTGGCCGTCGACCAGGGAGTGCCGCCCTGGCCGTAAATTACTACCGGATACCCGGCGCGGACCGGAGCCCCTATATCGTTGGCCATGCACGTAGTATCAGTCCAGGCGCAATCGTTTCCCGTGTTGCCGCCCCAGGCTGAGGAGCCCGCGATCAATTGATGGGCGCTGTCGCTCGGCGCGTAGCTGGGCCAGGTGGCAAGACTGAGCGTGAAGCCCAGGGTGGGCGCCATGATGACATGATGCCAGCCGGAACCCTCGGCCGCGCGGATGGTCGAGATCAGGCTGTTCATGCCGACCGGTGTATACGGGACAGCGTTGCACGAACCCTGCCGGCATGTGACGTTGGAGCCGCCGTTCAACCACACGTTCCAATTGCAAGCGGTTCCACCCACCTGAGTGGCGAGATAGCAGGTCGGTTCATCCAAAAGGTTAAAGGCGACGCCCTTCTCATTGGCGAAGGTCGCGGCTACAGATGCCCAGAAGCTCGGCGCGTGATCCTTATCCGGAAGCGGCTGCTCGGCGTTGGAGACGTAGGTTCCCGGGGCTACCCACTGGAGGTCGAGAAGAACATAGATTCCTGCAGCTTCCAGCGATCGACTCCATGCCAGAATGTCGCTGCGGTACTGTGCGGCGCTCTCGCCCGTGGGCTCGCCGTTGATGCCCAGCCAGCAGTCCTCATTCAACCCGATCCAGACGAAGTTCACATTCCAGGCTTGCAGCGCCGAAATCGTGGTCGAGGTGTGGGGCTGGTTGAAGGTTCCCCAACCGTTGAGACAGCTAAAGGCCGCGGTGCCCATGTCTACCCCGTGTAAAGTCACGGTTTGTCCCGACCCGTTGACCAACCTGCTGCCTGAGACCGACAAGGACAGACCCGTCGAAGTGGCGGTTGCCGTGGGGGTTGGTCCCACCGGCGTGGCGGTGGGCTTGGGACTGGGAGTCGGCGATGGCGCCGGAGTAGGGGTTGACTTCGGCGTTGGCGTCGGTGTCGCACCGGAGTTGTTGACGTTTACGTTGATGATCGAGTAGCCCAGCGAGGTGCTCGAACCGTACGCGAAGCCATCGACCCGCAACTGATGAGTTCCATTGGCAACCGTAGCCGTATTCCAGGGCAGATTGTTGTAACCCGAAACCACCGCCGTGCCGTCCACCTCCAGGCGCGTCCACCAAACCGAGGTCGGATCCGTAGCGGACGGGGTCGATGGGATGTCGAGCACCACGGTAATCGACCCGCTCACGGTCTGTCCGTTGAGCGGAGAGAGGAACCAGAGCACCGACGTTGGGGCCGCAGCAGGAGTAGCGGTCGGCTTCGGACTGGTGGTGGGCGTCGGCTTGGGAGTGGGGGTAGCAGTCGCCTTTGGCGGATCAAGCGTGGGCGTCGGCGCTGGCGTTGCAACCGGATTGTCGACGTTGACATTGATGATGGAATAGCCAAGTGGAGTAGTGGAGCGGCTGAAGGCGTCCACCCGCAATTGGTGGGTTCCGTTGGCCACCGTAGTGGTATTCCAGCTCAGCTCGTTGTAGCCGATGGCGACCACCGTGCCGTCCACCTCCAGACGCGTCGACGCCACCGAATTCGGACCGTTTGCTGGCTTGGACGAAATCCCGACCATCACGGTAATCGAACCGCTCACGGTCTGTCCGTTTAGCGGGGAGATAAACCAAACCACCGAGGAGGCCGCAACCTGCGGCACCCATACGGCCAGCGCCGATACCAGCGCGAATGCACCTATAACATACTTAAGGGGTTTGTTTTGCTTCACCGTGCTCTTTCTCGTTTGCTTGACGAGCCACGAGCACGGGAAGACAATAGAGATTGCCAGCCTCGATGTTGTCCGTAGTGCTCGGGCGCATCAGGTAACCCCCGGCGCGGGCGGGCCAACGCCCGCGCCGGGTCATGTCTGGAAACTGTTCAGGTTTGTCAGGATTTTATTTCGGGACTACTTGGATTGTCGTGCGCGCCCGGACCGGGCTGTCGCGCGCCAACGCCGAATTTCGCTTTTCCATTCCACGGCTCTTTTATGTTACAAGAGACCGCGCCGACGAATGCCGTCGACCCGCCTTCCATCCTCTCTGTTGCTGCCCAGACTCAGAGGGCCTGAAGTTGGAGCGATCTTTGTCGTGCACTTTCCCCACCGCCGGCACGCAGGCAAATTCCAAACGCATGCGCCATCCTCTCCGATCTCGACCGCTCGACCTGCAAGAACACTGAACAAGAAAAACGCGTGTATGATGCAACAAATCCCCGCGTCTTACAAGAGAAGATGCGTTTCTATCCACAGGCCCGCGCGCTAGGCAAAATCAGCTAAAAAAAGAGAACGTGGGTGAGCGTCTCTCAGTATCGCGCCACAGATCCTGCCGGCAAAGCTCTCGCCATGCGCACCTGCACGCAGAGGTGTTGAGCAAATCGTCGCGCCAACGAAGTGATTATTCGGCCGCCTGACTCACTTTGTTCCGGCGCGATTCAAGAGCGTCGAGGCCTGGCGCGAGAAGCAGCGCATCATTGCGTCCGGTGAGCGGATTCAATTCCGCGCGCCCGCTCGCTCAAGATCGCAAACGGGTAATTCGCGACTATCCTTAAGATTGCCGAGGACGGCGCCGTGCTCAAGCTCGACAGCGGACGAATGCTGAAGGCGCGGCTTTCAGAACTCCGGCACTGGTCGTTCGCGAGACCGGCAAGGAAATGCGGTACACGCTGGCCGGGATGCTGGCGGTGAACTTTTCGGTCGCGACCGACGAGACTTACGTGTTGCAGGGACGATAAGGTACATCTTATACTTTGGGCAAAAGCGCTCGGGTTGACGCGGTGATATCGAAGAGGACCTAAGATGGGTAGTAAGAATTCAGGCCTGAAGCTGCTCGATGGGAAGGTCGACCAGTTTGGTATTCGGCGCGAAGTCGAAGATGAATTGGCTCAGATTCTGATCGAACAGAAGATCGCGGCCTTGCGCAAGCGTCGCGGCCTCACTCAGGCTGCGCTCGCCAAGCGAACAGGCGTGAGCCAGCCGATGATCGCCCAGATCGAATCCGGGAAGCTGAACAATCTGACGCTGAAGACGCTGGCGAGGACGGCGCGCGCGCTTGACGCAAGCCTTAAGATCGATCTGGTCCCACGTTCTACTTCGCGAACGAGCACCTACCAGTGGGGCACTGGCGACGGGAATGGCTCCTCAAGGTAGGCATCGGCGTGGTCGCGGCAGAAATATTGACGTACCGGGCGAGACGGTGACTGATCTGCCAACGTTTCTTTATCGGTACCGTTCGCTGACTGGTTACGCCCGCGAAGACGTGGAAAGAATCTTGGCGCACGGACAAATCCGGTTTTCATCGCCTGCCTGGTTTAACGATCCCTTCGACTGCAAACTGGCGCCCACCTTTGACGCTACGGAAGACGAAAAGCGATGCTGGCTTGAGGACAGCTACGTCCCCACTGTCTATCCCGGGCTCTCGAATACGGACCGGGCCAAGGCAGTTGAGGAACTGATGCCTGAGGGCAACGACTTGTTGAGAAAGCACATCGAGTACACGATGCAGGAATTGATTCCGAACAGCGGAGTGATCTCGTTGAGCGCCGTACCTGACCACATCCTTATGTGGTCCCATTATGCAAACGGCCACCGTGGCATATGCCTGAAATTTCGACGGTTCACCTTGCGTTTCGGTCAGGATTTTGAAGAGTTTGAGAAACAAGCTCCACCACCATACCAAGCAGAGGACGGGTTTTCTCGCCGCTATGAATTTGAAGCACAACCGGTTGATTATTCGGATGACGTCCCTAAGCGGAGACCGCTAGCAGAACTTCATAACGCGTGGCGCGCCAGCGTTTTTACCAAATCCACACACTGGCGCTATGAAGGTGAGTGGCGCGTTTTGTTGCCTCCAGGGGGAAACGTGCCCGCTTACGGCTGGCATCAGTTGCCGGCAGATTCCCTAGCCGGATTGATTCTCGGCTGCGAGATTAGCGCGGAAGACGAAAAACTGGTTCGAGAGTGGGTGCGAATGGGTGGCGTGCGCTTGCCCTTCTTGCGAGCTGAGAAAAAGCAAGGTCGCTTCGAGGTTGAAATCCGAGAAATAGGGTGAAGATCAAGTCTGTTCTGTGGCTAGAAGGTTTAGGGGTTTGTCCCTGCTTGAGGGGCGCACCTGAGGGCTGTGATCCAACTCGACATTAATCTCGGCTATGCCGACATTCAGGCGCTGAGCAATGCTGACGGCGTCGCCGCGTTCTTCGAACGTCTCGGCTATAACACGGACGTCCGCAGGATTCAGTCACCGGCGAACCTCGGCATCACCACGGAATCGACGTTGAAACCGATCAAAAAGATCGAGCTTCTCGCCGATCAGGAGGGCTTACTCCAGATATATCTGTTCGAGCTGCGCTCGGTTACGGTCGCGCTGACACGCGGGATCGTGAATGCCTTCCGCCTGCTCGCTGGCAACTACCTGCTGGTGCTGACCAGCGACTACGAACGGCTCGATTTCGTCCTGCTTGAGCGTGAGCAGCCCGCCGCTCCGGGCTTTGGTATCGGAGCGCCGCAAGTCAAAGTCCGGCCGCGGACGCTCACCGTTGAGCGGCTTAAGCCGGAGCGGCTGCGTCTGAGGATGCTTCGCCGCCTGACCTACACCGAGCCCGATCCGTTGGCCCAATATGAAAAACTCGCCGTTGCTTACACGGTCGCGGCGTGGTCAGAGGAATATTTCAACAACCGTGCTCTCTTCTCCGACCATTACTTAAGCGAGCGGCTGCGCGAGCTTCCCGAGTGGAATGAAGATGCGAAGCCGACATGGAGCCTTCTTCGCGATCTTTACGCCGGCGCCGCCGCACGCTTCGGCGGCAAAGACCGGGCCGCGCTTGGCCGCGAACTCTTCGAGCCGATTTTTGAAATTCTGGGATTTAACGCGATTTCCGGCAGCGTTCCGGATGGCCCTACCTATCTGCTCTTTTCTCAGGATCAATCAGAGGTCAACCTTTGGCGCTATGCCTTGCCTATCCCTGGGATCGTATGCTGGACGCCAAGGATTACGGGCGCGACAGCGCGGCGCCCGAGGTAAAATCCCGGCGCGCAGGTGGTGAGCCTTCTCGAACGCGGTGACGCGCTCTGGGTAATCGTGACAAACGGCCGCCTGTGGCGGCTCTATTCGCGCCGCGCCCATTCGCGCGCGACCAACTATTACGAGATCGATTTGTCCGACCTGCTTGCCGATCAGGGGCCTGGCTTTGCCGAACCCGGCGACGCGTTCGGTTATTTCTGGCTGCTGTTTCGCTGCGATTCGTTCCTACCGCACACCGTCGTCCGCCAAGGACGCGAAAGCCGCGCTTTCTTTAGTTGACCGGGTTCTCGACGAAAGCGAGGAGTACGCCCGCAAACTGGGCGAAGACTTAAAGCGCCGCGTCTTCGAGGATATTTTCCCGTTGCTGGCCGAAGGCTTCGTCGACTTTATGCATCTCGCCGGCGCGCACGTTCCTCGCGCTGATCACGCCCAACCGGCTGCGGAAAAAAGAATCTTCCGCAACCCGCTTCGCTCACTCTAGATCTCTCCCAAAGAAAGAGAAGTAAAGGAACGCAGCCATCTATGCAGGATGCGCAACGCCGGCATTCACGTTAACGCTCTGTCTTGACTTTTTCCGCACCCTCGCGAAACTCATGTCGCGGCTTGAGGACGGGACGGCGCATGGCCCAAATCATCATTCGCCGCTCAGCCCGGCAGCAAGCGATGACGCCTTGCCCGCCAGGCTGGAGGCCGCCGCGCAATCGTTGTCCGCCAGCGCGCGCCGCGCGCGGGACGCCAACTGACTGGCGCGCTGGTAAGTCTCCTGCTCGGCGGCGCTCAAATGCCGGCTGCGCGCGCGCATCAGATTGGCGTCGGTGACTTGCAGAAGGTGCTGCGCCCGTTGGCGATCCCCACTGTCGCCGGCCAGGCTCAGGGTGATGGGCGCAGCCGATACTGCGGTGGACGGCGTGGCGGCGCGCTCGGCACTGTTCACTGCCGGAGGCGGCGCCAGATCTGATTGCGCAGGCGCTCTCGACGCAGACTCGCTGTAGCCGGTGCGCGCGCTGCGAGAGTGTTCGCTAACGCGTATGTGCCGGCGGGCCGCATATGAGTAAGAAGGGCGCTGGGGGGGCGATAGGTTCAGCCACGGGGGCTGCGGCGCGCCGATCAGGTCGCATCCTGAAAGCACACAGATCATCGTCAACGCCGTCAGGGCCAGCTGCTGCCTATGCATGAATCGCTCTCGCTCCAAACTCCGCCGGCAGACAATCCACCCGGAACTGCCGAATCGGCAGCGTAATCCGTATCGTGGTGCCCTGGCCCGGCTGTGAGGCGACCTGCAAGGTGCCGCGATGCAGGTCCACGATCCGCATCGCCATCGAAAGCCCGATTCCGGCGCCGCCCGTTTTGGTGGTGAAACAGAAATCGAAGATGCGCGACAGATGCTCGGGAGCAATCCCGGCTCCCTGATCCGCGACCGCAATCTGGATGCTGTCCGCCGCGACCGCCTCGGTGCTCAGGCGCACGGTGCCGCCCTCGGGCATCGCCTCCACCGCATTGGAGACGATGTTGCTCAACGCCTCGGCCAGCAGCGCCCGGTCCGCTTCCACCTGGCCGATGCTGTTGTCGAGCCGGTACTCGGCGCGATGTTGGCCCGAAACGTAACGCTGCGCGATCTCCCGCAACAGTTCGTTGATGGGAAAGAGAACGGGCTCGATGCGGTCGAGGCGGATAAAGCGCATCAGGGAGCTGATGCTTTGCTTCATGCGGCCCAGCTCGGCGCGGATGCCCTCGATTCTGGTCTCCAGCGGCGTACCGCGCCGCGCGTCGTCGGCCAGCAACTCCAGTTGGATGGCGATGGCGTGCAGCGGATTGCGCAACTGATGGCCGATACCCGACAGCAAGCGCCCCTGGCGCGCCATCACGCGCGAGAAGTTGAGCGTGTCCTCGAGCTCCTCCACACACGACAGGTCGCGCAACAGCACGAGCGAGCCCGGATTGCCGCCGCCGAAATCCATCGCCAGCAGCGAGACCAGGAACTGCGGTGAGCCGCTGCCGTTGAGTTCCATCCGCACGTCGTGCAAGTCGCAGTGCGCGCGCAGCGCGGTGGCGCACAGCCGCACTAGCGCATGCTCGGGACCCAGCAGTTCGGCGAGGTCCTGACCGAGAGCCCGTCCCTCGGGCAGGCCCAGGCGTCCCAGCGCCTCGGCGTTGGCAAAAACCACCCGGCCCGCCGAGTTGAGCAGCAGCACCGCGTCATTGATCGAGCGCACCGCGGCGGTCAGCCGGTTGCGCTCCTCCTCCCACTGCTGACGGTCGGCCATGATGCGGCGTGAGAGGAGGTTGAACTTGTCGGCCAGCTTGCCCAGTTCGTCGCGCGATTCCACCTTGATAGCGCTGCTGGTGCGCGCGACCGCCAACTGCTCGATGCCGGCGCTCAGTGCGGTCAGCGAGCGCAGCACCGTGCCGACCATGATGGTTCCCGCCACTGAGCCCAGCACCAGGGCGACCCCGATCAGGTACAGCCCGGTGATAATCGAATGGCG
>Ga0070737_10004955_pt1 | contig 12991 bp, 10 predicted proteins | sample Coa_R1_10_FD_66438 | JGI IMG/M metagenome (GOLD analysis project Ga0070737, IMG submission 66438) | Surface soil microbial communities from Centralia Pennsylvania, which are recovering from an underground coalmine fire - Coalmine... | ecosystem: Environmental > Terrestrial > Soil > Unclassified... | reverse complement strand
CGGTGCGATACCCAACTTCCAGGTTGCCACCTGCTGGCTCGTAATCAGCAACGACCGATTCGCATACGTGGCAGACACGCACAGTGGCACGATCTCATCATACTTCATCTCCGAGACGGGCAGGCTCACATTGACCTCCGCTGTGGCCGCTCACGTAACGGTACCCGCGATCGATCTTGCCTTGGCCGCCAACAGCCTATTCCTATACTCACACAACGGCAACTCAATCACCGGGTTCAAGGTACACGAGGATGGCAGCCTCTCGCTTGTAAACTCGGTCACGGGAGTTCCAGCCTCCGCCACAGGACTAGCCGCAACATAGGAGAAATAAATGCAGGAAAACCAGCGTCGTCTTGTCAGCTTCGCAGTGGGAACATCCGGCACAAACTCGCTCTGCCGGAACCGCACCTTTTTTCCAAGTATCAATGCTTTCGCTTTCCAAGTTTTGGGCAAACAGTAAGAGCTGCATTTGTGAACTACTACTTTTTTCCAGATGCAAGACACGAATGATAACAACGGCTAGGTGCTCTTTTGCTTATTCATAGCGCGAAACAAAGAAAACTCTGTATAGGAAAAGCAGAGACGATCTCTTTCATACCAAAGCAAGGATCGTTCGGATCAAGACCCTAAGATGTCTCTGCAATCTCAAACCTGTGGTAACTGCTCTAAAGGCCCTTCGGTCTTCTTGTTCATTGCTTCCGCCTAAATCAAGTTCGTGCCGTGAATCACAAGAAAAGCATTCGTTTCTCCTGATCCGGGGAACTTGTGATCCCACGACCCGCTAGTTTTTCTTCATACTAAATAGCACTACATATCCCTATTGAACTCGCTATACTCGACTAATTACCAGAGTTTTTAGAGCAAGAAGATAACTCTTGTCTCAGTGCTTTCGGATTTATATTCATCGCCGGCATCGCACGAAAGAGGGTTTTGGAGGTAGCAGCACCAGAAGTGAACATCACTTGAGGGTGGTCATGCTTACGTGGGAGTACCCGCCAAGAATCATAGGCGGGATCGCCTCCCACGTTTGCCACCTTTGCAAGTTCCTCTCCAAAAAGGGGGTCAAGGTGCACGTGGTCACCTGCGATTTCCCCGGGAGCGACGCGGAGGAGCGTGTGGAGAACGTCCTCGTCCATCGCGTTGATTGCAGTCGCGCTGAAAAGACAGGTTTCCTGCTTTGGACCTACTACATGAACTCTAAGTTCATCGAACGATGCGAGGAGATCTTCGAAACCGAAGCAATCGACATCATCCACGCGCACGACTGGATCGTTGGAAGGGCTGCCCTCAAGTTGCAGAGGGTCTACGATATTCCACTCATTGCAACAATACACGCGACCGAATTGGGTAGAGGGCAGGGGAGGCTGGGCACAAATTATAGGCGAAGCGTCGACGACATCGAGTCAGCGCTGATACAAAACAGCGACGGCATAATATGCTGCAGCGATTACATGCTCAACCAGTTGAGGCGCCGCGCCGATGGCTTGGGCGGCAACAGTACCAAGGAAATATCCGTAATCCCAAACGCCGTCGACGTGTCTGACTTTGGAAAGCGCGCGGATCCGCTCTCCAATCCAACCATCGCAAAACTTCATTCTAGGTTCCGGATACTCGATGGGAAGATCGTTCTATTCGTTGGTCGTCTAGTGAAAGAAAAGGGCCTCGACGTCCTGATAGACTCCTTCGAGCTGCTTCTCCTGAAGCAGAACCATCGGGCAAACGCGAGCCACCACCACGGGGGCTCCAAGGTGAGTCTCCTAATAGTCGGCGAGGGTCAGCTCAAGGATCGTCTGATCAAGGATGTGGAGGCCCGAGGGCTGAGCGACAGCATCATCTTCACGGGATTCGTTGATCAAGGCACCCTGGTTTCTCTATACAACGCGAGCAGTGTATTCGTCGTGCCATCGCGCTACGAGCCGTTTGGAATCGTCGCCCTGGAAGCGATGGCTAGCAGGGTCCCCTTGATAGTTTCGAACGTCGGCGGGCTCCCAGAGATTGTCAAGCACGGCGTGACGGGGCTCAAGTTTTCGAGCGAAGATTCCGTTTCGCTGTGCAGGGCAATTCAACGCTTGCTCTCGGATGAGTCCCTGTCAGAACGCCTCAAAATCAACGCATACAATTTGGTACGTGAACGGTTCAACTGGACAAAGGTATCGAGCAAGACGCTTCAATCGTACAAGCGGGTCATCGCGGGAGGAGAGAGGCTCGTGCCAATCCGTGACGAGTCCTACCTGACGGACCGCGGAGTACTTCAGCTGCTGTTCACGCTTGGCGCCACAAAGAAGGAAAGCGCGAGGAGCGCACATCAGATCGCTGATTTCATCAGCGCCCCCGAGATCTCGGTAAAGGTGATACTTGGACGGCTCGCCTCGCAGGGGTACATCTCCGGCTCGGTTGAATCTGGCACAACGAGATTGGTTCGCTACCACCTGATGGAAAATGGCATAATAAACGCCTGCGCGGAGCTTTCATGAAGGCAATCTCAAAAATTTGTGAATTCTGGTTTGCACAGTTCTTCTTCAATCGCGGTGGCCTTCGTCCATCACGCAAACCAGTATCTGATCACGGATGGATACGAGGGGCGCGAGGGAGTATCCGAGATGGTGGAGGGTGAACCTGCAGGTGCTCGACCTGCTCAAGACGAGCAAAACAGAAGCGGCGCAAACGCGCTGGTTTCAAAGAAAAGGGGGCGGGGATTCAGGCGCATCCTAGAGATTCACGAAATGTATCGCGTTCCATTGAACTTGCACGTAAGCGGCACGCTCTTGGAGTCGCTAAAGTGGCACCGCCCCAGTTTCCTCGAGCGCCTTGAGGATCTCTCCAAGTGGAACCTGATCGAGTTCGTGGGAAGCACATACGGCCAAAACATGATGCAGTATTTTTCCAAAGAGCACAACCGGCATCAATTGGAGGAGTGCCTGCGTGTCTACGAGCGCCTCGTTCGGTTGGATCCGAAGACGGTGAAGGTGTTCTGGCCGCCGGAACGGTTGTGGAACACCTCGATCATGGCGCCTCAGATCAAGGATTCCGGCTTGCAAAATGGGGGCTATGATTACGCCATTGTCGATGACAGGTTGCTTCTTCCGACCGCGGGAAATCAACGAAGAATTTACGATGCCCAGAAGGGCTGGGATCCGAACAACTTCCTGATTCACGAGATAAAGGGCGGGTGCGGGATATACGCGGTGCCCATCTCAAACAACCTGAGGCAGAACATCCCGCCCCGCGATGAGTCCTGCTTCGACCGCATCAAACTGCAGCTACGCTGGTTGCTCGACATGAACCAGGAGTACGACAACGGGATGATCGCGGTCTACGCCGACGATATGGAAAAGGCTGCGGGGGTCGGAGGCTGGGACGCGGAGGGCCCCCAGCAATATGAAGCTCTGCTAAAGTGGATTGCCGGGCAGCGGTGGATCAAGCCGATCAGGATCTCCTCCTGGGCGCGCAGTCATAGGTCAGGCCGCCCCGTTCGAATTGAGACCGGTACCTACCAAGAGCTCGCGACGCAGTTTGGGGCGGGCGAAGACTATGACAACTGGTACCGTGATGGGAAGTGGCGGATCTACAGAAAATATTACGAGTGGGCGGAACGAAGCGTCAAGGAGAAAAGCTCGGAGAGAGCCGATTCTTCACTTCTCGAATTAGCATGGAAGATATTGCTCGCTTGCTCCTGGGAGACCGCGTGGCACACTCCGAGAGTGGGAGCTCACGGGAGGCCGGACTCGGATGGCGGCCCTAGCGCGTGGGCAAAGTCTCTTGCAAGCCACCTACGACTCGCCGCGATTGTCGCCGAGGCTGCCCTTTGGGTGGAGCACAAGGAAGAAGGACGACATCATCCAAACGCCCATCTCAAGGATTTGGACTGCGACGGGAGCAGAGAGTTAGTTCTAAAGAACGACAAATTATTCGCCGTCTTCTCGCCAAGATGCGGCGGTCGATTGGTGTACCTGTTCGGGACGGACCGACCCCCGGGGACACTGCTCGTCGGAAATCCGATCGATGACTGGAACCTCCTGGAAGACCTCCACGGCTACATGGAGACGCCGCCAAATCACCCCGGCGCACTTTCTGATGTTGGATTTGAGCGGGATAATTTCAAGGTAAATGTATCCACCCCGAAGAGGAGGGTTGTTCATGCGGCTGAGGTGGACGTCGATCCTAACAGCCGAGCGTTTGGACTTGTGAAGCAAATAGAACTAGAGGCGGGAGCAAACCGTCTTTCGGTGCTGTATACTTTACCAGAAGGGATATCGGAGTTTCAGACACTCATCGGCGTCTCTCCCGATTATCTCAAGCTCCTCAGGGACGGTCGGCCGGAGGGTGACGCATTTTGTGCGTCCGCGCAGTTTCGAAGGTGGTCGAATGTGGACAGCTCGGTTTGGGTAAGGCTCGAGGAAAACTGCTGCTTCCTTCCACCGCCGGTAGAAATTTTCGGACACGGTTACGTTGCGCGTATCGGGAGCCGTGGCGCGAAAAATTTCAGATTCAGTATAGGAGTTGATCGTCCTAATTGAGTTCTGACTCCCGCATGCAGGCGCTGGAGAGCCTTACCGATGACGGTTTCATCATCAATAATGTAATCGCCACCGAAGAGGTTCAAGCAAAACTTGGAAAGCGAAAGGCACTGCACTGCAAGGCGAGCGTGGTGAAGGAACATCTGGGAAAGACGATAATCCAATACGACGTTGAGTTCGAAGACGCCCCCGCAACAAGTTGGATAGGAATCCTTCGCAACGACCGCAGCTGGCGGGCCCAGGAACACGCATTCTCCATGCTTGAGCTCCTGACAGCTTCCGGGTTTGACCAAACCTCATGCTACCGCGTTCCAAGACCCCTCTTCTTCAGGCGCTCGCCAGCATTTCTCCTTATGGAGAAAGCAGAGGGGAGACTGCTCGTAGAACTTTTCGAGGAAGCACGACGAGGGAAAGGAGCGAACTCGGAACGGTTGGATGCAAGCATCCGGGGAAGCGCGCTCTGGCTAGCCAAACTTCACAACGCCGGCCTTCGAACAAGCAAAATTCATTCCTTGGGTGACACGCTAACCGCTACTCTCAAATTCAAAGAGGGGCTGATTCGAACCTTCCCCGTAATATCCTCGAGGATCGACGCATCATCCGAAGAAATGATGAGCATGCAAAGGAAGCTGATTGATGATCGCGAGCGGAAACTGATCCACGGAGACTACAACCCCACCAATATCTTTTCCGCGAGCGGAAGGATCACAGTCATTGACTTTCCCGAAAGTTCCATGGGTGATCCCGCCTTCGACCTCGGATACTTTTCAGCCCAGCTCAAGATGACATTTGGGTTCGGCCCGGAGATAAGGCGAGCGACACGATCGTTCCTGGACGAGTATACAGAACATTCTCCCCCGGATAGCGGGCTTGAAGCTCGCGTTCGAATTTATGAAGCCCAGACCTACTTTCAGAGGCTCTACCACGCGTACTGCCTCCTCGGGGTAATGCCAGATTACCAAGTCGCGATGAGGTGGGTCGAAGAGAGCATGTCATCCTTGGAAAGAGCAACGTGACACGAACCAAAAATTGAAACCGCAGCAAGCAATCCTCGGCAAGGAAGAAGATTGGGCGGATCTGGTTCGCTCTCCTCTCGCCTACAGGTTATCGCGGTGGAAATCCAAGCGAATATTTGACTCAAGAAATCCAATCCGGCGACACACGATAAGCGTGGCGGGTGATCTGCTTCTTTCCCACGACACCTCTCGGATCTCGCTTGCACAGACGCAGCGCAGCCTGGAGGAAGATGGGCTGTCCGCGCATCTGATCATCGCTGATCTTGCTCACCTCCCGTTCAGGTGCTCATCTTTGGACGAGATATCCTCTTTCGGCTCTTTCCTAAATTGCAGAGCTTCGTTCATCGAACAATCCGTGCGAGAAATCGCTCGCACCTTGAAGGAAGGTGGGTGCCTTTCCGCAACTTTTCGATCTGTCGATGAATTGAAGCACGAACAAGGAAAGCAAGTTGGTGGCGAAGAACGCGAAATTGTCGTCCATTCGAAACATCCCGGGGATGCGCAGTTGCATCACTCCTACACTAGGAGCGAGCTCCACCAAGTGCTAGCGGATTTTCAGATGGTGCGACTGGAATTGAAGCATCTCGAGGATCGGATCCCCGGGCCCCGAGGCCATCGGAAGTACGGGATCTGGTCCGTGTTGGCAACAAAGCGATTGAAGCAAGTGGATCCCGATCATGAAAAAAGCAAAATCCATGCAGCGTTATCCATATCTCAATCGAAAGGAGAAAAAGGAGATCTAACAGAGGACCTGTTCGATCAGAATTTTGTGAAGACACTTTTCAGCGGGAAAGTTGCGTGCTTTGACTCGAAGAAATTTCAGATCCTCGATTGTACCACGATCCCCGTAAGGCTCAACAGTGGGAACAGAGGAAAATTCGTTGTGGAATTTGTCCTGCGCTTGCTCGATCTGGAGAACCGAGATCTTCTTTCAAAATCGATCATCGGCAAGTGCAGATTGGATGGTCGGAATGAGTTGGCCTTTTCCATCCTCCGGCGACTGTGGGAGAATGGGTTCGCGATAGGAAGAGAGGAAGAAATTGTAGACGGCCTGAATGTCTGCGAACCAATCACGTTCATCCCGGAGTGGAACCTTGCCCTAACTTCCAAGGCGAGCGGATTCGAACTCCAAAAGATTCTTTTGGGGAAAGGCGCTTCCGATGGTTCATTGATCGAGCCGAGCATCGCCCTTTCGGCTAGATGGCTTGCAAAGCTTCACAGTTGCAATAAGATGGATGATGTCCCCGAGCGCTCAAGGGAGGAAGAAGCAGGTAAACTGGGGGAGTGGTGCTGGCACCTTTCTTGGCTTTATCCCCAATTCGCGGAGAGGCTGAGCAACACAATACGTCTCGTTGAAGAGCGAGAGGATGCCGTCGATCCAAGGTCGTTTGTATTGATTCACGGCGATTTTCATCAGGAAAACATCTTTGTGGACGGGAGGAAACTGACGGTGATCGATTTTGAACAAGCATGCATTTCCGACCCGGCGAGGGATGTCGGCTACTTTCTTGCGCAGCTCTTCAAGAAGAATCTAAAGTACAACCTATCTTTGAATATGTCGTCCCTTCGCGACCTATTTTTCAAAGAGTATACCAAGGTAATGCCTGAGGAGATTCTCCAAAGAGAACTCGTCTACGAAGCTCGGACCTTCCTCCAGCACCTGAACTTCTACTATTGGACGATGCACCACGAGCCCAACTTCTCTGACTTTGAATACTGGCTTGGGAGAGCCGAAGAATGCCTTCTCCTTCTTTGCAAGTAGAGGAATCCCTGCACGATGCTTTATGCCGGTTGGGGATGAATCACCGCATGGTTGCAGCCTCTTTTGCGAAGAAGAGTCCGAGGAACTCTGCGAAGGTGAAGGAGAACGCTATCCACGCCACCGTAAAGAGCTAGGAGGTTGAGTAGGACGGTTGTCAGATCTTTTGCTCTTATTCGAAGTTGTGTTGGTTCTGATCACACCGTATCTATTGGGTCTGGTATTGGGTTTTGCCACGTCCAAGGCCTTGGGGAGGCTAGCGTTCTTCGTATTGACTGTGATCCTGGGGGCGACTTTATCGCTTGGCCTGATATTCGTGCTTTCACGCATCTCGGCCGCCCCAGCGATTATTTCGAGTTATCTCTTTGTCATGGAAGGCATCGTCCCTAGCATCGCAAACGCCGGACTGTCTCAAGCGATCAGTTTGCTATCGATGATCTCGCTCTTCGCAATCGGTGCAATTTTGACCTACTCCCCGAGCATGAAGATCAGATTTGCACTCGCTCGACGGATGCAAACTAACCGCGCATTCAAAGACCATAACACGAGCGGCACTATTCGTACAACCCAATCCGAGGGTATCCCTAGCGGCAAGCCGGTAGAAGCTCAAACTCAGAGATCGGGTGGCGCGACGTTTGTGAGGCTCCTGTCCTACCTGAAGCCCCACTGGCTCCTTACTGTCGCGGTTGCTTCAACCGACCTCTTGGCGACCGCGCTCGACCTGGTTCAACCGTGGATCATCGGCTTCCTCCTTGTGGGAGAAGTGATCACTCAAAGGAACCTTGCGTTGCTTCCCTGGGTGGCTTTGCTACTAGCGGTTGCGTACGTTGCAAAGCAGGTCGCCGACTACTTTCAGGGCTACTACAGCGAATCCCTGAGCCAAAAACTGGTTCACAGGCTACGCTACGACGTCTATCACCACCTGGAGCAACTGCCGGTGAAATTCTTCGACGATACCCACTCCGGTGAGATGGTCTCCCGCATCATAAGCGACACCGACGTGGTCGAGGGTGTCATCGTGAACGGACTCAGCAACATCGGAACGGATCTCATGTCCGTGATCGGCACGTTCATCCTCCTGTTCTACATCAGCCCGAGGCTCGCCCTGATCGTCACTCCGATGATGGCCGCGCTCATCCTCATGGTCAACCTCTTCAAGAAGAGAATCAAGCGCTCGTCGAGGAAGATCCGAGAGGCGGTGGGCGAACTAGCCGCAAAATCGAACGAGACTATCGTGGGCATTCGCACCGTCAAGAGTTTTTCAATGGAAGAGCACGAGGCCAAGGTCTTCCGGAAGAGATCGCAGGAGATACTTGATGCAAACGTAAAACTTGCAAAACTATCTGGCCTCAACTCGGCCGCAGTCGAGCTGCTGACTGGTTCCGCGGTCATACTGGTGATCCTCGTCGCGTCGCCCTCCGTTGTATTCGGGAGCTTGAGTCTCGGGGCGCTCATAGCCTTCTTGGGTTACCTAGCAAAACTGTTCAGCCCGATCATGGATCTCAGCAAGATAAACATCAGTTTCCAGAAAGCGATCGCAGCCGGTGAGAGACTTTTCCAGGTCGTGGACTCTCAGCCGGAAAACGCCAAGGAGGTCGGGGGAGACGCCGCAATGGAACCGCCCGCCCTACTCAAGGGACGTGTAGAGTTCCAGAACGTCTCATTTTGCTACGATCCGAGCAAGATGGTTCTAACGGATTTTAACCTCATGGTCGAGCCGGGGGAGACGGTCGCGATAGTCGGGAGGAGCGGTGCGGGCAAGTCAACGATGATCAGCCTCTTGCTTCGATTCTACGAGCCAACCTCCGGGAGGATCCTGATCGATGGTCTTCCAATCAGATCGTTGAACCTAAAGTCTCTGAGACAGAGGATCGGGCTCGTACTACAGGAGCCCCTTTTGTTCTCCGGTAGCGTGGCTGAAAACATAGGATACGGAAATCTGAACGCAGGTCCGGGGGAGATCGTTGCCGCGGCGAAGGCCTCGAACGCCGATGAGTTCATCAGAGCCCTCCCCGACGGATACGACACGCAGATAGGGGAGCGAGGAGTAAAACTCTCGGGGGGCCAGCGCCAGAGGATAGCGATCGCGCGTGCTCTACTCAAAAATCCTTCGATTCTCATCTTGGATGAAGCGACATCAAACGTCGACTCTGAGTCCGAAGCCCTGATCCAGGACGCTCTGAAGACGCTGACGAGGGGACGGACGACCTTCATCATCGGACACCGGTTATCCGCCATAATGAACGCCGACAAGATAGTCGTGCTTGAGGACGGAGAGATACAAGAGATCGGCACTCACAAGGAACTCATGCTGCGCTCGGGTCGCTACGTGAAGCTCTACGATGCCCAGATGTGATTTCCGAACCTGGCAAAGCGCCCCCACTGGAGCAACAAGAGCAGTGCAAGAATGGTGAACAGTCGTGCGATCGCTTGATCAGAGCATGACAGGATTATCCAGTACTCTGAAAGTACTCGTCGGTGTTGTCGTTGTATTGGTTGTCATTTCCTTTGGGGCTTTTGCAACCATTCATGCAATCCATAGCCAATCGACCATTACCCAAGTGACAACGGGCAACAACACCGGTTTCACGTCTTCAGCAGCAGTTCGAACCAGCAGTATCAGCGTGGGCGACTACACTACCACCAGCAGCGAGACGTCCACGCCATCATCAACCTTATCGATTTCTTCTGCTTCTTTGACCTCCAGCGCAACGTCTTGGGCACTGCAAAGTACTCAACAACGCATCTCATCATCATCGTCGTCGTTCTCCTCCTACTTCTCATTCACTTCTTACTACTCCACTTCATTCAGTTCGACGACATCATCCGCAACGACTTCGCCAATACAGCACGTCATAATCATAGTGATGGAAAACGCAGAGTTCGGAGACATTTACAACTCTTCCAACGCGCCGTACGAAACAAAACTCGCAAATCAATACGCGCTTGCGAGCCAGTACTACGCAGTATCTCACCCCTCACTCCCGAACTACCTCGCCCTAATCGGAGGATCGACCTTCGGCATCACAGACGACGAAGATCCATCGACGCCCGGGCTCCCTTACACAAACGTGGTGAGCCTGCTCGAGAGCCACCACGTAAGCTGGAAGGCGTACATGGAATCGATGCCCGGTAACTGCGCCTTAAGCGACAGCGATCCCTATGTGGTGCACCACGATCCGTTCGTCTACTTCCAGGACGTCCAGCAAACATCTTGGTGCGATAATGTGGTACCGCTGAGCCAGTTTACTTCTGACCTCAACTCGGATCAACTGCCTCGGTATTCATTCATAACTCCGAACACAAACAACGACGGGCACGATACGAGTCCCTCTTACGGAGATCACTGGCTCTCAACGTTTGTTCCAGGAATCGTCGACTCGAAGGAGTTTGCTTCAACGGCAATTTTCATAGTGTACGACGAGGGGACCACCAACCTGAACGGTGGCGGGCACGTGTACTGCGTCCTTGTCTCGCCCTTCGCGAAGATGGGTTACAAATCTACGGTGACGTATTCTCACTATTCCCTCCTGTCAACCGTGGAAGCAATCTTCGACCTTGGGAATCTGGGGCGCAATGATGCCAGCGCAACGACGATGGCGGATCTTTTCAGCGTCCCTATTTGATCAAGTTTTTTGCGGAGGAAGTGATAGGATACCTTTGCACCTATGCGAGCAGGATCAGGGGGTTTGTTTGGGAGGGTTCTCGCGCTTTTTCTATGACTGCGGGGATGTCGGATTCGTCAGCCCAAAAGAGGGGTCGGAATCGGCGACTGGACTCTTTTCTCCTAGCAACGCTGGTGTTGGCTTCTCCGATACGTACCCGAAATTCACAAGCAAGTTAAATCCCCCCGCGCCATTCTCCACTCGGATTGATGCCAGAAACCGAGGACAAGATAGTCGCCTCCTTCGTCGACGTTGGAAGCATCTTCTTGGCCTACCAGATAGGCCTCTCGCAACTGGGCATCGTGGCTGGCCTCGGATACGGGTTGTTCGACGCTTGGATCGTCGTCTGGCAGCGCGAGCGGATATCCAGAGCGATCCACAGAGCTGGAGAATTCTTCAGGCAATTTGGACCGTTCAGGCGTAGAGATGTACTGCCGTGGGCTAGCTAGTGGTGTTTTCTTTCCGAGAGTCGTCGTGGAAGCGTCCGAATTTTCAAAGCATCTCGTGTCTTTTTCGGATCTGATCCAACTTTCGGTCTATGCGATTTTGGCGGCGTCGAACCTGTTGAGCGAGATGAGACCGTACATCTTGTTGTAGACGATCCTCATTCTTAGCTCATCCTGCGTCGCCCCGATCTGCAATCCCTTGATTTCCCTCGTGTCCCCGGCTCTTACCACAAATCAAAGCGCCGACAGTGTAACCCGTTGCGTTTCTATTTTAGATTGGAAAGGAATGGTCTAGAAGCCCAAAGCTTAGAGTGTATTCCACCCGCGGCGGCAGTAGAACCTGTTGTGGCCGACTAGAGATGACGTCTACAACAATTATGAAAGGTTCAAGTAGTTAGCCATCCTGACCTCCGCCCCAAAGGACATCAGTTGGAAGACTCTGCGAGGCTCGGCATCAACAGAAAGAAGGAGGAAACAAAGACCCTAGCCTGCGTTCCTCCCGACTCGGTCGTAGGGAAGGACACGAGCATAGTCGCGAACATGTTCGGCTCTCACGACTGGGTGGTCACCGACTCTAAGGAGTTTGGCAGGTACGGCGTCCTGATCTGCATGCACTGCTCCAAGTGCGACGCAGACGGAATGGCGACGCTTCAGGGGAAGTAACTCACCCTCGAAGGGGCCGTAAAATTCTGCCAATGGTCTAGCTCTTCTTCTGGTTCTTGTAAGAGCTCCAACAAAAACAACTTGAACGATGGAATTTGGAACTTACGCGACATTTAGATTCACCTTCACGGAAGTAGCATAGGTTTGATATGAAGCTGCAGAGTTCGAAAATGTCGCAATCACGAGCAAGAACGAAAATGTGCCTGATTGACTGTTTGCAGGAATACTCGCGGAGATGTGTATAACATTCTGACCCGGTACCTCGATGAAGAGCTTATTGATCGGATCAAAAGAACCGTTTACATCCGATTCGACAACGGGAAAGGTTGCCCCGTTTACTGATGCAGAAATCTTTGTGCCCAATGGCATTGTGAGCGTACCGTTGTGAGTGTCGTATAGCACTAGCCGCATTGGTACCTGTGTTGGTGCTGATAATGTGATTCCTCCAAAAGCCACGGAACCCGCTGAACCGGACAAAGAAAGGACAGCCGTTCCATCGGATAAGGAGACAAATGACCCTCCAGTGCTGACGAATGAAAAAGTAGGAACGCCAAAAGACAAATCAGCCTGCTTAGACGATGTAACATTGGTTTCTGACTGGGCTTTAATAACAATAAAGAGAGTCAGGCAGATGGCAATGTATACACCTAAGGCAAAAGCAATCTTAGCATTTTTGGGTTTGAATTGCAAAGTCAATGCTGTGTTTGCTGCTTTACTTGTAAATGCCAGGAGTTTTGCTTCAGGTGACCCAAACGGCAAGCCGTATAGTGAAATAGAGGTATTTAATTCACAGTGAATGATGAAAGCAAGAAAAACGATAGCAATTGCCGCTATCCCTTTTATTACATTCCTATTTTTCGCGCCAGTCATCCCATTTGGAATGCCAAGCACGATGGGATTTTACACGCCATTCTATGTTTCTATC
>Ga0070737_10004952_pt1 | contig 12998 bp, 14 predicted proteins | sample Coa_R1_10_FD_66438 | JGI IMG/M metagenome (GOLD analysis project Ga0070737, IMG submission 66438) | Surface soil microbial communities from Centralia Pennsylvania, which are recovering from an underground coalmine fire - Coalmine... | ecosystem: Environmental > Terrestrial > Soil > Unclassified... | reverse complement strand
TTTCCTTCGGGTTCAGGTTGTCCGCCGATGCCGTGATCGTAATCGGCTCGCCGGGAAAGACCGAGCTCGGGCTTGCCGTGCAGGCCAGCGTTACTGCCGGAGGCGGCGCGATCGATCCGACATGGAAGACCACGCCTGCGCTCAGCCGCGCTGCATTGATATTTGCGCGCCCGCCCGGGGGCACAGCCTGAGGGCCGAAATCCGCATGCATGTACTGATAATCGGCCTGGAAAACGCGGATGGCCAGATGGTGATTGAACAGCGGCGTCTCATAATCCATACCGCCGCCGACCGTCAGGCCCGGGCCCCAGGTCGCCTTATTGTGATCCGGTCCCGAAATTTGCGCTGCATTCACCAGTCCATGGATGAACGGCGTTACGTCGCCGGTCGGAAAGCGGGCGATCAGGCCGCCGCCGAACGTCAGAAAGCCGTCGTCATTGCCGTGAGTTCCCACATTGCCGCTGCTCGATTGCGAACCCCATTCGTGTTCGCCAAACTCGATCTGCGCGCCCACGATGCGGTTGAAATACCGGGCGCCGCTGAACAGCCCGCCTACATTCACTGCGTCATAGGAAAACGGAACCGTGCTGCCGTTCGATTGCGGCACCTGCACCGTACCGTGCGGCGCCAGGTAGCTGTAACCGGCAAAAATATCCCATTTCGAGGCATACGGTGCGGCCGTGCTGGCAGTCCCGCTTGCGGGCGGCGCTGCCTGGGCCGAAAGCGCCGCAGGAGCAAGCGCTGCGGCGGCCAAAGCAAATATCCGACTCGCATTCTTCAAAACGTGAGAATACATGCGTAAATCCTCCGCAATTTTGATGGTGGTTCAGTTGGAAAGCAAAATGAGCGCGCCATTACTCCCGCTCTGAAAAGGGGTGTGCGGCCACACGGCTGCGGCGCGCCCCAAAAACACCCCCACTCTCAAAACCTAACACAGTAAAGACGAGTAAGAACACATTTTTTCAATGAGTTGCTCAAATGTGAAACCAGTGTGACAACAGTTTTCCGCCATGCCGAGTACCCGGTAATTCAGGGAATTATCCCGGTTTTATCCCATGTTCAGCGTCTTCAGAAGGCTGCGCGGCTCACGCTGAATTTTTTCCTGCAACAGCGTGATGGCATAGAGAAGCTGCTCCGGCCGGGGCGGGCACCCCGGCACATACACATCCACCGGGATCACCTGGTTGACTCCCTGCACCAGCGCGTAATTGTTGAACACGCCGCCGGAGGTCGCGCAGGCGCCCATCGAGATCACCCACTTCGGATCCGGCATCTGGTCATACAAACGCCGGATCACCGGAGCCATCTTCTGGGAAACCCGCCCGGCAATCACCATCAGGTCCGACTGCCGCGGCGAAGGGCGGAAGACCTCCGCTCCGAACCGCGCCACATCGAACCGCGACGCGCCCATCGACATCATCTCGATTGCGCAGCAGGCCAGGCCGAAGGTCATCGGCCATACCGAATTCTTCCGGATCCAGTTCACCGCGAAATCGAGCGAGGTAAGAAAAACGCCCTCCGGCTCTTCGAAGCCGTAATTCGCTTCCTTGACCTTGATGCGGTTTTTCGCGCTGCTCTCCAGCGCCCCAAACAGATAACGGTCGCGCTCTTCGCTCGCAGCCATAGCTTCAGTATAAATCGCCCGGTTCCTGTGCGGCGTGCGCCCGGCAGGCGCGGAGAGACGCCCGGCCGCCGCGGCAAGTTGCGAACCCGCTCCCGGCCACGCTTCAGTATCGATGCCGGTAAAACGGCCACACGATCAACAGCGCAAATCCGATCGCGACGGCCAGCGCCAGAGCGATGAGCGCGTACATTGCCGTCAGGCTCGGTCCCGATTGGCCCGGTCCGGCCGGCTCCTGTTCGCCGCTGTCCTGCTGTGCGCCGGTCCGGCCCGTGCCGCGCTTTGAAGTCTCACTCATACTTGAGCGCATCCACCGGGTCCATCTGCGCCGCCCGCGTGGCCGGAACGGTTCCGAAGATGACGCCTACCGCCGTAGCTGCGGTCAGCGCAATCATCACCGACAACCAGGAGAACGGCAGGTGGTAGTCGGTGAAGAAATCGATCGAAAGCGGCAGCAGAAGCCCCACGAGCGTTCCCACGAGGCCGCCGCTGAGGGAAATGATGACCGCCTCGGCCAGAAACTGCAGCTTGATCTCGCGGTACGTGGCGCCCAGCGCCTTGCGGATGCCGATCTCGCGGATGCGCGAGCGCACGTTGGCCAGCATGATATTCATAATGCCTACGCCGCCTACAGCCAGCGTCACTGCGGCCACCAGAACCAGCACCATGGTCAGTCCGTTGGCGATCTGGGCCGCCGTGGTCAGCAGCGCCGTGAGCGTCTGCGCCTTGTATACGGAGTTGGGCCGGTGCTGCGAACTCACCACGCGCACGATCTCTCTGGCCGCGTTCTCCACGTCGTTCATGTTGCGCATGGAAAAGTAAATCTGGTTCACCCGCTCCGTGCCGGTAAAGTAGCGGGCCACCGAGTAGGGAATCAGCACCGTTTCGTCGGCGATCTCCGACTGGCCAAAGTCGTTCACCGCTTCCTTGAACACGCCGATAATGGTGAACGGAATGCCCTGAATCTGGAAGACCTGGCCCAGGGCCGCGTCGTCGCTGCCATAGCGCTCTTTGGCGAAAATCTGGGTAACGACAGCGCATTTGATGTGCTGCGAGTCGTCGGTATCGTCGAAGAACCGGCCCACCGTCACAATCAGGTTGCGCACCTGCTGATACTGCGGGCTTACGCCCAGCACCAGCGTGTCCTTGGTGACGCCGCCGCCGAAGCTCAACCGCTCGTGCATCTCGAGCACCGGCGAGGAGTACATGACGCCGGGCACCTGCTGATCGACGGTCTTTTCGTCCTGGCGCGTCAGATAGTCGTTGTAAAGCACGCGCTCGGCGGGGGTAGCGCCGCCGCCGGCATACTCAAGCTCTACGGAATTGGTGCCGATTTTCTGAATCAGATCGAGCACGTACTGCTTTCCCGTCATCCCGATCGTGACGACCAGAATCACCGACGCCGTGCCGATCACCATGCCCAGCGCCGTCAATGCAAAGCGGGTCTTGCTGGCCTTGAAGCTGTCGGCCGCAATTTTCAGGATTTCGCTCATCAACATGGTTTCGCGGGCGCTTACCAGCGTCTGCTCGAAACCTTGTTGGCGGACTTCTTCGGCGGTTTTCATCTGTCTTAAGGAAACGGATGCCTGCGCGCGGGATTGGTTTCCGCCGAAAGCGCCGGAAGACCTTGATTCGTTGAGCGCGTATCTCCCTCCAGTAGATTACGCCGGCCCACCGCCGCCGGCGAAGCCGGAAAACATTCCGATCTGCCCGATCTCAAATGCTCTGAAAAGGAGCGGCCGGAGTCGCCCCGGGACTGGCCGTGAAAGCGAGGCGGCTTTAGCCGCCGAGAGATGCCTGTTTCATTCAGATGCCGCCCATATCTCCTTCCAGCTCCCGCCACAGCCGCGCCAGCGCATCAATCGAAAGCGACTCGGCCCGCGCCTGCCGGTCGATTCCGGCCCGACCGAGAGCCGCCTCGGCGTCGATCCCGGCCGCGCGCAGGTTGTTGGCCAGCGTCTTGCGTTTCTGCGCAAAGGCCATTTTCACCATCCGCAAAAATGAACCTTCTTCGACGCCGAGTTCTTCGAACCGCGGCGCAAACCGCCATCGGAAGACAGTGGAGTAAACCTCCGGCGGCGGCGCAAAGGCCCCCGGCGGCAACGTAAACAGAGGCTCGACCGGCCCATGCGCCTGCACCGCCACTGAAAGCACGCCGTACTCGCGCGACCCCGGCGCAGCGGTTATGCGGCCGGCGACTTCGCGCTGCACCATGAGTACGGCCGCATCGAGCGCCGAATGGCTCTCGGCCAGCTTTGTCAGGATCGGCGAGGTGATGTAATACGGCAGGTTGCCCGCAACGCGCAGCCGCGCCCCGGCGCGGGCTGCGGCGGAAGCGAAGTCGAACTCGAGCACATCCTGTTCGACAACCGTGAGACGGTCGGCGGGGAATCGGCCGCGCAGCGCCGCAGCCAGCCCGCAATCCAGTTCCACCGCTATCACGTGCCGCGCGCGGGCAACGAGCGATTCGGTGATTGCTCCGCGCCCCGGCCCGATCTCGATGACCGTGCGATCGGCAATCTCCCCGAGCGCCGCGACAATGCGCGCCGCCGCCTGCGGATCGCGAAGGAAGTTCTGCCCCAGCCTGGGCTTATGCGTCATGTTCTCTATTCAATGGTAGACGCCGGAGCCGGACGCAGTCTCCGCAGCAAATCGGCGATCAGGCAGGGAATCGGCCGCACAGCGCCTCAGCCGCTTCTTATGTTGCCGCGCACTCTTCTGTGTCGCCCTGTATCTTCTTTACCGCGTGGGGCACGGCCGCCCAGATGGCCTCAAGGTTCTCAATGGCTCCTCTGGGGCTGCCCGGCAGATTTACGATCAGCGCCCGACCGCGCACGCCTGCCACGGCGCGCGAGAGCATCGCAAACGGCGTCTTTGCGGCGCTGGCCAGGCGCATCGCTTCGCCCAGCCCGGGGATCTCGCGATCGAGCACGCGCCGCGTGGCCTCGGGCGTCACGTCGCTCGGCGCAACGCCGGTTCCCCCCGTCGTTACGATCAGGTCGCAGATCCGGCTGTCGGCCCACTCGATAAGCTGCGCCGCAATGTCGGCCGCCTCGTCGGGCACGATGCGCGTCCACACGATCTGCACGCCGCGCCTGCCGAGCCACGCCGCCAGCTCCGGTCCGCTCCGGTCCTCGCGCTCGCCGCGGTAACCCTTGTCGCTTACGGTCAGGATGGCTGCTTTCATCGGCTTGATCACAGTGTACGGCAGATGGAAGACGCAAAGAGTATCGTTGTTGAAACCCTGCCGCCTGCTTTTGCGTCCAACCGGCAAGAGGACCACGCCATGGCGCCGAAATGGAAGCCTGCGCCTCCGAATACGAACCGCTTCGTCGACGATGAAGACGATGAAGTGGTGAACGACTCTCTCGGTACAGTTGTTCCCGCTGACTCCACCGGCACCGACGAAGACAAGGAAACCGGCGACGCCAGGAAGGACAATTTCCCCACGCGGGAGGATTGAACGCGCCAGGCGCAACCGTCGCAGCATGGAAGCCGAAGTCCGCAAAATCCTGCGCAACGCGCTCAGAAGGGACGAGGAAGCTGCCCCCGTCGGATTTGGAACAGCCACCGTGGCCCTCTTCAGCGGCAGCGGTGTTTACCCCGACAAGCCGATCGAGGAAATTCGAGGCATGCGGATGAGATTCCGAACTTTGACCAAGGATCGTTCTCGACACCAACGTCATTTCTGAACTCGTTCAACCATCCCCGGACGCAACTGGCTGACTTGCTGGCGCAATGTGAAGCACTTCGAGGATCCTGGCAACGCTGCCGTAAATCCCTGGGAGTAGGGAACCTGCAAAAAAGCTTCAGGCGCCACCGCGCTTCCCCGCCCGAATCCTGCGAATCTCCTCCATCCGCGCGGCCAACTGCTTCTCCCGCCCCTCCTGCGTGGGTTTGTACCAGCTCCGCCCCTTGAGCGAATCGGGCAGGCAATCCATCTCCGCCACCTTGCCCTCTTCGTCGTGCGCGTAGCGGTAGCCGGCCGAATAGCCCAGCTCCTTCATCAGCTTCGTCGGCGCGTTGCGCAGATGCAGCGGCACCGGCTCCTGACGGGTCTGCTCGATCTCCTGCCGTACCGCTCCGTAGGCTGTATACACGGCGTTCGACTTTGGCGCGAGAGCAAGATACACCACCGCCTCCGCCAGCGCCAGATCGCCTTCGGGCGAGCCGAGAAAATCCATCGCGTCCCGCGCCGAAAGGCACAGGTTCAGAGCCTCGGGCGCGGCCAGACCGATGTCCTCAATCGCCATCCGCACAATCCGCCGCGCCAGATACAACGGGTCTTCGCCGGCCGCAAACATCCGCCCCAGCCAGTAGAGCGCCGCGTCGGGATCGGAGTTGCGCACGCTCTTGTGCAGCGCCGAGATCAGGTTGTAGTGCTCCTCGCCTTGCTTGTCGTACTGCAGCACGCGCCGTTGCAGCGCCTCGGCGGCAACGTCTTTCGTGATTTTTTTCCGGTCCTGCTTCCGGACATCGGCCAGTTTTGCGGCGATTTCAAGAGTGTTGTAGGCGCTGCGGCAGTCGCCGCTCGAGTAGGCCGCTATCATCTCCAGCGCCTCGTCATCCGCCGTCAGCCCGAGTGCGCCCAGCCCCCGCTCGCGGTCTTCGAGCGCGCGCCTGAGGAGCGCGACGATGCACTCGGCCGATAGCGGCTGCAGCACATACACGCGGCAGCGCGAGAGCAGCGCCGAGATGATCTCAAACGAGGGATTTTCGGTCGTCGCGCCAATCAGCCGGATCGTTCCCCGCTCCACGTACGGCAGGAACGCATCCTGCTGCGCCTTGTTGAAGCGGTGAATCTCGTCCACGAAGAGAATCGTGCGCGAGTGCAGCTCGGCGGCCTTTTCCGCCGCCGCCATTACCTGCCTGATCTCTTTGATCCCGCTGACCACCGCTGAAAACTCGATGAAATTCGCCCGCGTAGTCTCGGCAATCAGCTTCGCCAGAGTCGTTTTGCCCACCCCCGGCGGTCCCCAGAAGATCATCGAGCCTGCGTCGTCGCGCTCGATCTGCACGCGCAGCGGCTTGCCCGGCCCCACCAGATGCTCCTGCCCGCAAAGCTCGTCGAGCGAGCGCGGCCGCATGCGCTCGGCAAGCGGCGCGCCCGCCTGCCGGGCCGGGGCAGACTTGCCCGGGCCGCTGCCATCGTCCAAAGGAAGGGGATCGAACAGGCTCATCGCCGCGCTCCGCCAGGCTTGCTCGGCTCGCCGGCAGCCATCGCTCGCTGCCGCGAGGCCTCATACAGCAGCACGCTTGCCGCAACCGCCGCATTCAGGCTTTCCACCGGCCCCGGGCAGGGAATCGTAACGTTGGCATCGGCCTTTGCCGCCAGATCGTGCGCCACTCCGCTGCCCTCGTTGCCGATGATGACGGCGACTGGTTTCGTCATCTCAAGCCGATCGGCGGGCGCAGCCGCACCCCGAGCGGTTGCGGCCAGAATTCTCACGCCGGCTTCGCGCAGATGCTCAAGGCAGTTTTGCTCGCTCGCCGCAATGACCGGCATGCGGAACACGCTTCCCGCCGAAGCCCGCACCGCCTTGGGATTCCACGCGCTCACCGTTCCCGGCAAACTCACCGCCCCGGTTGCCCCGAAGGCCTCCGCCGAGCGCAGAATAGCGCCAAGATTTCCGGGATCCTGCACCCCGGCAAGCACGACAACCAGCGCAGCACGGCCATGGCGGCAGCCCAAAACCTGCGCCCACGTCCAGGCCGGCGTCTCCGCCAGCGCCGCCACCGGCTGCGGCGTCTCGGTGGTCAGCGCTGCATCGAGCAGCGGCCGCGGCACAAGAAGAATCTCCGTCTCGCCCGGCAGCCGCAGCTCCTCTGCCGCCCACTCCCTGGCCCGCTCGAACCCCTCGGCGACAAACACGCATCGAATCCGCAGCCCTGCACGCGCAGCTTCCTCAACCAGTTTCGGTCCTTCAAGGCCAACCAGTCCCTCGCGTCCCGGGCTGGCCAATGCTTTTCGCAGCCCTTTTAACCGCGCGTTCTGCTTACTCTGTACAATGCGAAGAGGCATCTGACCGATTCTATGCCGTTTTCGCCCCCTGGCGCTGCTGGCCGTCTGCGCGCCGGCCGCCGCCGCGCTTGCACCGCAACTGGTGCTGTGTTACTTTCCGTCTTTTACGGCCCTTGTCTTTACGATCTTGGTCCATTCATTACCGAGGTAGCCATTCTTGTCCGCGGAAATTCTGCGCGTCCATCCCGATGAGCCCCAGCCGGACCGGATCGACTACATTGCCTCCTGCCTGTGCAAGGGGGATGTAGTGGCGTTGCCTACCGATACCTTTTACGGCCTCGCTGTCGATCCTGTGAACCTGCGCGCGGTCGAGCGCATCTACCAGATCAAAACCCGCCAGAAGCACAAGCCGCTTTCGCTGCTCATCTCCGGTCTTGCGCAGGCTTACGAACTGGCTCGCGATACCGACCCCATGCTCGACAAGCTGGCCGACAGATTCTGGCCTGGTCCGCTCACCATCATCGTCCGCGCCGGCACGAAGCTGCCGCTGCGCTCCACCGCGCATACCGGCAATGTCGCCATCCGCGTGCCCGACGCCGCCATTCCCCGCGCCGTCGTCGAGCGCTTCGGCCTGCCCATCACCGCCACGTCCGCCAATCTGCAGGGCGCCTCGGAGTGCACCAACGCCTCCTGCGTCCGCGACCAGATCGGCGATCGCATTCCGCTTATCGTCGATGGCGGTCCCACTGCCCGCGCCCTGCCCACTACCATCGTCGATCTCTCGCTAGGCCCCGGCCGCTGGGAGATCCTGCGCGAAGGAGCCATCTCCACTCATGAGATCGTCATGGCTCTCGAGCATTAAAAAACAGAACCGGAATCGCTGTCGCAGCCAAATCCGGGCGCTCAGTCCGAGCGCCGAATCGGGGGGAGCGAGGGCGCTGCACGGAGCCGGACCACGAAACCGAACACGAAATCACACCGCGGACCGGACATGGAAAAGCCCCCCAGGTCTTGCACTAGCATAGTGCGCATGGGGCGGTGGAAAAAAACAGATGGCCGCGGCCGCAAGCGGATCGCAGCCGCAACGATTGCGCTTGTGCTTGCGGGCGTTGCAGCGCTGTGGTGCCGCTGGGTTTATGGGCAAATCGAATGGTATGCGGCGCACGATCAGGCTGCGCCGGCCGACGCCATCTGTGTCTTTGGCGCAGCCGAGTACGACGGCCGCCCATCGCCTGTCTTCCGCGCCCGTCTCGATCACGCTCTCGAACTCTACCGCCGCGGCCTGGCGCCCCTGATCATCACCCTCGGCGGTCCGGGCGGAGACGAATTTACCGAAGGCTCCGTCGGCCGCTCCTATCTTGAGAGCCGCGGCGTTCCCGAGCAGGACATTATCGCCGAAACCGAAAGCACCGACACCGAGGAGTCGGCGCGGCGCGTCGCCGTCATCGCGCGCGCCAACCAGTTGCAAAGGCTGATCATCGTAAGCGACGGCACGCACCTGTTCCGCATTCACGCCATCGCTGCGGCAGACGGCCTCGATGTGCTCACCTCGCCCCGTCCGGAGCCGGAGTCCAAGCCGGGCAGCATGCAGTTCCAGCGGCTGGCCCACGAGATACTCAGCTATACCGCCTGGCGTCTGCACCTGCACTGAGAACTGCGCCGCCGGGAACGCTGAAGTTTTCCACCGTCTCCGGCAAACCCGGCTCCCTCCTCTGTGCAGCGCTTTGCATCTAAAATAAAACTATGACTCCGCCACTGGCTTCCCGCCGCCGCTCCAAGACGCCTCCGCCCGGCGAAACCGGCCAGGAAGCGCTCTATCTGCGCTCCCTCAGCGACCGCCAGGTGATAGTCTCCATCAAGCTTCGCGACGGCGAGACCGTGCGCGGCTGGATCGAGTACTTCGACGATTCCATGCTCCGCCTCACCCGCAACGGGCACCCGAATCTGTTTATCTACAAGCACCAGATCCGTTCCATCAGCGAAGTGGGCCGCCGGCCCGCGCTGCAGCCGGCTCTGCGTGCGGGCCGCGAGGGCGTCTCGTGACTTTTCCGGCCGATCATAGAGCCGCGTCTGCTTCTTCCCCTGTCTCGGATCTCATTCGAAAGGCTTCCCGCATCGCCTGCGAGGCCGGAGCGCGCCTGCGCGAGTTCTACGCGCAGGGCGTCGAAACCGAATACAAGGGAGATGTCGATCTGGTCACCGTCGCCGATCGCGCCGCCGAGAAGCTCATCCGCGCGCTGCTCGCCGAGAGCTTTCCCGAGCACGGCATCTATGGCGAAGAGGGCACGCGCGACCGCATGGAGGGCGCTTATCGCTGGTACGTCGATCCGCTCGACGGCACCACCAACTTCGCCCACGGCTTTCCGCATTTCGCCGTCTCGCTGGGACTCGAACATCGCGGCGCGGATCTGCCCGCCGGCCAGGACGGCTCGCTCGTCGCCGGAATCGTTTACGATCCCATGCGCGACGAGCTGTTCACGGCCGAGCGCGGCTGTGGCGCGCAGCTGAACGGCAAACCCATCCATGTCTCGCGCGCGCAGGCAATCGCCGAGTCGCTGCTGGCCACCGGCTTTCCCAGCCGCAAGCGCCACTCCAATCCGAATATTCACTTCTACCATGAGTTCACCCTGCGTTCGCACGGCGTGCGCCGCGCCGGCTCCGCCGCGCTCGACCTTGCCTATGTTGCCTGCGGCCGGTTGGACGCTTTCTGGGAGTTCAATCTCAACCCCTGGGACACCTCGGCGGGAATTCTGCTCGTAGAAGAAGCCGGCGGCCGCGTAACCGATTTCGCCGGCCGGCGCTACCGTCTCGACAGCCGTGAAATCCTGGCCTCGAACGGCATTATTCAGGATGGCCTGGTTGCTCTGTTCGCCGACATGTTCGCCGGCAGGAATCTGGCGCCCATCGCCTCCCCGCGCGAATATGCAAAAAGCAGGGAATAGGCGACAGCGAGCAGGGAATCAGGGACGATAGCCGGCTGCATCCATGCTGCTTTGGAAGCAGCGCGGCCTGAGCCATGCCGAAACAGGCCCATCGATTGCGGGATTGAGCAGTCATTTTGCAGCTCCATCCGACCGGTTTTCCTGTTCGCCGCCTTCCTCTGGTCCTTTGTTCCCTGCCTTTTTCCCGCATCTCAAAACCAATCCACAGCCGGCTGCCGCGGCCCCGGGTCCCGTGTGCTACCATCAGCCTCGGGAGATCACACCGGAGAAAGCTGAAGATGGCATACGTAATTGCAGAACCCTGTATCGGCACCAAGGACACCGCCTGCGTAGACGCATGTCCTGTCGATTGCATTCACCCTAAGAAGGACGAGGACGGCCACGGCGACGCCGAGCAGCTCTTTATCGATCCGGTCGAGTGCATCGACTGCGGAGCCTGCGTTCCCGCCTGCCCGGTTTCGGCCATCTTCGCGCTGGACGATCTGCCGGAGAAGTGGGCGCACTACGCCGAGAAGAACGCCGCTCATTTCGGCCGCTAAGCAAACCGGCCGCGTAGCAGGCAACGCGCCCGTGTCGGTATCCCCGGCACGGGCGCGTTCGTGTGTGCGGGTGCGAAGATAATACTGCTCATGCCCGTTCTTGCCTCCGATGCCGTTGTCCTGCGCACATGGCCTGTGAACGAGGCCGACCTGATCGTCAGCTTTTTCACCCGCGATTACGGCCGCCTGAAGGGCATTGCCAAATCCGCCCTCAAAAGCCGCAAGCGCTTCGGCGGCGCGCTCGAGCCGATGACCGTAGCCCGCGCCTGGTTCGCCGAACGTCCCCGCCAGGATCTGGTCCGTCTCGATCAGCTTGAAATTCAGCGCTCCCCGCTGGCAGAGCCTACCGATCCTGCGCGGCTGGCCGCGCTCAGCTTCTATGCCGAGCTCCTTGACGAATCCCTCCCCGAGCGCGACCCTCAGGATGCCGTTTTCCGTCTCCTCGCCGCGGTTCTCGAGCACACCGCATCGGCAACAGCGGAAACCGGCTTTTCGCCTGGTCCGCTGCCCGGGCCATGGATGCCGCTCACGTACTTTTCTCTCTGGATGACGCGTCTGATGGGCCTTCTGCCCGATCTGGCCCGCTGCATCGTCTGCGCCGAAACATTGCAGGCAGCCGAAGTTTCCTTCAACAGCTATTCCGACGGGTTTTTCTGCGCAATGCACCGCACCGCTCAGTCTACAGCGCTCAGCGCCGACTCCTGGCAGCTTGCCCAGCGCATGCTGCGCGCGCCCGTGGCCGCATTCGCCGCCGAGCCGTGGCCGCGCCGCCGCGCCCAGGACCTGCGCCGCTTCGCCTGGCAGACGCTCGAACGCCACCTCGAACACAAGCTGCGCTCGGCCGAGGCGCTTGCTCGGCTCGGCGGCTGATGCCGCATCGGTTTGCCGTCCGTGGGAATGGACGAGGGATTGGCGGCTGCCTTTGCGTCTCGGGCCAGCGCGAAAAAGCCGGGAGATTTACCCGGACCGCCGGTGACAGCGGTTCCCGGGTTGCTGTGCCCGGAGGGCATAACGCCTGGCCGGCCGTCTATTGTGCCGGCTCGTACGGCTCGGCGCGCAGCAGGTTAGTAAGAATCCCCCGCTCCTCGGGCGAGAACTGGCTCCGGTAGCGCTCCGAGTCGATCACCGTCTGCCGCTGGTCCACCGGCACGCCGCGCAGATCGCGGAAGGCCTGGCTCACCCGCGCCTGCCTGTCCGGCGGCAGCGCCCTCAATGCCCGAGTGGATTGCGCCAGCTGCATCCGTTCCTGCGGCGTCATGTGCTCGATCTTCTCGGCCCGTTCCAGGCGCCGCTCACGCTCCCCGGGAGGCAACTGATTCACCTGCCGCAGCTGCTGTATCAGCCGCTGCTGATCGGCGGGCGGCAGACGGTTGAAGTTCGGATCGTTGCGCAGAAGCTGCTCCTGCCCGGCGAAGTTGCGATGCTGGTTGAGCCACGAGCCAAGATGCCCGGGCGGAAACGCATACTGGCCGGTGTTGCCGGGCAGCGCCGGCCGAACGGTCCCTGCCCCCGGATATTCCGGCCGGGCAGCCCCCTCCGGTCTTGCGCCGTTATATGCGGGCCGGGGCGCGCCCGCCTGTCCGCCAGGCCGCGCAAAATTCTGCTGCGCCCGTCCAGCCTCCGGTTGCCTGTATCCCGGCGCAGGACGCTGGCCCCGCTCGCCAAACGCTCGCTGCGGCCGCTGCTCGAACTGCCGCTGCGCCCGCATCTGGCTGCGCGGCATTGCCCGCTGGGCCGGCATCGGTCTTGCCGCCATGCGGGGCATGGCAGCGGGCCTGCCGCCGCGCTGCCCGTAAGCCCGCGCCGCGGGAACAAGAAAGCTCAGGCACACAACCGCACACGTAGCCAGGAAAGCCGCGCCTCTGCATGGGGCCGCCGGCCGCAATCTCTCCGCGTTGCTTCTCCCGGTCACAGTCGTTGTCTCCCGGTCATCT
>Ga0070737_10004950_pt1 | contig 13001 bp, 13 predicted proteins | sample Coa_R1_10_FD_66438 | JGI IMG/M metagenome (GOLD analysis project Ga0070737, IMG submission 66438) | Surface soil microbial communities from Centralia Pennsylvania, which are recovering from an underground coalmine fire - Coalmine... | ecosystem: Environmental > Terrestrial > Soil > Unclassified... | reverse complement strand
CCTCCCACCACCGAGCTTCTTCGGCTTCACTCTTGAAGTTCTGCCGTTTCATTTCCTCCTTCATGCTTACTTCCCTTCTGGGCGTAATAGAACCTCCGGAGCCTGACGCTTACCAGAAAATGCCGTTACAACCCGAATCAATTCCTCGCGCATGGCCGTGACAATGACCAACACGCGACCCTTGCTTGTTTCGCCAATCTGCGCAATACGGTTTTCACCATTCCGGAGCTGAAATTCCAGATCAAACGGGTTGTTAAGGATCACCTCTTCGGCTTCATTCGGAGTGATTCCATGCTTCTCAATATGCTCGCGGTTTGCTGCGTCCCACTGGAACATTCGTTGTTTCTCCTGATAGCCAGCCCAGTGCGGGCGGGCCGACCAGACGACTGCTACTCGACCAGACGACTGCTACTTTTGTTCATTGCTTTTTCTCCTTGTGTAGTCCCAATGGAAGGTGACCACTTTCGATACTGTAACTACAATGTAGCTACATGTCAAGACTACCTAAATTGTCATCGGCATTACTGGCTCCGCGGGTCGAAATTGATCGCTATGGCTGATAAACAGACCTTCCAAATCGTTCTCCAGACTCCGGACAGCCTCCGCTCCCTGACCTGCGGCGAAGACGAATACATCTGGGACGCAGCCGCACGCCACGATATCCCCCTGCCCGCTATGTGCCATCAGGGCCGCTGCCTGAGCTGCGCCGCCAAACTGCTTTCCGGCAGAGTCGAGCACGACCGCCCCGACCAGTACTTCGATCAGGACAGTGATGCCGGCTACATCCTGCTGTGCCGGGCGCTGCCGCGCTCCGATCTCCGCATTCTCACCAACCAGGCCGACGCCATGCGCGCCCGCCGCAGCGCGCTCGGACTCCCTGCGCCATACGCCTGATGGAACCCGTTGTAATCTGGTTGCCATGGCCGAACAAGCCATGACCGAACGCAGCCCGGCGGATGCGCGCCCCCCGGAGATTCGCGGACGGTTTGGAGCCGATCCCATACGCTGGCTCTTCGGCTCCGGATCGACCCGCAGTAAAGTTCCGCGCCAACACGGCCAGCCCGAGGCGACGCAGTGGGGCCTTGGCGACCGCCTCATTCCGCGCTGGCTTTTTCTCCGCGCCCTCGCCCTGATCTACTTTTCGGCCTTCTACTCGCTCCTTTTTCAGATCAAAGGCCTTATCGGCCCGCAGGGCATTCTGCCCGCGCACGAATACCTCGCCGCCGTCGCAGAGGAGCTGGGCCGGCTGCGCTTCTGGTTCGCGCCTTCGCTCTACTGGATCTCGACCGGCAACGGCATGATGATGACCGTTACCTGGATCGGCCTCATCGCCTCCGTCGCCGCCTTCTTCAACATATGGCCGCGCCTCAGCTTCTTCCTCTGCTTCGTCTGCTTTCTGTCCTTCGTCGGCGCCTCCAGCGTCTTCTCCGAATACCAGTCCGACGGTATGCTGCTCGAAGCCGGTTTCATCGCGCTCTTCTTCGCGCCGCCCGGCATCGGTCCCGGCTGGGGAGCCGCGCACCCGCCCTCGCGCATGAGCCTCTGGCTGCTTCAGTGGGAGTGGTTCCGCATCTACTTCGAATCCGGCCTGGTCAAGCTCCTGAGCGGCGACATCGAGTGGCGCAACTTCACCGCCATGGACGAGTACTACCAGAACGGCCCGCTGCCCACCTGGATCGGCTGGTACGCCGAGCACCTCCCGCACGGCTTTCACGCCTTCACCGTGGCCGCCACGCTGACGCTCGAGCTGGGCCTCGTCTTCATGCTCTTCTTCCCGCGCCGCGTACGCATCGCCTGTTTCTTCATCGTCACGCCGTGGGAAATAGCCGTTATCCTCACCGCCAACTACGCCTTCCTCAATTACCTTGTGCTCTCTCTCGGCATCCTTCTGCTCGATGACAAATTTCTCCGCCCGCTCGTACCGGCTCGCCTGGGCCCGCCCGCGCCCGAGGCGCTGACGGAAGCGCAGTCCGCCGATGAGCTGCCGCTCTCAATCCTCGCCGCAGGCTATGCAGATACGGCCGGCGCCGATCCCGGCCCATCCGAAGAAAACCGCGGCATGCCGGACCCGGACCAGCTCCCCGCGAAAGAATCGGGAACCGCCAAAGCGAGACGCGCTCTCAGATCCTTCCGTCACACGCTCGGGCTCGCCGCTTCGGCCTTCCTGCTCAGCTGGGTCGGCTATGTCACCACCATCCAGCTCATCGGCCTTCCGCTCGGTCATGTGCCCGGACCGGCGCTGCCTGTATCCCTGCTCAGCCCGTTCCGCATCGCCAACCAGTACGGTCTCTTCGCCGTAATGACACGCGGCCGTTATGAAATCGAATTCCAGGGCTCCAACGACGGCCGGAACTGGACCCCCTATCTCTTCCGCAACAAGCCGCAGGCGCTCAACCAGCCGCCCGGCGTCTATGCGCCCTACCAGCCGCGCTTCGACTGGAACCTCTGGTTCGCCTCGCTGGGCGACTGGCGGCAGAATGAATTCGTCCCGCTCACTGAAGAGCGGTTGCTTGAAAACGACAAAGACGTTCTCGCCCTTTTCAAAGGCAATCCCTTTCCGGATTCACCGCCAAGATACGTAAGGGCCGTACTATGGCAGTACTGGTTCACCAGCCGCCAGGAAAAGCGCAGCACCGGCAACTGGTGGCGTCGCCAATATCTGGGTCTTTACGCGCCCGAACTCTCCGCCACGCCTGACGGCAAATTCGAAGCTGTACAAATGCCCGGAGAACTGCCGCCGCATGATTGAAAGCCGCGCCTCCATCATCGGATCCGGCCCCAACGGCCTTGCCGCAGCCATCGTGCTGGCGCAGGCCGGGCTGCGTGTGGAAGTCTTCGAGGCCGAAGCCGAACCCGGCGGCGCGGTGCGCACCTTGCCGCTCACGCTGCCCGGCTTCCTGCACGACTTCGGCTCAGCTGTCCATCCTCTCGCCGCCGGCTCGCCCTTCTTCACGACACTCCCCCTCGATCGCTATGGCCTCGAGTGGATTCACGGCGACGCCCCGCTCGCGCATCCGCTCGACGACGGCGACGCCGTCGTCATCGAGCGCGATTTCAATACCAATGACGCCGTCCTCGGCCCCGACGCAAAAGCCTGGCGCAGCCTCGTCGAACCGCTGGCTCTCCATTGGGAGCAATTCGCCGCGGACCTCTTCGCGCCGCCGCTGCGTCTGCCGCGCCATCCGCTGCGCATGGCAACCTTCGGCATCTCGGGTCTGGCTTCGGCACAATCGCTCGCGCGCAGTCGCTTCACCGGCCAGCGCACGCGCGCCGTCTTCGCCGGCCTCGCCGCTCACTCATTGCTCAGTCTCGACCGGCCGCTCACCGCCGGCATCGGTCTCATGTTCGCGGCCTCGCTGCACGCAATCGGCTGGCCCATTCCCCGCGGCGGAGCGCGCGCCATCACGCATGCACTCGCCGGTTATCTGGAATCTCTCGGCGGCGCGCTGCATACGGGCCATCGCATCGATGCGCAATCCTTCCGCGAACTCGTCCGCAGCGGCGCACTCGTCCTGTGCGATATCTCGCCGCGTCAGCTCGTCGCTCTCGCCGGCGACGAGCTGACCCTCGGCCATCGCTTCGCCCTGGCAGATTTCCGGCCGGGGCCCGGCGCCTTCAAAATCGACTACGCACTCTCCGATCCGGTTCCCTGGCGCGCGCCCGCGTGCCGGCGCGCCATCACCGTCCATCTCGGCGGCGCATTCGAAGAAATCGCCGCCTCCGAGCAGGCAGTCGCCGACGGCCGCGAGCCTGAGCGCCCTTTTGTGCTTACAGCCCAGCCATCGCTCTTCGACCCCGCCCGAGCGCCCCGCGGCAGGCATGTCCTCTGGGCCTACTGCCATGTGCCCAACGGCTCATCATTCGATATGACCCAGCGCATCGAGGCGCAGATCGAGCGCTTCGCACCAGGTTTCCGCGACTGCATCCTCGCGCGCAGCATCTCGCCGCCCTCGCGCCTTGAATCCATGGACGCCAACCTCATCGGCGGCGACATCTCCGGCGGCGAAATCAGCATTCGGCAGGTGCTCTTCCGCCCCACCATGCGCCACTACGCCACCAGCAACCCCGGCATCTACCTCTGTTCCGCATCCACGCCCCCAGGAGCCGGCGTCCACGGCATGTGCGGCTACCACGCCGCAAAACTGGCCCTGCGGCGGATACGCGGCAGATCATCCCACATAGCAAAAAAGTAACGTTTACATTTCCAGTTCGCGCCTTTCTATACTGAATCAGGTCATGAATTCGGCGCCCCGGCACCAGTGCCTGATTTACGAAGGCTCTCCGTCGAAACATCTGGCGGCGATCGCCGCCGTCATTCAACAGAGATTGAACCTGAGATATCGCTGTTTATGTCTGAACAGCCCGCCCATGATTGCCGGCATGCGGTCATATCTGGCCGCAACCGGAGTCGATGTTCTGCAGGAAGTGGCGCGGGGCAGCCTGATTTTTTCTTCTGCGCAAAGCCATTTGCGCGATGGAAAATTCGATATCGATTACATGATGGAGACGCTCCGGAGCTCGCTCGAAAAGGCCCGCAGCGACGGCTACGCAGGTCTCTGGGCCACCGGCGATATGTCCTGGGAGTTCGGCCCTGAAAAGGATTTTTCCAGGCTTCTCGAATACGAGTGCCGGCTCGAAGAATTCATCCGGGAAAATCCCGACATGGGCGGCATCTGCCAGTACCACTCCGGCACGCTTCCGCGCATGTACCTTCGCCAGGCATTGCTCACGCATCGGGAGCTGTTTCACAATGAAACCCTCTCGCACATCAACCCGCACTATCTCAGTTCCTGCGCGATCACGCAGGAGGCGATCGACAATCCCGATCTCGAGCTCGCCCTGAAGCGCCTGCTGAGCGAGCAAACCGCCTGAGCAGGACCACGCCTTCAATAGGGCGAGAGTCGCAATGCGTTTTTTCTGCATCTGGGCGGGAAGGCGATCGCCTCTTCGGCCGATCGCAGAAACGGCTCCGGCAGCTGCCGGAGCCGTTTCTCTTCCTTCTGCAGATCGTGGCGGGTTACAGCATCCTCTCGCACCTGCAATCGACCGACGGTGAAAACTCAAGTGGCCTTTCCTCAAAGGAAAGGCCACTTTGGGTTTCTTCGAAAGACTATGGAGTTCCCGAGAATGCTTTAGACCCGCACTTTGCCCGTTTCGCGGTCGATTTCCTTCAATCGGGCAGCCTTGCCGCGCAGACCGCGGATATAGAACAGCTTGGCGCGGCGCACCCGGTAGCTGCGCACCTTCTCAATCTTTTCGATCACCTTGGAATTGAACGGGAAAATGCGCTCGACGCCCTGTCCGAAGCTCATCTTGCGCACGGTGAAGGTGCCCTGCGGCCCGCGATTGATGGCGATGACCAGGCCTTCGAATGCCTGCAGCCGCTCCTTGTCGCCTTCCTTGATCTTCACCTGAACGCGAATCTGGTCGCCGGGCGCAAACTCGGGCAAATCGGTGCGCTTGAGCTTGTCGGCCAGGCGCTGCATTACTGGATGGATTGACATGGTGTTTTCCTGCAATTGAACTCAGAACTTTCAGTTTATCAGAGAATTGCCGGCGAGGCGAGGCCTGGGAGTGGGGTCTGTTTTTAAATCGCATTCCCATCGGGACTGAGGCCCGGAAGCCTTTTGCCTGGCTTAGGTAAGGGCTCAAGCCCGCACCCTTCAAACCGACCCGCTGCCCGAGGCCTGTTTGCTATTCCAGCGGATCGGCTTATGGGCATTCGTGCGGGCTGATTTCCTTCCTGGCAGCTCACGGACCGGCTGTGTCGAGAGGCGCCGGCTTTTTCCTGCGATGGAAGAGCGCCCGGGAGACATCGGGATAGAACTCGTTTGCCACCAATTGCACAAGCCCTTCTGCGATATCGATGGAGCCGCGCTGCAGGGTAAGCCCGGCTCCGCGATCCGCAGCGGGATAATAGGCGTTCGAAATCGCGCCGGCAATCAGGTTGCCGCCGATGTTGGAGGCGTTGAACTGCCATTGCCCGTTGTCTCCCCGGGCGCGGACCGCGGCAAGGAGCGAGTAGCCGAGGCGATGACGGAAGCTTCCACGACCGAGCCGGAAGTAGCGGGGATCCTGATGCAGGATGGAGGGCAGAATGCCTTCGCTCCACAGCTCGCCGTCGAAATCGTCGGCGTAGGAGGCGCCATAGCGCCTGGCATAGCCGGCCCAGCCAGAACCGTAAGCAGGAAACTCGTTATTCTTCTGCTCAAGCGCCGCATCGAACGCAGATACGGAGAAGTCGAACGGGTCTACGCCGTCGGCTAATGCGAGGCGGAACTTCTGGCTCGAAGAAAGCGGCACAGCCCGGCCGCTGAAAACGGCCGTAAAGGCAGGGACGACTCCAAGCATGCGCTGGCGCTCTTCTTGTTTCAGCTCGCGCTCCGCCTCGGCGCGGCGCTCTTCGGGCGCCGTTGAGGCCGCCGATGGAAGAGCATTCGGACTGGCCGGGGCGGGATTGGGCGAAGTAGCCATCGAGGAACTCGGAACAGCGTCCCGGGTTGCCCCATCCTGGGCAGGCACAGAAACGGATACGGCTATAAAAACGCACAACAGCGCAAAGATGCGAGTAACTGGCGTTGAAACAGGCACAGATTTTATCTCCCGGTGAAGCAGCGCTGGTCTGCGGCAGAACGACGCAGACACGTAGGAAGGGAGCGAACCTTCAGGTTCGCCGGACAGCGCGCTCGAGATGGGAGATCAGATGCGAAGCGGCGGTGAACTGAGAGGAGGGACGAAGAAGTCCGGGGCGCTGCCGCCCTGCATTACGCCGGACGGCGCTGCCGGTTGCGGCGAATAGGGCAGGGAGATAAGGCGGATCTGCAGCGTGAGGGCCTTGAGGAGCCTGCATACGATCAGGGTCAGGCAGAGAAGCGCGACAAACGCAAAGAGCGAAAATTCGGTGTCGTTCGCTATTCCCGGAGCATCCCAGCGGTCGAAACATTCGACCACGGGAGCCGCAAAGGCTACAGCCAACAAAAGCAGCGCCCCGAGCTGGAATAACCGCCTCACCCTGCCATCATACACCGGATGCCCTTCGCGGCGATGCGCGGGGTAAATCCCCGGAAGGAAGGGATTGGCCTCCCACGGGCGAGATCATCGGCGGGAAACCGTAACTTTTTCCGCGAAACTATTTTTTCGAGCCCGGGTCTGCATCTTTGGCCCTCCCCCGCCCCGGGGCAATTCGCGCCGCAGGCGCGGATGCGCTTCGTGCAACTCGCGGTGCAACTCGTCGACTTTCTCACGGGCCTGGCTGAACGCCCGCCTGCCCGCCGCAGTGATCCGGTAGATGCGCCTTCTGCGCCCCGTCGCGGTATCCATCGTAGATTTCAGCAGTCCGGCCCGCTCCATTCCGTGCAGCATTGGATAGAGCGTACCCGGACCGATGCAATAGCCGTGATGCGCCAGCTCCGTCATCATCTCCATGCCGAAGATCGGCTCCTCGGCCGCATGCAGCAGCACGTGAATGCGGATCAGTCCATAGTAGAGTTCGCGCCGATGGTCCGTCACAGCAACGAATATAGCGCAGGGCTGCCGGAAATCCCCTGACTAAAGCTCCCCTGACTGATATCGAACTTCGATATAATGTGCGCAGCAGATACAGGTTCGTCATGCCGCGCATCTTCCTTCTGCGGTTGCCTCTGTTGTTCGCCGTCGCTCTGAGCGGCGCGCAGCTATGCGCGCAGGGCCCGCCGTTCCAGACCGACGATCCGGTCCCCGTCGACCTGCACCATTATGAGTTCTATGTTTTCGGCGCCGCAGACGGCACGCCGGTGGAGATCGACTCGACGGGTCCGGCCTTTGAATTCAACTGGGGCGCTCTTCCGCGCCTGCAACTGCACGCCGTCCTGCCGTGGGGCTCGATCCATCCGTCGAACAGCCCGGTCTACGCGCCGGAGGCAGGCCAGGGGCCGAGCGCCTTCGGACTGACCGACATGGAACTGGGCACCAAGGTCGCCTTCGTCAGAGAGGGCAAACGCATGCCGCAGATCGGAACCTTCCCCATGTACGAAATGCCCACGGGCAATTTCAACGAAGGCCTGGGCGTCGGCACACCGTGGTTTAAAGTTCCCATCTGGCTGCAGAAGAACAGGGGCGCGTGGCTCTTCGACGGCGGCGGAGGCTACACCATCGTGAAGCAGACCGGTTACCGCAGCTTCCCGTACACCGGCTGGCTCGTCAAGAAAGAACTCGGCGAGCGGCTGGAACTGGGCGCGGAACTCTTCGCCCATGCCCGCGAAGGGCTGGGGACGCCGCAAATCCAGGCCTCGGCGATGGCCGATATCGGCGGATACTACCACTTCAGGCGCAACCCAAATGAGCAATTTCTGTTCTGTTTCGGCCACTCTTTCGCCGGCCAGACCGAGATCTACGCCTACGCCGGCATGTACTGGACCTGGGGCAAGGACAAAGGAACGCCGGGCGATGACAAGACGCTTCTCGCCAACTTCTAGCGCACACGCTATGCTTTCCTGAAAGTCCCTCGGGCACAATTTCGGAGAAGGGAAAATGGAAATCACCACCCGCAGTCTCTGGACCCTGATCCACGGCATGGGCTTCGGCATGCTCTATCTGCTCGCCTGCTCGGCCGCAATAGTGGAGTTATGGCGCCGTTATTCGCCCGCCGCCGCAGCACCTGTTACCAGCCGCGATGAGCGTTTTCTGCGCTTCTATCTGCTCGCCATGGCCGTACTCGCCTGGATCGCCGTGCTCACCGGCACCTACGCGATCTATCCCTGGTATCGCGCCGTGCCGCCAGCCGGAGCCAGTCTTGCCGGCTATCCGCAGCGGCTGCTGCTCTCAAGCCCAGCCACCAGCGGCTGGCACTCCATCGGAATGGAGTGGAAGGAGCACATCGCCTGGCTGGTTCCCATCGCCATCACCATGGCTGCCGCGGTCGCCTTCCAGTACGGCCGCAACCTCAGGCGCGAACCGCAACTGCGGAACGCCGTCCTGGTTTTTGTGCTGGTCAGCTTTATTGCCGCAGGCGTCGCCGGCTTCTTCGGCGCCATGCTGGTCAAAGCCGCGCCGGTCTCCGGCGGCTCTACCCTCCATCTCATCCGCGGAGCCCAGCCATGAATACGCAAACCCGCCCTGCACATTCTTCCGCACACGGAACCGCCGCACAGACCAACGGCGCCGGCGCAGCAGCCGTTCTCGCCGCCGGAATCGGCTCATTCCTTCTGGCCGTCTTCGCCATCGTCGGCGACAAATCCGCCGCGGCCAAAAGCTTCTTCATCTTTTCCAAACCCACCGGTCCGCTCTCCGGCGTCACCACCTCAGCCATTGTTCTGTGGATAGCGATATGGATTGTGCTGCACCTCGGCTGGCGCGCCCGCTCCGTAAAGTTGGCCCGCATCAACGCCATCTCAATCGCTCTGCTCGTTCTCGCCGTGCTGCTCACCTTCCCGCCCATCGCCGGTCTGTTCTGAGCATCACGCCCGGCATGGTCTGATTTTCACCAGGGCTTTCTCGCTTCCTTGTTCTCTGCTTTCTACAAATACAAACGCCGGAGCTGCCCCCATTCAGCTCCGGCGTTTCTGCGTCTCGATTGTTGCTCAGGCTTATGCCCGCTTACTGCCAGGCGGTCGTTGAAAAATCGGTGAAGTTGAACCCGTCGAGATGGCGGGCCAGCAGCACCAGTTGTCCATTAGTTGTGTTCTTGAGCAGCAGCCCGACCACACGAACCTTTGCGCCGTCGGACAGATCGCCGAACGCTCCAAAGCCGTAGCGGAAGTCGCAGGATGGTCCCAGATAGACGGTGACCGTAGACGGTACCAGCACTCCAGCAAATCCGGTCACCTGCATCTGGAAGGTTCCCTGCCCCGAGTTCTGGCTGCCTGCAACGATGGTGCCGTTATAGCCCCAGTTTTGCAGGTAAATGCGGCTCACCGTCAGTGCGTTGAGGTTGGTTTCGGCGCTCGCCTGGCCGCCCACGCTGATCTCCTGGCCCGGCACCAGCGCGCTCGAGTTAAACAGCAGGTTCGTGAACGCATTGTGCATCCAGTAGATGCCGTATTTCTCGTTCCCGGTCAGGTTCACCTGCGCGATATCGCCCAGCTGAACCGCCGTGCTGTCGGGAAGCACCCGGCGCACATAGAAGTCGAAGCTGCTGGCTGCGCCGCTCGAAGGCGTCACATAGGTCACAAGCCCGCCTGCATAGAAGGCCGTGTCGGAGACGAGGGCCACTTCGTCGGCATCCAGCGTCTGGTCGGCCGGGTCGAACTGCCCCGCCACAGCCACGATGCTGTTGGTGTTCAGCGAGGCCAGCGTCGCGCCGCCATCCCACTGCGTCGAGGAGCTGACGTTGATCGTGAACGGCTCGCCATGCGGGCCCGTGATCACAAACGAGGTCGCCGTAGCGCTGGACGGCGGCGTGGTCACCGCGCCGACAAATTCGTCAATGTGCGCGCCCTGGTCGGTGCGCGCCACCGTCGTCACGTCAAATGTCGGATCGACCGTGCCGGTAATCGCGCCGTTGCTGGTCTGGACCGATTGCGCCAGGTCCAGATCGATGCGCAGGCCCACCGGCTGCCCACCGGAAGCGGCGATCACCAGCGGCTTGTTGAGCGGAATGGTTACAGACGATGTCGTGAGCGTCGCCGTTTCCGTGTTAATGGCCGGAGGCGTCTTGGTGGTATCGAGATAACCGATGCTTACCGGACCAAGATTAATAGTGACGCTGTTATAAGTCCCGGCCGGAACATCGTTCATATCGACCAGGCCCTGCAGGCCGTTATAGCGGGCGAAATCCACAGTGGGCGTGTTCGTGCCGAGCATGTTCGCCGTCGTTCCAGTCGTGCTGGTGAGCGTAATGCTCTTTAGCTGCGCCTGGAGCGACACGACCGAGGCCAGCGGCGCATCGGTGCCGACCACAAAAGCGGAGCCCATCGGGCCAGAAGAGGCTGCCGATGAGGCGGTGAGAGAGCTGCCGCAGCCCGCCGCCAGAAGCGCGGCCGCTGCAAGCGCGGGAAGGAACAGAATGCGAACCTTCAGGAAAGGATTGGGGGACATGACATCGGCCTCTCTTTCTGCGCTTTCCGTGCCCATGCAGGAAATCTGTTCGGCTGCTGCATCCATCCCCGGACGGCAACCCGGTTTGCATGGCGAGCTTCCACGCAATCGCCCGCATCCCGCAGATGGCCGCGGTACAAGTAAAACCTGGGAGCAGGACTGCCTGCCCGGATGCTGGAGCAGAAGCCAAACAGTGGTTATTCCGGCCGCGCACACACGGAACCGCGCCAGACGTTGATCTGCGCGCCTGACCGTAGGGGCGTTCCCTACAGCCGGCTGCAATCGTGGGAACCCGGAGCGATTCAGAAAAGTTGCGCCGGACGCAATTTATTTTGCGTCTTTTAGCGCATGACCTTCGTCACGTTTTTCGCTCCGGCATCTTCCCGGCCGCCGCGAGCCGAGGAAGGACGCCATCCCGGAAAACATCCCGAGGCGCAAATGGCAATGCCGCGACGGTAGCCCATCGCGGCATCAGGGGATGTGCTCGCGGCGATTCGAGCGGGCTCTACTGGCGAGGAGCGAAGTAGCCCTTCTTGGCTCGCACCTTGTAGCGCCGGTCGTAGCAATAGAGATAAATCGTGCGGAACGATCCGTCGTATTTAAAATCGGCCGGCGTATAGGTGAGCGCATATTGGCTGCGCAGTTCGGTGGCGATGTCCTGGAAGCTGTTGGAAAGGTCCTCGACCGAAGGCGGGAAGAAGACTTCGCCGCCGGTCTCTTCGGCGAGCTGCTGCAGAATCTTATCTCCGCGTCCGCGGCTCGGCGTCCAGTTGGTGCTGATAGCGTAAATGATCGTCTCGGCGCGCTCGCACTCCTTGATGGCCTCGGACAGGTAGACGCGGCTCTGGTTGTCATCGCCGTCAGAGAGCAGGATGATGGCCTTGCGCACCGGTTCCTGACCGCGGGCCGTGAGGAGCTTGTCGCGGCAGGCGGTGTAGACGGCATCGAAGAGGGCTGTGCCGCCGCCGGGCCGCAGACGGCTGATGCCTGTCTGAAGCGCGTCGAAGTCGTTGGTCCAGTCGGCCGTAACATCCGGCGTCACATCAAAGCCCATCACAAAGGCGCGGTCCGATCGGGCCTTGAGAATCTGCAGCAGGAATTCGGTTGCGGCCTGCTGCTCGAACTGGAAGCGCGAGTGAATGGATGTGCTGGCATCGATGACGATGCCTACGCGCAAAGGCAGGTTGATCTGCTGGTGGAACGACGTCACCTCGGCCGGCGCGCGCTGGTCGTCGAGCAGCGCAAAGTCGCTCTGCTTGAGGTTGGGAATATAGTGACCGTGACTGTCGGTGACGGTGAAGATCAGATCGACTTCGTTGGCGCCCAGTTTTAGAGTCGGCGTGCCCACGTCGGTTTCGGCCTCTGCTGCAGGCTGCGCGGCCGGTTGCGCGGCATCGGCAGGCTGCATATTCTTCGCCTGATCAGGCTGGGCGGAAGCCGGCTGACCTGATCCGGCCTGGCCCGGAGCAGCCGGCTTTGTCGCGGCCGGGGACGCCTGCTGCGGCGCTGCGGGCGACGGCTGCGCCGGGATTGCGGCTACGGGAAACACAGCCGCCAAAAGAACGGCCGCACATCTGGATAACCACGGGCGGCCGCCAGTCCGTGCAACGAAAAACCTGTTGATCATGACTCTCACATTCTACCAAGGCGCTGTTTTGCCTCAGCCGATATTTTGAGACCTTCATCGCCAGGCGAAAACCGGCAGCATTTCAATCACTTGCCGCGCGGCCAAGGCGCCGGAGGAGGTCCACAAACTCGCCCGGCAGCGGAGCTTCCAGCTCGAGCGGGCTGCCGCTGAGCGGGTGCGCGAACTCCAGCCGGAAGGCGTGGAGAAAGTTACGGCCGAGACGAATACGCTCGGGCTCGTCCTTTCCTCGTGCGCCGGCGCGGGTAAGCTGGCCTGCGCCGCCGTAGAGCGTATCGCCCACCACAGGGTGCCCGATCGACGCCATGTGCACGCGAATCTGGTGCGTGCGCCCGGTCTCGAT
>Ga0070737_10004949_pt1 | contig 13004 bp, 11 predicted proteins | sample Coa_R1_10_FD_66438 | JGI IMG/M metagenome (GOLD analysis project Ga0070737, IMG submission 66438) | Surface soil microbial communities from Centralia Pennsylvania, which are recovering from an underground coalmine fire - Coalmine... | ecosystem: Environmental > Terrestrial > Soil > Unclassified... | reverse complement strand
GCTGCACCCGGACTGCAACTACGTGGACGTCACCGAGCAGCACCTCCAGTTGCTGGCCACCGGCCATCCGATCCTCAAGCCGGTCTACGACCACCACACCGGCCGGCTGACCCGGCCGGAGCTGGTGACCCCGAAGGAGTTCGTGGTGGTCGAGGGGTTGCTGCCGCTGCACACCAAGCTCGAATGCGCCTGCTTCGACGTGACCGTCTACCTCAACCCGCCGGAGGACATCAGGCGGGAGTGGAAGGTCCGGCGGGACACCGCACAGCGCGGGTACACCCGCGAGCAGGTCCTGGCCGAGCTGGAACGCCGGGAGCCGGAGTCCGAGGCGTTCGTGCGGCCGCAGCGCCGGCATGCCGACATCGTGGTCCGGTTCGCCCCGGTGGCGAACCGGCACGACCCGCCGGGCACGCCGCTGTCGGCCGAACTCCTGCTCCGCCCCACGATCCGGCATCCGAACCTGAGCGGCATCCTGAACGAATCGGGCCAGCCGATGCACCTCAAGCTGACCCGCGACGAGGACGGCCGGCCGGTCGACGCCCTGCACATCCACGGCTACGCGCCGCGCGAGGACAGCCGCGTGCTGGAGAAGGCGATCTGGGCCAGCCTGAGCGAGGACGCCGGGCTGCCCGAGAAGCTGGGCACCCTGGACGACGGCCGCCGCAGCGAGCCGCTGGCCATCGCCCAGTTGCTGCTGCTGTACCACCTGCTGGAGGCGGCACGCTGACGGCTAGCGGCGGGCCCCGCGAGCCCGCCGCGTCAGCGCCCGCAGCCGGGCGGCCGCGGCGCCGATCAGCATGCGCAGGGCGCCCGGGGCCGCGCGGCCGGCCTCCGGCGCCCGGCCCGAGCTGACGGTCTGCTCGACCGCCGTGGCGAACTGCTCGAACAGCCGCCGGCTCACGTCGCCCGCCAGCGCCCGGCCGAACTGGGCGATCCGCCCGGACAGGTAGACCCGGGCGCTCGCGGTGAGCCGGCACCCGTCCCCGTCCTGCGCGGCCGGCTCCGCGCGGACCGTGATGTCGGCCTGGGTCTGCCCGCCGCCCGCGTCCCGGCCCTGCGCCAGGATCCGCATCGTGTGCGAGCTTCCGTCCCGCTCGATGACCCTCGCCATTCCACTGAACGACAGCCGGACCGGGCCGACCCCGACACGTGCGCGGCCCCGGTAGGTGTCCGCACCGAGGTCCTCGGTGAGCTCGGCGCCCGGCAGGCAGCGGGCGACCGTGTGCACGTCGCCGAGCACGCGCCACACCTCGCCGGCGGAGGCGGTCAGCCCGGAGGTGACCTCGGCCGTGAACGTCGGCGGCCCGTCGGGCATGCGGACCTCGGGGACGGGCTCGCCGGGTCCGCCGGTCCCGCCCTCGGCCCGATCGGTCCGCCGCGCCGCCCCGGTCGCGCCCGCGGCGGCCTCGGCCGCTTCGGTGGCCCGGCCGGCGGCTCCGGCCAGGACCACGGCACCGGGCGACGACGGCACCGCGGGCACCGCCGCCGACCTGGGCGACCGGCCGGCCAGCGCGGCGGCGCCGCAGTTGCGGGGCCCGGGCAGGCCGTTCTCCCGGCAGTCGCGGGCGACCTGGCCGACGGCGGCGAGGATGTTCCGGTAGCCGGTGCACCGGCAGAGCACGCCGGACAGTTCCGCGGGCAGTTCCTCGTCGGTCACGTCGGGGCGGCGGGACAGCAGGTCGTAGGCGCTCAGCAGGAACCCCGGCGTGCAGAACCCGCACTGGAGCGCGTGCCGGCCGCCGAAGGCCTGCTGGAGCGGGTGCAGGTCACCGGGCCGGCCCAGGCCCTCGACCGTGACCACCTCGGCCCCGTCGAGCTGGCAGGCGAACAGCAGGCACGAACGGGCCGCCGCGCCGTCGACCAGCACCGTGCACATGCCGCAGATACCGTGCTCACAGCCGAGGTGCGTGCCGGTCAGGCCGAGGTGGTCGCGGAGGGCGTCGGCCAGGGTCACGCGGGGCGGAAGGCGCAGCTCCACGGGGACGCCGTTCACGGTCAGCCGGGTCTCGGCCTGGTCCCCGGCTTCGACGCGCCCGTCCCGCCCGGGTGCTGCGTTCCGGGACTCCGCTGGGTCCCGCCGCGGGGACGTCGCATCGGAGGCGGACCGGTGCACCACGTCTCGTTCGTTATGAGGGAATGTGGTCTTGATCTTCACTGGCTGCCCTCCGGTGGCGGGGTACGGCGCCCAGCCGGACCCGGGGCGGCCCCGGCACGGACCCGTGCGGCGGCGAGCTGGCGGGCGGCCAGCGCGGCGAACAGGCGGCGCCGGTAGCCGGCCGAGGCGTGGGCGTCGCCGCCCGTGTCGACGATCTCCCCGGCCAGCTCGCGCAGGGGCCCGGCCAGGGCGGCGGCGATCCGGTCGACGTCGTCGCCGGCGCCGTCCATGTCGCCAGCGGCGGTGTCGCCGACAGCGGTGTCGCCGGCGACGTCCAGCAGGCCGGTCACATCGCGGAGCACCGGGCGGTCGGACACGCCGAACGCCGCCAGCACGGCCTGGCGCGGTTCGCTGCGGACCCGGACCGCCACGCCGGCCAGCGCGAAGTCGCCGTGCCGCCGCGCGAACTCGGCGAATCCGAACCCCTCACCCGGCCCGGCCACCGGGAAGCTGGCCCGGACCAGCACCTCGTCGGGTTCGAGCCGGGTGGTCATCGCGCCGGCGAAGAACTCCCTGGCCCGCAGCGTCCGCCGGCCGCCCGGCCCGGCCGCCTCCAGCGTCGCGTCCAGGCACACGGCCACCGCGGGCAGTTCCGCGGCGGGGTCCGCGTGGGCCAGGCTGCCGCACACCGTGCCCCGGCTGCGCAGCTCACGGTGGCCGACCCAGGGCAGGGCCAGGCCGAGCAGCGGGACCGCGGCCGCGCGCTCGCCGTATTCCACCTGCTGCTGCCGCACGGTCGCGCCGACGTGCAGCCAGCCGTCGTCCAGGTCGAGGGCGGACAGGCCCGCGACCGCGTTGATGTCGACCAGGACCGGGGGCCGGGCCAGCCGCATGGCCAGCACGGGCACCAGCGACTGGCCGCCGGCCAGCACCTTGCCCTCGCCGCCGGCCCGCGTCAGTTCCGCGACCGCCTCGTCCAGGGTGGACGGCCGCGCGTACGCGAACGGCGCCGCCTTCATGCCCGCTCCCCTCAGCGGCCCTGGAAGGCGGGCTTGCGCTTCCCGGTGAAGGCGGCGACACCCTCGGCGAAGTCGGCGCTGGAGCGCAGCATCGCGTAGGCCTTCCGCTCCAGTTCGATGCCGGTGTAGAGCGGGCCGTCGGTGCCGCGGTCGAGCACCTCCTTGGCCGTGCGCAGGGCCAGCGGGGAGAACCCGAGCAGCGCGTCGAGCAGTTTGGCCAGGCCGTCCGCCAGGCCGTCGGCGTCGTCGTAGGTCCCCGAGGTCAGGCCCCAGTCGGCGGCCTGGGCCGCGCTGATCCGCTCACCGGTCATCACGTGGTACTTGGCCCGGCTCAGCCCGATCAGCCGGGCCAGCCGCTGGGTGCCGCCGCTGCCCGGGATCATCCCCAGCCGCATCTCGGGCAGCGCGAACTCGCTGCGGCTCGTGGCCAGCCGGATGTCGGCGGACAGCGCGATCTCCAGGCCGACGCCGAAGCAGTACCCGTCGATGGCCGCGATCACCGGCTTCGGGCTGCGCGAGGCCGCGGTCACGTTGTGCCCCAGATCGGTGAAGTCGACCGGCTCGACCTCCATGAAGCCCGCGATGTCGCCGCCGGAGGAGAAGTGCTTGCCCGCGGAGCGGATCACCACGGCGGTGACGGCGGCGTCCGCGTCGATCTCGGCGAAGAGTTCGGCCATCCGCTGCCGCATCTCCCAGGTGATCACGGTGTAGGGGCCGTTCTCCAGCGTGAGGTCGGCGACGCGGCCGTCGTGGCTGCGCTCCAGCCGGATCTCGCCTCCGGTCAGTGCCATTCCTGTGTGTCCTCCTCGGTCGTCGGATCCTGCTGGGCCAACAGGTCGTGCAGCACGTTGCCGTGCACGGGCAGTTCGGTCAGTTCGATGCCGAGCGGGGCCAGGGCGTCGGCCACGGCGTTGGCCACCGCCACCGGCACGCTCATGCTGCTGCCCTCTCCGCAGCCCTTCGCTCCCAGCCGGGTGTACGGAGAAGGCGTTTCAAGGTGCTCGCTGACCAGCGGGAAGGACACCTCCGCCGAGGTCGGGCACAGGTAGTCCATGAACGTGCCGGAGGTCGGCTGGCCGGTGTCGGCGTAGCGCATCTCCTCCAGCAGCGCGCCGCCCACCGCGTGCGCGATCGCGCCGTGCACCTGGCCCTCCAGCAGCACGGGGCTGAGCACGGTGCCGGCGTCGTGCACGGTGGACAGCTTGTCGATGCTGATCCGCAGCGTCTCCGGGTCGATCCGGCAGGCCACCACGTCGGCGACGAACCCGTAGCAGAGGCTGGAGTTGATCTGGTCGCTGGAGCTGGGCGCCTTGGCCTGCGGCGGGGCGAACGCCGCCTCGGCGTACAGGGTGGCGGGCACCCCGTCGGGCAGCGCGCCCGGGTCCCAGTGCACCAGGCCGGCCGCGCGGCGGAACGGCACGGCGCGGTCCGGTTCGGACCGGCAGCGGATGCTCCCGCCGGCCAGTTCCAGTTCGCCCGGGTCCGCGTCCAGCATGACGGCGGCGGCCTGCTTGACGGTGGCGGCGATCTGGTCGGCGGCGTCGGCCAGGGCGCTGGTGAGCAGCGGGGCGAAGCGGGACGAGTAGCTGCCCGACGTGACCGTCCACGGCGTGGTCGCGGTGTCCATCTCGACCACCGGGCGGACCTGTTCCAGCGGGAGCCCGAGCCGGCCGGCCACCACCTGACGGGCCACGGTGGCGTGCCCCTGGCCCTGCGGGACCGTGCCGAGCAGCACCGAGACGATCCCGTTCAGATCCACGCTGATCCGCACGTGCTCGGTGGAGCCGGACTTCCCGAGGCTCCGGGCCCGGTCGTCCGCGGAGGTGGCCAGGCCCACGTAGCCGATGTTCGTGGCCGAGGGGTCGACCACGACGGCCAGGCCCACGCCGTAGTACTCCCCCCGCTGGCGCGCCTGCCGCTGGCGGGCCCGGAGCGCCTCGTAGTCCGCGTTCTTCAGGGCCAGGTCGAAGGCCTCGCGGTAGTTCCCGGAGTCGTAGACGCCGCCGCTCGGGGTCTGGTACGGGAACTGCGACGCCTCGATGAGGTTGCGGCGGCGGAGTTCGGCCGGGTCGAGGTCCAGCGTGGCGGCGACCTTGTCCATCAGGCGTTCCAGGCCGAAGTAGAGCTGCTGGCCGCCGAAGCCGCGGTTCAGCCCGGTCGGCATCTTGTTGGTGACGACGGCCCGGGCCCGGATCCGCACCGCCGGGATGCGGTAGGCCCCGGTGATGTTGCCGAAGCAGCGGTACAGCGTGCTCGGCTCGGGCGGGCGCAGGTACGCGCCGACGTTGTCGGCCAGGTCCGCCTTGAGCGCGGTGACCGTGCCGTCGGCGGACACCGCGGCGTCGAAGCGCATCACCCGGTCGGCGCCGGCCGAGGAGGCCAGCAGGTGCTCCACGCGGTCCTCGGTCCACCGGACCGGACGGCCCGCGTGCCTGCTGGCCACGGCCAGAAGCGCGACGTAGGGGTAGATGCCGGCCTTGATGCCGAAGCTGCCGCCGATGTCGGCGGGCACGTGCAGCCGCAACCGGGACACGGGCAGGCCGAGGGCGCCGGCCAGCACGGGCACCATCGAGAACGGCCCGTGGAAGTTCGCCCAGGCCTCCACGGCCGGCCCCAGGCCGTCGGGATCGTCCCGCCAGTCCGCCACCACCGAGTAGCACTCCATCGGCATCGAGGAGTAGCGGGGGAACGAGTACTCGCCGCTGACCACGTGGTCGGCCCGGTCGAAGGCCTCGTCCACCGGTCCGAACGAGAACGTGCGGTCGGTGGCCACGTTGCTCTCGGCGTCCTCGTGCAGCCGGGGCGCGCCGTCTTCCAGCGCGGCGCGGGTACCGGTGACCGACGGCAGGATCTCGTAGTCCACGTCCACGAGTTCGGCGGCGTCCTCGGCCAGGTAGCGGTCGGCGGCGACGACCACGGCGACCGGCTCGCCGACGAACCGGACCTTGCCGGTCGCGCCCGCGTAGTAGGGCATCGGCGCCTTGACCGAGAGCGGGAACGGGCGCAGGCCGGACGTCACCTCGTCCGGGCCGATCACCGTGGCCACGCCGGGGGCGGCGAGAGCCCGGCTGACGTCCACCGAGCGGATCCGGGCATGCGGGTGCGGGCTGCGTACCACGGCCGCGGCCAGTGCCCCGGGCAGCGGGTCGAGGTCGTCGAGGAACCGGCCCCGGCCGCAGAGCAGGGCCGTGTCCTCGATCCGCGCGGTCACCGTGCCTCCCGGTCCCCGGCCGGCTCCTGCGCCCGGTTCCGGGCCGGTTCCTGGTCCGGCTTCTGGTCCGGCCGCCGGTCCGGCCGCTCGGCCAGGGCGGTGAACCTGCCGTCGGTGAGCTCGCGGCGCAGGATCTTGCCCACCGCCGAGGTCGGGATGCGCTCGACGGCCACCAGCCGCTTGGGCCGCTTCAGCGACGGCAGGCCGGACCCGTCCCGCACGAAGCCGTCCACCTCCGCGAGGGCCCGGCCGGGAGCGAGCCCGTCGCGGGGCACGATGAAGGCGGTGACCGCGTGGCCCCAGCGGTCGTCCGGCAGGCCCGCCACCACCACGTCGGCCACGGCCGGGCAGCGGGCCAGCGCGTCCTCGATCTCGCCCGGGTAGATGTTCTCCCCGCCCGACACGATCATGTCATCCACCCGGCCGGACACCCAGAGGTCGCCGTCCTCGTCCGCCACGGCCAGGTCGCCGGGGAAGTACCAGCCGCCGCGGATGGACTTCGCGTCCGCGTCGGGGCGGTGCCAGTAGCCGCCGAACGCCTCCGGGCTGTGCATGCTCACCGCCACCTGGCCCTGCTCGCCCGGGCCGACCAGGGCGTCGGGCGGCGCGCCCGGCGTGGGGTCGACCAGCCGGACGCGGGAGAACACGCCGGCCCGGCCCGCGCAGCCCGGCTTGCCCGCGGCGTCGGGGTGGGTCGTGAACGTGTAGATCTCCGTGCTGCCGAAGTGGTTGACGAACACCTCGGGGCGCAGCGCCTCGGTGAGGTCGCCCGCCAGCGAGGGGGTCATGGCCGCGCCCGCGTAGGCCAGCCGGGTCACGCTGGCCGCCTCCGGCAGCCGCCCCGTGTGCAGCAGCGACCAGTACATCGTGGGCACCAGGTACAGCGACGTCACCGAGTGACCGGTGATCAGCTCCAGGGCCTCTACAGCGCCAAATCTGGCCTGGGGCACCCAGGTGCCGCCCACGATGATGCTGGCCAGCAGGGACCGCAGGCCCATGGTGTGGAACATCGGCATCACGCCCAGCGTGACCTCGCCCGGCCGCTGCTGGGTCTGGATCACATGCGCGACCGCCGCGGTGTGCTCGGCCCGGTGGGTGCGCGGCACGCCCTTCGGCCGGCCGGTGGTGCCGGAGGTGTACAGCATCACGCTCAGGTCGTCCTCGCGCAGCGGCGGGACCGCGGCGGGCAGCGCGCCGTCGGGTTCGGCCGCGGCCAGGCGGTCCAGCGGGGCGGCGCCGTCGGGTGAGGGGGCGCCGTCGGGTGAGGCGGCCGGCGTTCCGCCCGTGGAGCCGGGGGGAGGCGCGAGGTGGGCGCGGACGGGCGGCTGCGGGACCTGATCGACGGCGTCCCCGACCAGGCCGGCCGTTGCGCCGTCGGTGACGAGGAGCCGGGGCGAGGCGTCCGCCAGGCAGTGCCTCAGCTCGGCCGGGCCGAACCGGATCGACAGCGGCACCGACACCGCGCCCAGCTTCTGCACGGCCAGGTGCAGGCTGGCCATGGGCTCGCCCCCGGAGAGCAGGAACGCGACCCGGTCGCGGGGGCGGACGCCCAGCCCGGCCAGGGCCCGCGCGAGCTGGTTGGTGCGGGCATCCCAGGCGCGGTAGGTCAGCGGGACGGGGCCGCCGACGCCGTGACGATGCGGGTAGCGCTCGGCGGTCCATGTCAGCATCTGCGCGACATCCATGGCTTCTCCCCGGCCATCCGCCTATGATATGAACTGAATCGTCCGAAACGGATTATCAAGACCGTACGGTTAGGATGCGCGTGATGTCAACCGCCGCACCGTCGAACCGCCTGTCGGTCACCTCGTACGTGGTGCTGGGCATGATCGGGCTGCGCGGCCCCTCCACCCCGTACGACCTCAAGCGGGGAATCGGGCATTCGGTGGGGTTCTTCTGGCCGTTCCCGCACGCCCAGCTCTACGCGGAGCCGGAGCGGCTGGAGCGGATGGGCCTGCTGGCGGTGCGGTCCGAGGCGACCGGACGGCGGCGGAAGGTGTACAGCCTGACCGGGCCCGGGCGGGCCGTGCTGCGCGAGTGGCTGGCCTCCCCCACCAACGTGCACTTCCAGATGCGCGACATCGCCGAGCTGAAGCTGTTCTTCAGCGAGCTTGGCGATGCGGCCAACGTGCCCAGGCTGGCCCGGGAGCAGGTGCGGCAGCACGAGGCCCGGATCGCCGTGTACGAGGAGATGCGGGACAGGTTCGGCGGCGTGCCGACGGTGGCCAAGCGGATGGTCACGCTGCGGCTCGGGCTGGAGATGGAGTACGCGGCGCTGCGGTTCTGGCGCTCGCTGGCCGAGGGAGAGCGGCCGGAGACGGCCGGTGCGGAAGCGAACGCTGCGGAGACGGCCGGCCGGGCGGGCTCGGACGGTCAGGCCTTCCTGGCCACGCCGCAGACGAAGCCGTAGTAGGTCGCGTCCCGGTGGGTCTGGCCCCGCACGTCGGGCCGCCACTCGGGCACCGGCACCAGGCCCGGCTCGATCAGTTCCCAGTCACCGAACCAGGCCAGGATCTCCTCATCGCTGCGCCAGCGCCCGGTGCCGAGCTTCTCGTTGAACAGCTTCTGCATCTCAATCGTCCTCTCCCGGTGCTCGGGGTGGCCGGGATCGGGCATGCGGAAGGAGGAGATCGCGAGGTAGCTGCCGCTGGGCATCGCGTCGCGGAGCGCCGCCACGATCCCGGCCGGGTCCTCGTCGTCGTTCAGGTGGTGCAGGATGGCCAGAAGCAGCAGGCCGACCGGCCGCCCGAGGTCGATGTACCGCCGGACGGTGGGGTCCCCGAGGATGTCACGGGGCCGTCGCAGGTCCGCGGTCACCACCTCGGTGGTGCGCGCGTCGGCCAGGAAGGCCTGCCCGTGCGTGTACACGACGGGGTCGTGGTCGACGTAGACGGTGCGAGCCGCCGGGTTGATCTCCTGGGCGACCTCGTGCACGTTGCCCTGGGCCGGCAGTCCGGACCCGATGTCAAGCAACTGTTCGATGCCGGCCTCGCCCACCAGGTAACGGACGGCACGGCGGAGGAACCCCCGGTTGGCCCGGGCCCCGGCCGGCGCGTCCGGCGTGACCTTCAGCGCGAACTCCACGACCTCGCGGTCGATCGCGAAGTTGTCCTTGCCGCCGAGGAAGGCGTCGTAGACCCGGGCGACGTTGGGCGTCCTCATGTCGACGCCCTCCGGCGGATACGCCCTGCCGCCCGGACCGGGATGGTCGCGCATCAACCACGGACTCCAGTTAGCTCCGGCACCGGCCCCCTGACCACTCACATTAGCGTGGTGCCCCGCGGCCGGGCGCCGCATAAGACCTGGCGCACGGGACAGATAGTCACGCAGTGCATATTCGGCCCCGGTCCGGAGCAGCGGCCCGGGGTCCCACGTGGACACCAGCCCGCGGCCGCGCGGAACGGGGCGGTCTTCCGCACCGCGGGCGCCTGACGCAGAACGGGATCGTTATGCGCGTGCTCATCACCGGCGGTGCCGGCTTCATCGGCTCGCATCTGGCCGACGCCTTCCTGGCCAGGGGCGACTCCGTGTTCGTGGCCGACGACATGTCACGGGGGCTGCCCGAACGGGTGGATCCCCGGGCCAGCCTGCACACGCTCAGCGTCCGGGACGGTCCGGCGCTCACCGCGCTGGCCACGGAGCACCGGCCCGCGCTCATCTGCCACCTGGCGGCGCACATCGATGTGCGGGCCTCGGTGGCCGACCCGGCCGCGGACGCGCAGGTCAACGTCGTCGGCACGGTGAACGTGCTGGAGGCGGCCCGGGCCGCCGGGGCGCGGGTCGTCCTGGCCTCCTCGGGCGGGGCGCTGTACGGCCGGGACGTGGTGATCCCCTCCCCCGAGACCGCGCCGCTGCGGCCGGAGTCGCCCTACGGGACGGCCAAGCTCGCCGCCGAGAACTACCTCGACATGTACAACCGGCAGCACGGCACCCGGCACGCGACGCTCCGCCTGGCGAACGTCTACGGCCCGCGCCAGGACCCGGCCGGTGAGGCCGGGGTGGTCGCCCTGTTCTGCGCGGGCGCGCTGGCGGGCCGGGCGCCGGTCGTCTACGGCGACGGCACCCAGACCCGCGACTACGTCTACGTCGGCGATACGGTGCGGGCGTTCCTCGCCGCCGCCGACGCCGGACGCCCCGGCACCTGGAACATCGGCACCGGTCTCCAGACCAGTGTGCTGGACCTGCTGGCCACGGTGGCGGAGGCGGCCGGCCGGCCGATGGCCCCCGAGTTCGGTGAGCACCGGCCCGGCGACCTGCCGCACAGCGCGGTGGACCCGGGGCTGGCAGCGGACGACCTGGGCTGGCGCCCGGTGACCCGCCTGGCGGACGGCGTCCGTCAGGTGTTCCGCTGGATCGAGGCCGGTGCGCCGGCCAACGCGCCGGCCTGGGCCGGCGCCTCGGTGCCCGCGGGCGGGTAGCGTCCGGTGGCATGAGGGCCACCGGAGTCGACGGGTGCAGGTCCGGCTGGGTGGCCGTCGACCTTGATTCCGGCCCCGGCTCGCCGCCCGCCCGGCCGGGGGGCGCCGAGAGCCCACGGGTGGCCGGGGTGCGGGTGGCCGGGGTGCGGCTCGCGGCCGACCTGGCCACGTTGCTGTCCGGGGCCGAGCCAGACCAGGTCGTCGGCGTCGACATGCCCCTGGGACTGCTGGACGAGGGGTGGCGGCTGGCCGACCGGGAGGCCCGGGCCCTGCTCGGCCCGCGGCGAAGCTCTATCTTCGCCATCCCGCCCGGTCCCGTGTGGCGGGAATCCGGCTACGCCGCCGCCAACGAGCGCTGCCGCGCGCTGACCGGCGCCGGTTTCAGCGTGCAGGCGTGGGGACTGCGCCGGAAGCTGATCGAGGCCAACAGGTACCGCCTGCGCTGCCGGCACCCGCTGTACGAGGTGCATCCGGAACTGTCGTTCAGCGCCATGGCCGGCGGCCCGCTGCGGCACCCCAAGCACTCCAGGCCCGGGCACGCCGAACGCCGCGCGGTGCTCGCCGCCGCCGGCATCGAGCTCCCGGGAGAGGCCGGTCTGCCCGGTGAAGGCGGTCTCGCTGGTGAGGGCGGTCTGCCGGAGCGGGACCGGGCCGCGCTCCGGCGGGTCGCGGTGGACGTGCTGGACGCGGCGGCCGCCGCCTGGACCGCCCTGCGCATCGCCGCCGGCCGGGCCCGCACCCTGCCCGATCCGCCACAGACCGACGCGCACGGCCACGAGGTCGCCATCCGCTACTGAACGGGCGCTGGCGGCCGCTACCGGGCCGGGCCGCGGGCGCGGCGGGTCACCCCGCCGCGAGCTGGTTCTCGTTGGCCAGGGTGATCGGGTTGCCGTCCGGGTCGGCGATGGACGCGACCCGCTCGCCCCAGGCCATGTCGGCGGGCTCACGCAGCACGGTGATCCCCTCGGCCCGCAGTTCGGCGAACAGCCGGTCGACGTCGTCGGTGTAGACGAACATCTCGAACCGCGGGCCGTCGCCGACCATCAAGCCGTACTGATCACGGGCCCATTCGCCGGCGACCACGGCCAGTTCGGCGTCGCCGCGCCGCAGGCCCACGTAACCGGGCTGTCCCTCGGCGGGAAGCTGGTAGAACCGCACGAAGCCGAGCCGCTCCCAGAAGCGTGCGGTCCGGCCGACGTCCGTCGCGTACACCACGGGAAAGGCTCGCGTCGCCATAACCGCAGGTTAGTTGCCTCACCGCTGGTCCCGCCAGACTCCCGCCCCTGCGCGCCGGGCACGTGGGGCACGCCGGGCAGGGCGGTGAAGTCGGCGAAGTCGAAGCCGGGCGCGACCACGCAGCTCACCAGGACCTCGTCGGGGCCGGCCGGGCGGCCCGCCTGCCAGCAGCCGCCGCGCACGGCGTACTGCGGCCGCTCGCCCGCGGCCAGGCCGGGCCCCAGCCGGACCTCGGACGGCTGGGCCGCGGGCCGCGGGCCCGCGCCGCCGAGCAGCAGGGTGAGCGGGCCGCCGGAGTGCCACAGCCACAGTTCGTCCGAGCGGACCTGATGCCAGCACGACTCCGCGCCCGGCGTCAGCAGGAAATAGATGGCGGTGGCCGCGGCCCGGCGGCCGGGGTAACCGGCCGGGGTGCAGGACGGCCCCGCGGCCCACGTCTCGCGGAACCAGCCGCCCTCTGGGTGCGGGATCAGGTCGAGCGCCTCGGCCGTGGGCGGGCGCGCGTCGAGCGAGACGTACCGGCCGGCCGGGTCGCGCCTCGCGTACCTGACCTCGGTCACCGCGCTCTTCTCCACCGGCCCGTAGATGTGCGGGAACAGGGTCCCGGCCGGGACACCGGGCGGCGGCGCCGGGTCAGCGGGCTCCAGGCGCACCGGGCCGGACAGCCGGGATTCGTCCAGCGCCAGCGCGACCAGGGGCTCGGCCTGGGCGGCGAACAGGAAGTTGGCTACGGCAAGCGTCACCGGCTCGTCGGGCGAGGCGTGCACGAACGGGTCCTGGCCGTCGGTGCCCGGCACGTACGGCGCGTCCCCGGCCGAGCGCCAGCGCGGCAGCGGGAGCAGGTGCCAGATCATCTGGTCAGCCCGGCGCCGGCGGTGCGCCGGGCCGCTCTGATCGCCCCGATCTCGGTCACGAAGATCGCGCACAAGGCGATAGGCAACATGACGTACAGCACGGAGCCGGCGTCGTGGCCGCGGGACCTCATCTGGCCGAGCAGGGCCAGCAGCACGTACAGCCCGGCGCTG
>Ga0070737_10004948_pt1 | contig 13007 bp, 10 predicted proteins | sample Coa_R1_10_FD_66438 | JGI IMG/M metagenome (GOLD analysis project Ga0070737, IMG submission 66438) | Surface soil microbial communities from Centralia Pennsylvania, which are recovering from an underground coalmine fire - Coalmine... | ecosystem: Environmental > Terrestrial > Soil > Unclassified... | reverse complement strand
CGGCCCGCAGGACGGCCGCCCAGAGCTCCGCTTCACGACCGGGCTCACCGCTGAACAGTGCGTAGACACCGCGCTGGAGCTGCTGCCAGCGGGCACGCTTCAGCTGCCAGACGAGCGTGGCCCTGGTCACTCCCCCGCTGAAGATCTGCTGGCGGGACAGGACGCCGCATTGCAGGCGGGCGAGTTCGCGTAGCGACTCGGGTATCTCGGTAAGCACACACCCCAGGCTGGCGGCCCGCGGCGACATTTTCGACGCCGGCGCCGGCGCCCTGTGGATAACTCCGGCTTCGGTCGGGTCAGGAGGAGAAGGCGGTGCGGACGGCGGAGAGGCCCTGGCTGTCGCCCCCGCGGGGATAGGTGCCCTGGTCTCTGAGCGAGATGGCCGCGTCGGCGAGGGCCGCGTAGGCCGCGTAGGCGAAGGCGCCGCCGACGGAGATGCGGCTGACACCGGCCGCGGCGAGTTCGGGCACCGGCGGGCTGCCGGGCAGGAACAGCACATTCACCGGCCGGTCCAGCGACGAGATGACCTGCCGGATGTCGGCCAGGTCGGTGAGCCCCGGCGCGTAGAGCACGTCGGCGCCCGCCTGCTGATAGGCCTGCAGCCTGGTGATGGTGTCGGCCAGGTCGGGGTGGCCGCGGATGTGGTTCTCCGCCCGGGCGGTGAGCACGAACGGCACTTCACCCACGTGGGCGAGATCGGCGGCCGCGGCGATCCGCTCGGTGGCCAGGCCGATGTCGTACAGCGAGGATCCCGAGTAGTCCTCGATGGAGCACCCGGCCAGCCCGGCGTCCATGGCGAGCGAGATGGTGCGGGCCACCTCGGCCGGCGCGTCGCCGAACCCCTGCTCCAGGTCGGCCGACACCGGCAGGTCGGTGAACCCGGCCATGGCGCGGGCGTGCTCCAGCGCCTCGGCCCGGGTCAGTGAGCCATCGGTGCGGCCCAGGCTCATGGCCGCGCCGCTGCTGGTGGTGGCCAGCGCCTTGAACCCGAGCGACGCGAGCACCCGGACCGATCCCAGGTCCCAGGGGTTGGGCAGCAACAGGGGTTCGCCCGGCTGGTGCAGCGCCAGGAACTGGCTGGCCTTCTCGGCTTGCGTGATCACGTTCCTCAGCCTAGATCATGCGGGTTCGGCGGCCAGGGGCACCTGAGATCACGGGGGCAGACGGCTAGGGTCACTTGGCCACGAGCTCTACCTCGAACCCGTCGGCGTTGACCAGGTAGCCGGCCTACTGGCCGAGGCCGTCCCATCCGGTCAGGGCGGGCCGGCCGAAGCGCCCAGACTACGGCGCTATCGTGCATGTACGCGCCTCGTCCGGCCCGGCCGGGCCCGGGTTCGCCGGCGTGGCCGTCTCTTTTCCTACCTAGGTTGGGGTTTTTAGCCGAGGCGTGACAGGCTGGGGGGGTGAAGCGAACGCAAGGGCCGGATGTGGCCCGCGCGGGCAACGGGCGACCGGAGGGTACGCGGGCTACGGGTCCAGCCACGGAAGGTAAGCCGGCCACGGGCCCAGCCAGCGGCGGAGTCCAGGCCGAGACGGTGCGGCGCCTCGAGCGCGCCACCGGGGCGCTCGGCACCGCGGCCATGGCGGCCATGGACGACAGACTGTCCTGGTTCGCCGCGATGTCCGCGGAAAACCGGTCCTGGCTTGGCCTGGTCGCCCAGGCCGCCATCGCCGCGTTCGTCGACTGGGTCAAGCATCCCGAGCGGGCCAGGCCCGCGGTGACCGTCGAGGTGTTCGGCACCGCCCCCCGCGAGCTGGCCCGGGCGGTCAGCCTGCAGCAGGTCGTCGAGATGGTCAGGGTCATCATCGACGTGGTCGAGTCCCGGGTAGACGAGCTCGCCGCGCCCGGCGGCCAGCCCGCTCTGCGCGAGGCGGTGCTCCGCTACACCAGGGAGATCGCGTTCGGGGCGGCTCAGGTCTACGCGCGCACGGCCGAGGCCCGCGGCGCCTGGGACGCCCGGCTCGAGGCGCTCGTGGTGGACTCGCTGGTCCGCGGCGAGGCCCAGGAGGGACTGCACTCCTGGGCGTCCGCGCTGAGCTGGTCGTCTTCCCCCGTGGCGGTGATCGCCGGGCGGGTCGAGGGCGAGAAGGCCGAGCTGGTCATCGATGACCTGCGCGGGATCGCCCGCCGGTCCAGGATCGACCTGATGGCCGGGGTGCACGGCCAGCGGCTGATCGTGGTGATCGGCGGGGCACCCGAACCGCTCGCCGCCGCCGGCCAGCTCGCCGGGCGGTTCGGCCCGGGGCCCATCGTCGTCGGGGCGGCCGTTCCCGACCTGCAGTCGGCCACCAGATCCGCGCAGGCCGCCCTGGCCGGGCTGCGGGCGGCACCGGCCTGGCCGGACGCGCCGCGGCCGGTGGACGCCGACGACCTGCTGCCCGAGCGCGCCATCGACGGCGACCAGGTGGCGCGCGACCATCTGGTCCACGGCGTCTACGAACTGCTGCTGCGGGGCGGTCCCTCGCTGCTGGACACCGTGACCGCCTACCTCGAACAGGGGTCTTCGCTCGAGGCGACGGCGCGGATGCTCTTCGTCCACCCCAACACGGTCCGCTACCGGCTCCGCCGGGTGGCCGAGCTGACCGGCTACGCGCCCGCCGAGGGCCGGGGCGCGTTCGCGCTGTGGGTGTCGATCGTCCTCGGCAGGCTTTCGGGCCGGCCCGAGGTCTAGGCGCCCGTGGCCCAGCTGTCCGGCGCTGAGACGGCCACTCACCGCAGTGATCCCGGCACTGTCTGGACACGCGCAAAACCGCCGGGACGGCAGACATCGGCCCACGGTTGCCCCCAGAAGTGTCCCTTTGACCCCTCTAAAACTCGGAATTTGTCGAGGGGCTACAAGATTGTGCCCAAGAAGTTCGTCAGATCCCGCATTCATATAGCGGTGTCCTACAGGGCAGTGTGAAGAGATGCTTGCCATCCTCGCTCCCGGGCAAGGCGCTCAGACTCCTGGGTTCCTCGCCCCGTGGCTCGACCTGCCCGGCGTCGCCGATCGTCTGGCCGCCTGGTCCGACCTGGCCGGGTGCGACCTCATCCGGTGCGGCACCACGGCTGGCCCGGACGAGATCAGGGATACCGCGGTCGCCCAGCCCCTGCTGGTCGCGGCCGGGCTGGTGGCAGCCGGGGCGGCCTTCGGCGAGCTGTCCGGCGCTGCCCAGCCCGCGGATCTGACCGCGGGCCACAGCGTGGGCGAGCTGACCGCCGGGGTGCTGGCGGGTGTCCTGCCCGCCGCGGAGACGATGCGCCTGGTCCAGGTCAGGGGGGCGGCCATGGCTTCGGCCGCGGCGGTCACGGCGACCGGCATGACGGCCGTGCTCGGCGGCGACGAGACCGAGGTGCTGGCCATGATCGACAAGCACGGGCTCACTGCGGCCAACGTGAACGGGGCGGGGCAGATCGTGGCCGCGGGCACCCTGGAGCAACTCGCCGCGTTCGCGGAGAACCCACCGGCCCGGGCCCGGCTGCGGTCGCTGCAGGTGGCCGGCGCCTTCCACAGCACGCACATGGCACCCGCCGTGGCCGCGCTGCGCGACGCGGCGGCCGGCCTGACCGCCGCCGACCCGGTCATCACGCTGCTGTCGGACGCCGACGGCGCCGCCGTGACCACCGGCGCCGACTGGCTGAACCGGATCGTGAACCAGGTCAGCGCGCCGGTGCGCTGGGACGAATGCATGCAGACAATGAGCCGCCTCGGGGTGACAGCGGTCATCGAGCTGCCACCGGCCGGGACGCTGACCGGGCTGGCGCGGCGCATGCTGCCCGGCGTGGCGCTGCTGGCACTCAAGCATCCCGACCAGATCGCCGACGCCCGCGCGCTCGCGGCCGAGCACGGCACGGCCGAGCCCGGCACGGCCGGGCATGAGCCGGGCGCGGACAGCCACCATCCGGAGTGGCGGCTGCTGGTCGCGCCGGTGTCTGGGACCTTCCGGGCGGGTTCCGCGGACGGGCCCGCGGCCGAGCCGGGCACGCTGGTCAGCGCGGGGGCCGAACTGGGCCTCATCGACGCGCGCGGGGACCGGCGGCCGATCAGCCCGGAGTACTCCGGGGCGCTCATCGAATGGCTGGTCGAGGACGGAGACCCGGTCAGTGCAGGGCAGCCGATCGCGCGGCTGCAGCCCGAAACATCCGAGCAGACGACGGCCTAAGCGTGCGGGAGGAACCCTTGAAGGAAGCACCAGGCGCAGCGGGAGCGCGGATCCTGGCGTTCGGCGCGTACCAGCCGGCCAATGTGATCACCAACGATGACCTGGCCGCCAAGGTGGACACCAGCGACGAATGGATCCGCAGCCGGGTCGGCATCGCCAGCCGGCGGGTGGCGGGCCCGGACGAGACCGTCGCGGACATGGCCGTCGCCGCGGGTGGCAAGGCGCTGGCCGCCAGCGGCCTGTCCACCGACGAGATCGACCTGGTGATCGTGGCCACCTGCACGCCGGAGGCGTCGATACCGAACGTGTCGGCCACCGTGGCCCACCGGCTCGGCATCATCGCGCCGGCTGCCTACGACATGAACGCCGCCTGCGCCGGGTTCTGCTACGCGCTGGCCGGCGCCAGCGACGCGGTCCGGGGCGGTTCGGCCCGGAACGTGCTGGTCATCGGCGCGGAGAAGCTGTCGCAGTGGATCGACTGGACCGACCGGTCCACCTGCATCATCTTCGCCGACGGCGCCGGGGCCGCCGTGGTCGGCCCGGTGACCGACGCCGGCCAGCCATCGGGCATCGGGCCGGTGGCCTGGGGCAGCACCGGCAGCATGGCCGAGAGCATTGTCATCCCCGACCGCAACTCCTCCATCGTGCAGGAGGGCCAGGCGGTGTTCCGCTGGGCCACCACCGCGCTGCACCCGGTGGCCAAGGCCGCCTGCGACCAGGCCGGGGTGGCGCCGGAGGACCTGGCCGCGTTCGTGCCGCACCAGGCCAACCTGCGGATCATGGAGTCGATCGCGCGCAAGCTGGGCGTGCCCAGGGAGCGCATGGCCGACGACATCGTCAACTCGGGGAACACCTCGTCCGCGTCGATCCCGATCGCCATATCCCGGATGATCGAGCGTCACGAGGTCACCTCGGGTGATCAGGTACTGTTCCTGGGCTACGGCGCCGGGCTGTGCTACGCCGCCCAGGTGATCACCATCCCGTAAGGCCCCCGGCGCCCGCCGGGAACCCGCTGCGGGAAACCCAGGTACGGCAACCCGCATTCACACCAAGGAGAGAGCGAACCCATGGCCATGACCGAGCAGGAGATTCTGAGCGGCCTCGGCGAGATCGTCGACGAGATCGCCGGAGTGCCCGCCGACGAGGTGACCCCCGACAAGACGTTCGTCGACGACCTCGACATCGACTCGCTGTCGATGGTCGAGATCGCGGTGGCGGCCCAGGACAAGTTCGGCGTGGAGATTCCCGACGACCAGCTCAAGAACCTGAAGACCGTGCAGGACGTCGTGGACTTCGTGCAGCGTTCCGGGGTCTCTGCCTGACCGGCTGCCCACACGGCCGGGAGTGGCCCGGCGGCCGCGGACGCAAACGGCCGGGCCCACGAGCAGAGATGGAAGCCAGAGGAGGTGATCTCAGTGGGCGCAGATCAGACCACCGTGGTAGTCACCGGGCTCGGTGCCACCACGCCACTGGGTGGTGACGTGCGCAGCACCTGGGAGGCCATGCTGGCCGGGCGCAGCGGTGTGCGGCGGCTGACCGAGGACTGGGCCGCGGATCTGCCGGCGCAGATCGCGGCGCCGGCCCTGGTCGATCCGGGGCCAGAGGTCGGCCGCGTGCAGGCGCGCCGCCTTGACCGCTGCGAGCAGTTCGCGCTGGTCGCGGCCCGCGAAGCCTGGGCCAACGCGGGCACGCCGGAGGCGGACCCGGAGCGGATCGGCGTGGCGGTGTCGAGCGGCATCGGCGGAGTGGGCTCGACCCTCGCCGCCTACGACACGCTGAACAGCAAGGGCTGGCAGCGGCTGTCGCCGTACACGGTGCCGATGCTGATGCCGAACGGCTCGGCCGGATGGATCAGCATGGAGATCAGCGCGAAGGCCGGCGCGCACACCACGGTGAGCGCCTGCGCCTCCGGCGCCGAGTCCGTTGGCTACGCCATCGAGATGATCAGGTCGGGCCGCGCGGACATCGTGCTGGCGGGCGGCACCGAGGCCGCGATCATCCCGCTGAATCTCGCCGCCTTCGCCGCCATGCGCGCGCTGTCGCTGCGCAACGACGAGCCCGAGCGGGCCTCGCGGCCGTTCGACAAGGGCCGCAACGGCTTCGTGCTCGGCGAGGGCGCGGCGATGCTCGTGCTGGAGTCGGCCGAGCACGCGGCCAGGCGCGGCGCGAACGTGCTCGCGGTGGCGGCGGGCGTGGGCTACTCGGCCGACGCCCACCACATCGCCCAGCCGGGGCCGGACGGGCGCGGCCCGGCCACGGCCATGACCAGGGCGCTGGCCGATGCCGGGCTAACGCCGTCGCGGGTGGTCCACGTCAACGCGCACGCCACCTCGACCGAGGTGGGGGACCTGGCCGAGGCGCAGGCCATCGCCAGCGCGCTCGGCGAGGCCGCGGACGGCGCGGTGGTCTCGGCCACCAAGTCGATGACCGGCCACCTGCTGGGCGGCGCCGGGGCGCTGGAGTCCGTCGCCACGGTCCTCGCCCTGTCCGAGGGCGTCGCCCCGCCCACCATCAACCTGGAGTATCCCGACGACGAGATCGCCATCGGGATCGGCATCGACATCGCCACCGAGCCGCGGCCGCTCAAGAGCCACGACGGTGCACCGATGGCCGCCCTCAACAATTCGTTTGGCTTCGGCGGGTCCAACGTGGCACTCGCCTTCGCCGCGGCGTGAAAGGGGAAGGCGTGACCATTCTCGAGAACCCCATGTCAGCGGTGACCCCGCCCCGTCAGGAGGGACCCCGCCCGATGGCCAGCGCAACAACCCCGGCCAGCACGGGCGGACCGGCCAAGCCGGCTGCCGCCGAGCAGCCGCGCGAGCGGCTGGCCTCGCTGTTCGACCCGGGGAGCCTGACCGAGATCAGCCCGGCCGACACCAGCGGTGTGCTCGCGGCCACCGGCGAGATCGACGGGATGCGGGCGGTGGCGTTCGCCTGCGATCCCGCGGTGCAGGGCGGCGCCATGGGCTCGGCGGGATGTGCCGCCATCGTGACCGCCTACGACGAGGCGATCACGCTGGGCGCGCCCATCATCGGGCTGTGGCACTCCGGCGGGGCCAGGCTGCGCGAGGGCGTGGAGAGCCTGCACGCGGTCGGCACCGTGTTCGCCGCGATGACCAGGGCCTCGGGCGTGGTGCCGCAGATCTCGGTGGTGCTCGGGCCGGCCGCGGGTGGCGCCGCCTACGGGCCGGCGCTCACCGACGTGGTGATCTTGTCCGAGGCGGGCCGCATCTTCGTCACCGGGCCTGACGTGGTGCGCAGCGTCACCGGCGAGGACGTGGACATGGCCAGGCTCGGCGGCCCCGAGCCGCACAGCCGCCGTTCCGGCGTGGTGCACCTGGTGGCCGCGACCCACGAGGAGGCGATCGCGCGGGCCCGGGAGGTGTCCACGCTGCTCGGCGACCAGGGCACGATGTCCACGGACGCGGCCCGCAGCGCCGACGCCAGCGGCACCGACCTGGCCGCGCTGCTGCCGGACTCGCCGCGCCGGGCCTACGACATCCGGCCGATCATCGACGAACTGCTCGACGAGCCCGGCCTGGAACTGCACCCCAGGTGGTCGCCGAACGTGGTGACCCAGCTCGGCAGGCTGGGCGGCCGCACGGTCGGCGTGATCGCCAACAACCCGCTGCGGCTGGGCGGCTGCCTGGACGGGAGCTCGGCGGAGAAGGCCGCGCGCTTCGTCCGGATGTGCGACGCGTTCGGGGTGCCACTGGTGGTGCTGGTGGACACGCCCGGCTACCTGCCCGGGGTGGGCCAGGAGTGGGACGGGGTGGTCCGCCGGGGCGCCAAGCTGCTGCACGCGTTCGCCGAGGCCAGCGTGCCGCGGGTGACGCTGGTGACCAGGAAGTCCTACGGCGGCGCGTACATCGCGATGAACTCGCGCGCGCTCGGCGCGACCCGGGTGTTCGCCTGGCCGGACGCGGAGGTCGCGGTCATGGGCGCGGTCGCGGCGGTGCGGATCCTGAACCGCAGGCAGCTGGCCGGGGTCCCGCCGGAGCAGCGGCACGAGCTCGAGGCCGAGCTCGCGGTCGAGCACGAGAAGGAGTCGGGCGGTCTTGACCGCGCCGTCGCCCTCGGGGTGGTGGACGAGGTGATCGCCCCGCACCGGACCCGTCAGGCCATCGCGGACGCCATCAGCGGCGCCTTCGCGGCCCGGGGTGCGCACGGCAACATCCCGCTGTGAGCTGACCCGCCCGCGGTGAGCTGACCGCCCACGGTGAGCTGCCCGCCCGCGAAATACCCTGCCCCGCCGGCGTTGCGCCGGCGGGGCAGTCCATTATGATCGCCGGGTGGAGCGCCCGGGGAACACGATGGAGCCGCTATGAGTGACACTCAACCGGGGCGGGCCGAGCGAGTCATTCTGATATCGCTCATGAAATCGGGGACACACCTTCTCCAGGAGCTGATGGTCGCGCTCGGGTACGGCATGTACGGGCAGGCCAGGATCGCCCCGGAGATCAAGCCGGTGCTCGATACCGCCGAACGCTGGCGGATCGCCCGGATGGTCTGCGACGAGGCCACGGTGGCCGGCCTGGACGCCGCCACGCAGGACGAGTTCATCGCGGTCACCGACCAGGCCTGGGAAGCGCTGGCCTGGTCCTGGCAGATCAGGTTCGGCATGCCGCTGAAGACCTGGTACGGGATGGAGCTGGTCAGCACCGGGCTGATCGACCAGGCGCTGCACCGCACCGTGGGCTCGGACTTCGCGCAGACCCCGCCCGGGGTGTGCTGGGTGTTCAACGAATTCGACATCAAGAAGGTGGACGGCCACTTCCTGCACGAGTGGGCCGACACCGGCGAGCCGCGGATCATCTTCAACTACCGCGACCCGCGGGACATGCTGCTGTCCATGGTGAACTTCCTGGCCGGGCGGACCGGCAAGGGATTCAGCAACTTCGACGACTTCCACGTGTTCAGCGGCATCCTGCGGTCCAAGCCGAGCCTGAACGAGCAGCTCACCTACGCGCTCACCGACCGGTCCTTCCCGGCCGTCGGGGACATGGAGCGGATGCTGTGGCTGCTGCACCACCCCAACGTGTGCAAGACCTCGTTCGAGGAGCTGGTCGGCCCGCCCGGCGGCGGCACCGAGCAGGCCAGGCAGGACGCGCTGGCGCGGATACTCAGCTTCCTCGGTGTCACCGGCACCACCCCGGACGAGGTGGCCGGCCGGCTGTTCAACCGGGAGGCCTTCTCCTTCTTCCGCGGCCAGATCGGCGGCTGGCGGGAGGACTTCAGCGCGCAGCACAACAAGCTGGCCGAGGCCAGGTTCGGCGAGGCGCTCGCCCTGTACGGCTACGCCTGAACGGCGTCCGCCTTTTCCGCGGCGAACGTGCGCAGCGGGGAGACGAACCGGTAGCACCCGGGCCCGGCGGGCAGCAGCAGGCCGCGCCCGGCCAGCGCGTCCAGCAGCGCCGCCGCGTCCCCGGCCGGGATGCCGAGCTTCGCGGCCGCAGCGGGCACGGTCAGGTCGGCGCCGCCGGGGACGGTGAGGTCGGCCGCGGCCCGCACGCTCAGCGCGGCCAGCGTGGTGAAGCTGCGCTGGAGCCCGGGGTCGAGCGCGTCGTAGCACCGGCCGAAGGCGTCGCGCAGGGCGGCCACCCGGTCGTCGCCGAACGACAGCTTGTCCAGCAGCCTGCCGCCACCGAGTTCGGCCGCGTAGTCGCGCAGCGGCTGGCCGGGGCGGCCGGCCAGGCTCGCGGCGGCGATCCGCAGCGCCAGCGGCAGATGCCCGCACAGCGCGGCGATGCGGTCGGCCGCGGCCCGCTCGCCGTCCACCCGGTCCCGGCCGATGAGCAGGCCCAGCAGGAGACGCGACTGCGCGGCGGGCAGCGGGCCGAGTGCGCACCGGTGCGCGCCGGACAGCGCGCACAGGCTGCGCAGCTCGCTGTGGCTGGTGATCAGCACGGCGCAGCCTGGCGTGCCGGGCAGCAGCGGCCACACCTGGTGATCGTCGCGGACGCCGTCCAGCACCAGCAGCACCCGGCGGTCGGCCAGCCGGGCCCGGAACGCGGCGCTCAGCCCGGCCAGCTCGCGCAGGATCGCGCGGCCCGGGACCCCGGTCGCGGCCAGCAGCGAGGCCAGCACCTCGCCCGGCTCGGCCGCACCGCCCTGGCCGGCCAGCGAGCCGCCGAGCGAACCGCCCAGCGAACCGGCCAGTGAGACGTAGAGCTGCCCGTCGGGAAACTCGTCACGCACCTGATGGGCCACCCGCACCGCCAGTGCGGTCTTGCCCGCGCCGGGCGGCCCGGACAGCACGACCACCGGCACGCCCTCGCGGCTGGTCAGCGCCGCCGCGATCTCCCCACTTTCCGCGGCCCGCCCGACGAAGCCGGGGATCTCCCTGGGCAGCTGGCACTGGCCGACCCAGGCAGCCGCGTCAGCGACCCCGCCGCCCCCGGCACCAGCGTCTGCGGCCAGACCGCCCCCGGGACCGGGCTCCCCGGGCCCGCCGCCCTTCGCCCGGCCGGGTTGACCAGGCAGTCCGGGCTCCTCGTCCGGGTGGCCACCGTCCAGCATTATCTGGTGTAGCTCACGTAGCGCCTCGCCAGGCTCAACGCCGAGTTCCCGGGTAAGCACCTCCCGGGCCGACCGGTAGGCGGCCAGCGCGTCCGCCCGCCAGCCCGACCGGTGCAGCGCCTGCATGAGCAGGTACCAGTACCGCTCCCGCAGCGGGTAGCGGCTGACCAGCTCGCGCACTTCCGCGATGACCTGGCGGTGCTGGCCGAGGGCGAGGTCGAGCTCGATCCGCCGCTCGGTGGCCAGCATCCGCTGCTCGTCCAGCCTGGGCACTTCGGTCCGGCGCAGCAGTTCGGAGTCGATGTCGGCCAGGGCCGGACCGCGCCACAGCGCCAGCGCCTGGCTGAACTCGCGCGAAGCCACGGCCAGCCGGCCGCACGTCGCCGATCGCTCGGCCTGGTCGGTCAGCCGCTCGAACCGGGCCAGGTCCACCGCGTCGGACGGGACGGAGAGCTGGTATCCGCCGGTCACCGTCCGCAGCACCCGCCGGCCCGGCCCGCCGAGCACGGCGCGCAGCCGCATCACGTAGGCCTGCACGGTGCCGCGGGCACCCGGCGGCGAGCAGCCGTCCCAGAGCAGCTCGGTCAGCTCTTCGACGGTCACCGGCCGGTTGGCGTGCAGGACGAGCGCGGCGAGCAAGGCCCGCTGCTTGGTGGCCTTGATCGGGACCGTGCGGTCAGCTAACCGGACTTGGAAGGGTCCGAGGATGCTGAACGTGACGGGCTCGTGGGCCTGGAGCTTCACGGGGCGCACCTGGCTACTCCGCTTCGTGCCGCCGGGAGCGACCGCGGTGACGGCCGCGCTGGCAGCCGCGGCGATGGCTGCGGTGACAGCTGCGACGACAGCGAAGCTATGTCCGACATCTCGTACTTTTCTAACTTAACCCGCTGGGACGAGACGGCCTACACCCGGCAGGTAAAACGAATGGCACCATCCGGGCCCCCAGGGCGGCACATTACGTAATGTAATCGTTCTCTCGCGCAGTTGCCCGAAAGATCCGCAAATCACGGCCCCACGGTGCGCTCAGTCACCGGGAAGTCAGCGATGAGTCACCATGTGATGCCATGGTGTGACCTAGCGCTTCCGCGCCCGCCGGCACGAAAGCACGAGACCAAATGTTGAGGAGTTACCAATGCCCGGGTTTGGGTAGCCCTGCCACATTGGTCTGAGCACGTCGTCAGGGAGGACGGCAGTCATGCAGGTGATCAGCAGTAGCACGGCAGAACTGACCCCAGAGTTCGGCATCCTGTCCGGCCGCTGGGCCCAGTACGGGGACCTGGGGGACGTGCCATTCGGGGCGATGTGGTGCGTGGTACCGCCGGGGGGCTGCGCCGACACCGACCGGCACGCCGAGCGTGAGCTCGTGGTCGTGGTGCAGGGCAGCGCGGACATCCACGCTGGCGGCGGCACACAGACCATCGAGGCGGGCGCGGCCGCGTTGCTCGACGGTGAGGAGGCGCACATTCTCGCCAACGCCTCGGCCCGCGAGCCCCTGGTGACGCTCAGCCTGTACTGGCTGCCCGGGGGCGGGCCTGAGGGCGGGGAGGACGCACCCGATGCCCGCTGACCAGAGCGGTCCCGATCAGGACAGCGGCGAGTTGCTCGTCATCACCGCCACCGCACCCACCCCCAACGGCCCCCTGCACCTCGGTCACCTCAGCGGTCCCTACGTGGCCGCCGACATCGCGGCCCGCGCCGCCCGGGCGCGCGGCGCACACGTGCTGACCGTCAGCGGCCTGGACCCGCACCAGAACTACGTGCCGGCCAAGGCCCAGCTGGAGGGCCGCAAGCCGGACGCCGTGCTCGACGACTACGAGGCGCTGGTCCGCCAGGCCTTCGCCGCGGCCCGGGTCAGCTACGACCTGTTCGCCGACCCCCGGGCCGACGACGGCTACCGGTCCGCGGTCCGCGGCCTGCTCGACGAGCTGACCGACCGCCGCGCGGTGACGCTGCAGCGCGAGACCTTATGGCGGTGCGCGGACTGCGGCGCCACCCTGCACCACGCCTACGTGACCGGCCGCTGTCCCGGCTGCGGGGCCGGATCGGGCGGCGGCACCTGTGAGGGCTGCGGCGCGTTCACCACGGCGGCCAGCCTGCGCGAGGCCCGGTGCGCCTGCTGCGGCGGCCGGCGCGAGCCGCTGGTGGCCAGGGTCCCGGTGCTGCGGCTGGAGGACTACCGCGGCGCGCTGACCGACATCTGGTCCTGCACGGTGCTGCCGGCCCGGGTGCGGCGGCTGATCGCCGGCTATCTGGCCGACGGCCTGCCGGACGTGCCGCTCGCCTACCCCACCGACTGGGGCATCCCGGCCGCGGCCGAGGGGCAGCGCATCGACGTGTGGGCCGAG
>Ga0070737_10004946_pt1 | contig 13010 bp, 14 predicted proteins | sample Coa_R1_10_FD_66438 | JGI IMG/M metagenome (GOLD analysis project Ga0070737, IMG submission 66438) | Surface soil microbial communities from Centralia Pennsylvania, which are recovering from an underground coalmine fire - Coalmine... | ecosystem: Environmental > Terrestrial > Soil > Unclassified... | reverse complement strand
ATTTTGCTGGCGGGGCTGGTCGGGATGTGCACGTTCGCGCCCGGCGGCACTAACCGGGGCATGGTCCCGACATACGATGCCGCCAGCGCGCTGCGGGCCGATGCTCAGGCACTGGGTTTCCCGATCCGGTTGCCACGGTTGCCGGAGGGCTGGCGGTCCAACTCTGGCAGCCGCGGCGGGATCGAAAACGGGCGCATCGACCCGGCCAGCGGCCAACCCGCCCACGCGGCGACCTCGACCGTCGGCTATATCAGCCCGACCGGGATGTACCTGAGCCTGACTCAAAGCAACGCCGACGAGGACAAGCTCGTCGGATCGATCCATGCCGCGCTGTACCCCAGCGGCGTGGTCGACGTCGACGGCACCCGCTGGGTCGTCTACCAAGGCGACGCCGCCGAGCCGGTGTGGACCACCCGACTCGAAAGCGCAACCGGTGGCACCCAGCTCGCGATAACGGGTGCCGGAAGCAGCGATCAGTTCCGTACGCTGGCGGTGGCAACTCAGTCGCAACCGCCGCTGCCGGCGAGCCGATAGCGAGGACCCGTCGATGACCGCACCCGAAGCCGACCTCACCGGGTGGTCGGCCGCGCCGTTCACCGGCGCCGGCTACACCCATGACGTCTACCGCAAGGGCGAGGGCCCCGGCGTGGTGCTGATTCCTGAGATACCCGGCATCCATCCGGGTGTGCTGGCTCTGGGAAATCACTTGGTGGACAACAACTTCAGTGTCGCGATCCCGTCCTTGTTCGGTACGCCGGGTCGGCCTGTCTCGGTCGGCTACGCACTTCCGGTCATGGCTCGTGTTTGTGTGGCAAGGGAATTCGCGGCGTTTGCCACCAACAAACAGCGCCCGGTGGCGGTATTCCTGCGGGCGCTGGCCCGCGACCTCAACGCGGCGACCCCGGGCAAGGGCGTCGGGGTGATCGGCCAGTGCTTCACCGGCGGCTTCGCGCTGGCCGCCGCCGTCGACGACAGCGTGCTGGCGCCGGTGCTCAGCCAGCCATCGGTGCCGTTTCCGATCACTCGCGCCCAACGGCGCGATCCCGGGGTCAGCGAGCATGAACTCGACGTCGTCGCGGAGCGTGCCGCCAATGAGGGCTTGTGCGCCATGGGATTACGGTTCAGCGAGGACAAGCTGGTGCCGCGCGAACGCTTCCAAACGCTCAAAGACCGCCTTGGCGACGCTTTCGAGGTGATCGAGATCGACTCCGGGCCGGGCAACGAATACGGCATTAGCCGGACGGCGCATTCGGTGCTGACCGATGAGGTCCGTGAGACCGACAGTCACCCGGCTTACGAGGCCCGCAAGCGGGTTGTGGAGTTTCTCACCCAGCGTTTGTTCTAGCCGCCTGGCGAGCGCGTTGGCGCTCGACGAATCGGATCGAAAACCGTTGCAGCAGACCAGGTGCCAGCCGCGCGGCCAGCCACGTGGCATGCGCCCGTTTCGGCACCACCAGCAGTGCTTTGTTGCGCTCGATCGCCCGCAGCGTGTCGCGGGCCAGCCGGTCGGGGTCGTAGGCCGTCTTGACGCCCTGGCCGCGCAGGTAGTAGTCGCGGCCGACGAACCCGCCGAGCGCACCCTTGTCCAGGATCGGTGTCTCCACGGCGCCCGGGCACATGGCCAGCACACCCACCCCGCGCGGGATCGCCTCCGAGCGCAGCGCCAGCGAGAGCCCCACCACCGCGTGCTTGGTCATCACGTAGCTGGTGATCTGCCCGGCCGCGGTCAGCCCGGCCATCGAGGCGGTGTTGACGATGTGGCCGTGGCCCTGGCGCAGCATCACCGGATAGGCGGCGGCCACGCCGTGCACCACGCCGCGGATGTTCACGTCGATGATCGCATTCCACTGCTGAAGCGTCAGCAGTTCGGTGTCACCGCCCCAGGCGATGCCTGCGTTGTTGAACATCAGATCCAGGCGCCCGGCGCGGGCCACCACCTCGTCGACGACGCCCTGTACTGCGGCGGCGTCGGTCACGTCGACCGCGGCCGAGCGGGCGGTTCCGGGGCCGGTGGCGTTTCCGGCGGTGCGGGCGGCGGCGGTGGCGTCGATGTCGGTGCAGACGACGTCGGCGCCGGCGGCGACCAGCGCCCGGCACAGGGCCGCCCCTATGCCCGAGCCGGCGCCGGTGACGATCGCCTGCTTTCCGGTGAAACTCATTGCTGCTCCGCCAGTTTCATGGATGACAGCGTCGCCGTTGCCACGTCGACGGCGTTGCGGTCGGTCATGTTTGTCTCCTGCCGGGTGGGGATCGCTGGGTAGCGATGGTACGGGTGCAGCTTGCGCGTCACCGGTTCACGGTTAGCTTGGCAGAAGAGAAGGTGATTGCAATGTATGACCGCGACCTGGACACCAACTGGCATGTCGACATCGAGTTCGACGAGGACGACACCCACACGCACGCGACCGTGCGTGCCCAACTCGGTGACGGCGAGACCATCACCACCGCCGGTGACGCGTACCGCCATCCGAAGGATGCAAGCCAGCCGACGATCGGGGAGCAGATCGCCGCTGCCCGTGGGTTGATCGCGCTGGGCACCGAGCTACTGCAGAGCGCGTCACGGCGGATTGAACAGACTACCCACCAGCCGGTCCACCTGTATCGGTGATCCGTGGCCCTGGCCGTCTGCCTGCTGTTCGACCGACCCTCGGAGCGCGCGATCCGGGCGCTGTGGGATCGCATCGAGCAGCAGGAGGTGCCGAGCCTGCGCTCACACACCCACGGACGGCACGTGCCGCATGTCTCCTACGCGGTGCTGCGCAGCTGGGACCAGACGGCGGTCACCGCCGCACTGGAAGCAATTGCCGACGGCTCGCCGGTGGAGCTGTGCTTCGACGGAGTGGGGCTGTTCCGGCGCGGCCGGATATGGTTGGTCGCCGGTGTGGGCGCCGATTTTGTGGCGCGGCAGGAACGCGTCGTAGCGGCGGTCAGCGCTACCGGAGCCGAACTGCACAAGCACTACGTGCCCGGGACCTGGCTGCCACATTGTTCACTTGCCCCGCGCGCGATGTTGGCGCAGCTGCCCGTGGTCGTTGGTGCGGTGCTCGACGTGCTGCCACTGCATGCCCGGCTTGACCGTGCCGCACTGGTCAATAGCGCGACGGGCGAAATCCACGCGCTGCCGGCGCTGCCGTGATTGCTACGCGTGGGCCGGCATTGTCACAGCCGACGCCGCGTGGTGCTTGGCGGTGGCTTTCAAGGTTTCGAACAATTGGACGTAGTAGGGCAGGCAGTCGGCCATCGCCTGCTTGGTGGTCAACAGCGGCCGGTAACCGAGCTCTCGCTGCGCCTTGGCGATCGAAAAATAGTTGTCCAAATAAAGCCGTTCCACCGCAAGCGGTTCCAGTGGCGGCCGGGGCAGGCCGAACCGAAAATGCAGCCGCTGCCACATCGACATCACCGTGCGGACCACGGCACCGGACACTCGCAGCCGCGGCCAGCGCTGCCCGCACGCTTCGATGACCGGCCGGGTGAACTCGAACATGTTGACGGGTTCGCCGTCGTTGATGAAATAGGCCTGACCAGGCGCGGTGCCGCCCGGCACCAGATGTTCGGCGGCGAGGATGAACCCGTGAATCAGGTTGTCAATGTAAGAGTTATCCAGCTTGACGGTCTTACGCCCGATCAGCACCTTCACGTGGCCCGCCGCCATGCTCTCGAAGATCTTGCGGAACATCGTCTGGTCGCCGCGCCCCCAGATACCACTGGGCCGGATCGCACAGGTCAGCATGCCGCCAACACCGTTCTGCGACAACACAAATCGCTCAGCGATCACTTTCGTCTCGGTGTAGAGGTCATGGAACCGGTCGGTGTAGGGCAGCGTCTCGTCGCCCCCGGCGATGCGCTTACCGCCCATCACCACGCTGTTGGACGAGGTGTAGACCAGCCGTTTCACGCCCACTCGCTGGGCGGCGCGCACCAGGTTCTCGGTCCCCCGACATTGACCGCGAAGCTGCGCCGCCGGTATTCGTCGGTCACCGATGCGCCGCCCAGCAGCTCGATGAGCGCCGCGGTGTGAAATACCGTGTCGATGCCGTCGACCGCGGCGGCGACGATGCCGGTGTCACAGATGTCGCCTTGGAGCACCTCAAGCCCGGGATGCTCGGGCAGCGGTGACGGTACCCGGTCGAAGGAGCGCACCCGGTAGCCGCGGGCGAGCAGCGTCGTCACCAGGTTGGCCCCGACGAAGCCGGAGCCACCGGTGACCAGCACACGGCCGAGTTCAGTGGTCAGCGAAGGATCACCCATGCCGACGAGCATAACTGAAACGTGTTTCAGTTTCGAGTAGCAGCGCCCAAAATACCGTCGCGATCAAGTTCCCTCGGCCTCGCCGGTGCCGAGCGCGTCCTCGATGCGCTTACGAGCGCCAGCTAAGTGCTCCTCACAGCGTTTAGCGAGCTTTTCTCCTCTTTCCCACAGAGCCAGCGACTCCTCCAGGCTCAGTCCGCCTTGTTCGAGCAGCCGCACGACGTCGATCAGCTCATCCCGGCATTCTTCGTACCCGAGTTCACTAATGGGCTTAGCATCGTCGTTCTCAGCGGCCATCGGTGGGCCCCTCACTGGTGGCCGCGACGGCGCCGTCGGACACCCGCACCCGAAGCTGGGTGCCGGCCGGGGCGTCGGCAACCGACCGCAGTATCGTCGCCGGTCCGGACGATGGGATCGTCTGCACCACCGCGTAGCCACGGGCCAGAGTGGCCGCCGGGCCCAGCGCGCCCAGCCGGGCAGCCAGGTGGCCGATGCGTTCGGTTTCCGCGTCGGCCAGCCGAGTGACGTCGCGGCGAATCGCCGACCGAGCGCGGTGGATTTCCTCTGCGCGGGCTCGCAGCGTCGTCAGCGGCTCGGCCAGGACCGGGCGGCTACGCAGCTGGGCCAGCGCGCGTTGTTCGCGGGACACCCAGTTGCGCAGCGCTTGAGCGCTACGCCGACGCAGGTCGACGATCAACGCCTGCTCGGCGGCGGTATCCGGGACTATCTTCTTGGCCGCGTCGGTCGGGGTGGCGGCGCGCAGGTCGGCGACCAGGTCGCACAGCGGGTTGTCGGGCTCGTGCCCGACCGCGCTCACCACCGGGGTGCGGCATGCGGCGATCGCGCGGCACAGCGTCTCGTCGGAGAACGGCAGCAAGTCCTCCACACTGCCGCCGCCACGGGCGAGGACGATGACGTCGACGTCCGGGTCGGCGTCCAATTCGCGCAGCGCCTCGACGATCTGCGGAACGGCATTGGGTCCCTGGACAGCGGTGTTGCGCACCGCGAACCGCACGGCGGGCCAGCGGGCGGCGGCCACCGTGGTCACGTCGTGTTCGGCGGCGCTGGCCCGACCGGTAATGAGCCCGATCATGTTGGGCAGGAACGGAATCGGTCGTTTCAGGCGCGGGTCGAAGAGGCCCTCTGCGTCCAACAACCTGCGTAGCCGCTCGATGCGTGCCAGCAGCTCGCCAATGCCGACAGCGCGAATCTCGCTGAGCCGCAACGACAATGTGCCGCGTGCGGTATGAAATGTGGGCTTGCCGCATACCACCACCTGGGTACCTTCCGCGAGTTTGACGGGGGCACCCAGCACCAGGTCCCGCGGACAGGTCACGCTCAGCGACATGTCGGCGGCCGGGTCGCGCAGCACCATGAACACCGTCTTGGACTCGGGCCGGATGTTGATCTGGGTCAATTGCCCCTCTACCCAGACCACGCCCAGCTTGTCGATCCAACCCGCGATCCGCACGGCCACCGCGCGCACCGGGAACGGGTTCTCGGGAGAATTCGCCGGTTGAGCCGGCACCGCTCGGGTCACTTGGCGGTCGCGCGGGTGATCCTGTTGGCGAGCAACGTCTGAAACGGCGCACGCGCCTTGGTGGCTTCCTCGTAGGCCAGCAACGCCTCGAGTTCGTCCACATCCAGCGACGGCAACCTGGCTCGCAGCTGGGCCAGCGTCAGTGACTCGTAGTCAAGCTCGGCGGCCACGGGCGGCACCGGCACCTCGGGGTTGGTCGCCGGCTTCTTCTTGGCCGGTGTCGGCGTGGTCGGCGACTCGGGGGCGGTACCGCCCTTGGTGTCGTCGGCTGCGTTCGACACCGAGTACAACGCAAAGCGTCCCTCGGCGCGGCGCTCATTGTCGGCTGCGCCAGGGGTTGGCGCCTCGTCGGTCGCCTTGGCGAGGTCTTCGTCGAATGTCGCCCACTCCGGCTGCTCCTCTTTCGGCGGAAACAGCGTCTCGAGTGTGGCGTCCCCCTTGATGGCTAGCTCAGCCAGGCTCTGCTGAAACCGCATCACGATATGCGCCGCCTGGCTGGCCAGCGTCATCGGATACATCAGGATGGTCCGCGGCAACTTCCTGGTTTCCTCGACGGCGACGGTGGCCGCACCCACCAGCAGCCGAACCCCATATGGTGCAGTAGCCATGAGTCCAAGACTGCCCTAAGCGGCGGGTCAACTCCAAGCCGGCGACGCGACCTGGCGGTGCTGGACCGGCAGAAAGTACGCTGGCTGCCATGCCGCCGACCGTCAATATGGGGATCCCCGGCGCCGCTGCTTCGGTAGCCGACAGTTCGACCGGCAAACGGGTGCTGTTGGCCGAGCCGCGGGGGTATTGCGCCGGGGTGGACCGTGCCGTCGAGACGGTCGAGCGTGCCCTGGAAAAGCACGGCCCGCCGGTCTACGTCCGGCACGAGATCGTGCACAACCGGCATGTGGTGGAGACACTGGCCAAGGCTGGCGCGGTGTTCGTCGACGAAACCGACGAGGTGCCCGAGGGGGCCATCGTGGTGTTCTCCGCCCACGGTGTCGCGCCGACGGTTCACGAGTCTGCTGCCGCGCGCAACCTACAGGTCATTGATGCCACCTGTCCGCTGGTCACCAAGGTGCACAACGAGGCCAAGCGCTTCGCCCGCGACGACTACGACATCCTGCTCATCGGCCATGAGGGTCATGAAGAAGTTATCGGAACCGCCGGCGAAGCCCCCGACCACGTGCAGCTGGTCGACGGGCCCGCGGCCGTGGACCGGGTCACGGTGCGCGACGAGAACAAGGTGATCTGGCTTTCGCAGACGACCTTGTCGGTCGACGAGACCATGGACATCGTCGAGCGACTGCGGCGGCGGTTCCCCAAGCTCCAGGACCCGCCCAGCGACGACATCTGCTACGCGACCCAGAACCGTCAGGTCGCGGTCAAGGCGATGGCGCCGCAGTGTCAGCTGGTGATCGTGGTGGGCTCGGCCAACTCGTCGAACTCGATGCGGTTGGTCGAGGTGGCGCTGGGGGCTGGCTCACCGGCCGCACACCTGGTGGATTGCGCCGACGACATCGACCCGGCCTGGCTGGACGACGCCACCACGGTCGGGGTCACCTCGGGCGCCTCGGTGCCCGAGGTGCTGGTGCGCGGTGTGCTGGAGCGGCTGGCCCAGTATGGCTACGACGTGGTGCAGCCGGTGACCACCGCCAACGAGACACTGGTGTTCGCCCTGCCGCGGGAGATCCGCCCGGCCCGGTCTTGACGATCGGCGCAGCCTCAGATGTCGTATTCCCAGGATTCAGCCGACGACTGGTACGGCCCGCGTGAGCGGGTTCGCCGATCGGCGTCGGCCTGCTCGCTGCGCGCCGCACCCCGATAGCGGACCCGGGAAATGGGGTGATGCGTCGCGGCGGCGCCGTTGGCGGCATTCGACACCGCGCGGCGCCGCAACGGCGGTGCATAGGGGTCCATCGGCTCGTACGGGTCGAAGCGGCTGCTCCGGGAAGCGGGCCGGCCGGTGCGTGTGTGTGGATCGCGACGGTTCTCTCGCGGCGGTTGGCCGCGCAAGTCGGGATCGCGGGGCGGATGTGGCCGGCGGCGCCGGGTGCGCTCGACGGCCGACTCGGGTTGCTCGTCCAGCGGTGGCCGGGCATGACGGGAGCGGGTCGGGGCCGGGCGTTTGGCGGGCCGACCGCCACCGGTCGGCGTGGCGGATTTGGTCCGAGCCACCGCGTGGACCCGGCGGGAGGTCCCGGTCTTTGCGGTACCGTCCGTATCGCGCTGCCACAGCGAGACGAATTTCGCCGCCAGCCAGCCACGTCTTTTGCCGGTGGCGTCGTCGGATGGGCGTTTGGCACGCGCCGCCGTTCCCGCATACCAGCGAACCATGCCAATCAGCAGCACCGCCGCTGAGGTGAACAGCATCAGCGGGAAGCGTTCGATCAGCGGATAGCCGCAGTTGATCAGGATGTCCTTGGCGCCGGTGATCTTGGCGCCGTGGAACAGCCAGTAGGCACCGGGCACGGCGCAGAACAAGATCAGCGGGGGCTGGATGACCGCCGTAAAGACCCCTGACTGGCGCACCGCCAGCACCGCGGCCACGCAGCCGACGACATACAGCGCGGCGAATACGATCGTCAGCTCTTTGTTGCCCGATCCGGCGTCGTACGCGAACCCGACGGCCGTGGCTGTCACCGCGATAACAACGGCTGCCCACCACGGCACGCCGGGGATGTTGGGGTGGATCGAGCGGCGATCCGCCGCTACCCCCGAGCCTGCCCGCTGTGCTGACACAGGTCTGACCGTACCGGCTATCGGCCCGAAGGGCTGTAAAGAGCTAGTGAAGGGCGCGGGCGTGCCATGGCTCGGCCCGCGGCGGTCGCCGGGCCATAGACTGGGGTTTCTGTGGGCCTGAGTCTGGGAATCGTCGGTTTGCCCAACGTCGGCAAGTCGACGCTGTTCAACGCATTGACCAAAAACAACGTGGTGGCCGCCAACTACCCCTTCGCCACGATCGAACCGAACGAGGGCGTCGTGCCGCTGCCCGACCCACGGTTGGCCAAGTTGGCCGTGATTTTCCACTCGGAGCGGATTGTGCCGGCGACAGTGACGTTCATCGACATCGCCGGGTTGGTCAAAGGCGCATCCCAGGGAGCGGGTCTGGGCAACAAGTTCCTGGCCAACATCCGCGAATGCGATGCGATCTGTCAAGTGGTACGCGTGTTCTCCGACGACGACGTCGCCCATGTGGCTGGGCAGGTCGACCCTAAATCAGATATCGAGGTCGTCGACACCGAGCTGATCCTGGCCGACCTGCAAACCCTGGAGCGCGCCGTGCCGAGGCTGGACAAAGAAGCCCGCAGCAATAAGGAACGCAAACCGATTTACGAAGCGGCGCTGGCCGCCCAGCAGGTGCTCGACGGCGGGACGACGTTGTTCGCCGCGGGTGTCGACGCCTCCCCGTTGCGCGAGCTGAACCTGCTGACCACCAAACCATTCCTGTATGTGTTCAACGCCGACGAAGCGGTGCTGACCAACGCCGAGCGCATCGCCGAACTGCGCGAGCTCGTCGCACCCGCGGACGCGGTTTTCCTGGACGCCAAGATCGAGGCCGAGCTCGCCGAGCTCGACGACGAGTCCGCCGCCGAGTTGCTGGAGTCGATCGGGCAGACCGAGCGTGGGCTCGAGGCATTGGCGCACGCCGGTTTTCACACCCTCAAGCTGCAGACGTTTCTCACCGCGGGCCCAAAAGAAGCCCGCGCGTGGACCATTCATCAGGGCGATACCGCGCCGAAAGCGGCCGGAGTGATCCACTCCGATTTCGAAAGGGGCTTTATCAAAGCCGAGATCGTCTCCTACGACGACCTCGTCGCCGCCGGGTCGATGGCCGCCGCCAGAGCCGCCGGCAAGGTGCGAATAGAAGGGAAAGACTACGTGATGGCCGACGGCGACGTCGTGGAGTTCAAGTTCAACGTGTAGCTGCGGATCCCGAATGTGGAACACCCGACGCCACGGCCGGACCCGACCCGTTGGTCCGCGTGGTCGCAATCAGATTCGGGCGTTGGGGCTGGAAACTACGTTGCAGTGACAGCGATTTCAGCGCCCAGCCGATACCCGGATGACAGCGGGAGTCGGTCACCGCTCCAAAACGAGCCGGGATCGAACCAGTTGTAGTATTTCTCCGTCGAGAGCAATCCCATTTCCTCGTAGGTAAGTGCGACGGTCTCGGCGCAGTAGGCGCTTTCGAGGCCGACTTCACGGCGGCGAGCTTTCCGCCGCTGTGTCGATTCGCGAACCTTTCTGTCTACCAACGGTATTCCTCGTACCCAGTCGTAGACGGTGGGAATTCGGCCGCGCAACCACCGGCCGGTGAGCCGTGCGGTGCTGGGAAAAGGGGTGCCGTCCATCCGAGCGATTATGCGCAGCAGCCGGTCTTCCTGTTCGCGGTTGGCGTATGGGGTCAGCTGACGCAGCCAGCACCGCTGCCCATATCGGTGCATCCACCGCTCGATAGCTTGGCGCGCATCGTTGAGCTGCACTCCGCGGTGGTTGGTTCCGGTCCACACGTCGGTCAGCTTGTCGCCAAGCTCGGCGTGCCAAACCAGCGGCGGCAGGTCCTCGATTGCCACGGTCATGGCGACGTGGTTGACGGGGCTGTTTGACAGGGTCTGGATGGCGCGGTCCGGCGCGGAATGACCACGAAACAGCCAAATGTCGCCGGTTCGCGTCTCCTCGAGCGCGCCGTCCAGGGTCACGGTGCTGGTGTCCACAACTGCACCGTAGGCAAACTATGGATATGCGCAACCTGTGGAAGTTGCTGGGGTTGGCCGGTCTGGTCGGTGTGGCCGCGGGCGGAGCGCTCGTCGTGCGAGACCAGCGGCGGCGCAACTCGTACACGCCCGACGAGGTTCGGGCACGGTTGCATCAGCGGCTGGCCGAATCCGGCACCGGGAACTAAACAGCGGGTGTCACTGCGTAGAGGCGCTGGGCGCCGCTGAAGCCCTTCAATTCGGCGTCGCGGCCTTCGTCGACGCTGATGTCGTCGCAGTTGCCGATGGCGTCGCGCACCGGTTGACTCACCAGGATCTCACCGCCGGCGGCCTCGGCGGCGACACGCGCGGCCATCGCGACGTTGCGGCCGAACAGGTCGTCACCCCGGCGGACAGACCGTCCCATGTGGATACCGATCCGCACCCGAAAGCCGTTTCGCCGCCTGCGTTTTGCACCGATTTGCAGTGCGTGCTGAATGTCGATGGCGCACCGCACCGCTTGCTCGGCCTGGGAGAAGGCGATCATGAAACCGTCGCCTTGGCTTTTGACCACATGTCCACCTCGGTTTTTGACCAACTTGCGGACGAGCTTGTCGTGCTCGTCGATCAGTTTGACCCAGGCGCGGTCGCCGATGCGCTCGTTGAGCGCGGTTGACTCCTCGATATCGGAGAACAAAATCACCACCCGACCGTCGGGCGTGACCCTGGCCAGATCAGGCCGCTCCACCTCGGCCCAATCGGCGAGGTCCTCGATGGCGCTGCGGGCCGCGGCGCCCAGCCCCTGCTGGCGAACCAGGTTCGCGGTCTGCCACACCGTTTTGACCGCCTCCCGACCTCCGGATAACAGCCAGCTGCGGGTGTCGGCTCGCTGCCGCAACTCCTCCGCCTCCCGGCGGCTGCGTACCAGCAGCACCGACACCGCGGCCAGCGCGACCGCTTCGACCACGGCGATACCAGCCGCGACGTAGACCGCGACCACAGGGGCAGCACCCATGTCCCGAATCTTTCCCGATAGGCGCTGCGACGCGAACCCAAGCACACGATGGTGGCGTGTTTGGCCGAGGCGGGAACCGGCCATCATGTTGGCAGCGCCGCTGCACGGTGCCTGTGGCCTGCCCGTATCCCACGACACGGTGACGCCGTTGTCGGGGTTCCATCCGGGTGCCTAGGGTTGAGCGTGGCCGGCGCCGGGGAAGCGAGTCGGCGGTGTGATGGGTTGGTCGGGTTACGTGCTACGGAGGTACCGGTTTGGCCGAAGGTAACGGACGTCCCGCCGATTTGCTTGTGATCTTCGGAATTACCGGGGACCTCGCCCGCAAGATGACGTTTCGAGCGCTCTACCGGCTAGAGCGCCGTAAGTTGCTGGAGTGCCCGGTAATCGGCATCGCCAGCGACGACATCACCGTCGAGCAGTTGGTCAACCGCGCCCGGGACGCGATCAAGGAAAGCGGCGAGAGCTTCGACGAGGCGGTGTTCAACCGGCTGGCGGAGCGGCTGTCCTACCTGTCGGGCGATGTCACCGACAGTCGGCTGTACGCCAAGCTGGCCGAACGGATCAGCTCAGGTTGTCATCCGCTGTACTACCTTGAGATGCCGCCGGTGCTGTTCGCGCCGATCGTCGAGAACCTGGGTCAGGCCGGGCTGCTGGAACGTTCACGCGTCGCAGTCGAAAAGCCTTTCGGGCACGACCTGGCCTCCGCGCAAGAGCTCAACGCCCGGATGCACGCGGTGCTCGACGAGAAGCAGATTCTTCGCGTGGACCATTTCCTGGGCAAGCAGCCCGTGGTCGAGCTGGAATACCTGCGGTTCGCCAACCAGGCCCTGGCCGAGCTGTGGGACCGTCACAGCATTTCCGAAATTCACCTCACCATGGCCGAAGACTTCGGGGTCGAGGAGCGCGGCAAGTTCTACGACGCGGTGGGCGCCCTGCGTGACGTCGTGCAAAACCACCTGTTGCAGGTTTTGGCGCTAGTGGCGATGGAGCCACCGGTGGGTCCGAGCGCCGACGACCTCAACGACAAAAGGGTCGAGGTGTTCCGCGCGATGCCCGCGCTGGACCCGGCCCACTGCGTCCGAGGCCAATACCGCGGCTACCGCGATGTGGCCGGTGTGGCCGGCGACTCGACAACCGAGACCTTCGTCGCGCTGCGATTGGAGATCGACAACTGGCGTTGGGCGGGGGTGCCGATCTTCCTGCGCGCCGGAAAGGCGTTGCCGGAGAAGGTGACCGAGGTTCGGTTATTTTTGCGCCGGGTTCCCGCATTGGCCTTCTTGCCGAACCGCAGAAAGGCCGAACCCAACCAGATTGTGCTACGTATCGACCCGGAACCGGGCATGCGCCTACAGTTGGCCGCCCAAGACGAAAACACCTGGCGGCCAGTGCATCTGGATTCGTCGTTCGCTGAGGACCTTGGTGAACCGCTGCGGCCCTATGAGCGTCTGCTGCACGCCGGGTTGATCGGCGATCACCAGTTGTTTGCCCGTGAGGACAGCATCGAAGAGACGTGGCGGATCGT
>Ga0070737_10004945_pt1 | contig 13013 bp, 8 predicted proteins | sample Coa_R1_10_FD_66438 | JGI IMG/M metagenome (GOLD analysis project Ga0070737, IMG submission 66438) | Surface soil microbial communities from Centralia Pennsylvania, which are recovering from an underground coalmine fire - Coalmine... | ecosystem: Environmental > Terrestrial > Soil > Unclassified ... | reverse complement strand
GTGACGCCCAGCAGTACCTTCATAACGCCTGCACGGGCAGCACGTCGCGCACAGGCAGATTGTCGATCAGGCGAACGTCGCCAAGCCAGGCGGCCACGGCGAGCAGCGTGCTCTCTCCCACGTTCTGTTGTGGCAGCAGGGTGTCCGCGTCGACTGCTTCAACGTAGTCGATCACCAGATCAGGCGACTCGAGGTGCCCGCGCATCTTCTCCACCACCACGCCGGTATCCCGAACGCCGCCTTCTATAGCCCGCCGCGCACACTGCAGGGCCTGCGACAGCCGCAGGGCTTCCGTACGCTGCCCGGGCGTAAGGAACTGGTTGCGTGAACTCAGGGCAAGACCATCGGCGTCGCGAACGGTCGGGCCAACGACAACCTCAACCGGCAGGTCAAGATCGGTCACCATCCTGCGCAGCACGGCAACCTGCGCGGCATCCTTCTGTCCGAAGAAGGCGCGGTCCGGCTGCACGATGTGGAACAACTTTGTGACCACCGTGGCTACACCGCGGAAGTGACCGGGCCGCGACCGGCCATCCAGGCGTGTGCCAAGCTCGCCAGGATCGACGAATGTGCTCAAACCGCCAGTCGGATACATCGCGGCGGCGCTTGGGGCAAAGACAAGATCAACGCCTTCTGCCTGGAGCAGCGCACAATCCGCTTCGAGGGTACGCGGGTAGCGTGCCAGATCTTCGTTGGGCCCGAACTGCGTTGGATTGACGAAGACCGAAACCGCGACGTGCCCGCAACTACGCTTCGCTGCGCGCACCAGGGAAAGATGCCCTTCATGCAAGGCGCCCATGGTGGGCACAAGGCCCAGGGTGGTCCCGGGGGCGGTGCGGAGACTGCGGCACAGGGCGCGTGTTTCTGCGATGGACGTGACGACGTTCATCATCAGCCCAGCGCCTCCACGGCGGGTTCAGTTTGCGCTTCCATCTGCTCGCGCACGGCGCGTGGGAGGTGATAGCTTTCGGCGTCGTTGGGGAAACGTCCCCCAAGTACCTCATCCCGATACCGCGTGATTGCCTCGCGCAGCAGCGTGCCTGCCTCGGCAAACCGGCGCGCAAACTTTGCAGACGGCGCGAACGTCAGCTGCGCGAGATCATGGAACACAAGGATCTGGCCGTCGCAGTCCGGACCCGCGCCAATGCCAATGGTTGGGACGGTGGAGCGGGAGCTGATCTCCGCGGCGACCTCACGCGGGATGCCTTCCAGCACGATCGCCACCGCGCCGGCTCCTTCCAGTGCCGCCGCATCCGCAAGCAGGCTGTCGATCGCAGGCACAGAACGGCCCTGAACCGAGTAACCGCCCATTCGGTGCAGTGATTGCGGCGTGAGGCCGATGTGCGCGACTACAGGAATCTCATTTCGTGTGAGACGTTCGACAAGATCGGCGCGATCTTTGCCGCCCTCCAGCTTCACGGCTTCGGCGCCGGCTTCTTTCAAGAAGCGGACCGCGTTACGAACCGCCTCATCCACACCGGTGTGATAGCTGCCAAAGGGCATGTCCGCAACCAGCAACGCGTGCCGCGTGCCGCGGCGGGCAGCGCGCGTGTGGTGCAGCATCTCGCCCATTGTGACCGACAGGGTGTCCGGATGTCCGAGTACGGTCATGGCCAGCGAATCCCCCACGAGAAGCAGATCCGTTCCAGCTTCATCGGCAAGGCGGGCTGTGGGGTAGTCGACCGCGGTCAGAGCCGTGATCTTCTCGCCGTTACGCTTGCGTTCAGCCAGCGTGTGCACGGTGATTTTGGGACGCGGCGCAGCAGGGGGCGTGCGCTCTCCGATAAAGCTCATCTTCGGGCCTCCAGTGCCGCTCCAGCACCATGCCGGATGCAGCCCGTTTGCTGAGGGAGAGTATACCCCTGCCCCGGCTGCGGGGTCAGGCGCACTCCCAGTTCGATCCCGTGCAAACGCTCTCGCGACCGCCGCTTAGGATGAGGGCTGATGACGCCTTTCCTGGAGCAGATCAAGCAGTTTGAGCCGAGTGAAGCGGAAGCGAAACAGAGGCGCTGGATCTATGTACCCTATGACCGCCTGCACGACCGCGTTGGTCCATTGAGCGAGACCTCGCCGGACGAAGCCATTGTCGTGCTGATGGAGTCCCGCGCGAAGGGAACGCGCCGCGACTATCACAAACGCAAATTGACACTCGTGCTCAGTGCCATGCGGCACTTCGCCCTGGAACAGGCGCAGCGTGGATGCCGCGTAGTGTATGGCGCCTCGCCTGCCAGCTTCAGCGATGGTTTGCTTGCGCTGCAGGAACGCTGGCAGTGGAAAGAACTGGTGGTGAATCGGCCCGCCGAGCGTGAGCTGCGTGTGGAGTTGCGAGAAGCCAGGGAGTCCCGCGGACTGCGCATCCGGGCGGTGCGCGATAGTGCCTGGATGACGTCTACCGAAGACTTCGAAGCGGTCTTCGGCAAGGCGGAGATCCCGTCAGAACAGAGGTCCGGCACACAACAGGCGAGCGCCCGGCGACAGTACCTGATGGATCGTTTCTACCGGGCGATGCGTCGCAAAACAGGCTTCCTGATGGACGGCGCGCAACCGGTGGGCGGCCAGTGGAGTTACGACGCGGAGAATCGCAAACCGTACCGCGGCGAGGTGCCCGTCCCGCAGCGACCAAGCTTCCCACCGGATGCAATCACGCAGGAGGTGATGGCGCTGATCGAGGAGCGGCATCCGGAGCACTTCGGGAAGCTCACGGGCTTCGACCTCCCCGTCACACGCGTCGATGCCGAGGCAGCCTGGCAGTTCGCGTTAAAAGAGCTTCTTCCGCACTTCGGACCGTGGGAAGACGCGATGAGCACGGTACATCCGGACCTGTTTCACTCGCTTACTTCGTCCTCGCTGAACCTGACGTTGCTGCGGCCGGCAGACATGGTCGCGCAAACGGTGGAAGCCTTCGAGGCAGGGTTGATTCCGCTCGCCAGTGCCGAAGGGTTCGTTCGGCAGATCCTTGGCTGGCGGGAGTTCATGCGCCATATGCACGAAGCGACCGATGGCTATCGCACGTTGCAGAAAGACGGTGCGCCGTCCTTTCTGGACGCACATCGCAAGCTGCCGCCGGTGTACTGGGGCGTGCCCAGCGGCATGCGCTGCATGGATACCGTTGTGGCCCAGGTCATCGACAAGGGCTGGTCGCATCACATCACGCGGCTGATGGTGCTGAGTAATCTCGCCACGCTCTGCGGCTTTTCGCCGCGCGAACTGACGGACTGGTTCTGGTTCGCGTACATCGACGCGTATGACTGGGTAGTTGAGCCCAATGTGCTGGGCATGGCCACCTTCGCCGATGGCGGGCTAACGGCAACCAAGCCGTATGTCAGCGGCGCGGCCTACATCAACCGCATGAGTGATTTCTGCGGGAAGTGCGCGCTGAATCCGAAGAAGAGCACCGGACCGGGATCATGCCCGTTCACCGCGTTGTACTGGAGTTTTCTGGAACGGCACGAAGAAAAGCTCGCGGGCAATCAACGCATGCGCATGCCGCTGAATACCATGCTGAAGAAGAGCGCGGCCGAACGCGCTTCGTTGCGTGAGCGTGCGGAGGAGGCCATCGGAATGCTGGAGCGCGGAGAAGTCGTGCGCTAGCGCGGAGGATGCTGTGAGCAAACTGCCCACAGCATCCTCCTCCGGCTAAATGGAGAGACTCAATATGCGGTTCAGGCGGCCGACAAAGGTCGCCGGTTCCTGCAAGGGCAATCCTTCCAGCAGTAGCGCCTGATCCAGCAGAAGCCATGCGGCGTCTTCGGTGACCGGATCACCGACACGCGGGATGAGCTTCTTCACGATCTCATGATCGGGGTTGATCTCCAGCGTCGGCTTCGGCGTCGGAATGTCCTTCTGCCCCATGGCGCGCATCATCTGCTGGATCTGCAACGAGGGCTCTGCTTCATCAGAAACGATGCAGGACGGGCTCTCCGCAAGCCGTGCCGAAACGCGCACGTCTTTCACGCGGTCGCCCAGAGTAGCCTTGATCTTGTCGAGCAGCGGTTGCAGGGCCTCCGCATCGGCGGGCTCTGCGTCAGCCTTCAGGTCCTCGCCCGCGGAAGCCTTACTGACGGCCTTGAAGTCCAGCTCGCCATACTTGTCGACACCACCGAAGATGATCTCGTCGAAGTCATCATCCAGGATGAGCACTTCGATGTCGCGCTTGCGATAGATTTCGAGCAACGGGGAGTTGCGCAGCAACGATTCCGATCCGCCGGTGATGTAGTACAGGCTCTTCTGGTCTTCCCGCATGCGCGACTTCGCCTCGGCCAGACTCGTGAGGCCACCCACCTTCGTGCTCTTCACGCGGATCAGGTCGAGCAGCAAATCACGGTTCGCAAAGTCCGAGTAAACGCCTTCCTTCAGCGGACGGTTGAATTGCTCAATGAACTTCAGGTACTGGTCCGGCTCTTTCTCCGCTACGGACTTCAGCTCCGACAGGATCTTCTTCACGCTGGCCGTGCGGATGGAGGTCAGCACGCGATTCTGCTGCAGGATCTCTCGGCTGACGTTCAGCGGAAGGTCTTCGCTGTCGATGATGCCGCGGACAAAGCGCAGATAGGTCGGCAGCAGATCCTTGCTGTCATCCATGATGAAGACGCGCTTCACGTAAAGCTTCACACCGGGCTTGTAGTCGGCCTGGTACAGATCGAAGGGCGCGTGGGACGGAATGAAGAACAGCGTGGTGTATTCGAGGTTGCCTTCCGCCCGCGTATGGAACCAGAAGAGCGGATCCTCGGGATCACCGCTGATGCTCTTGTAGAGCTCTTTGTAGTCTTCGTCTGTGAGCTCCGACTTCGAGCGCCGCCACAGGGCGCTGGCCGCATTTACCTGCTCCGTCGTGCGGGTCTTGATGGATTTCTTCTCCTCCTCGTTCCACTCGGGCTTGTCGTAGGTGAGGAAGATGGGAAAGGCGATGTGGTTGGAGTACTTCTTGACGATCTCGCGCAGCCGCCAACTGTTGGCGTACTGCTTGCCTTCTTCGTTCAGATGCAGCAGAACGCTGGTGCCCGCAACCGTTCGCGCTTCGGGGGAGCCCGGCTCGACTGGCTCAAGATCAAAGCCGGTCTTGCCGTCGGATGTCCAGCGCCAGGTCTGGTCTTCCCCGGCTTTGCGCGAGGTCACCTCGACCTTGTCGGCAACCATGAACGCGCTGTAAAACCCAACGCCGAACTGGCCGATCAGGTTTGAATCCTTGCGGGCGTCGCCGGAGAGCTGCGACAGGAAGTTCTTCGTCCCGGAGCGCGCGATGGTGCCAAGATGGGCCACAAGGTCGTCGGCGTTCATGCCGATCCCGGTATCGCTGATCGTCAGCGTATGGCTTGCCTCATCCAACGTGAGGTCAATGCGTGGATCGAACGGAAGCGACTTGTACCCATCGTCGACAACGGTGAGGTGCCGGAGCTTATCGAGCGCGTCGGAGCTGTTGGAGATCAGCTCGCGCAGAAAGATCTCCGGATGGGAGTAGAGCGAATGAATGATGAGCTGAAGGAGCTGGCTGACTTCTGTTTGGAACTCTTGTTTAGGCATAGCAGTGTCGTTGACGATTATAGAAAAAACACAGGTTGCTTCGGAAGGAAAGATAGGCTCGCGAGAAACCCCGGCCTTGACCGGGGTTCCGCGATGCTCCCCACCTGGGCCACCCCTTAGGTGGACTTGCGCCGGCGAAGCAAGCCGGTGATGCCGGCCAGGCCTGTGCCGAGCAGAAGCAGGGACGAAGGCTCCGGCGTAGTGGCCGCAGGCGTTACGGCCGCGGCGAAGTCGGTCGCGAGGATTGCGTCCGCGGCAGCCGTCGGATGGAGGTCGTCGAAGAAGAGGTACTGGCCGGGGTTAGAGCACACCGCGCCGGTGGTCGCGTCGTAGCAGGAACCGGTCGTGTCGGTGAAGCCATACGCGCCAGGGTTGGCCAGGATTGAGGCGAAAACACTTTCCGTATCGAAGAACGTGGCACCAGGCGGCAGGGTGGCCTGCAGCGCGGCGTCAAAAGCTGAACTGTACGCGGTGGCCAGTGGGTTGCCGTAGAACTCGGGGGTGAGGCCGAGGTCAGGCAGATCGGGCACAAGGATGTGGGTGGCTCCGTCGGCCTCCAGCGTCTCTACAATCTCGTCGATGTTGGCCGCGGCCACCGCGGGACTGCCGGCGGACTCGAAGTCATCCGCGCCGCCCCAGACAAGGAAGAGTGAGCTCGAAGCCGCCGCGGACGGGATCGTCGCACCCTTCAGTTCGGCGAGCATTCCGGGCAGGCCGAACAGTCCGGGCTTGGTTTGAGTCCCGCCGTCGGCGATGTTGCCGACGCCAGTGGTTGCACCGCCATACGCGAAGTCGATAAGCGGGGCGTTCAACTGCGCTGCGAGTTGCTCCGCCGCCACCGGCCCATTTGAAAAGCGGCCGCTATAGTACGGAGGCGAGGCGGGCGCCAGGCCGCCCGTGGCTCGGTACAGGTTGCCGTTGTCGGAGAGGCTGTCCCCGAACGCGAAGATGGCAGAGTACGAAGCCGCGTGGGCAGGAAGGGTGCAAACCGCCAGCAGGCAAACGGCAGCGGCTAAGGTGTCGAAGGGAGATGTACGCACGAAGAATCCTCCGGGAGCGAACGATTTCTGCGATGTGCGGGGCCTGACTTGATTAGGACGTCCGCACGCGCAGGTGGGCTGCACGGCACGCTGCGAAAACTTTCCTCGTCTGCCTTGACAAGCGACCGTGTGGAGCGTGAGGTTGAAGCATGCCTGAAATTGTGACGGGAGTGACGACAAACGGTTCAAGCGGCCTGACCTCGCCGATGTCCACCGAAGATGTGGTGCGGATTACGCGCGAGACGAACTACGGCACATGGCGCTTCCAGAAAGGCTGGACGCCGATGCATATCGTCGACGCCGAGGGTTGTTACATCGTCGACGCCGCGGGCAAGCGTTACCTGGATTTCAGCTCCCAGCTGATGTGCATGAACCTCGGGCATAAGAACCAGGCCGTGATCGACAGCATTGCAAAGCAGGCCCAGGAACTGGCGTATGCGATGCCGGGCTATGCAACGACCGCCCGCGCGGAGCTGAGCCAACTGCTGCTCGAGGTCCTGCCGAAAGGCCTGAACAAGTTCTTCTTCACCACCAGCGGCACCGACGCGAACGAAGCGGCCTTCAAAATTGCGCGCATGTACACGGGCAAGACGAAGATCCTGGCGCGCTACCGTAGCTACCATGGGTCGACCGCCGGCTCGATCGCGGCGACGGCGGATCCGCGGCGATGGCCGATGGAGCCGCGTGGCAAACAGCAGGGCGTCGTTTTCGCGCCGGAAGTGCATTGCTTCAAGTGCCCGATCCGGCACACCTACCCCGGCTGCAACATCGCTTGCGCGGACTACATCGAGCACATGATCCGCAACGAGAGCGACGTAGCCGCGATACTCGTCGAACCCATCGTGGGCACCAACGGCGTCATCGTGCCGCCGCAGGAGTACATGGCCAAACTGCGGCGCATCTGCGATGAAACCGGCGTCCTCATGATTGCCGATGAGGTAATGAGCGGATGGGGGCGGAGCGGCGCATGGTTCGCCATGGATCTCTGGGGAGTGACGCCGGACATTTTGACGACCGCCAAGGGCATCACGTCTGCCTATGTGCCGCTGGGCCTGTGCGCAACAAGCGCCGCCATCGGCGACTACTTCCAGGATCATTACTTCGCGCACGGGCATACGTATGAAGCCCACCCGATGACGCTGCTGCCTGCCGTGGCGACCATCAACGAGATGAAGCGCCTGAACCTGGTAGAGCGGGCAAAGTCGCTGGAGCCGTTCGTGCGCGAGAAGCTGGAAGCACTGAAGGCAAAGCACCCCAGCGTGGGCGACGTGCGCGGGAAAGGGCTGTTCTGGGCGGTCGATCTGGTCAAGGATCGCCAGACCAAGGAACCGTTCAACACCTATGCGGACAAGATCAGCGGCAAGCCCCTTCTCGTCGACCAGATCGCCGCGAAGACTCTTGGCGAGGGTGTCATCATTCAGGCCTGGGTATCGCATTTCGTGATTGCGCCACCGCTGATCGTGACGGAAGAGGAGATCGTTCGCGGTATCGACACGCTGGACCGCTGGCTGCATCTCGCGGACGAGCAATGCATGCCGGCGGTGGAACCAGCTACGGCCAGCGCAACCACCGACAGCTAGCATCGAGAGCAACGTCCGCGATGCTCTCGAATGCCTACTTTCTAGTTTGGCGTGATGCTCAAGCTACTTCGCGTAGCTGCGAACCCATTCCGCGATAGTACGCACCGCTACACCGCTCGGTCCCTTGGATTGCCAGGGCTTATCGGCGTCGATCCAGGCAGCGCCAGCGATGTCGAGGTGAATCCAGGGCGTTTCGCCAACAAACTCCTTCAGGAACATCGCTGCCGTGATAGCTCCGCCGTACCGGGAGTTGCCCGTGTTCTGGATGTCCGCGATGGAGCTCTTGATCTGGTCACGGTAGTCGTCGGTACAGGGCATGCGCCAGAACTTTTCGCCGGTCGTGGGCAGGGTAGCGAGAAACTGCTCCGCGACCGCGTCATCGTTTGAGAACAGCCCGACGTTGAGCAGCCCCAGCGCGACCCCAATCGCGCCGGTGAGCGTAGCCGCATTGATCAGCCGGGTGGCGCCGAGCGTCTGCGCGTAGTGCAATCCATCGGCAAGCACCAGGCGACCTTCGGCATCGGTGTTGAGGACCTCGATCGTCTTGCCGGACATCGCGGTCAGGACATCGCCGGGCTTGTAGGCGCGGCCGTCCGGCATATTCTCGGCGGAGCAGACCACGCACAGGACCCGTACGGCGGGCTTCAGCAGCGCAATCGCGCGCATCGCGCCCAGCATGCTGGCCGCGCCGTGCATGTCGTACTTCATCTTGTCCATATTCTCGGCGGGCTTGATGGAGATGCCGCCGGTATCGAACGTGATGCCCTTGCCGACCAGGCCGAGCACGGGGGCACCGGGCGGCGGCGGCGTTGCCGGCTCGTAGTGAAGCACGATCAGCGCAGGCGGCTCCGACGACCCCTGGGCCACGGCGAGGAAGGCGCCCATCCCGAGGTCCTTGAGCTTCTCGGTAGAGTGCACCTCCGCGCTCAGCCCGACCTCCTTTGCCATCACGGCGGCGCGGCGGCCGAGCTCCGTGGGCGTGAGGACGTTGCCGGGCTCGTTGACCAGCGTGCGAGCAAAATTCTGCGACTCACCGAGGATGATCCCCTGATCGAAGCCGGACTGCATGTCCAAGCGTGCCTTCGTGTCGGCTTCGCTCGAGATCACGGTGAGGTAATGGATGGAGAGATCTTTCCGGTCTGAACGATAGAAATCGATCTCGAAGTCGGCAATCAGCGCGCCTTCCAGCAGAGCGCGGGCGGTGAGCTCGCAGGGCAGGGCATCCAGGTGTTCGTCGGCCAGGGCGCGGTCCTCGGGAAAGGCGAAGGCGAGGTCGTGGAGACCGCGGGGCTTGCATTGCCGCACGGCTACACCCGCACCTTTGCGAACCTCGTGCGCATTCAGCGAAACCACCTTGCCTAGACCGACGATCAGGAGGCGCTCAGCCTTGAGATTGGCGGGCGCGTGCAGAAGCAGGGTCTCCCCGGCTCCTGCCTTGAACTCGCCGGAGGTAAGCCATGGCGTAGCCGTCCTGGCGAGCGCGTCCGAGGTCGAGAGCAGCGCGGGCGAGGCTTGCGCGTCCCGGCTAGTGGCGATGTCAACGGCAAAGACAACGAGCAGCGGGGCGGCGAATCCGGCAGGATCCTGGAAGAGGAGCTTTGTGATCACAGCCTTATGTTAGATGAGCTTCCGGCCTGTCGGCCCCTTTCGGGTCGGTCAGCGACGCTGGGAGCGTGCAATGGCCGCGCGGGTCTCGCGGTCTGTTTCTTTCTTGCGCTCCGTTTCGCGCTTGTCCCAGTCCTGCTTGCCCTTGGCCAGGGCGATCTCGCACTTCACTCGACCGTTCTTGAAATAAAGGCGGGTCGGAATGATCGTGTAGCCCTTCTGCTTGCTGGCAGCGGTGAGCTTCTCGATCTCACGCTTATGCAGCAGCAGCTTGCGGGTCCGCACCTCTTCGTGATTCATCGCATTGCCATGCGAAAACGCACCGATGTGCGCGTTCAGCAGGAATGCCTCGCCGTCCTTCAGCAGGCCGTAGGCGTCCTTCAGATTGGCCTTGCCTTCGCGAATGCTCTTGACCTCGGTACCGCGCAGGGAAACACCGGCCTCAAAGCGGTCCTCGAGGAAATAGTGAAAAGTGGCGGAACGATTGAACGCGGCATCGCGGGAGCCCATCGCGACCGGGTCGCGATCCTTCGCGCGCACAGGATTCGCCTTCGGCGTGGTCGGCACGGTCGGGTTTGAAAGGGAGCGGGGCATGATCTTTGCTGGGTCCGGGCCAGGGGCAGGCAGCTGTTGGTCCCGGTATCGGATGCTAGCAGACCCGGTCTGGCTGCATCCGGGTGTGCCTGGAGAGCTCACGACTGCACCGGAAGTTGTAGCAGGGAGGGAAACGACAGGCGGTGTGGACCGTCCAAGAGGCAGAGCCGCTGTTTCTGCCGTTGCGCTGGTCCTGAGGCGGGGCTGAGGACTGCCGCGAGTAACCCGAAAGAGACTCAGACGTAATGGCTGGAATGGTAGTATCGAGGCATCCCGACCTGTCGCTTGACACCGCACAGCAGACAGCCGGCGTGCGCCATGCAACGCGCGGCCCGGTGGTGATGCGGCCCATGGGTAGGCGGACAGTCCTAAGGGAGCGGGAGCGGGTCGGAGGCATGACGCAGCACGGAATCGAAAAGTGTGGCTTGAGACTGCGGTGGAACAAGGGCGTCGGAGCCGTTTTTGCTCTCTTCCTGCTCTGGGGCATGACAGGAAGTCTGGTCCATGCTCAGTCGGCAAGCTCCTGGAATCACCGCGGTCAGCAGGCGGAGGCGCGTGAGGACTACGACGCCGCCTATGAGGCATACCGCCAGGCGCATCTGAAGTCGCCCAAGGACCTCCGCTACCGGGAACGCTATGAGCGGCTTCGGTACACGGCGGCGAACCTGCACGTAGATCGTGGGCGGGTGTTGCGGCAGTCCGGCGATGTGACCGGAGCCATCAACGAATTCGCGCGGGCCTTGCAGATTGATCCAGGCAACGAGGCGGCGGCACAGGAGTTGCAGATCACGGAGCGGCCCCCGGCTGCGGCCATCACGCCCGGCACCACCGGTGCCATCCAGAACAGCGTAGCCCCCGGACAAACCCTGATCCCGGGCGTCGACGAACAGATGCCGCATCAGCATGAGGTGCGCGACGAGATCTCCTCCCTTGCCGCTCCGGTGCAGTTGCAGCCCGTAAGTAACGACCCCATCACGCTGCACATGGTCGAGGACTCAAAGAACATCTACCAGGCCATCGGCAAGCTCGCCGGTCTGAACGTGATCTTCGACCCGGAGTACACCTCCAAGCGCATTCCGGTGGACCTGACGAGTGTGCCACTCTTTGACGCGCTCCGCATCGTAGAAACGCTGAGCGGGACCTTTTGGAAACCGGTCACACCGAACACGATCTTTGTGGCGCAGAACACGCGCAACAAGCGGACGGATCTTGACGATCTGGCCGTACAGACGTTCTACCTGACGAACGTATCTCAGCAGAACGACGCCAATGAGATCATGGTGGCGCTCCGCAACCTGCTGGACCCCACCGTCAAGATCTATCTCGTCAACAGCCAGAACGCGATCGTGGTGCGGGCCACGCCGGATCAACTTGTGCTGGCAGAGAAGTTGATCAACGACCTCGATCGCACGCGGTCTGAGGTCATCGTGGATGTTGCTGTTCTGGAAGTGAGCCGCGACAAGCTGCGGAACCTCGGCATTACGTTGCCGCAGAGCTTCGGTCTTACGCCGCAGACGTCGAACGCGAACTCCACCACGTCCACCTCGAGCACAAGCAACAGCAACGGGACTAGCACAACCCCAACCACGAGCACCAATCTCACGCTGAATACGCTGGGGAATCTGAACGCGACCAACTTCGCAGTCACGGTTTCAGGCGGCACAGTCAACGCGCTGTTGACCGATAACGACACCCGCATCCTGCAGAACCCGCGGGTCCGTGCGACCGACGGCCAGCGCGCGCAGCTGAAGATCGGATCGAAGATCCCGGTAGCTACCGGATCGTACAGTTCAACGCTCTCGACCACCGCCTCACTCGGTGTGCAGACGCAGTTCACCTACCTGGACGTGGGCGTCAACATCGACCTCACGCCGACCGTACACTTCGACCGTGAAGTGTCGTTGAAGCTGAAGGTAGAAATCTCAAGCCAGAACGGCAGCGTCACGATCTCGGGCGTAACCGAGCCCATCATCGCGCAGCGTGTGGCGGAGCAGACGATCCAGTTGAAAGACGGCGAGCCATCGATCCTCGCCGGCCTGCTGCAGAAGCAGGACACGAAGACTGTCAGCGGAACGCCGGGCCTGGGCGAGATTCCGTTCCTGAAGTACTTCTTCTCCAGCCAGTCCAAAGAACAGCAGTCCGACGAAATCGTGTTTCTGCTGATCCCGCATATCGTGCGCGAGTCGCTCGTGACCGCGGATAATACCCGTCCGATCTACACCGGAACCAGCAACTCCGTCGAACTGATTCGCCGTCCGCAGGCTGCCGGTGAGGCGCAGATCAGTCCTGCCGCGATGAACCGGCCTGCCGAGCCGTCGACTTCGGCGGCCAACGCGGCGAATTCGATGCTCGGTGTGATCGGCAATGCGGACCGTCCGTCCCAGCCGGGGACACGTCCGGCAATTGCGCCAGGAGCTCCCGTCGCCAACATTCCGCCATCCTCGAGCAATCAGACGCCGATCAATCTGAGTGTGGCGCCATCGTCTTCCACGCCTGCGGTGGGTTCCACGTTCCAGGTATCGGTCCTGGCAGCAAATGCGCACGATCTGTCAGAGGTGCCGCTGCAGATGAAGTTCGATCCGCGGGTGCTGACCCTGGTCAACGTGGATTCGGGCGACCTGCTGGGCAAGGATCAGCAGCCGGTCGCGCTAGTACATCGCGACGAGGGCAACGG
>Ga0070737_10004944_pt1 | contig 13013 bp, 8 predicted proteins | sample Coa_R1_10_FD_66438 | JGI IMG/M metagenome (GOLD analysis project Ga0070737, IMG submission 66438) | Surface soil microbial communities from Centralia Pennsylvania, which are recovering from an underground coalmine fire - Coalmine... | ecosystem: Environmental > Terrestrial > Soil > Unclassified ... | reverse complement strand
AACGCATTCCGCCGATCCGCGATCTTTATTGTCTTGTACATGGTCCTACCCCTTTCGGGCATCATCTACATTCGCTCTCCGCAAACTCAGGCACTACGGTGTGCTGAATAACGCGCCGCCGCCGGGCACCGCGTAGAAGGTGATCGGGTCAAAGGGCAATATTTGCCCCGGTTTGGTCCAATCGGACGGCCCCCCCGACGCGACCATCGGAGCCAGCTTGAACGAGGTATTCGGGCCGGCTAACGGCTGTAGGGTTAGCTGAGTGAACCGCTGGGCCTGCGGTGTTAGCTGGCCATTAGGGAATGAGGCCCATCCCCCCGTCTGGAGATAACCCTGCGGATCGAGCGGATCATTGGCGCCCGGCTGCGAATAGCAAATCGCCTGGCCTGGAGGGTTCCACCAAGGCGTCGGGATATTATTGGTATAACTTTTTTGGGGAACAATTGGATTCAGGTAGAGATTGCCGGCAGGCACGCGGGTGAAGAAAATCGGCCGGCCCCAGGCGTCCGTCAGGTAGGGGAGGTTCCCCAGATTCGTAGCGTAATTACCCGCCGCTCCACCCGCGGTAAGTTCCGAGGGATTGATACCGGCGCCGCTGACACCACGCTGAAGCGCCATCAACAGACAGGCTGACGATTCAATCGGAGCCGTGGCCGTACTACTGCCGGTGATCCCAAGGCTTGTCAGATACGTCACATATCCCTGTAACTGCGGCAACGGCGCCGGGTAGAGCGCTTCATTGAAATTCATCGGAAAAGCTTGCCGCAATCGCAGCTTCACATAAATAACTCGTGCCCGTTCGGCGACATTCGGATCGTTTGGATTATTGGCGTTGCTAGCGAGATTGGCTGCTATCCAATCTTTCACCGTCATGCCTGCTGGCCTCGGTGGGATGGTTCCAGGAATGTAAGCAGGTTCCGTCATCGGCGACTTGAAGTAGGCATCATCCTTGACCTTGGACCAGGCGCGGGCCAGTTGGCTTTGCACGCGGTCGAGGGTGGATTGCGTGTTGCTGGTTTGCTGCACTTCGACGAACTTCAGCACTGCCGAGGCCGTCAGGGCCACCAGGGCCACGATGATGGTGATAACCACCAACAGCTCGACCAGCGTGAACGCGTCGCGCTCGCACCTTGCTCGTGTTCTCATGGCTCCTGCTCCTGTTAGTTCTGGCCCATTCCCAGCAGCGTCGAGGAGAAATTAGCCTGATCATCGGCGCCCGTTCCCGTGGCGCCGCCGGCCGGCGACCAAATGTTCGTGGGCGGATTCGAGCCGGGGGTGTAACCAAACTTTCCATCCCGGCCCGCCGAGAGGATCTGATACGTGTTGCTATTGGTGTACGTGCCGATGCCTGTCGCGTAGGGCAATGCATAGTGCGTCCCCGAGGTATCGGTAAAGGTGACGCCTATACAATCGGTTGAATTGTAACCATTGTTGATCCCGCATGAGCTAAAATAAACGTAGGGTCTGGGACCGACACCGTTCGCACTGATTTTCACCTGCCAGGGATCGAGATAAACGAAGAACCCTCCCAGGGTGGTGTCCGGCAGCAGGCGGGGCGTCTGAAACGAAAAGTACGGCCCTTTGCGTTTGCCTCCCGGCAGGGCAGGGTTCATGTTGTTGGTGGAAAATCCTTGAGGTCCCGCAGCACTGGGAATGCCGCCCAGGTAGAAGACCAGACAGTGCTGCCCTTGTAAGGGCCAGGTAACGTTGGGAGGCGCGATCGAACCATCGCCGTTCCAATCAGTAGGACCCAGGTTCTTCCCAAATACCTTCGTCAAAAACGCGGCGCTGCGGCCGTTATCTCTGGGGTCGGGGGCAAGCGGCGTGGCCTCATTCAAGATGAGCAGGCTCGGCGGCGGCTCGGCCAGGTTGTAATCGGACATGAACGCCTGCAGGGCCACCGCCAACTCCGAAATCTCGGTGCGCGTCTGCACTTCTGGGATCTTGGCCAATGTCTTGAGCACGGCGCTGGATACCAGGCTCACCAAGATGGCGATGATGAGGAGCACCACCATCAACTCCACCAACGTAAACGCCGGGCGCTCCCCTCTCCGTGAATGGTCCCGAATCATCGTTGTCTCCCTTTCGTGTGTGCTCTTTTTCTTCCCCCACCCCACCCCTCCCCCATAAGGGGGGAGGGAGTTAAGAAACGCCCGCCCCCACAAGGGGGGGAGGGAGTTAAGAAACGCCCGCCCCCATAAGGGGGGAGGGAGTTAAGAAACGCCCGCCCCCACAAGGGGGGAGGGAGATGACCTATTTGCTCAAGCCCTCCAGCAACTTAATCAGTGGCAAAAACAGAGCGATAACGATGGAGCCGATGATGAAACCCAACACCACGATCATAAGCGGCTCCAGCAAGCTGATGAGGCTTTCGACCATGACGTTGACTTCCTCATCGTAGACATCCGCGATCTTGTAAAGCATGGTATCCAGGTCGCCGGTCTCTTCGCCGACATCGACCATGTTGACCACCATGTCATCGACCAGCCGGCTCTCCTTGAGCGGCTGCGAGATGGTGTCGCCCTCGCGGATCGATTCGTAGACGCGCTGATACATGCGTTCAAAGACGGCGTTGGTACAGGTTTCGCGGACGATGCTGAGCGCTTCGAGGATGGGCACGCCGGAACTGACCAGCGTGCCCAAAGTACGCGAGGTGCGGGCCACGATGGTCTTTTCGATCAATTTGCCGATCAATGGTATCCACAAATAGATGCGGTCCAGGGCATAGGCGCCGGTTTTATTAAGGCGAATGAGTTTAATCATCAGCCACCAACAGAGCGGGAAGAGCGGCAGCGTGTACCAATAGTGGCCGAACCAGCGTGAGGTGGCCATCAGCGCTTCCGTCATTTCCGGCAGCTTCATATTGAAGTCTTTAAAGATTTTCTCGAACTTCGGAATGATGTACAACATGATGAAGGTCAAGATGCCCACGGCGGTGAGGATGACCACCACGGGATAGACCATAGCGCCGACGATTTTGCGTTTGAGGCTTTGGGCCTTTTCCTTGAAGTCGGCGAGGCGTTTGAGGATGACTTCCAGAGCGCCGCCGGCCTCGCCGGCCTTGACCATATTGACGTAGAGACGGTCAAAGCATTTGGGATGCTTGGCGAACGCCTCGGACAGGGTGCTGCCAGACTCGACATCATCGACCACATCCATAAGGGCATTTTTGAGTACGCCCGGCTTCATCTGGCCTTCGAGGATGCGGAGACTGCGCAGCACAGGCAGGCCGGCGTCCTGGAGCGTCGAGAACTGCCGGGTGAAGGTGCAGAGTTGCTTGGCGCGCACGCCACCGATGGTGAAAGACTTGCCCTTCTTTTTTTTGGCTTTTTTGCCCTTGGGTTTCTTGGCGGTGCCGGCAACTTCAGTGATCTTGGTCACGAAGTAGCCCATCTGACGGATTTTCTGCTGGGCTTCTTCTTCGGACATGGCCTCGACGGAGTCTTTGACTTCTCCGCCGCTGGTGTCCATCGCCTCGTACTTATAGGTCGGCATGGCAGTCTCCAAAAACCTTTTGACGATCCACAAGTATAAGCTAACGGAAGAACCGTCGCTTATGCTTTCGGATCGTCCTGTTTCAATCGCTATCCAGGACGGTTTCGCGGACAACTTCCTCAATGGTAGTGACGCCGTTATAGATGGCGCGCAGGCCGGACTCGCGCAGGCTAACCATGCCGTGCCGGATACACGCCGCCCGCAGCTCATCAGTCGAGGCGCCGTTGGAGATCATGTCGCGGAGGTCGTCGTTCATGACAACCAACTCGTAGATTCCGGTACGTCCTTTGTGGCCGGTGTTGTTGCAGCGGTCGCAGCCGCGGCCGTAGTAGAACTTCTTGCCTCGGACGTCCTCCGGGCGCAGGCCCAGCTCCATGAGCATTTCCGCCGACGGCTCAAACTCGGTGCGGCAATCTTCGCAGATCTTGCGCACCAGACGCTGGGCCAAGATGCCCTCGACCGTAGCCGTGATGAGGTACGGCTCCAAGCCCATATCGCGCAGACGGGTAACGGCGCTGGGTGCGTCGTTGGTGTGCAACGTGCTGAAGACGATGTGGCCGGTCAGCGAGGCTTGCACAGCGATTTGTGCCGTCTCCAGGTCGCGGATCTCACCGACCAGGATCTTGTCCGGATCGTGACGCAAGATGCTGCGAAGGGCACTGGCGAAGGTTAGGCCGATGTCGTGGTTGATCTGACACTGAATGATGCCGTCGATGTCGTATTCGACAGGATCTTCGGTAGTGATGATTTTGTCAGTGATGACATTCAGCTCGTTGAGGGCGGAGTAAAGTGTGGTGGTCTTGCCGGCGCCGGTGGGTCCGGTGACCAGGATGATGCCGTTGGGCTTGGCGATGAGTTGGCGGAACTGAGCCAGCAGCTCCGGCGGCATGCCGATCTTATTGAGGTCCAGCGACACCACGGAGCGATCCAACACGCGGATGACCACGCTTTCGCCGAACATGGTCGGCAAAACACTGACGCGCATGTCGACAGGGTTGCCGCCGACGTTCAGCTCGATGCGTCCATCCTGGGGCAGCCGGCGCTCAGCGATGTCGAGGTTGGACATGACCTTGATACGGCTGGAGATGGCGGAAGCCAGGTGGCGCGGCGGCGGCACCATTTCATAAAGCACGCCGTCGCAGCGGTAACGCATCTTGTACTCGTCCTCGAACGGCTCAAAATGGATGTCGCTGGCATGGTCCTTGATGGCCAGCAAGAACACCATGTTGATGAGCTTGCGGACAGGCGCTTCGTTGGCCATTTCCAGCATATCTTCCAGGTCGATGCTGGTCTCAGCCTTACGCTTGCCTAGCTCCGGATTGTTTTCGATCTCCTGAATGATGTCGATGATGCTCTCTTCCTTGCCGGCGTAAATTTTGCCCAAGGCTTCGGTGATGGCCTGCGGCATGGTCAGGTACGCCTGCACTTCGGAGACGTTGAGCAGGTTGCGCAGGTCATCTACGGCGGCGAGATTGTTGGGATCGCCAATGGCGATGGTCAGCACTTTGTCTTTGAAAGAAAGAGGAACGACCTTGTAGACGTTGGCCATCGTTTCCGGGACCAGCTGCAGCGCTTCGGGCTGCGGCTTGACCTCTTGCAGATTGACGATCTTGAGTCCATGTTGCTCGCCCAGGGCTTGTAGGAGCTGATCCTCGTTAATCAGGCCACGCGACACGGCGACTTGACCGACCGGTTGGGCGGTGTTTTTGGCTTCTTCGAGGACTTCCCAGAGTTGATCTTCATCGATGAAACCCAGATCGACGAGAACTTGCCCGATGCGGCGTCTACCCCCGGAGGAACTTTTGCCGGCCCCCTTGTCCCTTTTGGCCGGGGTGAGCTTGGGCGTAGGCTTGGCAGCGGCTTTGCCATCGCCTTCTTTGGCAGCCGGGGCGATCGGCTTGGCGATCGGCTTGGCGTTCGGCTTGATGCTCGGCTTGCCAGTCGACACCTGCGGCTTGCCGGAAGCAGTCTGCGGCTTGGCCGTAGGTAGCTTGGCCGACGTGGCTGGCTTGTTGGCCGGCGCGCCAGGGGGAACGGGTTTCTTCGGAGGGATTGGGTCTGCCATGTAAGACGCTCCTGAGCAAGAAGTTGGTGCGCGGGACGTGTTAACAGCCCCGGTCGCCGGGAGCGTTAACACGCCCCGCGCACCAGATTGTCAAACTCCATCAACGACGACGAATGCCGGTGTTGCGGCGACGATAGTTGTCGCCCTCATCATCGTCCTCATCTTCGTCGTACTCGTCCTCCTCCTCGTCGTATTCTTCTTCCTCTTCGACATCCTCGCCGCGTTCGGCCAAGGCAATCTTGGCAGCCAGGTCGGCCGGTTTGGAGGCACGCATCAACACTTCTTCTTTGTCGCACAAGCCGTTTTTCCACAGCTTGAACAAGCTCTCATCGAGCAGGAACATGCCGTATTTTCGGCCAGTTTGGATACTGGAATCGATGCGATAAGTCTTGTTTTCACGGATGAGGTTCTGAATGGCCGGCGTCACCACCATCATCTCGAAAGCCGCTACCAGTCCTTCCGGCTTGCGCGGCAGAATCGTTTGCGACAGCACGCCGATCAGTGCCGTGGAAAGCTGGGTACGAATCTGGTCTTGTTGTTCCTTGGGGAAAACGTCGATGATGCGGTTGATGGTACTGGAAGCGCCGCTGGTGTGCAGCGTGCCAAAGACGACGTGGCCGGTTTCCGCTGCTTCGATGGCGGCATGGATCGTGGCCAGGTCGCGCATTTCGCCGACGAGAATGATATCGGGATCCATACGCAGTGCTCGGCGAATGCCTTCCTTGAAATCGGGGACATCGACACCGATCTCGCGCTGATTGACCGTGCATTTTTTGTGCTGATGGTAATACTCGATCGGGTCTTCCAGCGTAATCATGTGTTTATCGTAGTTCTCGTTGAGGAAATTCATCATGCTGGCCAGGCTGGTGGTCTTGCCGGAGCCGGTCGGGCCGGTGACCAGGAGCAAGCCGCGCGGCCGAGTGATGAGCCGCTTGATGGCCTCGGGCATGCCGATCTCCTCAAACGATAAGAACTTGTTCGGGATGCGCCGCAACACCATGCCGATGCAGCCGCGCTGCTTGAAGACAGCGACGCGGAAGCGCACACCATCGGTAAACTCGATGGCGAAGTCTGATCCGCCTTTCTCTTGCAGCTCCTGCTGGCAGCGATCGGGCGTGATGGCCTTCATCAAGGCCGTGGTGTCATCGTTATCCAGCGATTTGGTGTCCAGACGACGCATACGGCCATGATGCCGGATAACCGGCGGTTGGCCCACGGTGATATGCAGATCGCTGGCCTTGAGCTGGATGACCGTGGTCAACAGTTTATCAATCAGCGGAGTGCCGGTGGCAGCCACTTTTTCTCCTTGCGTAATCAGCGACGTTCCCAGCAGAGTTTGGGAACAAGACCTTCGGTTACCTCACGCCCGCGCGACTAAAGTATAGAATCCCCGGTCGCCCCCGGTGCGAGCGCAAAACGAAAGCCCCCATCTCAATCCGGATGGGACCTTCCCAACCTCAGGCACTGGGCGAAGACATTGAGGAACGATGCTCGAGAAACGAGCCAGACAGATTGGTCTCCTCAATGGGCATTATCACAGCCCCAGGGGAAAGGATCAATCAGGTAGAGTGAAAAAATCTTTTCGCTGTCTTTGTCTCTCTCCACCCTTTCCTGTCCTCACGTGTTCCCAAACGGAGTTTGGAAGCGCCATCCGCGAAAACGTTATTTCGCGTCTCCTCACCCGTGGGCGCGAGCAGAGGCGGAACCGCGTTTCGCGAAGACGCCTCCCCAACCGAGTTGGGTAACCAGGCCAACCCGCTGCGCCTTCGAGGCATTCCTTGCTGACGCGGCGGCTAGGGAGAACTGTTACAACAGGGCTGTCTCATGATGGCAGGTGGACAGCACTTCTTCCAGGGTAGTTCTTCCCGCAAGTGCTTTATTGACACCATCTTCCAGCAAGGTACGCATCCCATGCAAACGGGCCTGGCGGCGGATGGCTTGCGTCGGCTCGCGCTTGAAGGTCATCTCGCGGATGAGCGAATTCATACGCATCATTTCAAAGATGCCAATACGCCCCCGATAACCCGTATGGTTGCAATGACTGCACCCACGTCCGCGCATGAATGTGGCATTCTTGAGCTGCTCCGGCGTCAAGCCAGCTGCCTTGATTTCGACGTTGGATGGTTGATCAGGAGCCTTACATTTGGGGCAGACAACCCGCACCAATCGTTGGGCCATAATGGCAATGACGGAAGATGCGACAAGGAACGGTTGTACGCCAATATCGACCAAACGTGTAATAGCGCTGGGCGCATCGTTCGTATGTAGTGTACTGAAAACCAAGTGTCCGGTCAAAGAAGCTTGTACAGCGATCTCCGCCGTTTCACGGTCACGGATTTCACCCACAAGGATGATGTTGGGAGCTTGCCGCAACATGGCACGGATGATGCGCGCAAAATCGAGACCGATATGGTGCTTGACCTCCACCTGATTGACGCCGGGGAGGTAATACTCTACCGGATCTTCCGCGGTGATGATTTTGCGATCCGGCCGATTCAACTCATTCAAGGCAGCGTACAAGGTGGTGGTCTTACCCGAGCCGGTCGGGCCAGTCACGAGAAAGATGCCGTTGGGTCGCTTGATGATATTCTGAAAGCGCCGGAAATCGTCTTCGGCAAAACCGAGATCTTTAATGCTCACCTGTATACTGCCGCGGTCGAGAATACGCATGACGCAGCTCTGCCCCATGTTTGTCGGCAACAAACTGACGCGAAGGTCGTAATGTTTGTTGCCGATGGTCATCTTGATGCGCCCATCCTGTGGCCGCCGCTTCTCGGCGATGTCGATGTTACCCATAATCTTCAGGCGTGACAGCATCGGCGCCAGCAGACGACGCGGCGGACTGTCACGCTCGACCAACACACCGTCGATGCGATAACGAATGCGAACTCGATCGGCGAACGGTTCGATGTGAATATCACTGGCGCGCAGGCTGACAGCTTCCTGGATGATAAGATTGCAGAGCTTGACCACCGGGGCATCGCTTTCCTCAAAGGAGGTGCCGGAGGTAGTCGCCTCCGTTTCCGTGAAATCGATGGCCGTATCGGTAAACTCGGCAAGCATGGAGTCTACCGATTCGGTTTCCGTCTGACCGTAATGGCGGTTGATGGCCTCGATGATCTGCTCACGCGGTGCCAGAACCGGCTGTATATCTTTGTTCAGAATAAACTGGAGTTTCTGTACCGTATCGAAATCGCTCGGATCGCTCATGATGATCTTGAGCGCTCCGTTGTCCTGAGCGAGAGGAAGGACGACATTTTCGCGCGCCACCGATTCGGGCACCAGCTCGACGACAGCAGCGGGAATGGTCACTTCGGTCAGGTCGATGAATTGCAGCCCGTGGAACTCGGCAACGGCCGTCATGATCTGTTCCATGGTGGCGTATTCGAGCTTGATGAGAGCATCCTGCATTTTCAGGCCGGCAGACTGCTGGAGGGCCTTGGCTTCCTCAAGCTGATCGGGACTGAGAATGCCTCGGCGAACCAGGATATCGGTGAAATCGCCACGTGTCTTAGCCATGTATCCGCGCTCCAGGTTGGAAGACTTAGGGGGACGGGAGCCGTTTTCTCCCTTTTTTCCCCCCACGATGCTACAGAAAATAGACCGGCGAGACTTGTCCGGCACATACGCAAAGCGTTTGAACAGATATTGTCTATTTAAGATACGGGATGCACGTCTGCTGTTCAAGAGCGAAGCGGAGTCGAGTGATCGTTTTGGGGTGTCTCTCTTGAATCGTTTTGGGATGTCTCTCTTGATTTGGACGTGGAGGGGGATTTACGTGCGAGCGGTCTTTCCCCTCCCCCACCAGGGAGAAGGGAAAAACCTACTCGGAGGCTGACGCAACCTTGCTCGCCAAAATCGAGAAGGACACCCATCGTTTTGCGTGAAGGGATCTCAACTCAGCTGTTCCTCCAGCACTTCGAGCGGGTGGCGTGCGTGGCGCTGGGCCAAATCTTGGATTTGATGGCGGCAAGACGTGCCCGTCGCAACCACGAGCGCTTCCGGCGCTTTCATCAGTGCCGGTAATAAGGCGAGGTTGGCGATTTGCACGCTCAGATCATAATGCTCGCGCTCGAAGCCGAAGGAGCCAGCCATGCCGCAGCAGCCGCTGTCCAGCACCGTCACATCCAGTTGCGGAATCAGCCGCAGTGCCGCCGCTGTGCCGCCCGTGCCAAGCAACGCCTTCTGATGGCAATGGCCATGCAGCAGACATTGTTGCGGCAATGGCCGTAAGGATAGCTCACTGCGTCCACTCCGCACTTGCTCCCCGAGCCAGCTGTCGGCCAGATGAGCGGCGGCGGCGATGGTCTTTGTCTGCGCTCCTGGTGATAGCTCAGTCCACTCGTCAGCCAGGGTCAGCAGACAACTCGGTTCCAATCCCAACAGCGGCATGCCATCGGCCAAGCGCTGGGCCAAGGCGCCGGCCTGTTCCTGAATCAAGGCGCGGGTCTGGTCCAGGAACCCCTTGCTAATCATAGGCCGGCCGCAACAGATCAGATTGGCCAACTCAACAGTGTAGCCGGCACGTTCGAGAACCCGTACGGCAGCACGACCGATGTTCGGCTCATTGTAGGTGGTGAAGCAATCGGCCAGAAGCAGCACTCGACCGTTCCGCCCCGCTGCGGCGTCAGGAGTATGCTGAGCGAACCAGCGGCGGAAGTGTTGGCGATGAAGTGGCGGCAAACTGCGGCGGCGATCGATGCCAGCCACTTTCTCCAGCAGCCAGCGGAGCGAGCGTCGCGTTTGCAGGAAATTGATCAGGGGGGCCAAGGGAGCGCCGAGCCGATTCAGGCGATGGATGCCGGCCATGAGCCGGTGCGAAAGCGGACGAGAACGATGCCGATAGTAAAAATTCAGGAACTCAGCCTTGTGCTTGGCGACATCGACGTTGCTGGGACACTCGGCCTTGCAGCCTTTGCACATCAAACACAAATCGAGGACATCGTAGACCTCGTGGTTGCTTTCCAGCGGCTGCCGGCCGGCCAATGCCAAACGCAGGGCATTGGCCCGTCCACGTGTCGTGTCTTTCTCATCCCGGGTGGCGCGATAGGAAGGGCACATGGTCCCTCCTTGCAACTTACGGCAGGCGCCGTTGCCGTTGCACAGCTCGATGGAACGTAGAAAACCCTCTTGCCGACTATAGTCAAAAACCGTGGGAGGCTCGATCGGATCGTAAGGCGGCGCGTAACGCAGGTTGTCCGTCATTGGTGGGGCATGAACGATGCGACCGGGATTAAGTAGAGATTTCGGATCGAATGCTTGCTTGATTCGGCAGAACGCCCGGTAGACAGCGGGGCCGAACATCTTCTCGTTCCATTCGCTGCGGGCCAGGCCGTCGCCATGCTCGCCGCTGAGTGAGCCGCCGTACTCCAAAACCAGGTCTGTAACTTCTTCAGTGATGCGACGCATGCGGGCCACGTCGCCGGGATCTTTCAAGTTCAGCACCGGACGAATGTGCAAACAGCCGACGCTGGCATGGCCGTAAAAGGCGCCATCGGTGCCGTGGCGTTGCAGCAGCGCCCGGAAGCGGGCCACAAATTCCGGCAAATAGCGCGGCTCGACCGCCGGGTCTTCAATGAAGGTGACAGGCTTGCGATCGCCGGTCATACTGTACAACAGCGGCATGGCAGCACGGCGCAGGTTCCACAAGGGCTCACGCAGCGACGGATCGATGGCTGGCACTGCTGTTATCAATCCCTTCACGCCTTCCAAGCGCCGTCGCAAGCGCTCGACACGATCGGCGACTTCGGCCGGATCATCGCTGCTGAATTCGACCATGAGGACGGCCTGAGGTTGGCCGTGAATAGCTTTCATGGTGTCACGCAGCGCCAGGTTTTGGGCTGTCCGCTGCAAGAGGAGATGATCCATCAATTCCACGGCAGAGGGGCTCATTTCCAGGCAGACAGCCACCGCGTCCATGGCGGCGCTGAGCGTGGCAAACTGCGGCACCAGCAGGCCGCGTGCCTTGGGCCGCGGCAGCAAACCCAACTCCGCCTCGGTGATGATGGCCAGTGTGCCTTCACTGCCGACGATCAATTGGTGTAGTCCTACTCCGGCGAGCGGAGTTGCATAAGTACCCTGCGTGCTCGGGGCGCTTACGCAATCCCGCTTGCCATTCGTGTTTAATCCCGCCGCCAGTACATCGAGGTTATAGCCACTAACCCGCCGCAAGATACGTGGGAAACGCCGCTCGATCTCTTCGCGTTCCTGCTGAACGATGGTCCGCACTTGCTGATAAATATGGCCTTCCAGGCCACGCCCTTCGCTGCGGCGTTCCCATTCCTCCGGGCGGAGGGGACCGAAGCTGGCTCGGCTGCCGTCGGCCAACACGACGTTGAGCCGGCGGACATGATCGATAGTCTTGCCGTAAACGATGGAGCGCGCCCCGGCAGAGTTGTTGCCGATCATGCCGCCGAGGTTCGCTCGGCTGGCCGTGGCCACGTCCGGCCCGAACTGCAAATCATACGGGGCGAGTGCACTATTGAGCGTATCCAGGACCACACCCGGCTGAATACGAGCGACACGAGCAGCCGTATCGATATCGAGGATAGCGTTGAGATACTTGCTGCAATCCAGGACAATGCCGGGGCCGATTGATTGACCAGACAGGCTGGTGCCGCCGCCGCGCGCCGTGATCGGCACCTGCGCCTCAGCCGCGATCTGCACAGTGGCCACGATGTCCTCGACGCTTTTGGGAATGACGACGCCGAGCGGCTCCATCTGATAGATGCTGGCATCGGTGCTGTACAAATGCCGCGAGGCCGCGTCGAAACGTACTTCCCCGGCCAGATGCTTGCGCAGATGACGGGCAAGATGGTCGCGTTGCAGTTCTGTGAAGCTGTTCATGGCGAAACTCACTACAAATAACACGAATAAAAAGCAAATATACCATAAAATGAACGAAAGGATAGATTTTCGGTTTTCCCCGTTGCTCTTTCTTTTATTCGCGTTATTCGTGGTGATCCTTTTCGTTTACGGCACTCTGATGTGCGGTGGTGTACGGCATGGTGTGCTGGCGGGTCAGCGATTCCTCGGCGCAGCCCGCACGCGCCCGTACTATGCCCTGTTCGATCTCGGTGCCTATCCGGGCCTGGTTTATTCCGAAACCGAGGGACGGGCAATTCACGGTGAATTGTACGAAATCGACGCAGGCTTAATTCCGCGGCTCGACCGTATTGAGGGCGCTCCGAGCTTGTTTCGGCTGGAACACGTTTTGATCGAAGGTTACGACGGAGAGGTGTTCGCGTATTTTTATCAGGGGAGTGTAGAGAAGTCCTCTCGGTGCGCGGAAGATCGTTGGAAGCCCAAGAGAGGCACGCTATGACACATGAGGAAGCGTTCATTCAATCAATCCGCGAGGCGCCCAACGACGATGCTCCGCGTTTGATTTACGCCGATTGGCTGGAAGAACACGGCCAGACTGATCGCGCCGAATTCATCCGTATTCAGTGCC
>Ga0070737_10004943_pt1 | contig 13014 bp, 11 predicted proteins | sample Coa_R1_10_FD_66438 | JGI IMG/M metagenome (GOLD analysis project Ga0070737, IMG submission 66438) | Surface soil microbial communities from Centralia Pennsylvania, which are recovering from an underground coalmine fire - Coalmine... | ecosystem: Environmental > Terrestrial > Soil > Unclassified... | reverse complement strand
TGAAGCACCAACGACGGGATTTTCACCACAAGACGGCGCTCATGCTCGTGCGTCAGTACGATGTGATCTATCTCGAAGAGTTGCAGATCGCCAATATGGTACGGAATCACCACCTCGCCAAAAGCATCTCGGATGCGGGCTGGGGGCAATTTCGGAGCATCCTCGCAAGCAAAGCAGCATACGCTGGCAAGCGAGTGGAGGCGATCCCGCCAGCGTACACCAGCCAGGATTGTAGCGGCTGTGGGGAACGGGCGCCCAAGAGCTTATCCGTGCGTACCCACGTTTGCCCGTCGTGTGGGCTGGTGATAGACCGCGATGAGAACGCCGCCATGAACATTTTACGGGCTGGGCAGGCCCGCCAGGCGCTAACGTGAGGGGTTGCCCTGTGCGTTGTCTGGGAAGCCCCTGCCTTTCAGGCGTGGGGGGCATGTCACCCCATTGCGAAGCCGGCAGTATGGCCGCCCGCCACCGGTAGCGCGATCCCGCTGACGAACGCCGCCTCATCCGAGGCAAGATAGAGCGCCGCGCTTGCCACTTCTTCGGGCTGACCCAGGCGGCCCAACGGCACAGTGGACGCCAGCCGCTCCTTGCCTTTCTCCGGGCCACCCTGCGCGTTCGCCACAAAAGCGTCTACCATCGGCGTCTGAATCCACACGGGGCAGAGCGCGTTGGAACGGATATTGTAGCGCGCGCCCTCCAGCGCCAGCGTCTTCACCAACTGGATCACCCCAGCCTTCGAGACGCCATACGCCCCAAGCCCCGGCGTACCCTCCAACCCGGCAACCGAGGCCAGCGCCAGGATCGTTCCACCCGCCGGTGTATTCTGAGTCATCGCGCGAAAGGCATGTTTGGCGCAGAGAAAAACACCGGTCAGGTTCACCCGTAACACACGATCCCAGTCGGCCAGCTCCTGCCGGGCAATGGGCGCAGGCGCGCCCGTCCCTGCGTTCGCCACCATCACATCGAGCCGTCCCCAGCGCGTTACGGCGTCGGCGACGAGCGCAGAGCAGTCGTCCTCGCTGGTCACATCCATCTTGCGGGTGGCTACCTTCGCCGAAGTCGAGGCGCCACTCTCGTCAAGCATTCTCACGGTTTCTTGCAGGCCCGCCTCGTTGAGGTCGCCCAGCGCCAGCGCCGCTCCCTCGGCAGCGAAGCGAATCGCCATCGCGCGCCCCAACCCCGACGCCGCCCCTGTGATCGTCACCACTTTGCCATCTAGCCGTCCCATTGTCTGGCTCCTCTCGCCCCTACTGCGCTACGTCTTCGCTACATCTGCTCGCTCATCGTTCGCAAGCGCCCATGCGCCACTGCATAGCGTGCTGTCGCATTCTATCGCATTTTGCCGATGGGCGCCAGAGAACGAGTAGCCAATGCCTAGTTGAGGAGGCTCGCGTCATAGACTCCTAACTGGGTAGAACACAGCGGGCCAACCTGGGAAAAGATCAACTGATTGGTGCTGGTCGAGGTCCACCATACCGTGTCATTGGCTCCCTCTGCAGAAAGGGCATAACTCCCAGGAGCCACCGACGGGAAAGTGAAGGTGCTGGTCGCCTGATCGAGCAGTGTGCTATAGTCATCCGAAAAATAGACCTCGCTCGCAGGCACGTTTTGCCCTGCGGGGGCATGCGCCGTCTTCGAGAGATACACGACAGGATCATAGGAACTTGGCGTGTAGTTGTCGAAACTGCCTGAGACCGAGACCGGCGCCGCCAGGGCTTGCGCCGCCGTCTGCGCCTGAGGAGTATTCTTGTAGTTGCTCACCAACGCCTGATAGGAGATCACAGCATCAGCGCAATCGCTTCCCGCAAGCTGCTGTTGGCCAAGATTCCAATACGCCTCTGCGGCCGCCTGGTACGCCAGGTGGGCGTAGTGTGAGCCGGGAGCAAGCGTCTGCGCATTGACAAACTGCGTGATCGCCTCGGTGTATTGGCCAGCCGCCGCTAATTGTACACCATACTGATACTCCGACTGTAGCTCAACCGGAATGATGGCGCTCTGACAGTTGGCGTCGCACAGGGATGACGCCTTGTAGGTGTTAAAGAAGGCAATCGCATTGCTATAATTCAGACTGTCCGGCTTGTTGGCAAGCCATTTACTGTACGCTTGAAACTCATCTCGATAGGCTCGGCCAACCGGCGCGCCGCTGTCAGGATAGGTCTCGAGCACCTGGTTGAACTGCGTCACGGCGCTGGCGTACTCGCCCTGACTAAGCAAGCTCTCACCCCATTCGTCATACGCGCGTGCAATATCGGTTGACCGGCTAGTGTTCTCCCCGGCAAGCGTATACTCGTGAATCGCCGCGCCCCAGTTGCCCGCGCGTTCGAGGCTTTGCGCCTGCGCCAGATGAAGCTGTGGAGAAAAGAGCAACCCACCGGTTCCAAGCGCGCCTACCAGCACAACCGCCGCAAGCCCTGCGGCAAAGAAGCTGGCGGAACGACGGCCCAATCCCGCGCGGACAATTGTCCCGATCAGCGCGAGAGCCGCCACGCCAAGCGCCACGCCTCCGGCGATCTGCGCGCCCGCCGCCCAATCTTTCCCCCCGGCTAATGTCATCAGTGCATAGACCACCACAACGAGCAGGAGCGAGCCGATAGCTAGCCCCAGCGTGACACGCAGCGGAAATGGCTTGCTGAGCGACTGTCGTAGGCGACCTGGCTCTGATCGCTTCTCTGGCGTCGAAGCGCCAGTTGTAGGCGACGCCTGCGGTGGATAGGGATACCCCGGATAAGCAGGGTAGCCTGGATAGAGCGGATAGCTCGAGTAGGGAGCTGGAGAACCTTGCTGAGGAATGGGAGGAATAGCCGATGCTGGAGAGCCTGGAGAGCCCGGTACGGAATATGTCGGAGGCGTTGGCGCAGGATACGGCCCCGAAGGATAGGCTCCTGTCTGTCCTAGCGCAGGCGGATACCCTGGATACATGGGGTAGCCTGGATATACAGGATACGCAGGATACATCCCTGATGCTCCGCCTGCCTGTGGATACAAAGAAACCCATGCTGGCGCTCCGGGAGCTGGAGAGACAGGTAATTGATCTACGCCCGATTGAGCGGCCTCGGCGCGAGGCGTTTCCTGCTGCACAGCCTGCGCCGAACCACCAGCGGAGCTTGCGCCGCTCTCACGAGCAGACGATAGCGCGGCGCCGCAGACAAAGCAGTGTGAAGCATTCGCGGGATTTTCGGTGGCGCAGTGCGCACAAATCATGTGAACCCCCTTCGGGAGGACAGCGTGTGTCCTTGTTCATAGCAGTTGGCAGAAAATGAGAGAAGAGATCGGGAGATCGCAATGGAGACTCCGCTTACAGCATTATTGGCGCTATTCTAACATTGCGCATTGTATCTGTCTACAGGAAGACACAAATTTCTGATCGCTCAAATACCGTGCAGGCAATACGCAGGCGCGCCCATGTGGCGAGCGGAGCCGATGGGAGCGCCTGAAAGACAAGCATGGCTGCATCCTTACTTCAATGCGTAGCAACCACCTACGGCACTGGAGTATTGTCTGAGCTATCTGAGCTATCTGAACTGTCTAACAGTGGCCAGGGACGATGGGCGCTGCGCGCTGGAAGCCCCTGGCCACTACGAAACGAACAACAGAGGTTAGAGCGAGAGTTCGCAGATGCGGTTGCCCCAGTTGGCAAACTGATCGCCAGGATTGGGGATATACTCCGAGGCCAGCCAGACCGTCCCATTGGAGGTGTTGATCTCACCGTTGGAGTAGTCACCCCAGCGGCCAACCCCACCAAACTCCGGAGTCATGGTGAAGCCATTGTCCGGGCCAGTACCGGCGCCGTAGATGTTGATGACACCGAAGTTGCTGGAGTGAGCGCCCTTGACGGAGTACGCCGCGCTCAGGAAGGTGTTGGGGCTGGCAATCGTGAAGGTAAGGGCCATGTTGCCGTCCTTGCCCTCATTGATGTGCGGGTAGATCAGGTACTCACCTGAGGCTGAGAGATAGCCCTGATGGGAAACCTTCGTTCCGCTAGCAATGACACCGCTGGAGAGCTTCGGTGTGACTTGGAACCAGGCGACGCCATCGCGCTCAGAGGTATCACCTGGGATCGTGATGGCGGTGTTCAGCGCGCCATCGAGATGCCCATTGATGTACTGGACTTCCTGCATCGCGTCGAAGTCTGGCGTCACAACACCCGTCGTGAAATCGCCCACGAAGCTATTGTAGCCCGGAGGCGTGGGAACGTTGACGGGGAAGCCATACGCCTCGCTGCCAATCACGATGGACGAGAGGGCGGGCATACCCACGCCTGTCGTCACCGAGGCGGTATTCGTCATCGCCCAGACGCCCAGGCGGTTGTCAAACGTGCTGTTAGGGTCGAGCGAGTTGAGGAAGTACTCCGCCGACGGATTGCCATAGCTAATGGCTGGCTGCACATGGTAGGCTGGCGCGCCCGCCATGCTCAGTTCGCCAAAGCGCACGTAGTTGGCCGCCACGCCCGCCTCGAGCTGCGACTTCGAGATCGCGAAAATCTCCGCGCCGTTGAAGCCAGGGCCAGAGATCGGGAACTCGTTAGACGAGATATAGATGTTGTTCTGGTCAATGCCAAACTGGTCAAAGTCTGGCAAGCACGGGCAGCCAGCGTCCTGCGCCTCGGTGGTATCAATGCGATACACCAACCAGGGATTGGTGATCGGATTCCCTGTGTTCACCGCAATGTCAAGATGCGACTCCGTCAAGCTAAACTCGAAGAGGGTGGCGAACCAGGTATGCGTCGAGGAGTCATAGAAGATACGCGGATCGCTCAAGAACGCGGTGGACGGCTCCGCGAAGAGCGCATAGAGCGCAAATGGGGGAACCACCGGGGTACCGCTGGTGGTATAGAAATCGCCAGTCACGTTGACAAAGTTGCCCACGTAGTGGCCATCAGTCGCCAGCCCCTCATCGGGTGGCTCCAGCGGTGTGGCGCTGGCGGCATTGTTCTGAATCTCGTTGACGCCATCAAAGCTGGTCAGAAGCTTCCCAGTGCCGGAGACCCTCACACCTGTGGCGCTTGGCGCATGGCTGACGCCAGTGCGTGTGGCCCCGGCATGCTTGGGCTGCAAGCGTAGAGGCGCAACGTGCGGAGTTACTTTGCTGCCACTGGTGTTGGAGCGCGCAGCAAGGGGCAGATGCTGAATATACACCACACTCACACGGGCGGAATGTCCACGGCTGGCGGAATACATGGCGGCGCTGCTGTGTGTGCGTGGGCTGGCAAAGCTCAGTTTGCCCGTCATCGCAAACACCGCGACGGCGACCATCGCCGCAAGCACGCCAACAGAAACTAAAACACGAGGGGTAGACCGAAGAAATCGCTTCACAACACGTACCTCCACAAGGCAATGCGAAACAAAAAAGGGGAGATGTTTCGATGGGAGCACATGCCGCTCAACCTTCATGCGCTCTTGCCAGTAGAAGATCGCAGCCAACCAGCGGCTACGGATAGCTCTGTTATACAGCAGATCGCTTGCGCTGGCAAGAGGGTATTTTGCGAGTTTTTGTGTAACGACGCAAATTCGCACGCATCTCCCCGGCGCCTCACTTGCTCACGCGATGGCTCTACTGCGTCGGCAGATCGACATACTCTATATCGTTCGTCCCCAGCCCATTGGAGGCAGACGGACCAAGCCAAAAGGCGCGCCCATTGTAGATCTCGCCGCCCGTGCCAAGATTTGCCTGCCCAACGTCGAACTCCACCGTAGCGCCGCTATAGGGCACATGCGCCAATACCCAGGCTTGGGCGCCATAGTCAAGGCACATCATGTACGGCTGACTCGCAGCAAGAGCAGGACGGATACATCTGGCCCAGCCCTGTATCTCGCTCCCAGCGCTCAGGTCATAGAGCGTTGTCGTCTGGCTGTGGCCGTTGTCCCATGCCGCATACTGATCGTTCATCGAGGCGTTGCCACCAGCGTCTGTCGCGATCTGGGCAGGCGCACTCTGCCCATGACGCAGCAGCCACATCGAGGCATTCGCATTCGCATCCGCTTCCACCAGGAGGATGCCCACATCACTCACTGCCACAGGCGTGATCTGCATGCCCGCCTGTGTGTAAAGCGTCTGGGTCTGGCCGGTGCTGTACGAGAAATCGAGCAGTTTTGTGGAGAGCGAGCTCCAGTTGACCACCGACCAGATCAGATCAGTCGCGCTACTTACCCATTGAGAGTTCCAGGGGCCTGTAAGCTGCTCCTGCGCCGCGCTATCCACCTGTATGCGCTGGCCGGTCGCCACGTTATACGCCCAAAGTACCCAATTTCCCTGGTTTGCGTCCTCGGTGACATACGATACCCAATCGCTACCGCCATAGGCCGCGCCACGAATGCCCCCCTGCGAACCATCTGGCTCGGTCGGCGCGCTCGCAATCTGGCTCACGCTCTGGGTAGCGTAGCTGTAAAAGTAGAGGCTTGACATCCCGGCCGATGTGGGTCGCTCCGCAGGGTACAGCAGCAATCCGGGCGCGCCCGGCCACACCAGGCTGGTCTGGAAATTACCCAGCGAGATATGTTGGATGGGTGGAATAGTGGGCGTGGGAGGCGTCGTGGGCGGTGGCGTCTGACCACCTGTGGTTGTCGCCGAGGATGATGGCGATGAGGAAGATTGCCCTTGTGGATTGAGTGAGCAAGAAGTCAAGGCCAGCAGCACAAGGAGGGTAACCATTCCTCCTTGCAATGCGGCACGAAATAGGCGTTTCACGGAATCGCTCCTTGATGAGGTACAACCTTAGGACGAGAGTAGATACATTGCTACTATTTTGACAACCCATGCTCTTGGCAAAGATGCAAACAAAGAGAACAGACTACACCTTGCCATTTGCTCTCTTGCGTTACCCATACAAACGTGTTATACCGTTGCCAACAGTTCATACTACCAACAGCCGAGCGAACAGTGGAGGCGGATAGGCGGAGGAGAATAACAATGTTGCGACGACTCTGGTGGCGAAGAAAAAAGCAAGAGCAGACGGCGACGCCTGCGCAGGAAGACTCTACGCCCGATGCCCCACCAAAACGCCAGCGGTTCCGCTGGATTCGCGGGCGGCGCTATATCGAGGGGTCATCGTACATTATCTCCAAAGACGCCACAACCGATAACATGCTTGACTTCCAGCATTTCATCGTGCGCCAGGTGTTGGGCGGCAACCACCAAGCCCCCTTGCGGCAGCCACGCGCCATTTTAGACGCAGGGTGCGGCACAGGGCGCTGGGTGGTCGAGATGGCCGCCGAGTTCCCCGAGGCCAGAGTGGTTGGGCTGGATATTGTGCCGCCAACCAACGTCGCGCCCATGCTCGCCTCGCTTGGGCCGCTCGCAGCGAATGTCTCGTTTGTGGCGGCAGATCTGCTTCAGCCGCTCCCCTTCCCCGATGGCGCCTTTGATTATGTCCATCAGCAGTTGATGTACGACGATCTTCCTGCGCAGCAGTGGCCGCGCATCCTCAGCGAACTCGTGCGGGTCACACGTCCAGGTGGGTGGGTCGAATGTATCGAGCAGGCCGAAGCGCCGTATGACTCCGGCCCGGCCTATCAGCGGCTGACCGCCTGGATGGCCAATCTCTGTCGCCAGCGAGGCGTTGATCCTGATATGGGGCCAAAACTGCGCTATCTGCTCCATGCGGCAGGGATAGAGCAACCCATCGAGCGCGTTATCCCATGTTTTCCAGATCGCAGGCCCAGTCGAGAGCGCCGACTTTGGCAGGCGCAGGCACTGGGCGTCTTCGAGACGATCTTTCGCGACGCTCTGCTGGCTGCGAAGCTCGTCACCCCTGAACAGTTCGATGCTGTTCTTGCGCAGGCCCGCGTCGAGTTTGCCCAGGGCCGCTACGCCAACTCCGACGTGATCTACGTGGTGTTTGGTCGCAAGCCTCTGGCTCGCTCTTCGTTGCACAGCTACGAAACTGGCGCGTATCCTGTGCTAAACTGAGACAAGAGACCAGCGTAGACACACTCCGCGAACAGCATTCCCATCGCTTAACGTGACACGAGCAGCTTGGAAGCTTAGAGAGGCAAAACGACGTGACGAAACGCAACGTGCTTATCGTGGGACGTATCATCATTGCGCTGCTAGCGCTGGCCGCGCTTGTCGCGCAGATTGTGCATCTGCAGCAATTGGGCATCCTCAATCTAGCCAACATTTTTAGCTACTTCACCATCCTCTCGAACGTCTTCCTGAGCATTGTCTTTCTGATCGGCGCGGTTGCGCTCTTCCAGCATCGCGAACCCTCCCCCGGGTTTGACCTGGTACGAGGGTCGGCAGCCGTGGCGATCATCATCGTTGGCATCGTCTATGGCATCCTGCTCAGCAACCAGGATTTGGGACATCTGCTGCCCTGGGTGAATATCGTTCACCATTACGTCACGCCGCTGGCCGGGCTTGCCGACTGGCTCATCTTGCCACCCAAGAGCAAGCTGAGAGCGTCGCAGTTGGGCTACTGGCTAATCTATCCCCTGGTCTACCTTGTCTACACGCTGATCCGCGGCCCAATCACCGGCTTTTATCCCTACTTCTTCGTGAATCCAGGCGCAGTAGGAGGCTACGGCGTCGTGGCGCTTTATTGCATCGGTATATTCGTCGCGTTTCTGGTCGTCGGGGGGATATTGCTTTTCCTGGGGAACCGCCTGCCGCGCACGCTGAATTGATACCTGTAGGTTGGCAAAATTCAGACTGAGAGGACGCAGGACGCCTATCCGGCAAACCATTTTCGATATGGCCCCTCAGATAGGCGTCCATATGGCGGTCTAACTCTGCGCGTTTGGCATAGTCTACAGCACGCCATCACAGCGTCATTTCAGCGTCATTTCAGCGTCATTTCAGCGTCATTTCAGCGTCATTTCAGCACCTGCACTTGCAGCGTCCACGCGGCCTCACTCACCACACTCAGATAGACATCGCCGCCTGAGTGTTCCTCGGTGTAGTCGCTGGTGTTGCCCTGCTGGCAGATGGTGTTGATCGCGCCGATGTCAAGCGGCGTGCCATCCGAGTAATCCACATCAACAATCAGGTTGTAGCTTCCGAAGTAGTCGGAGGAGGGGTCGCAAGTCCAGACAAGTCGCCAGTCATCCGGCGTGTTGAATGTCCCCGTCTGCTTATTGCCATTGCCGGAGAAACTCTGTACGACCGTCCACTGGGGCACATGCGTCGGAGTAGGAGTCGGCGCAGGCGTATTGGTGGCCGAGGGCGTATGCGAGGCGCCATGGTGATTCACCTGGCTGGATGAATTGCCCGACGAAGAGCCACCGGCGTTGCTGAGCGCCGTGCTAATGCCGCCGCATACGCAGCAGAGCGCCAGAATGCCTACCACCACAACCGCCCATTGCCATGGCTTCAACTTCGGGCGGCCGGGCGTCGCAGGGGGAACAGGCGGCGGCCCATAGGGCGCAAATCCAGGGGCAGGCGGCGGATAGGAGCCGGAAGCGCCTGGTGTTCCTGGCGCCATACCAGAGACAACGAACGGGGTAGATGGCGGTGTAAACGTCGGGTACGAGCCGGAGGCAATCGTCGGCGCATTCTGGCCCGGATAACCGGAATAGACGCCCGAAACACCAGGCGCCTGAGGCTGCGACGGCGGCAAGCCCTGGAGCGAGGGTTGCAACGGCTGCGCGGGAAGATCGGGCCGCTGCGCGAGATCAATGGGGTGCAAGTTTTCAGGGGTCTCAGTGTTCATGTCGCTCATAGTGCTGTAGCGAACCTCCAAAGGAGAGTGTGGGCTGCCGACAAGGTAAGAACGAGACGTCGGATCAGCCGGAAAGAAAAGTGGAAACGGAGCGCGATTGGAGATCAAGGAGGAAGCTATCTACAGACTGACAGAGGTACGAATTTGTTGGAAGACTCCCTGCTTCACTCGCGCATAAGTTATATACAGCAGAAGCGCGCAAAAGCGGAAAACAAAAAATTGACCGCGCGTCAGATGTTTGATACGGCTTGATATACCGTGATAGGACTGTATATATACCACCTACCAACACGGAGTCTTTACAGGCGCTCCAGTGGATGTCATTGCGTCAATTGACCCGTGGAATCCGCAAATTCTGGATGCGCTAGCGAATATGCTCATTGGTAAACGTTTGACATATGTGATCCTGCGCCCTATCGCTGCTCGTGTCGTCGGCGCCATAGGTGTATTATGTGGTACCATGATTGTGGCAAGCGGAATCTTCACATTCCTGCATCATGCCCTTGTCGGCTGGCAATCACTGGGAATCTTCATCACTGGTTTACTCTTGTTCGGTGGTGGTCTGGCCATCTGGTTATGGTCTCTCGTCTGCTCCTAGCAAAAGACGAGAAAAGACATGGATGAAGCCCTTTGTATTCAGGCACGGCAAGCATATCATCAAGCGTGGACATATACGGACATATACGGACATATACGGACATATACGGACATATGCGGCGGTTCGACAACACTTCACTCTACCCTGGATAGAGTGAACACAGAGGAGTTTGCGGGAGATGACTACTTACCCGTATCTCATTCTGCTGGCTTATGGCGATAAGACACGTCTGCGCTTCGTAGCGCATATCACACTTGAGGAGGGTTCGGTCACGCTGGATGTGCGTGACACAGAACAAGAGGCATGGCTTCGCGCATTTTTCTCTGTACCTCACATGCAGCCGATCGCTCAACTCCTACGGCCCGAGTTTGTTCTCCAAGGAATCAACCCGATTGGAGCAAAGAACAAGACAACGGATGGCTCGCCCCTATCACTCTATGTGTTCGCGCGCAAAGGGAGAGGGCAGGGATTGCCCTTTCCAAGCGCCGGAATATACCCTTTACACAACGCCATCCAGGTATACCTCGACACCGATGAGATCTTTGACTATGAGGACATTCAAGGCAAAGAAACAGAGGCGCGAAAGCTCATTCACCCCTGGGATCCACACATTCTCTCCCTGTTTATCCAAGAGCTTAGCGCCAAAGGGCCTGGGTGGATTGTGTTAGCGGCGCCACAGGCAGCATGTGGGGCGCTCTTCTCCCCTTCTTCTTACTATCCAGCCCTGTTACTGCCGCAGGTGATGGATGTGTTACCTCGGGATGCGCTGCCCCCTCGTCAAAATAAAAATACTAAAGAGTTGACGCCAAACGGGACAACCTTCCACCTTCGGAAGACTACCCCGTTTGACAGACACTCTCTGCTACGCCGCAGCCTGCGTCGCCTTCTGCGCGCGCTTGTAACGCGCAGTGGCAATCTCGGCAATCGCAATCGCTCCGATGATCAGCAGGATGTGCAGCCCCCGTAAGATGTATTGCGCGGCGGTTCCATCGGCGGGAACTGTCTGTGCAACCCCAATGATCGGGATCAGCAGCCCAACGAGAAACGTCACAATGGGGAACAGCACATTGCGCGCCTGCAATCCCTCCGCGATTCCAATGAACCACAGCAACGCCACCAGCAGGATGCCCACCAGCATATGGACGTTTATCCAGGTCTGCGTATCCCCCACACCCGTAAACGCATCCAAAATGCCCAGGATGACGTTGATTATCCACAGCGCGCGAAACGCCATATTGCTAATCGTGACCGCTCTTGGCATAGCGTCGTGTACACTTTCTTTCTTGTCACCGGCGGTCTCAACATGACCGCCATAATACCGTTATCGCAATCGAGTGCGCGCGAAAGGCGCCTTGCATAGCATACCGACCAAAGAGCCATCCTGGCAAAACACTCCCACCAGCCTCAATCCAACCGGCGCACACCAGGCACACAGAGCGCCAGCAGGATCAACGTCACATTCAGCGCGCCGCCCATCAGGAATGTCTCCGACGGCCCCAGACGATCCGCCCCTATGCCCGCCAGCGCCAGGCCAATCGGCGTCAGGCTGAGTGAGCCAAGCCAATCAATGCTGACCACCCGCCCCAACTTCTCGGCAGGCACAAGCTCCTGCATCACCGTCGCCCAGATCACCTCGAAGATACCCAGGCCCGCGCCAACACAGAAGGCCGCCACACCTGCGATGATTGGCAGATACGCACCATCGCTCTTCGTCGCCGGGAAGCCAAACGCCAGCAGCGCCGCATCCCCCAATAGCAGGCCACCATACGCGATCAATCCACGATGGCGCAGGCGTGGAAGCTGCCCCATCGCTAGCGTCGCCAGCAGCGAACCTATCGCGTTGGCGCTGAACAACGCGCCAAGCAGCCAGACTCCCTGCTGATAGACATCATGCACCAGCTTTGGCGACGCCACCTGCAACGGCGCTATCCCTATATTGAGCAATGACGCGACGGCAATCGTTACCCAGAGCCAGGGCGACCGTGTCACATAACCCAAACCCTCGCGAATGTCGGCGAAGACACCAACCAGCCCACGGCGCGCTACATTGGGAATGGCACGGAGCTTTTCACGGAGCTTTCGCCGCTGATGTGGGGTCACGGGCGTCTCGATAGAGTCAACGTCAACAGTGGCCAGCGTCGCCGCCGCTACCGCGCGTCCCTCTTCCTCTGGCGCGGGAAATGTCGCCAGCAGCGACCTTGCCTGCGCAATGACGCTCGCCTCGTGCGCGCTCTCCACCTCACCATGCGAAACATACCTGGCGGGTGTCTCGCTCTGCATCGCCATATCGCCAGGGGGCATGCGCAATGCCAGCAGGCAGCCGACGGAGAAGATAAACGTTGCCCCATCGAAGGCAAATGCGCTGGCGGGCGATGAAGCCGCAACCAGCGCTGCGCCAATCGCCGGGCCAATCAGGATGCTCAGGCTCCGTGTCAGGCTGCTCAGCGCATTGGCAGAGGGGAGATCATCAGTGGGAACAAGCTGCGGCGGTAACGATTGGTATGCGGGATAAAAAAAGGCGTCGGCCACCCCAAACAACAGTGTCAGCCCAATGAGATGCCACACCTGTAACAGCCTCATCCAGCCCAGCACGGCAATCGTCAGCACCACCAACGCGCGAGCGCCATCCGACCAGAGCAACACCAGCCGACGCGGCAGTCTATCTGCCACAACGCCGCCAAACAACAGAAAGGCAATCCGGGGAATCGAACCAGCCACTAACACGATCCCCATCGTGGTCGCAGAACCCGTCAACAGGAGA
>Ga0070737_10004940_pt1 | contig 13016 bp, 15 predicted proteins | sample Coa_R1_10_FD_66438 | JGI IMG/M metagenome (GOLD analysis project Ga0070737, IMG submission 66438) | Surface soil microbial communities from Centralia Pennsylvania, which are recovering from an underground coalmine fire - Coalmine... | ecosystem: Environmental > Terrestrial > Soil > Unclassified... | reverse complement strand
GCCCCGACGGTCCGTCGACCGTATCGGGCTAATTGCTGCTGTGCGGACCCACCCATCTGCGGCCTGCCTCCTGTCCCGGGGTATCTGCGACCTGCTCGATCAGCGTAGTGGGCAAAAGGCTCCAAGGGGCGGGAGGGCACCGACCTGCAAACTTAGGGCTCGGGCAGGTCCGTCAAGATGAGCTGGTAGGCGTCGAGCAGGCGCCGGCAGTCGTGCTCGTTGAGGGCGCGGCCGGCCGGCCGAGGGGCCGTGGCCATGGCCCGGAGGAGCGCGCGGCGCATCTGGTCGACCTTCCAGTGGCATACCTCGGCCAGCCGTCGGGTTTGAGAGGCGAGGATCCGGCCGTGGGCGAACTCGACCAGGACGGGCGGTAACCCGACGAACAGGTCGTCGATCTGTTCGTCCGCCCCCGGGTCGACCGCGAGAAGCTCGGCCGGGCCGACCTGGAGCGCTCCGGCCAGGGCGACGATGGCGTCGAGGGTCGGGTTGCCCCGACCCTTTTCCAGGTTGGCTACGTAGGGAACCGACAGTCCGGCCTGGGTCGCCACGGTGAGCAGGGTCAACCCCAGCTCGGCCCGCCGAGCCCGCAGGCGCTCACCGAACATGATCGCTGGCTCCATACCCCTATTCTCACAGAAAACATCATGCGGCTAGTTGTCCACCAGAATACTCTGACGATCGTGAGCCCGCAAAGATCCACCCGCTCGGCCGCCGCCGCGGAGGAGCCGGGCGAACGCGGATCGAAGCTGGCCCTCCTCTCCGAGCGGGATTTTGGTCTCTTTTGGGTGGGCCAGACCACCTCGCAAGTCGGCAGCTGGTTGCTGACGATCGCCTTGCCGCTGTATGTGTACGCCGGGACCGGCTCGGCCCTGTCGACGAGCTTCGTCCTGATGTCGAGCACGCTTCCCGGACTGCTCCTCGGCCCCATTGTCGGGGGTTTGACCGATCGCTGGCCTTGCCGGGCCACGATGATCGTTACCGATCTCGGCCGGGCCGCCGTCTTGGCCATCCTGCTGGCTGGTCCGTTTCGGCACCTTCTCTGGGTTGTTTATGTCGTTGCCGTGGTCGAAGCGTCGCTGGCCCAGTTCTTTTCCCCGGCCCGGACCGCGGCGCTACCGGCCATTGTGCGCAGCGGGCACTTGCCGGCCGCCAATGCCGCGGTCGCCGCCGGTTCCGAGCTCGCTCTTCTTGGTGGTCCGGCGCTCGGCGGTCTGGTGTATGCCGCCGCCGGGCTGCCGCTGTCGGTCGGGCTCGACCTCGCCACCTATGTGGTGTCCGCGGGGAGCCTCACCCTGCTGCGCGTCCCTCCGCTCCGTGGCCGGCCCTCTGGAGGGTCAGCGGCCGCCGGCCGTCGCCGGGGTCTTTTCGCCGAGCTGGCCGTCAGCGTTCGCCTGACCCGCACCAACCCCTCCCTGCGAGGGCTCCTCGTCGTCACCGTCGTCCTGTTCACCGCCGGCGGCCTCATCGGGGTGCTCATCGTGCCCTTCGCGCGCGGACAGCTCCACGCCACCGGCATCGACTACGGCCTGGTCCTCTCCGCCCAAGCGGTCGGCGGCCTGCTCGGTGCCGCCATCGCGGCGCCCGCCCTTGGCCGCTTTGGGAGTGTTAGGGCGCCGATGACGCTCTGCCTCGCGGTCATTGCCGTGATCGTGGCCGCTCTCAGCGCCACCAGCCGGTGGGAGCTGGCCGCCGCCTGCCTGTTGATCGGCGGGGCGCCCACGACGATTTCCGGCGTCATCACGACCACCCTCCTCCAGACGGCCGCCGGCGACCGCCACCGGGGTCGCTTGACCGGTTTGTACTCGGCCGCCGCGGCCCTGGGCACGCTTGTCGGCAGCCCGGCCGCCGGCCTGCTCGCCGGCCTGGTCGGCGTCCGCCCGAGCCTGGCCGTCTGCGCCGCCGTCTTCGCCCTGTCCGGACTCCTTGCCCTCGCCACCTTCCCCGCACAACCGCTGGCCGTCACAGCCGGTCAATGACCCGCCGGCGGTGCCGGGCTCACCCGAGGATCGGTAAGGTCCGTCCGTGACCGAGAGTCTGTGGGCGGCCCGCGCCGACGAGCTGCTGCGCCGGACGGCGTCGGCGGATCCCACCCCTGGCGGTGGCTCTGTGGCCGCCATCGCCGGCGCTCTCGGTGTCGGTCTCCTGCAGATGGCGGTGGCCGTCACCGCCGATCTTGGCCTGGAGGGCCACGCGGCGCGCCTGGCCCAGCTGCAGGAGGCGATCGTGCCCGCCGCCGACGGTGACGTGGAGGACTTCACCGCCGTCCTCGCCGCCTACCGCTTGCCGCGCGGCGACGACGCCCAGCGCGAGGCCCGCTCCCGGGAGATCGAGAAGGCCAGCGTCGCCGCCACCGAGCGCCCGCTGGCCCTGGCCGAGACCTTCGCCGATGCGCTGGCCCTGTCCCACCAGCTCGAGTCGCTGGTCAAGCCGACCATCAAGAGCGACGTGCTCGCCGGCCGGGACGTGATCCTCGGCGCCGCCCGAGCCGCCGTTCGCACCGCCGACATCAATATCGGTCAGCTCGATCGGCTCTCGTCGCCGTCGGCCCCGCAACTGCACGCCCGCCGGGACGCGGTCCTGGTGTCCCTGGAGGGGCAGACGTGACCGCCGTCGTGCTCGACCCGTCGCCGATCGCCGCCGGCTACCTCGCCGAGGTCCGAGCAGACGTCGAGCGCCTCGCCGGGGAGGGCCGGCGGCTGCGCATCCTCGGTCTGCTCAGCCAGCAGGAAGGCCCCGCCGCCACATACGCCCGGTATGCCCGGCGCGGATGCGAGGCGGTCGGCATCCAGCTGGATGTGCGCGATATGCACTCCGACCAGGTCGAGCCGGCGATTGCCGCCGCCAATGTCGACCCCGAGGTCGACGGCATCTTTCTCTATTACCCCCTGATCGATCGAACCGCCGACCGGTGGCTTCGCGAGCTCGTGGATCCCCGCAAGGACGTGGAGGGCCTGCACTCCTTTTGGAGCCGGTTGCTCTACGAAAATCAACGGTATGTGGACCCGGCCCGCACCGTCCGGGCGATATTGCCGTGCACCCCGCTGGCCATCCTCAAGCTTTTGGAACACGCCGGTATGCGCGGCAAAGGCGGCGAGGCCCCGCTCGAAGGCGTCACGGCCTGCGTGATCAACCGCAGCGATCTGGTGGGCCGGCCTCTGGCCGCCATGCTGGCCAACGACGGCGCCCGGGTGCACTCGCTCGACATCACCGGGTCGGTTACCTTCGAACCAGCGATCGGCAGGAGGACTCATGACGTGCGTGATTCCGGGGTCGACCGGGCCACCGCCCTCGGGGTCGCGGATGTCGTCATTTCCGCCGTGCCCTCCAGAGATTTCCGGTTGGTGAGCGGTGACGAAATCCGGGACGGAGCGATCTGCGTCGACGTGGCCGAGTACACCAATTTCGACAAGTCTGTCCTGGAGCGAGCCAGCGTCTTCGTTCCTCGCGTCGGGCCGCTGACCATCGCCATGGCCACCCGCAACCTCACTCGCCTGGTCCCCGTTCGCAATCTGACCGCGGGTTAGCCAGCCTCGGGCTCCTGTAAAGCACAATGGGGGAAAGGGCTCGTCGCGCGCGAAGGCCAAGTGGCGGCTCTACGGACCTGGTCCCCCGGTGGCCGAGCGCCACCGCCGTATTACGGCGTCAAGCAGCCAGCCGGGCGCCCAGCCACGAGGTGGTCGTCCGCTTGGCCGCGGCCGCCATCCCGGTCGGGAACGAGGTGAAACCGTGGTGGGACTCGGGGAACACGTGGAGGTCGACGTCACCACCGGCCGCCGCGAGGCGGCCGGCCATGGCCAGCGTGTCCTCGAATACGAGGTCGAGCGTTCCCGCGATCAACAGGGCGGGCGGGAGGCCGGCCAGATCGCCATAGAGCGGCGAGAGGTCAGGGTCGGTGCGGTCGGTCACATGGCCGGCGTACGCCTCGATGAACCACTCGTCGGCATAGAGCCGTCCGCTCGGTGATTGGCCGCTCAGGTCGTAGGCCCCGTATTGCAGCACCACGCCGGCGAACCCCTCGAGCAGCTCCCGGCGGCGCAGGCGAAAGAGGGTCGTCAGGGCGAGGTTGGCGCCGGCCGATGCGCCGCCGATCAGAAGCCGGTCGACGCCGAAGAGGGCCCGCGCTTGGTCGAGGACCCATAAGGCGGCTGTCTCGCAGTCGTCGGGGGCGGCCGGCCACGGGTTCTCGGGGGCGAGGCGGTAGTCGACACTGACCACTGCCACTCCCAGGGCATCAGCCAGGGCCACGTTGCGCCCGTCGCTTCGGGCCGCGGAGCTCATGAAGAAGCCACCGCCGTGGATGTCGAGGTAGACGCCCCGAGGCTCGCGACCGTCCGGCCTGATCACCCGGACCGGCACCGTGCGGCCGCCCGCTTCCGCAACGTGCTCGACCGCTCGCGGGTGGGGGGACCGAGCGGGCAAGTTGTCCCGTGCCCGCTTCAGCTCCTCGTAGTTGGTCGGGCCTTTGGCGCTGCCAGCCGCCTTCGCCGCGGCTATCGCCGCCGCGTTGAAGGTACGGCTTTCCTCGATGTATGCACCCAGCTCTGCGTCAATCAGCTGCGACAGACCCACCTTCACGTCCCGAGGTTCGCGCGACGCCAAGGGGCGGAGCGAGCCTCCACTCCCCGGCTCCCGCCCTTAGGGCAGGAGCTCGAGCCGCTTGACCAGCTTGGCCACGCGGTTGCGGGGGCCGACGACGCTGAGGGCGAGCAACTGGAGGTCGTCGGCGTCGGTGCGGGCGAGGGCGGCGAGGTAGTCGTCGTAGACCCGGGTGGCCTGGGCGGCGGCCGGCATGGCCGTCACGTGGAATCCTTGGGCGAGGGCCCGTTGCCGGAGCGCCGCCAGCTCCGCCGGCTCGGCGCCGAGGACCGAGCAGCCGGCCCACGGAAGGCCGCGGTGCCAGGTGCCGCTGGCGTCACGACCGCCGGGACCGAGCAGGCCGGGGATGTCGGGCGAGGTGGAGGCGGCCACACAGATGGCGGCGTTGACGGCCGAGCCGGCGGGGAGGGAACGGTCGACGATGACCACCCACTTCAGCCGGGCGGATCCGGTCGCCGCGTCGGTGCGGATCTCCTCGTCGGTGTACTCGATCTTTTCGTCGGTAGTCGGAGTGATGAACGAGGTCACGAGCCAACGGTAGGCACCCATACGGCACGAGTACGGAGAGTTCGTACTTCATACGGATAAACTGCCGCCATGGCCGGACTGGACGAACTTGATACGGCGCTCCTGATCCAACTGCAGGGCGACGCACGGATGACCAACCGGGAGCTCGCCGCGGCTGTCGGGGTCGCTCCCACCACCGCCCTGGACCGCCTCCGCTCCCTGCGCCGGCGGGGCGTCATCCGGGGGGCGAGCCTCGATCTCGACCTGGCCGCCATCGGCCGACCGGTGCAGGCCCTGGTGGCGGTGCGGATCCGCCCGCCGTCCCGCCGCCACATCGAAGCGTTCCGGGACTGGGTCAAGGACCTGCCGGAGACGATCGGGGTGTTTGTCCTGACCGGCACCGAGGACTTCCTGATCCACGTGGCTGTGGCCGACAACGACCGCCTCTACGGGTTCGTCATCGACCGGCTGACCCAGCGGCCCGAGGTGGCCGACGTCCGCACCAGCGTGATCTACGAGCACCTGCGCAGCAAGACGGTGCGGCCCGACCCCAGCGCCTCCCGGTAGGCGCCGGGCTCACAAGGTGACGCTCAGGACGACGATGGTGATCACCAGGGCCACCCCGGCGGCCAGGGTCATCCAGAAGACCACATTGCCCTGACGGTCGGCCACCCGTCGCTCCCTACTCGGCCACGACTCGCAGGTTGGCCAGGGACTCGTCGGCGGCGCCCTCGACCATGGCGCCGGAAGCCACACCGCCAACCGCCTTGCGGAGCTCGTCGGGATCCATGGGCGCGCTCGTACCCCGATGCCGGCCGGGCAACGCCGGTCAGCCCCCGGTCGCCCCCCGGTCGAGCGGTCCCCACTGGGTGTTCTGGTCCTCGACCACGCGGGCGGCCTCGTCGACCACGTCGGCGGCGACCCAGGCGACCGGCTCCAGGCACTCGACCAGCGGCTCGTTGTCCGGGCCCCGTCCCCGCTCCCGGCCGAGCAGCACCCACGGCTGGGCGTCGGGGCGGCGGTCGCCGAGGTGGCGGTAGTCGTAGAGGCGGCGGGCCACCCACAGCCGCAGCGGCCGGTCGCCCCACCACGGCTCCACCCGCAGGGTGCTGGCCGACAGGCCGGGCAGCTCGATCCCGGTGAGCTCGTCGCGGCTGCGGCCATGGCTGTCGATGTCCGGGCCGGCCGACCACCGGACGAACAGGTTGTCGTGCCGGCGGACCAGCTCAGCGAGCTCGTCGAGCGACGCGATCGTGTGGGCGGGAAGTTGCCTCGTCTTCACCGGCTCAGATCAGGGCTGCAACAGGACCTTGACCGCGCCGTCGGCCTTTTGCTGGAACATGCGGTAGGCGTCGGCGGCCTGCTCGAGCGGCAGGTGGTGAGTGGCGAAGGTGTCGACACCCAGCGGATCGTCGTCGCCGAGGAGCGGCAGCAGGTCAGGGACCCAGCGGCGCACGTTGGCCTGGCCCATCCGGAGCTGCACCTGCTTGTCGAACAGCTGCAGCATCGGGATCGGGTCGCTGGCGCCGCCGTACACGCCGGAGAGGCTGATGGTGCCACCGCGACGGACCAGGTCGATGGCGCTGAGCAGGCTGGCCAGGCGATCCACGCCGGCCCGTTGCATCAGCTTGGCGGCGAGGGCGTTGGGCAGGAAGCCGGTGGCCTGTTGGGCCGTCCTGGCGATGGGCGAGCCGTGCGCTTCCATGCCGACGGCGTCGATGACCGAGTCGGGGCCCCGGCCGTGGGTCAGGTCGCGCACGGCGCCGCCGAGGTCATCGACGCTGTCGAGACCGAGGGCGGTGACGCCGTGGGCCCGGGCCCGTTGGAGCCGTTCGGGGACCAGGTCGACGCCGATGACCTGCTCGACGCCCCGGTGCTGGGCGATACGGGTCGACATGTCGCCGATGGGCCCCAAGCCGAGGACGAGTAGCGAGCCGCCGGGCGGGACGGCGGCGTACTCCACCGCCTGCCAGGCGGTCGGCAGCACGTCGGAGAGATAGACAAAACGGTCGTCGGGCGGGCCTTCCGGCACCTTGATCGGTCCGTAGTGGGCCTGGGGCACCCGGAGATATTCGGCCTGGCCGCCCGGGACCTGCCCGTACAGCTTGGTGTAGCCGAACAGGCTGGCGCCGGTGCCGTATTGGTGCACCTGGGTGGTCTCGCATTGTGACTGCAGGCCGTGGTCGCACATGAAGCAGTGGCCGCAGGACACGTTAAAGGGGATCACGACCCGGTCGCCCGGGGCGATGTGCGTGACCTCGGGTCCGACCTCTTCCACGATCCCCATCGGCTCGTGGCCGAGGATGTCACCCGGCTCCAGGAAGGGTCCGAGCACCTCGTAGAGGTGGAGATCGGAGCCGCAGATGCCGGTGGACGTCACCTTGATGATGGCGTCAGTGGATTCCTTGATGGTCGGGTCGGGCACGGTTTCGACCCGGACGTCGCGCTTGCCCTGCCAGGTGAGCGCTTTCATCGGTCCGCCGATCCAGGCTCGGTCTCCTTGCGGTGGAACACCGCCTTGGCCTTGTCGGGCAGGGCCTTCATCATCTTCCCCTGCGCCTTTGATTTGAAGCTGCCTGCATTCACCTTGGTCTTTCCTTCCATCAGCGCCTCGAATCCCTGCCGGGCCACCACCGCCGGGTCGTCCTTTGGCCCGGAGCCGAGCTTGGTGTCCTCGAGCCCGGCCCGCCCAAAAAACTCCGTATCGGTGGGTCCCGGCATGAGCGACGTGACGGTCACGCCGCGGTCCTGCAGCTCGTTGCCCAGCGCTTCGGCAAAGGACTGCACAAATGATTTGCTGGCGTTGTAAAGGGCCTGGTACGGGCCGGGGGACTCCGAGGCGATCGAAGAGGTGATCAGCACCTTGCCGTCGCCCCGGGCCGCCATGGCCGGGAGCACCCGCTTGGCCAGGTGCACGGTCGACTCGACGTTGAGCCGGACGAGGCGGAGGGCGTCATCCAGGTCCTGGTCGCGGGTGAAGTCGCCGCCTAGGCCCACGCCGGCGTTGAGGGCCAGGGCCGCCACCGGCCGCCCGGTGGCGGCGATCGCCCGCCACAGCTCCTCCACCCCCTCGTAGTCGGCCAAGTCGACCTGCACCTCGGTGACCTGCGCCTCGGTCGACGACCGCAGCTCGGCCGCCGCGTCCGCCAGCTCCTTGTCCTCGCCCGCCACGACCAGGTCATAGCCATGCTCGGCAAACTGGCGAGCCAGTTCGCGGCCGATGCCACTCGATGCCCCGGTGACGACGGCCAGCGGGGCGGGATGGACGGGGGTGGTCATGGCGCCTCCTCCTATGGGCCAACGACGTGCGGATCCCGTACCCCGGCCTCCCCGCGGTACGCAGCCCGGACCGGGGGTACCAGCGCCACGTGCGCTGGCGCGACCGGACCGTCGATCTCCTCCTTCGTGGCTATCCGACGCTGGGTGAGCTCCGGCGGCGAGGGGGAAAGGAGGCCGGAGTGGTGGTGCCCCTGCTCGGCCGACCGAGCCTGTGTGTCGGAGGCCCGGCCGGGGTCCGCCTGTTCTACGACGAGACGCTGACCACCCGCCAGGGCGCCCTCCCGGCCCCGGTCCGCTCGGTGTTGTTCGGAGACGGCGCCGTCCACGGGCTGGACGGTGCGGCCCACCGGGAGCGCAAGGGGATGTTTCTCTCCCTGCTCGGCGAGCCGCAGGCCCGGGAGCTGGCCGCCGTCGCCGACCGGCGCTGGGCGGAGGCCATCGCCGGCTGGGTCGGTCGGGACGCGCCCGTCTCGGTGTTCGACCAGTCCGTCGAGGTCCTCGGAGCCGCCGTGTGCGAGTGGGCGGGGGTGCCGGGCGACCGGTCCGGCCCGCAGCGCTACCGGGACCTGGCCGCCATCGTCGACGGGTTCGGGAGTGTCGGGCCGCGGCATCTGGCCGCCCGGCGGGCTCGGCGCCGGGCCGACCGGTGGGCGGCCGGGATCGTGGACGACGTCCGGGCCGGCCGGATCACACCGCCCGAAGGGTCGGCCCTGGCCGTCATCGCCGGCTGGCAGCAGGACGACGGAACGCGCCTCGAGCTGCCGGTCGCCGCGGTGGAGCTGCTCAACGTGCTGCGCCCGGCCACCGCGGTGGCCTGGTTCGTCACCTTCGCCGCCCTGGCCCTCGACGATGCGCCCGGTTGGCGGGACCGCCTGCGCGACGGGGACCCCGACGCCGGCTCGGCGTTGGCCCACGAGGTCCGGCGGTTGTATCCGTTCGCACCGCTCCTGGCCGCGCGGGCCCGCACCGCCTTCGACTGGCACGGGCAGACCGTGCCGGCCGGGCGGCGGATCGTGCTCGACATCTACGGCACCCTGCACGACCCGTCCCTGTGGCCCGATCCGGACCGGTTCGACCCGGACCGCTTCGCCGGCCCGGCCGGAGTGGCGGCCTGGTCGGACGCCTACATCCCGCACGGAGGCGGCGACCCGGCCGCCGGCCACCGCTGCCCCGGGGAGGCGGCCACGGTCGCCCTGCTGGAGGGCGCCGCCCGCCGCCTGGCCGCGCTGCGCTACCGGGTGGTCAAGCGGGGACCGGTCGACCTGGCCCGGATGCCGCCCCGCCCCGAGCTGCTCATCACCGACGTCCAGATACGGTGACCGGCGGGCTCAGAGCCGGAAGCCGCCGCTGGCCTCGATGCGCTGGCCGGTGATCCAGTGGGTGCCGTCGGCGACGAGGGTGGCGACCGCCGCGCCGATGTCATCGGCGTGGGCGACCCGGCCCAGGGCGGTCATGCCGCTCATGACCTTCTGGACCTCCTCGCTGGCCCGGATGTAGCCGCCGGCGAAGTCGGTTGCCACCGGGCCCGGAGCGATGACGTTGACGGTGATGCCACGGGGGCCGAGTTCGGCCGCCCAGTACCGGGTCAGGACTTCGATGGCGCCCTTCATCGACCCGTACACCGAGTTGGGGGCGGTCACAAACCGGGCCAGCCCGCTGGAGAGGTTGACGATGCGGCCCCCGTCGGCCAGGTCGGCCAGCAGCGCCTGGGTCAGGAGGTAGACGCCCTTGAAGTGAACGGCGAACAGCTCGTCGATGGCCTCCTCCTCCGTCGAGCCGAGGAGGGTGCGACCGGCAAACCCGGCGTTGTTGACCAGGATGTCGAAGCGGTCCCGACCCCAGCGGGTGCGCAGCGTGTCCCGCACCCGGTCGGCGAAGGCCGGCAACGTGGCGGTCTGGGTCGTGTCGAGCGGCAGCGCCTCGGCCAGGCGGCCCTGCTTAATCACCGCCTCGACGACCTCCGCGGCCTCGTCCTCGTGGGAGCGGTAGGTGAGGATGACGTCGACGCCGGTGGCGGCCAAGGCCTCGACGATGGCCCGGCCCAGGCCCCGGTTGCCTCCGGTGACCAGGGCGACTCTTGTGGTTGTGGTGGACATGTCCCCATCTTGCGGTGACCCCGGCCGTTCGAGGGGAGGGACGTTTATCCGGGTTGGCAACCCCTGGCTGGGTGGCCGGCCGCCAGCGGCTCATCTGGTTCACCACCCCGCCCGGCTCGGGCGCCGTCGACCAGCTCTGAGGCCGAGAGAGCTGTCCCATCTGGCGCGCGATGGTGGTGCACAGGTGGGACAGCTCCCCCCGCCGATGTACACCCAGGGGGACAGCTTCCAGCTCATCGGGGCGAGCCGCCTGTGGGTGGCCGAACCGATTCGGGTAGCCACCGGGCATGACTTCCCGCTCGGTCGACGGTCGCGAGGTGGCGGTGGTGGGCCACGCCGGTCGGGACCTCGTGCTGGTCGTCGACGAGGTCCCGGGCGAGAGTGGGTCGACCAAGGTCGGCCAACGCCTCGAACGCCCGGGCGGCAAGGGCTACAACCAGGCGGTCGTCCTGGCTCAGCTCGGTCACCGGCCGGCCCTGCTCGGGGTCGTCGGGGACGATGCCGCCGGTCGCTGGGTCCAGGAGTGCGCCAGCAAAGACGGGATCGATCCGGCCGCCGTCTCGGTGCGGGCCGGCGTGGCCACTTCGCTGGTGGTGAGCGTGGTGACGCACGGATCCTGGCGGTACCTCGAGCATCTGCCGGCCGATACGTTCGCCGGGCCCGAAGACGTCCGGGCTCATCGGGGCATGTTCGAGCGAGCGGCGGTGACCTCGCTGCAGCTGCAGGAGCGGACCGACACCTGCCTGGAGGCGGCCCGGATCGCCCGTTCCCACGGCCGGCTGGTCGTGGCCGACGGCGTCCCCGGCGACAAGGACGCACTGGATGAGCTGCTTTCACTCGTCGACGTCGTCCGGGCCGACGAGCAGGAAGCCGGCCTCCTCGTCGGCACCGAAGTCACCGACGGCCGTGACGCGGCTCGCGCCGCTCAGGAAGTACAAGCCCGGGGGCCAAGACTGGTCGTCTTCGCCGCCGGCGGGGACGGCAACGCAGCCGCGTGGCCCGGCGGGTCGGCGGTGGTCCCCTTCGGCGACCAAGAGGTCGTGGACACCACCGGGGGCGGCGATGCGCTGATGGCCGGGCTGATCAGCGGGCTCCTGGCGGGCGCCGACCCGCTCTCCGCCGTCTGCACCGGCGTGGCCGCCGCCGGACCGGTCGTGGCTTCGATCGGGGGTCGGCCCGATCTCGACCCTGAGGAGGTTCGGCTCGGCGCCGACCGGCTCCGCCGCCGGGTGGAGCGCAATCGGCCCGTCCGGTGACGGTTCAGTAGGCGGTGAGGAAGCGCAGCAGCACTCGGGTCCCGAAGCGCAGCGCCTCGACCGGGACCCGCTCGTCGATCCCGTGGAAGAGGGCGGGGAAGTCCAGGTCGGGCGGGAGGCGCAGCGGGGCGAAGCCGAAGCTGCGGATGCCGAGCCGGTCGAAGGACTTGGCGTCGGTCCCGCCCGACATCATGTAGGGCAGCACCCGCGCCCCGGGGTCCTCGGCGTGGAGGGCGGCGGTCATGTGGTCGACGATGGCCCCGTCAAAGCTGGTCTGGACGGCGGGGAGCCCCTGCTCCCAGCTGACGTCGATGTCGGGCCCGACCACCTCGCGCAGCTCGGCCACAAAGGCCTCGTCCCGGCCGGGCAGATACCGGCCGTCGACCGTCGCCCGGGCCACCGACGGCACCACGTTGGCCTTGTAGCCGGCCTGCAGCATGGTGGTGTTGGCCGTGTCCCGGAGGGTGGCGCCGACGATTCGGGCCAGGGTGCCGAGCCGGCCCACGGCCTGGTCGATGTCGTCCTCGGGGAACTCCCAGCCGGTCAGCTCGCTCACTCCGTCCAGGAACTCCCGCACCGCCGGGGTCAGGATCAGGGGGAACCGGTGGCTCTCTAGGCGGGCCACCGCCGCGGCCAGCTTGGCCACCGCGTTGTCGTGCTGCAGCATCGAGCCGTGACCGGGCGTGCCCTCGGCGGTGAGGCGCAGCCACCGCATCCCTTTTTCGGCCGTCTGGATGAGGTAGGCCCGCACGTCGTCGCCCAGGGTGACCGAGTACCCGCCCACCTCGCTGATGGCCTCGACCGCGCCCTCGAAGAGCTCGGGGCGGTGGCGGACCAGCCAGTTGGCGCCCTGGAAGCCGCCAGCCTCCTCGTCGGCCAGAAAGGCGAAGATCAGCTCGCGGCGGGGGACGACGCCGCGCCGCTTGAGCTCCCGGGCGGCGGCCAAAGACATGGCGACCATGTCCTTCATGTCGATGGCGCCGCGGCCCCACACGTAGCCGTCGCGGATCTCGCCCGAGTGGGGGTGGACCGACCACTCCGAAGCGTCGGCCGGCACCACGTCCAGGTGCCCCTGCACCAGCAGGGACCCGAGGCTCGGGTCGGCGCCGGGTAGCCGGGCGACGACGTTGCCCCGACCCTTGGCCCCGGACTCGACGTAGGTGACGTCGTAGCCCACGTCGGAAAGGAGCTCGGCCACGTACTCGGCCGCCGGGCGCTCGGGGGCCAACGTGTCCGGGTCGCCGGTGTTGGTGGTGTCGATGCGGATCAACTCGCTGGTCAG
>Ga0070737_10004937_pt1 | contig 13022 bp, 7 predicted proteins | sample Coa_R1_10_FD_66438 | JGI IMG/M metagenome (GOLD analysis project Ga0070737, IMG submission 66438) | Surface soil microbial communities from Centralia Pennsylvania, which are recovering from an underground coalmine fire - Coalmine... | ecosystem: Environmental > Terrestrial > Soil > Unclassified ... | reverse complement strand
GCGGGGGTGCGCTCATCTGCCTGAACTACTGGCTCAACCGGTTTTGAAAGGCACTGTAAGAGTGGGATGAACCCGGCGCACGTCCACCGGGGCGGTCCAGCTATCGTGGCGGAAGCGGAGTTGAGCACCTCGCTGGTACGCCCAACCGGCGATTATCGGCTGCCTGGCCGAATGACGCGAGGGATAGTAGTACTCGCGCGCGGAGCCGGTCTCAGCGTCGCAGCGCGGCCAAACACTCGCATCCACCGTCTAGCGCGGATGTCCATCAGCCAGCGGCGAGGAAAGTAGTACGCCCACTCGCGACACACTTCGGCCGAGAAGACGCTCCGTACGCCGCGCCAGCAGGTTCCGGACCACGGCACTCGTGAGCACTTCGGCATCTGTACAACACGGGAGCTGACCCTGGCCGCCGGGGCAGCGGGGTCACTCCAGTCACGAGCGCGTCAGCAATTCGCACGTAGACCTCGACAAACAGATCGGCAAACGGCCCCATGAGGGGGCCTCCGCGGCAGAATGAGGCTGAACACGGCTTGCCGGCCAATAGGTGCGCCGGCTCTAGATAGAGCGGATCCACCACGAGGGCCAGATGCCCGAGGTGTCATGGGATGGCGGATGATGTGTGCGCAGACATGGTATGCGGCTCGAATGGCGGGGCCATCCGCACTAGCGCGCCCAGTCGCATCTCGGCCGTCTGGACGTAGGCCTGGCCCACCGCCAGGTTCTCGATCCGCGAGACGAGCTGCTCCGGACTAGGAGTAGTGATGAAGCCAGCCACACGCCGCGATTCTGGGTAGTTTGTTCGAAAGACGACCCGTGTGCCTACATTGTTGCGCACGTCTTCATGGAAATCCGCCAGGCTTTGACTGGCCACCAGCACTCCAATGCCGAACTTCCGCCCTTCCTTCATTAACTTGGGAAGCGTACGGTCTTGTGCTAACCGATGGGCTTCATCTAGAACTACCATCAGCCGCAGTCGATCGGCTTCGCCCCATCCGAACATGTCCTTATAGAGCTTGCGCAACACGAAGGCCCCTGCTGCCAGTTGCACCATCTCTACATCAGCAAGACGGTGCAGGTCGATGACCAAGCCACCACGAACGAGACTCGCGAAGTCGACGCCTTCTTCCGGACGGAAGAGGGTAAACTCCAGCAGCGGACGGCAGCGAGCGACTACATTGCGTGCCTGCCCCGTCGCCTCGAGCCGCTCAATCCGCCGCAGCACGTCGCGCAGGCTAGGATATTCGAGTATCGCTGTGGGCGACGTGCTCTCATCGAAACCGCACTGCCGATATGCATCGCGGACGGCCTGGTACACTACGTCGCGCTGCATGTCGCCCAACTTGCAGACATAGGCAAAGATCTCCGCGACGGCGAGTGCATTGGACTGCCAGTCCACGACACCGCTCGCGGCGCTCAGCTCGAATGGCGAGAACGGCAACCCGGTCCGGGCGTCGAGTACGGTGCGAGCGCAGCCACCACGCAGCAACCCATCGGCAGCGGCGAACTGGCCGTGAAAGTCGAGGATCAGCGACGGCACTCCCTGCGTGGCCAACTCGCCCACTACCCGAGCGACGGTCCACGACTTGCCCTGGCCTGGGATACCGAGCACGAACATGTGCGGCGCGCCCTGTACGCCAGGCCGCCAAACGATCGGTTCACCGCTGGCCGCGTGATAGCCCAGCAGCACTTCCACCGCTGCTGGAGGCGAGGTAGCCAGTGCGACCGAGCCCTCGGGCGCGCTCGGAGACCCTGCTACGGTGTGGGATGTCTGCTCCGCGTCCGCTGCTCCCGACGCATGGAAAGAAACAGGTGCTTCACCTGGGAACCCGGGCGCAGGCACTGGTTCGGTGGCAGCACTGTCGGGCGGAGATGCATTGGCGGTCGAGAAGAGGGGCAGCGGGGCGCCTGCCGTATCCGAACCGATGGCAATCGGTTCCCCTCCTGGCTCGACTAGCTCCGCTATGGACAGCAGCGCAATGCGCGCATCGCCGTGGGTGAAGCGCGGCCGCGGCGGCGCACCGCCAACGACGCAGAGGTATCCTTCATACTGCGGCCTTCGGAACTCGAGCCCCGCGCGATCCAACCGGGTCAGATGTTCCGCGAACGTGGCTTCGGTCTCAGGGTTGATGAGCCCGTGGCGCACCGCACGCTGCAGGTAGAAGCGCAGCACGGCGGCGAGCCGCGCTCGCTGGAGCGCCCCGTCCACCCGCCGCTCGTCGTCGAAGAAGCGTGTCTCCAGCAGCCGGGCGGTCCGTTCCATGCGGAGTAGCAGGGCCTCCGCTTGCTCTTCGATCGGCATGTCCGCATAGCGGCGGCTCACCGCGATGACGGTCGTCTCCACGATGTTACGCTTGAGGGTGACCAGCAGGCAGTCGGCAAACACATCGTCGTGCGCGCCGCTCTGGTCGGGCGCCTCACCGAGCAGCTCGGGATGCCCATGGATAGGAACCAGGACCGCGTGAGCGAGACGGCCCTGCCTGTGCAGCCAGGCGAGCGTGCCAGCCAGGCAGACGCTGCGCACCGCCGTCGCCTCGTTCAGTAAGGCGCGCAGGGCAAAGCGTCCGGAGAGCATCTTGAGCTGATCCAGCAACCGCACGGCCACCTCCTGCGACGGGGGCAAGCCGAGCAGCCGCAGCGCTGCCTGCAGGCGCGCCAGGACATCGTCTTGCGCGGCGGTGGTCACGATCAGCCGGTGTCCGAGCCCCTCGGCGAAGCTTGGCGTGTAATCGAGCAGGTACTCGCGGGCGGCATCCGCCAGCAGCGGGATCTGAGGCGAGTCATAGTAGTCGGGCCCGAAGAAGCGATCGGCGACGATCACCCAGTCGCTGCGCGCGTGCAGCTCAGCCAGCAGACGGCGGTCCTCAGCAGGCAGGGCGACCACGAGCGCTAGCCGCCGGCCCCGTTCCCCACCCTGCACCCGTCCTCCAGCCTCCAGCAGCGAGGCGTGCAGGTCCATCAGCGCGTCGCTGTACCGCGGGCCGACGGGGTGGCTGTCGGGTCGCATCGGGGGATCGACGACCAAGCGATGGCACCAGCGGACCTCGCCACCAGCGACCTGGCACTGGCCGACCCATCGTGCCACCAGGCCGTACAGCGCGAAGCTCCCGTAAGTACCCGCCCCCGCGAGGTCGGCGCTCGCTACAGGCGCCCCCGTAGTATCCGTAGGCACGACCAGGTCCGATACGATGGCCACATGTGCCGGCTCGGGTGGAGACTCCTTTAGCACGGCCCACGGGCGCGTGCTGGCCTCGATCAGCGGCTGCAGGAAATCGCCCTCGCCCGCGTCGTGCTGCTCGGCATACACTTGCCTTACACGCTCGAGCCCGCGCAACGCCCCGATGTTGCCCGCGGGAGTATAGGCTTGCAGGCCGAAGGAGGGGAGCATCTCCGCCGGCACATTGTCGTCGCGGCCAGCGATGCGCGATCGCTCGAGGAAACATGTCAGGGTCTCCGCTACCACCTCGCCACGATCGGGGTTGATCAACGTGAGTTGTAGGCGCCGCGCGTGGGGATGCAGCTCGCTGTAGGCCAAGAGGCGATCGGTCAACTGGTCCGCCCGCAGGTCGCCGGCGCGGGCGTTGTCCGCCGCGCCGAGTACAGAGGCCACATCGGCGAAGCGGCGGTGGGGGTCCCGCGCGTCGGGCGGCAGGGCAACGCCGTAGAAGAAGTAGAGGTTCTGGAAGAATAGGTAGGGGGAGGCCTCGCCGGGCCACCAGGCGAACGGGGGCATGTTGATCGGTGTCACAGCCGCCAGCGCGCCAAGGTCAACCGCGGTGCGGCGAGCGGCCCGCTCCAGCTCGTCGAGCTCCTCCTCCCAGCGGCGCAGCAGGCGCGCGTAGGCCGCGTACCAGGCCAAACGCAGCGGGTGGGTCGGCAACACTACGAGAGCGGTTTCCGTGGCGTGCTCGATGCCTGGCAGGCACACGCGCAGGGTATCGAGCGAGAGGGCGTCCAGTAGCTCCGCGCGCGGCGCGGGCTCGCGGGCTGCTAGCGCCTCGAGCAGCTGACGGTATGCCCGGGCATAGCGCACCGTGCTGTCGGCCAGCTCGGGCGTCCAGTCGGCGGCCGCCACACAGCCTCGCCCCGACTGCTCGCGCAGCGTACGGAACACGTTGTCGCGCGCGCGCCAGAGCGCGCTCCACTCGGGGCTATCGTAGGGGGGACCAGGTACCTCCACTGGTGCCTGCGGCGCGGCGGGCGCTAGCCGCTCGACGTCCAGCACCCACCTGGCACCGTGGCGCGGGGTGCGCAGCGCCTGCTCCTCCAGCCGCCGCAGCAGGGACGGCAGCCCGACCCGCACTTGCTTACCAGCGGCTAGTCGCACGCTGAAGTAATCGAGCTCCTTCGCGGTCCACTGCGGGGCGTTCTCTTCCAGCGGTCCGGCCGTGGCGAGGGCCGTTTGCAGCCGGCCGTAGGCGAGTGTCGGGACGGCCTGCATGCGCACGGCGCTCTCCCGCGGTAGCGCCTCTCCCACCTGCAGGTAGAACTCCTCGCTCGTCGCCTCGATCGCCGTGCCCTTCTCGTCGGTGACGGGGTTGCCCGCGGCGTCGAGCGGTGTCACGCGGATACACAGCGCCGTATCCGGGAGATCCTCGGCATCCAGATCGAGGTCGAGGGCCAGCGTCGTGCGGCGCTTGTTGCCCGCGACCTCGCGGCCTGGCAGGTCGTGCGCCAGCTCGTCGGCATCCTCGGCCACGGGCACGATCTCCACGCGCCAGCGCGCCAGATTGCTGGGCTGAGGCGGGTCGGTGGTCCACTCCACGACCACCTTGCCTTTAGGGCCGACCTTCCCGATCAGTGCTGTACCCGGGCCGTCAGGCTGCTCCAGGCGACACGTTTTCGTCACCACGCCCTTGGCGTCCAGGAACGGCTTCACCTCCACCGTGCGCAGGTTGCTGCGGTCGGTTTCGGGAAAGCGCCAACGGTCGAAAGTGTACCCGGCCTCGCCCAGTAGCTTGGCCCAATGTCGCGCATCGTGCAGCGGCTGGCCTTCCAGCAGGCGGAGCAGCTCGGCGGCAGTAGCACCGTCTACGCCGAGCTGGCGCACCCGGTCGCGCAGGGGCGCCTGCAGGCGAGCAGGACGACTCAGCAGCCGCACGCAGCGCGCGTTGCTCTCCAACCGCTCGACGAACGTCTCCCCCAGGTCGGGCACCAGCCCCAGCCGCCACAGCTCCGCCCCCACCGTGCGGGCGTCGTCGTACGCCAACAGAGCCTCGACGAAGTCGAGCCGCGCTGTCACGCCGGGAGCCAATGCCCCCCGCAGCACGCGCGTGCAGCGGGCTATCAGCTCCTGTTGCGAAGGCGGCAGCGCGTCCTCGAGACGTCTCAGCGCGTTCTCCTGCAGGTCGCGTCCATCGATCGGTGCGAAGGCGTTACCGAGGGAGCTGGCAGCTGCGTCCACGATATCGGCGGGCACAAACAGGCACAGGCGCGCGCTCTTGCGATTGCGCAGGGCGATCGCCTGGTCGGCCGGCAGCAGCAGGTCGGCCGACGCCTCCGACGGGTCCGCCCCGCGGAGCACATACGCCTCTACCCCGTAGACATTGCCCGCCGTCAGCTCGCGCAGCGCACGACAGACGGCGAGGGCCTCGCCGCGGTCGAGGTAGTCCACCCGCGCGCAGCGGCCGGGCTCCGTGCCGCGGAATCGCTCGGCCACGAGCTGAGCGAGGATCGTGGCGCGGCGGGCGCGGGGCGAGTGGATCATACGGGCACCTCCTCGGCGGCGTAAGGCGGCTGGAGCGCTTGCACGGTGAAGTCGTCGGAGAGGTCGCGGAACACGCCCATCTGGCGCAGGCGGCGCAGCATGGCGCGCAGGTTGTCGCGCGCGGCGGCGACGGCCTCCGCGCCCGCGAAGGGCGCTGGCGGGCGATCGACCAGGATGCCGAAGCGGCGCTCCAGGTAAGCGAGGAACTCGCGCAGCGGCACGGGCCGCGGGCCTGCGGAGGTGGCTTCGTCGGCGGTGGGCTGCAGGGCGGCGAGCTGCACCCAGATGGCGAGCAGATCGTTGCTGGGCTGGTAGCGCCAGGCGCGGCGGCCCTTGAGCGTGCCCGCCAGCAGGCCGTGCGGCTTGCTCAGCCCGCCAGTGTCACGGTACCAACGCCCGAAGCTCTCCAGTGCTTTTTCTTGGCCGCGCACCACTATAGCCAGCACACGCTCGTATGGGGCAAGATGAGTTGGCTTCAATTCCGCAAGCCACTCCTGGCCAGTGGTTTCGCCATCCTCGCCCGAGTCGTCGGCGCCGTTCGCGCGGCGGATCGCCTCTTCGTCCATCTCGGCCAACGCATCCAGGTAAGGCGCCAGGCGCGGATCGCCCGCCATCTGGGCCAGCGCTTGCAGGTACTCCGGCGCCGAGCGCTCCCGCGCTTCCACCACGGCCTCCATTCCCTCGGGGAGCGGCGAGCGCTTGCCCAGCCGCTCTGCGTAGCGGTCCAGCAACCGTAGCTTCAGGACCGAGGTGGCGAACTGCCCGTACGCCTCTAGGTCGCGCCGCACGCAGGCGGCGGCCATGCGCTGGCTGAGGTGTCCCGGATCGGCCGTGAAGTCGACGTACACCTCGGGCGGGGAGGGCGCGAGCTGCGCCTGCATGGCAGGCGGCAGTACCGAAGGATCGCGCACCAAGGCGTTGACGGCATGGACGAGCTTCAGGGTGTACACGAACAGCTCGAAGTTGATCAGGCCCTGCAGGTGGTAGGTGAGCGACTGCACGGGCATGCGCTCGTGGTAGGCGAACAGGTAGTGCTGCAAGTCCCAGCCCAGCGCGTTCATCAGCGACGGACACGCCTCGCTGCGCACTCGCGCCAGTTCGCGGCCGACCGGTGTTTCCGAGAACCCGTCGAGGAATGCCACGGACAGGCGAGTGAGCGTGTCCAGCGGCGTCACGCCGTCGTAGCGTCCGCCCAGCGCAGGCAGCGGGTTGATCTTCACGCCGCGGCCGAAGACCTGCTCCACGAAGCGGCGCAGGGCCAATTCGCCTCCGCACCGCTCGCGCAGGCACTCGTAGAGGAAACGGTCCACGTTGCGTTGGCGGGTGCTCTCCGAGGGGAGGCCCGTTTTGTGGGCCAGCAGCGAGTACGGCCGCACGGCCAGGATCTGCTCGCCTTGCTTCCCTCGTCCCATGCCGCCCGTGACGATCAGCGCGGTGCGCGCCAGCCGGTCAAGGAGGTCGTGGCCGCGCGGATCGTCGAACCCCTCCACGGCCTCGTGGTCGGCTAGGCGCCGCACGTAGCGGGCGATGTCGGTGGCATCGTTCACGCGCCTCGCCCGGCCGCGGCCCTCTCCCAGCACGCGGTAGAAGAACGAGGGCAGCAGCAGGTCCACGTCAAAACCGTTCAGCTCCAGCACCGTGACGCGTGGGAAGCTGACGCCCTTCAGTTCCTTCGGGAGCTTGATGCGCATCGCGTTACCCCTCGGCAGCCAGCCGCGCGATCTTGCCGTTGCGCTGGGTGAGGCGATGGAGCTGGCGGTCGGCATCGAGCAGCACCAGGTCGGGCGTGGAGGCCAGCACCAGCCGGTTCTTGAACGGCACCAGGTCCTCCAGCAGCGGCTGGTGCTCCGGCGCGCCTGGCAGCATGCCCTCGGCGAAGCGCAACAGCAGCTCGAACAGGTCCAGCCCGATGGTCAGCGTGGCGGTGCGGTCGTGGTAGACCAGCTGCAGCGCCTCGGGGAGCGTCTCCACCGCGGAGCCGCCCGGCGGCCGCACCACCTCTAGCCTGAACTCCTCGGCCGCGAACTGCTTGAGTACGGCGAGCTGCTGACTGGCATCGTAATGCACCCGCACGCACAGCGAGTCGCCCAGCACCTCGGCAAACAGTCCCTCGGAGCGAGTGATCCCGCGGGTCAGGTCCGAGCGCAGCGCCGTGAGGTCCGCCTCGCCGCGCAGCGCCGCGAGGAAGCGATCGGCGTGGCGGTACGGCAGCAGACGCGTGGCCGACAGCCCGTAGCGCTCCAGCGCCGCGGCGTCGCCGTGGCCATAGAGGCGCCGCTTGACGGCGGCCAACCAGTCGTCGAGGCCGTCATACAGGGCCGGGTCGAGTTCGGCCGCGGCCGCCGCGTCGGCGCCGAAGAGACCAGCCAGGGCAGGTCCGTAGTCGCCGCTGGCGGCGAGGGCCAGTGTGCGCTCCAGGCGCGGCCGCGGCACCCGCCCGGGATCGAGCCGTGCCAAGCTGGCCAGCAGCGGGTCGGCGTCCGCGGGCGGCTGGAAGACGCGCTGCCACCAGCGACTGGCGGCCCCCAGGTGCTCGGGCTGTGCCGTGCCCTCCCTCGCCCGGTGAATGTCGTCGCAAGTCAGGTTGGCGGTGATCAAGTAGGCCAGAGTGGACCGCAGGTCGCGCATGGTCGGGTGGAACTCGCGCCGCAGGTGCGCCAGCGCGATGAGATGCTCCAGCCGCGCGCGGGCGGCCCTCCCATCGTGCTCGCCCCGCAGTGCCTCGGCGTTGGCCCACAGCGGGCACATCGCCCGAGCGGAGCACGGCGCGCAGGCCGCCCAGTGCTCCGGTGCCACCAGCACGTCCAGCACGCGCTGGAACACCGATGGCCGCCCCGGGCCAGGCGCCAGGGAGATGAAAGCACGCCACTTGAGATCGATCACCCAGGGCTTCTCGGGATGGAGCGTGCTGCCCCGCACCGCGTGGCGCACCCGTAGTGCCAGCCAGGGAAACCGTGCCTCGTGGCGATCGAAGAAGTCGGCCAGCCGACCGTCGTTGATCGCCACCAGCACGGTGAGCGCCCGCTCCGACGGCGGGGCGTCGCCATCGAGGCCCGCGAGCCGGCGGGCGAGCTGCTCGTCGGCGCTGAGCCCGTCGTGCGCTTCCGAGGCGTCGTAGCAGGCGCGGAAGACATGGCCGTCCCACTCCCACTCCCAGCCGCTCGCGTCCTGCTGGCGGCAGACCGCGCCGCGCGCCGCGAGCTGCTCGCGCACCCGCTCCAGAAACGCCGTCTTGCCATCGCCCGGATTGCCCGTCAGAAAGACGGCAGGCGGCCGCTGGTCGAGGATGGCGGGCAGCAGCCGCTCGTCGAGCGCGGTCGGCACGTAGGTCTCCCGCGCGAAGGCGGTGTCCAGCCCGCGGTTCTCGGCGTTGCCGCTGGCGCTCCCCCGGTACAGGCCGCGCACGGCAACGACCCACGGGTTGGTCTGCCGCACCGTTCCCGGCGTCGTCGATAGATGAGGCCCGCTTGCCAGCCCCGAAGGAACTGCACGGGCCTGGCGGAGACGCTGCAGAAAATCGGCGGCACTGGCTGGCCGCTCGGCAGGCCGGGGGCTGGCCGCTGCTAGGAGCACCTCCCGCAGCCGCTCGCCGCGCTCATCCAGCGGGGCCGGCAGCGGCTCGGCGGGCCGCACCCCCGTGAGTGCTTCATGCAGGATGATCGCGGCCGCGTAGCGGTCGATGCTGTCGGGCGGCGTAGGAGCATGGTACGCTTCAGGCGGCAGATAGTCGAGGGTGCCCGCGGGCGGTGCTGGCCGTTGGCTGGGGACGGCCAGCCCGAAGTCGATCAGCACGGGATGCCCGTCGCGCTCGTGCAGGAGGATGTTGCTGGGCTTCAAGTCGCGATGCCGCAGGCCATGCTCCTCGAGTACCTGCAGTGCTTCGAGTAGCTCTTCGGCGAAGCGCCACCAGCGCGCCTCGGGCCAAGGGAACTCGCCACGCACCTCGGCCAACGTGGGCCCTGGCACATAGTCCATCTTCAGATGCACGTCGCAGTGGGGAGGATAGAAATCGTAGACGCGCGGCACGTAGCGGGTTTGTAGACTACGCAGGCGTGCGAACTCGCTGCGCGCCTGCTCCAACGCGGCCTCGGGGCGATGGAACACCTTGACCACGAACACGCGGGGCTCCTCGGGCCCCAACTGCTCGTCCTCGACCAGGTACGTGCGGCCGAAGGCGCCCTCGCCCAGCTTGCGCCGCACGCGGTAGCGGCCATCCAGGCGTTCGCGCCCGCCCTCGACCTCGCTCAGCTGCCAACGGCGGACGATGTCGCGCAGCCGCTCGGCACAGGCGGCGGCGCTCGGGCGCTGCGCGTCTTCGGCATCGGGCGGGGCGCTGGGACCGCGCCCCAGGGCCTGGGTGAACAGCTGCGCCAGCGCGTCGATCACCGACGGGGGAAGCTGGGGCCAGCGGTCCGCGAGCTGCTGGTGCCGCACGGCCAGCTCGTTGCTGGCACGCAGCTCTTCGACCCGGAGGCCCGTGAGGCGTTCGAGGAACACCAGCGCTAGGCTGTACACGTCGGACACCGGCTCGGCTAGCCCGTAGTCCACCGCCAGCTCCGGGGCGGCGTAGGGCTCGACGGCGGCCAGCTCGCCCAGCTTCGGCGCGATCGTGGCGTGTCCTTCCAGCCGTGCCGCGTGGAAGTTGGTGAAGGTGAGGCGCTTCGGCTCGCGCACGTTCCCTTCCACGTACAGCGCGTCGGGCTGCAGCGCGCGGTGGATCACCCCGCGCTGATGCAGGGTGGCCAGTCCCTCGAAGGCGCGTGCAGCCAGGCTCAGCTCCGCGCGGCAATCGTCCGCGCTGCCGGGTGGCTTGAGCGCCGCCAGCGCCTTGCCCGGTGGCGGCGCGAACGGGATGACCAGGAACTCTTCGGACCAGCCGAACGGATCGCCCACGCCCGGCACCAGGCCCGTATCGCTGAGCCGCGCGATAGCCTGATAGGCGCGTGTGTAAACCTCCCGCAGGTCGCTATGAGGATCGGGCAGGTGGTACACCCACAGCGTGCGAGGGCCCGCCAGCCGATGCACCGCGCGGGCCTGGTACGCTCCCGGCCGCGTGCTCAGAATCTCCTCGATGCTGTAGTCGCCGATCGCCTTGGGAAACTTTGGACGTGCCCGCAGGTCGTGCAGCACGGTGCGGATGGCGTCGCGGTAGGGTGTCAGGTCGGGACGCTCCGGCCGCTGATCGAATGCCACGAGTTGCTCGACGGCGCTGTCTAGCAGGAGCACGCCGTCCGCCTTGCGCGCATCATTGATCCGGGGCGGCTCGGTCGCCGCCGATAGCAGCACGCGGCCGAACACGAAATGCGCGTCGCCGATCTCGCCGAGGCGGTTCACGCGCGCGCGCAGCTCGCCGGCGAGGACCTTGGCCACATAATCGATCTTCGACAGGGGGCTGCGCTCCGACGAGCCGTCCTCACGCACCCACTGCTGGTCGCTGCCGTGGATGCGCCCGCTCCACGACTTCTCGTCGATGACGTACACGGCATGGTCGCCGAGAACGATGAAATCGATCTCGAACGACCGGTCGTTCTGGGCCACGAGCGTCTTGTTGCACAGGACAACCCAATGCTCGGGCAGAGCGCGCAGGGCCTCGGCCGTTCGGCGCTCCCCTTCGGTCGCGAACTCGCCAGCCAGTAGGATCTCGGCCATCGCTCCGCTCCGGTGCAGGTTGCCGTCGGGCAACAGCCAGGTCAAAACCGCCACAAGTGTGTACTTATGTAGCGAGTAGCCCATGCGCTGTCAAGACGACCCGACACATCCACTGTTCTATTCCGCAGTCGAGCGATATGCGCGACAGCGATGCCCCCCTAGCTGCTCGGGCGTGCACCTCTTCTGCCCGCCATGCTGCCAGCAGCGCAACTGGTACCGCCGCACCCCCGACCAGGACCTGCCCTACATGTCCCGCCCCTTCTCGCCTACTGCCGCTCGCGTGTTGCCAGAACATCGGTTCCGTATTGACGAAGTAAGTGAGGCGTGGCATGCTCGTGCTGCCATCGAGGCGCGCCAGCGGCACTGCCGATGCCGCACATGGCGAGGGAATCCAACCATGACCGAGCGCCGCGACGCCCCCTACCTCTGGGTGAGCTGGCTGGCCAAGCTCATGGCCGGAGAGACCCGATGTCAGTGGTCGGTGTGGTTCAAGGTCCACCACAAGTATCAACGGGTCAAATCCAATTTCGATCTCGAGCAGTGGAAGGCCGACCACGAGCGGGCGGTAGACGCGATCGTGCGGCGCTATGTACGGCCCGGAGAAGTCGTCCGTAAAGAGCAACGGCTTCAAGTCAAGCTCAGCAAACGCCTCGTCATGGGGGGCAAGCCGGACCTGGTCGTAGTACCCCTGATGGGCCAGTGACGGTCTACGAGGTGAAGACCGGCCAGGAACGAGAGAGCGACATCGTGCAGACCAAGCTGTACTTGCTCTGCCTGCCGTTCGGCTGGCCGTGGCTCAAGGGCCGAGAGATGATCGGCCGCGTCGTATACACTAATGGCGCGCGGGTCCGGCTGGTGCGCCCCGAGGATATCGATGTGGACTTCCGCTGGCAGGCGCGTCGCTGGGCCGACCTGCTGGAGGCCAGCGCCGCGCTACCCCGCTGGCCTGACCCGGCTAACTGCCGCTGGTGCGAGATTTCCTCGGAGGACTGTCCCGCACGGGTAGCTCCCAACGGCGATGACGACATCCCGGAGATCGAGTGGTAACCTAGCGCGCAGCGCGGCGGCAGGGCAGGCGCTCGGGGACCAGCGCGTCCGACGCCCCCGCTCTCGACGACGCGCCGGGGCTGGCGCGCACCGCCACCACGCTCGACCGCCTGCACCTGGCCATGCTGCTGCAGGCCGCCGGGCGCGCGGCAGCGCTGCGTGCGCTGCTCGCCGCCGAACAGGAGCGCGGGCCGGAGTTCCTGCGGCTAGCCAACGCCCTCTCCGCCCTGTACCCCGGCCACAGCGAGGAGAAGCGGCTGCTGGACGCCATGCTGCTGGCGGTGCCGAGGTAGGCGGGTGACGGGCGGCATCACGGCCTATGTGCTCACGCCGCACGCGCGGTTCGAGTTGCAGCGCCGCGGGCTCACGGAGCGGCTCGTGCGCCAGGTCCTCGCGGCGCCGGAGCAGCGCGTGCCCGTCCGCCCCGGCCGGGTGGTGCTCCAGGCACGGACCGAGCTGGAGGGCAAGGTGTACCTGATTCGCGTCGTGGTGGATGTCGATCGCCAGCCGGCGGAGGTGGTGACGGTGTATCGTACCAGCAAGATCGCCAAGTATTGGGTACCGGACGCATGAGAGTCATCTACGATCCGCGCACGGACACGCTGAGCGTCATCCTCCGCGA
>Ga0070737_10004933_pt1 | contig 13024 bp, 12 predicted proteins | sample Coa_R1_10_FD_66438 | JGI IMG/M metagenome (GOLD analysis project Ga0070737, IMG submission 66438) | Surface soil microbial communities from Centralia Pennsylvania, which are recovering from an underground coalmine fire - Coalmine... | ecosystem: Environmental > Terrestrial > Soil > Unclassified... | reverse complement strand
GCCCACCTTGATGGTGACGGCGGTCGGGTTGCCGAGGCGCAACCACAGCGGGCCCTGCACGGTGTGGCTCTGGCCGGGGGCCATGGTCTGGACGTACACATCGCCGCCGTTGGCGTCCGGCCGGCGGACGTCCACCCAGCACGGACCGGTGGCGGTCAAGGTGATCTGAGCCGGGCCGACGACCCGGTAGATGGTGATCCCCGGGCTGTTGGACACCAGCGTCACCGGCGGGTGGGCCGTAGTCGGCGGCGCAGTGGTCGGGCTGGGCGACGACGACGACGCCTTGTGATGGTGGTGGCGGTGGACGGCGTTGGGAACGGGCACCGAGCTGGCCGGCGGCGTGCGCGGCGAAGGCGGCGACGCCGTGGGGTGCCGGTTGAGGAGCTCGCGGTTGGCGACCAGGGCGGCGGCGGCCACGAGGACCAGGATCACGGCCGCGGTGGCCAGGTTGCGGGCCCGGTGCCGGCCCGGCGTCCGCGGGCGGCGATGGCTGGGACCGGTGCCGGGGCGGGCCGTGTGGGCCCCGGCCGGCGGGCTCGGCCGGTTCGGCGGGCTCGGGGCGGCGGCCGTCGTTGTGACGAGGGGGGTCCCGGGCGCCCGGCGGGTGTCGGTGTTGTCGGACTCGGCCGGCGCAGGGTCGACATCCGAGACTTGCGGGATTGGGTGGGTCGGCGGCTCGCCCGGCCCATGGCCGGCGCCGTTGCCGGTGCCGGTCGGGGAGTCCGAGGTGTCGGGGAGGGCGACGGTCAGGGGCGCGAGGCCGCTCTCGGCCGCCACCGCGCCGGACGCCGGCGGGCCGGCCGGCGTGCCCGGAGCGTCGGGGGCTGCGCCGAGGACGACGACGTGCTCGAGGGTCGGGTCCTCCTCGGGGAAGGCCGGGATGACCAGCCGGCTCATCGGCACCGCCGGCGCCGGTTGGGGCTCGTCCTGCTCCGATTGGGGCGGCTCCCACGCCGGGGCGTCGAGAGGGGCGGCAGTGTCGAGGATCCTGACCTCGGCGGTGGCGGCCGGCTCGATCGGCCAGTCGTCCTCTTCCTCGTCGAGCTCCCCGTCGTCGGCTTCGCCGTCCTGGCCCACGGCCGGAACCGGGCCGGTGGCGGCCTCATCGGGGTCGTCGTCGCCCGAGGCACCCTCGGGGAGCAGGACCCGCACGGCCGGGCCCTCCAGGCTGGCGGCCTGGACGGGCTGGGCGCCGGCCTCCTCGAGGTCGACGGGGTCGGCGTCGGCCTCATCCGGGTCGGGCTCCCCGACCGAGGGGTCCTCGCCGTCGCGGAAGGCCCGGACGTGCTCGACGCCGTCCCGCCCGGACAGCTGGCCGGGCAGCGCCTCGGGCTGCTCGAACCCGGCCGTCTCGGGGGAGACGCCCGGCCGGCGGAACGGGGCTGCACCGGTGGCGCGGGTCGGGCGCCACCCGCCGGTGAGGGGACGGGGCGCCGGCAGGGGGGCGGGCGAGTCCGAGGACACCACCCGCACATAGGCTTGGGAGCCGAGGTGGTCGGTGGCCAGCCGCGGGTTGCCGTCGAGGTCGGCCTTGCCGCCGGGCGGGGCGGTGGAGCCGAACGGCACCGTCGTTCGGGTCGTCTCGACCCGGCCCGCCGGGGCCGAGCTGGTGATATGGCCGAGGGCGTCGAGGGCCCGGTGATGGCTGCGGGCCCGTCGGTGGGCGGCATTGGTCCAGCGCATGACCACGGCGGGGATGACGATGAGGACGGCGACCAGCAGCAGGGCCAGCAGCCCGGTCATGGTCGGCTCCTCTGGGCGCGGCGATCAGGGCGCTTCAAGGCAGGGAGGCGTGGAGATCGCAGGTTGGGCACGGTGGCCTCGGAGAAGAGCAGTGGCCTCGAGAGAGCAAGAGTGGTACCGGTGGCGCGCCGACGTCGTCGGCGACACCCTGAATCTACGGGACGGCGCCTCCCACCTGCGCGCGCCGCGCCGCTGACCTGGTAGCAGTACGCTTCGCCGCGATGCTTCCTGTGACCGTGGCCCTGCACCGCAGCGGCGGGGGCGTCCACCGCTGGTCGAACGGTCGCGGTGGGACGCCGATGTGGCTGGTCGTGGCGGCCGGCGTGGTGGCGGCGACCGTCATCGCCCGCCTGGTGGCGATGCAACCTCAGACCCGCTGACGCCCGGCACCACTTGCTCAGGGGCGTGACCCCTGGGTCTCGAGCGACCGGCGGAGGGCGGCCTGCGACGGATGGGCCTGGATGACGTGGCGCAGGCCCTGGGCGGTGGCCGAGAGATAGCGGCGGGTCGTCTCCAGGCTGGCGTGGCCGAGCAGCTCCTGGAGCTCCACCACGTCGGCCCCGGCCTCGAGGGCGGCGGTGGCGAACGTGTGCCGGAGAGCGTGGACCAGTGCCCCGGCGGGCACGTGGGCGCGGATGCCGGCCCGCACGTAGATCCGTTCGATCAGGTAGCGCACCTGGTCGACGCTGAGCCGCCGGTTGCGCACATCGACGAACAGCGGGGTTTTGGGGTGGTCCAGGCCCCGGGACCCGAACCGGTCGCGGCGGGTCTGGAGGTAGCGGGCGATGACCGTCTCGAGGGCCGGGTCGATGGGCACCGGCCGGGCTTTGCCACCCTTACCGAGCACCTCCATGCGGCGGGCGCCCTCCTCACCGTCGAGGGAGCCGAGGTCGAGGCCGACCGCCTCCGCCTCCCGGATACCGGTCACGCAAAAGGTGGCGGCCACGGCCAGGTCCCGCTCCGGCCAAGGGTCCCGGGCCCGGGGGTCGCGCTCGCCGGCGGTGGCGAGGATCCGGGCCACGGCGTCGCGCGAGCGGATGGAGCGTGGGAGGGTGGTCGGCGTCTTGGGCTTGGGGATGGCCGCCATGGGGCTGCCTTCGACCACCCCTTCGGCGACGAGGAACTCCCACAGGCTGCTCCACGCCGAGTGGGCCCGGCGCACCGAGGCGGCGGCGTGGTCCGCCGCCCACGAGGCGAAGGCGGCCCGCAGGGCGCGGCGCTCGAGGTCGGAGACCCGCACCTCGGAGAGCCCTTCGAGCTCGGCCAGCCGGCCGGCGATCCCGGCCACGTCCCGGCGGTAGGCGGCGAGGGTGTGGGGGGACGGCTTGGCCGCCCCCAGGTCGGTCAGCCAGGCGCCGACGACGTCGTCGAGGAGGGAGTCAGGGGCGAGCCGGGCGCGGGGCACGGCTGGAGCCTGTCACGGGCGGCGGCGAAATGGGTGCACCCACCGGCGGTGGCCCCGCTACCGTCCGTGCCGTGCGGGTCCTGCTCGGGTGCTCCATGGGAGGGTTGGGACACCTGACCCCGATCGTCACCGTCGCCCGGGCCCTGCAGCGCGGCGGCCATGACACCCTGATCGTCGCCCCGCCCGGGCTGGCCACCGCCGGGGCGGCCGACACCGGCCTGGCCTTTCGGGCCGGTGGCGAGCCGCCGGAGGCGGTGACCCAGGGCATCTGGCGGCGGGTCGAGGCCGGGCCTCCTGAGGAGGTCGCCGGGCTGATCGACCGGGAGCTGTTCGCCGGGCTGGCCCTCGACGCCATGCTCCCGACCATGCAGCAGGTGGCCGAAGAGTGGCGGCCGGACTGGGTGATCAGGGAGCCGTGCGAATGGTCCTCCGCGGTGGTGGCCGCCGACCGGGAGATCCCCCAGGCGCAGGTCGCCATCTCCCTCGCCACCATCGAAGCGGGAGTGCTGGACATGGTGGCGCCCCGCCTCGACCACTACCACTCCGGCCTGGCCGCCCAGCTGAGGGAGCGGCCGTACCTGAGCCGGTTCCCGGCCTCCCTCGACCCCTCGTCGTGGCCCCTTACCGTCCGGTTCCACGAGCCGGCCGCGCCGGCCCGCCCGCTGCCCGACTGGTGGCCGGGCGACGACCGCCCCTTGGTGTACCTGACCTTCGGGACCGTCACCGCCCACACCCCGGTCGCCCAGGCCGCCTACCGGGTGGCCACCGACGCGGCCGCGGCCATGGACGCCCGGGTCCTGCTGACCGTGGGGCGCGTCTTCGACGCCGCCCAACTTGGGCCGCTGCCGGACAACCTGCACATCGAGGCGTGGGTGCCGCAGACCGACGTCCTGGCCGTGGCCGACGCGGTCGTGGGCCACGGGGGATCGGGCACCACCTTCGGGGCCCTGGCCGCCGGGGTGCCGCAGGTGGTCGTACCCCTCTTCGCCGACCAACCCCGCAACGGCGCCCTGGTCGAGGCGGCGGGGGCCGGCGTGGTCGTCGGCGGCGCCTCAGGAGGGGTGCGGACCCTCGAGCCGGGCGACGCCGCCCGCATCGCCGAGGCCGTCGAGAAGGTCCTGGCCTCACCCGCCTACCGCCACGGCGCCGGCCGGGTGGCCGCCGAGATGGCCGCCACCCCGACCATCGACGACGTGGTCGACAAACTGCTGGGCGCGGCCCAGTAGGTACGCTCGGTGTGCTTGCCAAACGGGAGCACTGGAGTAGGGGAGGACGCCAGCATGAGGTTCGGAGTCTGCGCTTGGAGCTTTTCCAAGGCGCATCACGACGCCGGTCGGGACATCGACCCGCACACGCTGGCTGGATTGGCCGAGCTGGCGCGGGGGAGCGGGCTGAGCGCCGTCGAGCTGTCCGGCGCCGCCATCCAGGACGCCGACCCGGCGCTGGTCGAGGAGCTCGCTGCACCCGACAACGGCCTCACCGTGATCGTCGACACCGGTGGCGAGGCGCCCGACCAGATCGCCGGCAACCTCGACTCGGCCCTCCAGGCCGCCGCCCTGGTCCACGCCCCGGTGGTGCGGACGACGATCAGCCGGTGCCTGGAGGGGGACCGCAGCCGGTTCGGCCTCGAGGGGTGGCGGGAGCATCTGCGCGAGCTGGTGGTGCCCCTGCGGGAGGCGGCCAAGCGGGCCGCCGACCAGGGCACGGCGGTGGCGGTGGAGAACCACCAGGACATCTGCTCGCGGGAGCTGGTCCAGCTGTGCGAGGACGTCGACTCGCCCGCCTTCGGGGTGCTCATGGACTGCGGTAACGCCTTTGCCGTCGGCGAGACCCCGGCCGCCTTCGCCGAGCGGGTCCTGCCCTACCTGAAGCACGTGCACCTCAAGGATTACGTGGCCCACCCGACCCCGTCCGGCTGGCGGCTCGTCCGCTGCCCGATCGGGTCCGGCATCGTGGATTTCGGCCAGCTCGTCAGCCGATTCGACCAAGCCGGCCTCGACCTGTTCGGCTGCATCGAGATCGGCGCCACCAGCGCCCGCCACATCCGCATGCTCGAGCCCGAGTGGTGGCAGGGTTTTGACCCCCGCCCCTGGAACGAAAACCTCGACGCCATCCGCGGCCTGCACGCGGCCCAGCAGCCGCCCGAATCCGAGTGGCAGACCCCGCATGAGCGGGGCGCCGAGCCGGACGAGCTGGTCGCCTACGAAATGGAACAGTATGAAAAGAGCGTCGCCTTCGTCACCGGGCTGAGCTGAGCGAACGGCCATAACCCAAATCGAGCCGTATTTCCCCTGACCCCCCGGACAGTCGGCGTCGGTCCGCGTCGCCGGGCGCGGCGGACGGTAGCGTCGGCCGAACTGTCACTACGGGAGGTTGCATGCTCGACTTGGCCGCCACCGGCAGCGACTACGTCCTGCTGGGCGACAACGCCGAGGTGCTCCCGAAGCTCCCGGACCGGGCTTTCCAGCTGATCTACATCGACCCTCCGTTCAACACCGGCAAGGTCCAGCGGCGGCGGACCCTCGAGACCCGCCGCTCCGACCGCGGCGACCGTCGAGGGTTCGGAGGCCACAGCTACGCCACGGTGGTGGTGGGGGAGCGGGCCTACGGCGACGAGTTCGACGACTACCTCGGCTTCATCGGCCCCCGCATCGAGGAGGCCCACCGCTTGCTGAGCGACGACGGCACCTTGTATTTCCACATCGACTACCGGGAAGCCCACTACTGCAAGCTGCTGCTCGACGAGGTGTTCGGCCGGGACTGCTTCCTCAACGAGGTGATCTGGGCCTACGACTACGGCGGCCGCCCGAAGAACCGGTGGCCGGCCAAGCACGACACCATCCTCGTCTACGTCCGGGACCCGGAGCGCTACTTCTTCGACCAGGACGCCGTCGACCGCATCCCGTACATGGCCCCCGACCTGGTCACCCCGGAGAAGGCGGAGCGGGGCAAGACGCCCACCGACGTGTGGTGGCACACGATCGTCGCCACCGCCGGCAAGGAGAAGACGGGCTATCCCAGCCAGAAGCCGGAAGGAATCCTCCGCCGGGTCGTGCAGGCGTCGTCGGAGCCGGGGGCGTGGGTGCTCGACTTCTTCGCCGGCAGCGGCACCACCGGGGCGGTGGCCCGCCAGCTCGGGCGGCGCTACGTGCTGGTCGACGACAACCCCGACGCGGTGGCCGTCATGCGGCACCGTCTCGGTGCGGACGGGACGTCCTATCTGGACGCCTACGGGATGCCGCTCGGCGTGCCGGCGGCACCGGTGGCGTAGGGGGCTGCTCAGTCGTCGACCCGGTGGAGGTACCAGACGTTCGGCTCCCAGTACCGGCCGGTCCCGTCGGTCACCTCGAGCGGGGCCAGGCCGGCCGGGAAAACGTAGCGGCCGTCCTCCGGGAACGGCATCTCCGTCCACCCCTCCCAGTCGGCCACCGGAGCGGTGATCCGGAGGGACTCCGGCTGGGGTCGCAGGATCCGGCCGCCGGCCCGGGCGTGCACCCGCATCCAGGGGTCGAACGGCAGGCCGTCGTCCCGGCGCCAGGCGGCGTAGCGCTCGATGGGCGTCAGCGGATAGCGGTGCTTCCCGCTGGGACGAACGGGCGCCACCAGTGCCCGCAGGCCGGCGTCACCGGCGACGGCGATCATGGACTGGAGCAGGAGGCCGCTTAGCCCGCAGCCCTGGTAGCCGAGGTCGACCTCGGCGGCCAACGCCGACAGGGCGGTCGCCTCGCCGGGGTGCTCGAGGGCCCGTGCCCCGACGGAGTCGATGCCGGCGGGCAGATCGGCCAGGGACCCGTCCCATCGAAAGGCGATCGTCCTGCCTCGAGCCACGGCCTGCCCCGAGCGTCGGTCGACGAAGACGACCTGCAGATGGGCGTAGTCCGGGATCAGGGCGCTGAAATAGCTGCCGGTGTGGTCGCCGTGCAGGTTGTACTCCGGCCACACGCCCAAGAACGCACCGCGCGTCGCCTCCCACAGGTCAGGGCGCTCCGCCGCCGTGAATACCTCCAACCAGTCGGGCGCGTTGGCCGGTGCTCGCATGGGCGCCGATCCTGGCAGCCGCGGCCCTGTCGCAGCCACCGGATTGACGGCCCTCATTCGATTCGTCCCAGGGTGCTGAAGCTGATGGTGTCGCGGTCGACGGGAGCGGTGGTGCCGATGGGGGTGCGGTCGGGGCGGTAGAAGCGGAGTCGGCCGTCGGGTTGGCCATGGGCTTGGAAGCCGGAGTGGATGAGCCGGTGGTGGTGGCGGCAGAGGTTGTAGCCGTTGTCGATGTCGGTCTTGCCGTCGTGGTCCCAGTCCTGGTGGTGGTGGAGGTCCACGATGCGGTGTTGGCAGCCGGGGAACCGGCAATGCCCGCCGTCGCGGACCAGGGCGGCGCGGCGTTGGGCGGTATTCCATTTGCGGGTACGTCGCGACTGGTAGAGGGGTTGGCCGTCTTTGTAGTGGTGGACCACGATGGAGCAGTCGCAGGCGAGGCGGGCGGCTTCGTTGTCGGCGATCCGGGTGCCGTCCGGGAGGGTGGTGATGCCGTTGTGGTCGACGATGACATGCATGAGGCAGCGGTCGGCAGCGACGGCGGCCTTGCCGGTGTGGGCCGTGGCGGCCCGGGTCATGTCCATGAGGGCGGTGGCCAGGACGGTCGGGGCGGGGAGGGGGTCCGCCGCTGCGGGACTCCCCGGCGGGCCCGGTCCCCTCGACCTCGGCTGGCACGACCTCGGCCGGCACGACCTCGGCTGGGATCGAGGCCCCGACGCTCTCCGGGCCCTCCGGGTCTTCCTCGTCGAGGGTCTCGTCGTCGAGCTCGTCCGCCGCTGCGGACTGGCGGCGCGCGGTGGGGGTGGCGAACAGGCGGAGGGCGGCCAGGACTTCCTCGGCGTCCGTCTCGGGGAGGATGCTTTCGAGCTTGACGTAGCCGGGCGCGTAGGGAGACACCCGGACGGAGGGTTGGATCTGTTGGCGAGGCGGGCGGTCCTGGTCCAGGTAGGCGAAGTAGGAGCTGACGACCCGTTCGACGTCGCGAATTGGGCAGTTTTCGGCCACTTGGAGGACGACCTCGTCGACGTCGCCGGAGGGGTCGGGCATGCGGGCCATGATTCGGGCGGCCGAGTAGGAGATCCGGCCCTCCTGGAAGGCGGTGGCCAGGGCTCGCCGGTAGTGGAGAGCCCGGGCGACCTGGACCTTTTCGAAGGCGGTGGAGCGGGCCATGTGCAGCCAGTGCATGAGCCACTCGACGCAGGAGTTTTGGCCGTCGGCGGCCCACCCGCACTCGAGGTTGAACGTGGCCAGCCGGAGCAGCCAGGCCGCTTCGCCCCGGTCCAAGATCTCCCGGTTGGTCATCAGGTATTCGCGGTCCGACACGACCGTCACGACAGCTACCTCCACGCGCGTACGACCAGCAGCGAGGAGGCCCTGACCCCGGACCTCGAGGGGGAACGTGTGTTCGTATCCTACCGCCGCCCTGTGACATCCGGTGCGTCAAGAGGAAAGATCGATGACCACCTTGCCGTGGACGTGCCGCCCGGCTTGAAGCTCGACCGCGGCCCGGATCTGGTCGACCGGGAATGTCGCCGCGAGGGGCACACGGAGGCGACCACCCGCGACCAGCCCGGCGATCTCCTCGAGGGCGGCCGGGGCGGCGTTGGCGCCGTTGGCCGGCGTGATGCCGTCGACCTGGGCGGCGATGGTGGTGATGCGCTCGTCCGGGACGCCGAGCTCTCGGGCCGCCCAGACCGTCTCGGTCCCGTAGAGGTCGACCGCCGCAGTGACACCAGCGGGAGCCACGGCCCGGAGCCGGTCGGCCAGGCCGTCACCGTAGGCGACCGGCTCGGCCCCGAGGTCCCGCAGGGCGTCGGCCGACGCCGGCGAGCCCGTCCCGATCACCCGCGCCCCCGCCAGGCGAGCGAGCTGCACCGCGAACACGCCGACCCCTCCGGCTGCGCCGCCGATGACCAGCGTGTCGCCTGGGCCCGGGTGGACAACGGCGAGCGCTGCCGCGGCCGTACGGCCGGCGATCGTGAGCGTGGAGGCGGTTCGGTCATCGACGCCGTCGGGAGTGTGGTGGGCCTCGCCGCCGGCGGCGATGGCGCCCGGCACGTCGACTACAACGTAGTCAGCGACGGCGCGGGAAAGGGCGCCGCCGAACACCCGATCGCCGACCGTGAACTCGGCCACGCCGTCACCGACCTGGTCCACCACCCCAGCAAAATCGGTTCCGAACCCGCACGGCAGGGTTAAGCCGAACCGAGCGGCGGTGTCGGCGTCGGAGGTCATGAACCAGTCCATCGGGTTCAGCCCAGCCGCGGTGACCCGCACCCGGATCTGCCCGGAGCCAGCTCGTGGCGCGAGTACCTGGCGGAGCTCTAAGGCCTCAGGGCCGCCGAATGACTCGAACCGGACCGCTCTGCTCACGGTGGCCGATGGGTTGACGCTCGGATCTGGCATGCCGCCTGCCTCCTCTGGCGATGAATGAAAAGGACGGAACCGGACTGCGCTCCGGTTACCGTTCGCCACCGTAGCCCGATCGGAGCGGGTTCCGGTTTGGCCGATGGCAGGCTCCGGCCGGGGGGCTTACCGCCGCCCCAGGACGGCCGTCGTCAAAGTCGCGACCAACGGTCTGGTCACCCGGCCGCCGAACTCCTGCTCGATGAAAGCCTCCATGTCATCCAGCAGCCCGACCCGGTCCGCCTCGTCCATCATCTGTGTGCCGGAGTAGGAGATCATCAGCTTCCGGTAATCCCCGGCGCGGTAGGTCTGGTCCCAGTCGTAGCGGCGGACGGTCACCTGGTCGAAGCGCGCATCGGCTTCGAGCACCGCCCGGATCGGCGGGTCCGCCTGGTCGCGGGTGGGTGCCGGAGGACCCGTGTGCCCTTGCCCGTAGCGCTCGTAGATGGGCTGGGCGGCGGCGAAGAAACCCCCGTCTTGCGGTGAGTCGACCTGCAGGAGGTCGACGACGGCCAGCACCCCGCCGAGGCGAAGGATGCTCGCCGGCCGCCCCGTCTGCGCCGCCTCCGAGACCCAGTGGTACGCACTGGAGGAGAAAACCGCGTCGGCGCTGTCGGCCGGGATGGACGCGTCCTCGAAGTCAGCCACGCTCACGCGCAGACGATCGGTGGGAAGGTTGGATCGCAGCCTCGCCGCCATCGCCGAGCCGATCTCGACCGCGTGGACGCTGGGCCCCCGAGCCAGAAGGTCCTTGGTGGCCTGCCCGGTCCCGGGGCCGACCTCGACGATCACCGGCTGCGGCGGCAGCATGGCGAAGAGGGCGTCGAACAACTCGTGGGGGTACGAGGGACGTACGTCCTCGTAGATCTCGGGGACTTGGTCAAACGAGAGCCGGATGTCGCGGGGCACGACGACATCATGTTCCACCGCCAGTTATCCCTACGAGGGGTTTCGTGGATGGGAGCTCCCACCGCTGTGCCATAGTCCCGAGGTGGGTCGCACGGCGAGCTTCGGCTACGAGGGTGACGGCGGGCTGGGCGACCGGCTCCTCGCCGCCGTGTTGCGGGGTGAGAAGACGGCTACGTCGTCCCTGGCGGTGGAATATCTCTCCGGAGAGCCGCTGCCAAAGGTCGGTGAGCGGTCACGGCTCGTCGACCACGCCGGCCGTGTGCACGGGATCGTGGAGACCACCCGGGTCCGTGTCATCCCGCTCGACCAGGTCGGTGACGACGTGGCCCGTGACGAGGGGGAGGGGTTCGTCGACGCGGCGGACTGGCGCCGCGCCCACGAGGCATTTTGGTCCGAGCTGACCGACGTGATCCGTGAGGAGGCCGGGGATCCGGAGTGGGAGCTGCGGAACGGCGAGCCGGTGGTGGTCGAGTGGTTCCGCCTGGTCAACGAGGCCGAGTCAAAACCGTGATGAGCCGAGCGCTCACGTAATAGGTGTTGCTCCCAGCCGAGGATAGGCGGGGGAGAGGGGAGGCAGCCGCCCTCCAATTGGGGTGAGCGGCTGGGCCAGCCGAGCCGACAGGCCGGGCAGGATCGGCGTCAGGGCTTCGATGATCCTCAGCACGCTGGACCGGTGGCAAGCGAGCGCCTGATCGAATTCGGCGGCGCGACAGGAGTCAGTGCCGATGGTCCAGGGAGCGGTTGATTCCAGGTCCCGGTTGACGGCGGCGACGGCGTCGAGCAGCGCCTTGGCCGCGCCCCGCAGGTCGAGGTCGAGGAGACATTCGGACGCGGCCTCACTGAGTCGGTCGACGATGCTGAGCGGCGGGTGCGCGACAGCGGGGAGGACATTGTCCCGATAACGGTGGAGGAGCGTAGTTATGCGGTGCACCAGGTTGGCGAAGCCGCCGGCGAGATCCTCGTTGGCCGTCTCGACGAGTCGCTCGATCGAGAAGTCGGTATCGGTCACGGGATGGACCTCTTTGGCGAACCACCAGCGGAGGGCATCGACGCCGTAGGGCGCGACGACGTCAATGGGATCGACGGTGATCCCGGCGGACTTGGAGATCTTGGCGCCGTCGACGCTGAGGTAGGAGTGGACGTGAATGCGGGTGGGGGCCTCCTCGCCGGCGGAGGCGAGGAAAGCGGGCCAGTAGACGGCATGGAAGCGGAGGATGCCCTTGCCGATGACGTGGAGGCGCTCGTCGGTGTCCACACACCAGCGCCGGTAGGCCTGATTATGTGCACTGGCGTAATCGAGGGCGGAGAGGTAATTGCCGAGGGCATCGAACCAGACGTAGATGACCTGCTCGGGATCACCGGGGACGGGAATGCCCCAGCCCCGCGCCCGGCGGGCCGAGCGGGAAACGCTGATGTCCTCCAAGCCGGTCCGGACGAAGGCCAGCGCCTCGGTCCGGTAGGCCTCGGGCGTGATCCGTATCGTCCCGGTGCGGATGGCCCGCTCGAGGTGGCCCTGGTAGCTGGAAAGCCGGAAAAACCAATTTTGCTCTTCGACTCTCTCGGTCGGTGTGCCGTGCTCCGGGCAGCGTCCGCCGATCAGTTCGGACGGAACGTAGAATTGCTCGCAGCCGACGCAGTACTGCCCTTGATAACTTTTGCGGTACAAATCGCCGCGCTCGGCGACCCGTTGCCAGAGCCGCCTGATTGCCGGCGCGTGGCGGGAGTCGGAGCTGGTTTGAATGAAATCGTCGAAGCTGATCTGCAGCGGGTCGGCCAGAGCCGCGAACCGGGCGGCGTGGGCGGAAACGAACTTCGCCGTGGGGACACCGGCCCGCTCGGCGGCGAGGACGTTTTTGAGCGAGTAATCGTCCGTGCCGCCCAGGAACCGGACATCGCCGCCGGGTCGCGACCGCCGGGCTCGGGCGGCAATGTCGGCAAGAACGAGCTCGTAGGCGTAGCCGAGGTGGGGCGCGGCGTTAACGTAGGGGATGGCCACGGTCAGATAGGTCGAGGGCATTGGCTTCCTCCAAGGGATTTCGCCCCGGCGACCGGGACGCCAGAGGAAGCCGCCCCGGATCGACCGGGGCAGGTTGCTGGCTACTGCGCGCGCAACGACGGCCCCGTGAGGGACCGCATCATCACCGAAGTGAGCGGGAGGTGGCGCACGCCGGAAGAATACACCCCGGCCCACTGTGGGACACTTGGATCTATGGAGCCAGCGCTGCAGTATGTGGACGCGGTCACGGTTCCCGTGCCGGATCTCGAATCCGGGATGGCGTTTTACTGTGACGTGCTCGGTCACGAGGTGCTGTGGCGCAACGAAGCCGCCGGGCAGGTCGGATTGGCGACGCCCCGGTCGGCCACCGAGATCGTGCTGACCACCGAGCAGCCCTACGAGCCGGACTGGAAGGTGGCTTCGGCCGACGCCGCGGCCGAGCTGTTCCTGGCCGGCGGCGGGCGGGTGGTGGCCGGGCCGAGGGACATCCCGATCGGACGGCTGGCCGTGGTCGAGGGCCCGTTTGGCAA
>Ga0070737_10004932_pt1 | contig 13026 bp, 9 predicted proteins | sample Coa_R1_10_FD_66438 | JGI IMG/M metagenome (GOLD analysis project Ga0070737, IMG submission 66438) | Surface soil microbial communities from Centralia Pennsylvania, which are recovering from an underground coalmine fire - Coalmine... | ecosystem: Environmental > Terrestrial > Soil > Unclassified ... | reverse complement strand
GTAGCCGGCCACGAGGTCGTAGCGGTAGCCGGACTCTGCCTGCCAGATGAGCGGGTCGGAGCGAAAGCCGTTCATGACGGGGTAGCCGAGCAGGATCGAGCCCGGTTTGAGGTGCGTGACGAGAGTGGACCGGTACACCGCCGGTGCCGCCACCTGCCGGACCGGGTAGGGCCACTGCACCCCGAGAGCCGGTGAGACGAGGGCAAGGATCCCGAGCGCAGCGGCCCCGGCGCCCGGGAGGAGCCCCGGCTTCCCGGCCGCCCGGTGGCGGCCGCCTCGGCGGCGCCGCTCGGCGAGCCGGTCCCGCACCTCCCCGAGGGCGGCGGCGAGGCCGAGGCCGAGGGCGAAGTCGATGACGATGGCGAAGCGGACCGGGAGGAGGTCGCTCAGGAACGGCGCCCGGGTCACGACGCGGTCGGGCAGCGGCACGTGGGTCGAGAGGTGCGGGGTGAGGTGGGCGGTGCGGCCCATGGCGAACACGAGGGCGATCAGCCCGAGCACGACGGCAAAGCGGAGCACGCCGTTGCGGGGCCGGAGGCGACCCCAGGCAAGCGCGACCCCGAGCACGACGACGAGGAGGGGGATCCCCACGTACGCCCCCCACATCTGCGGGAACAGCCCGCCGCCGCCCTTCGGCCAGACGAGCGCCTTCAGCCACACGACGTAGGACTCGGGCGAGCTGAAGACCGTGCCGCGGTAGCGGCGGGGGCCGGCGAAGAGCACCCAGGCCGGCCAGGCGAGGAGCGCTGCGGCGACCGCGGCGGCGGTGGCGAAGCCCGCGAGCGCCCTTGGCAGCCGAGGGCGCAGCTGCGAGGGGTACCGGAGGGCGAGGGCGGCGAGGCCGAGCACCGAGACGAGGCCGAGCATGGCGAGCACCTCGAGCGAGGTGAGCGCCTGGGCCGCGACGACGAGCCCAAGGAGCGCGCCGCGCGCCGGCGCCGAGCCCCGACCGGTCACGGCGATGTCGTCGAGGAGGGCGAAGACGAGCGGCACGAAGGCGAGGAGCGTGATGTGGAGGTGGCCGTAGGTGAGGTCGTGCACGACGAAGGGGGAGTAGCCGAAGAACAGGCCCCCGAGGAAGGCCCCGCCCTCGAAGCTCGTGTAGCGGCAAAAGACGCGCCAGGCCGCGAAGGCGCTCACCGCAGGGGCGAGCACCACCATCACGTTGAAGGCGACGAGCGGCCCGAACAGCACCGTGACGGGAGAGGCGGCGAGGGCGGGGAAGAGGATGCTCGTGTTCGCCATGAGGTTGATGCCGGCGGGGGCGAACATGGCGTGGCTCACGAGCGGGTCGATGCCGGCGCCGAGGGCGTGGGGGACCCAGCCGAGGTACCACACCTGCTGGGCGGGGTCGCCGTAGCCCTGGGAGGTGATGGTGTGGCCGGCTCCGGCCGTAAAGACGTGCCACCACGCCGCCACGCCGGCGGCGAGGTAGGCGAGCCCGCCCAGCACGACTCCCCCGGCCCGGCGCACGGACGCCAACGGTACCGGCCCGGGGGTGGCAACATCGGAGCGATGGAGGGCCCGACGCCCCGGCGAAGCGAGCACTTCCCCGCGCTCGACGGGCTGCGGGCGCTCGCCGTCGCCGCCGTGGTCGCCTACCACCTGAGCCCGCGCCTCGTGCCGGGCGGCTTCCTCGGCGTGGACCTGTTCTTCGTGCTGTCCGGGTTCCTCATCACCCGGCTTCTCCTCAACGAGCGCCTCGAGACCGGCCGGGTGCGGCTCGGCGCCTTCTGGGGCCGCCGGGCGAGGCGGCTGCTGCCCGGCCTGTTCCTCATGCTCGTCGCCGTCGCCGTGGCCGGCATGGTGCTGCCCGGCACGCTTGACCCCTACTCGCTCCGGGGGGACGGCCTCGCGACGCTCTTTTACTACGCCAACTGGCACTTCCTTGCGGTGAACCAGTCGTACTTCGGCAACGTGGCGCTGCCGTCACCGCTCGAGCAGACCTGGTCGCTCTCGATCGAGGAGCAGTTCTACCTCGTCTGGCCGCTCGTGCTCCTCGGCCTCACCGCCGTCATGCGGCGCCGCTCGCCCCGTGCCCTCCTCGTGCCGATCCTCGTGCTGGCGGCGGCCTCGGTGGTGGCGATGGCGGTCGTCTACGGCGGGGGGAGCGGGCGGGAGGCGGCCTACTTCGGGACCGAGTGCCGAGCCTTCGAGCTCCTCGCCGGCGCAGCGGCGGCGGTGGTGCTGCGAGGCCGCGCCACCGACCTTGCCCACCGGCTCGCCGAAGCGAGCCGGCCCTCACGCCTGCTCCAGGCGGCCGGGCTCACCGCCCTCACCGGCATCGTCGCCGCCATCGTCGTGTGCCGTCCGGGACCGTTCGTCTTCGACGGCGGCCTCGCCCTCATCGCGACCGGCGCCGCCACCCTCCTCGTGGCCTCGCTCGGGCCGGGGCCGCTCCGCCGCCTGCTGTCGACCCGGCCCCTCAGGGCCATCGGCCGGGTCTCCTACGAGATCTACCTCTGGCACTGGCCGGTCATCGTCGTCGGCGACCAGGTGCTGCACCTCGGCGGCCTCGCCCGGGCCGCCATCGAGGTCGCCCTGACGCTCCTGCTCGCCGTCGCGTCCTACCGGCTCGTGGACGCGCCGTTGCGCCGCGCCCGCTACGACAGCCTCCTGCGGCGGGCCGCCCTCCCGGTCTCGGTGGCGGCCACGAGCGTGGTGGTGCTCTCGATCGTCCCGCTCTCGGGCGTGGCGGCGGCCTCCTCGGCGGCATCGCTCGGCCGTCTCACGGCCCCGGGCAACCTGCCGGCGAGGCCGGCGTCCGGCCGGCTCGACGAGGCGGCCTCGACCGTGTTCGGAGTCCACCTCGGACCCCCGGTCGGGCACATCGATCTCGGCTTTGTGCCCTCGCCCCGGCACCGGGTCCGGCTCATGTACATCGGTGACTCGGTCATGTACCAGCTCGAGCTCGCCCTCGCGGCGGGCCTCGACTCGACCGGGGAGGCCACGACGGCGCAGTACGGCGCCATCCTCGGCTGGTCACCGCGGATGCGCTCGACCCTCCCGAAGCTCGGGCGCGAGATCGCCCGCACCCACCCGGACCTCGTGGTCGCGATGTGGACCCAGGACAACGTCTTCGTCGCCACCCACGGGATCGCCGCCTACACGAGGGAGGTGCTCGACCCGCTGCTCGGGGTCCTCCTCCGCCCCGGTGACGGCGTGCGCGGCGTGGTCGTCGTGGCGCAGCCGCCCCAGCCGCCGAGGAATTCCTGGATGCCCGACGTCCACGCCGACGTCTACGACCCGAAGGGCATGGGGATGTGGGAGGAGGCGATGCGGGAGGAGGCCCGGCGGATGCCGGGGAGGATCGCGTTCGTCCCGGCGACTCAGATGCTCGAGCTCGACCACCACTACACGACCTGGCTGTGGTCCCCGGGGGGCTCGATCGAGCGGGTGCGCCAGATCGACGACTTCCATCTCTGCCTGAACGGCGGGGTGCGCTACGGGGCGGGGGCGGCGGACGGCATCACCCGGCTCCTCGGCCTCCCCGCCCCGCGGCCGAACTGGTGGCTCGGCAGCTTCGCCAAGGCGCGGCGGTGGTACCAGCTCCCGAAGTTCCCGCCCGGGATGTGCCCGGACGACGCCCCGGCGACGCTTCACGGCCTTCCCGGCTGAGGGCGCTCAGGGTCGCCAGGAGACCGATGCCCGAGGGTCGCCGCCGGGGAACGAGAGGTGCACCACGACCGCCGGTGCTCCGCGGAGGGCGCCGTAGCCGGCCCCGAGCGGGCGCAGCGCCGAGCCACCGAGGCGCGCCGGCAGCCCGTGGGTGGCGAGGAGGTAGGCGACGCCCTGGCTCACGGCATCGGTGATGACGGGGTAGTCCCCGGTCGTCACGACCGTGAGCGTCCGCCCTCCGGACGCAGAGGCCCCGAGGCCGTGGGCCTCGGCGAGCGCGAGCGCTCGCGGCGCCGCCTCGGCGACGAGGCGCACCGGCTGCCAGCCGAGCAGGAACAGCCCGCTCGAGCCGTAGGCCGTGTCGGTGGCGCCGAGGGCGATCCCACCGGCCGCGAGCGCCACCGTGGCGGCCGCGATGCCGGCGGTCGCCGCTCTCCCCCCGGCTCGGGCGTGGCGCGGTGCCGAGCCGAGGGCGCGACCGCCGAGCTGTTTGAGGATGAGACCGGTGCCGCAGGCGAGCGTGGCGAGCACGAGCATCCCGACGGGCCAGAGCACGAAGTAGAGGTAGTAGGCGAGGTAGCCCGCCTGGGAGAGCGGGACCGAGCCGAGCGTCCAGGCCGCCGCGAGACCGGAGAGGAGCGAGATCGCCGCCATGGCCGCGAGCAGCCGGTGCCGGGTGATCGTGGCGGCGATGGCGATCACGGCACAGGCGGCGAGCGCCGTGACGGCCCACGCGACCGAGCCGCCGTAGACGTCGTCGAGGAGCCGTCGGACGAGGATGCTCGTGCCGGTCACCGGCACCCGGTGCGCCCACGAGGGCGGGAGGTGGGTCGCGGCAGCGAGCCCCCTCAAGCCGAGCTCGAAGCCCACCGAGTGGCCGTGGCGGCCGAGGCTCGTCGCGAGCACGCTCCAGTTGCCCGGGCGGCCGGTCAGCTCCTGGACGAGGGGGGCGGCGAAGCAGGCCGCGCCCACGGCGAGAGCGGCGAGCACCGGCCGGAGCCGGTGGCGCGACCGCTCGCAGTTAACGAGGCCGAGGAGCGTCCCGGCAGCGAGCGCGCCCGCGGCCGGGGCGGCGTAGGCCACGTGGCACTGGACGGCGAGGCTCGCCGCCCCGACGGAGACGGGGAGCCAGCCGAGCCTCCCCGAGCCGGCGGCCGCCGCCGTCACGAGAGCGGCGCCGAGGGCGTAGACGCCGACCGAGGGGTTCCAGGCGAGGTTGACCGTGGACTCGGCGAGCGTGGCGGTCATCACGGCCGCGCCGGCGGCGACCGCCGCCGCGGCGAAGGGGCCGGCGACGGACCAGGCCGCCTCGATCGCGAGCGCGACGAGGACGGCGGCGAGGAGGGCCGAGCCCCACAGCACCCCGTGAAGCGGATCGATCCGCTCCGGCACGGCGAGGAGGTAGTACTGGAGCGGGCCGAGGTCGAAGGCGGCCCGCCCGCTTGCCGCCGAGATCTGGGTGAACTGCCCGTCGAGCGGCACAGGCCCCGAGAGCACGCTCCAGGTCCGCCAGGCGATGACGGCGTCGTCGCTCGTCGGGAGCCAGCCCCGCGAGATCTGCAGGGCGACGACGACCCCGAGCGGCACCTCGGCCGCAAGGTGGGCGACGGCCCGGAGCGCCGCTCTCACCGGCCCACGCCGAACAGGGTGTAGGGCCGTGACCGGGCGACGAAGACCGCTCTCCAGGCCTCCTTCCCGCCTCGGGTCCGCTCGGGCAGGATCATCCAGGCCGGAGCCGAGCGCGAGCCCTCGGCGTCGGCGCCGAGCTCGGTGGCCATCGGCGGGAGGAGCCGGGCGCCGCCGCAGCCGTCCACCTTCAGCTGGTAGGCGACGGCCTCGACGAGCGACCAGGTGTCGAGGCCGCCGGGCAGCAGGCCGTCCCCGGGCTCGACGTCGATCCCCGCCCCTGCCGGCTCCGCGCCCCGGGCAGCCGAGTGGCACCGCCCGGGGCTCGTCGCGCGGCGCAGCTCGGCCGCGAGCGGCCCCGCCGCCCGGGCGGCCGCCCAGCCGCCGATGACGGCGGTGCCGGAGGCGGTGGCCGGGAGCCCGGTCGCAAGGGGCCAGGCGAGGAGGGCTCCGAGCGCGGCCGTCCCTCCGAGCGCCGGCAGGGCGCCAACCCGCGACCAGGCGACGCGGCGGTGCCGGCCCCGAGCTCTGGCGGCCGGGTGCCGCCGCCTCGACCGGGCGGTCGCCTCCATCACGAGGACGGCGGCGCAGGAGACCACGCCCGCGTCGAGGGCCATCCCGGCGGGCCAGAGCGCGACGTCGACGTAGGTGAGGACGGCGGCCTGGGAGGAGGCGATCCCTGCGATCGTGGCGACGAGCGCTCCGCCCGCGAGCGCGGCGATGATCCCGGTCCCGCCTGCGAGGCGGTGCCCTGCGGCAAGGGCGGCGACGCCGAGGACGAAGGCGGCGAGGGTGATCGCGATGCCCGGGCCCGCCGAGCCCGAGAAGAGGGCCTTCAGGAAGCGGAGGTACCAGTCCTGGCCGTGGATCGGCGGCGCCGGGCGCGCCCACGCCGGCGGGAGGAGGCTCGCCTTCGCGAGCCCTGCCCAGCCCACGCCGGCGCCGAGGCGGCGGCCGTGGCGGGAGAGGTCCCGCAGGAGGAGGGTGAGGTTGCCGGGGTGGGCGGTCAGCTCCTGGACCGCCGGTGCGAGAAGGGTGAGCCCGCCGGCGACGAGACCGAGGGCGACGTGGCGGCCGAGATGGCGCCGCGGGGGAGCCGGGGGGTCATGAGGAGGGCCCATGACGGCCGCAGGCCGCGCTGCGCTGCGGCGGGGGAGCAGGGCAAGGGCGAGGCCTCCGGCGACGGCGGCGAGGGAGCTCGCCGCGTAGACGAGGTGGCACTGAGCGGCGAGGCTGCCCGTCACGACCGCAAGCGGCCACCATCCGGTGCGGCCGGCGGCGACGGCGATCGAGAGGACGAGGGTCGCCCCGAAGGCGTAGAGGCCGAGGTTGGGGTTCCACGGCAGGTTGAGCAGCGCCCGGGTCTGGGTGGCGGCGACCGCCAGCCAGCCTGCCGAGACGAGCCACCCGGCGCCCGGCCCGCCGGCTCGCCAGGCCGCCTCGACCGAGAGGCCCACGAGCAGCGCCACGCACAGGGCCGCCCCCCAGAGCAGCCCGTGGACCGGGTCGAGGCGGACTGGCACGGCGAGCAGGTAGTACTCGAGGGGGCCGAGGTCGAACACGGGCCTCGATCCCGCCACGGTCGCCTCGTTGAAGGCGCCGAGGAGGGGCGCGTGGCCGCTCAGCACGTCGAAGGTGCGCCAGGCGAGGGCGGCGTCGTCGCTCGTCGGGCGCCAGCCGCGGGCGAGCTCGCTCGCGGCCACGGCGACTGGCGGCACGGCTGGGCTCACGAGGGCCGCCACCCTGAGGGCGGCGTGCGCCCCGGCCGGTGCCCGGCGCCTCGCGGCTCCGGCCTCAGGCGGCCTGTCGACTGCCGTTGGCGCCACCATGGCCATCGCGGGCGCAACGGTACACTCCGTGCCGATGACCTCTGCCATCATCCTCGCCCTTGCCGTCTTCGGTGCCAGCAGCGTCGAGATGGTCGAGGCGCTCACGATCGTGCTCGCAGCCGGCGTCTCGCGCGGCTGGCGCTCGGCGATCGAGGGTGTCGCCGCCGCCGTCGCCGTCCTCGCCGTCCTCGTGGCGGCGGTCGGCGTGCCGCTCGTCCATCTCGTCCCCCTCGACGTGCTGCGGGTCGTCGTCGGGGGCCTTCTCCTCGTCCTCGGGCTGAACTGGCTCCGCAAGGCGATCCTGCGGGCGAGCGGCCACAAGGCCCTCCACGACGAGGACGCCATCTACGCGAAGACCGTCGCCGAGCTGTCGGGCGGATCTGGCGCGGGCGCGCCCACGCTTCCCACACGGGCGACCTGGAGGAGCGGCCCGAGGGATGCCACCGGCTTCACGGTGGCCTTCAAGGGGGTCTTCCTCGAGGGCCTCGAGGTCGTCATGATCGTGATCACGCTCGGCTCGAGCTCCCGCCACCTCGGCCTTGCGGCGATCGCGGCGGCGGCCGCGGTCGTGGTCGTGGGGGTGATCGGGGCTCTCGTCGCCCGGCAGCTCTCCGAGGTGCCGGAGAACGCCCTCAAGATGGGCGTCGGGATCATGCTCACGAGCTTCGGGGTCTTCTGGGTGGGCGAGGGGGCCCGGGTGCACTGGCCGGGCAGCGACGCCTTCCTGCTCGCCCTTGTGGCGCTCTTCGCCGCCGTCACGGCCCTCATGGTCCAGGCGATGCGCCGAGCCCTGCCCGAGCCGGCGCCCCGTCCGGCGACGCTTCCCGAGCGCGTGCCCGAGACGAGCAGCCGGCCGTGAGCGGCAGGGAACGGCGATGAGCACGGCGGCGAAGTGGCTGGCCGCCTTCGGGCGGTTCTGGTGGGACTTCCTCGTCGGCGACACCCCGGAGCTGTTCGTGGCCGTGCTGGCCGTGATCGGGATCGCCTTCGCGCTCCACCACAGCACCGCCTCCGCGGTCGTGGTCCTCCTCGTCGCCGTGGTGGCCTTCCTCGGGCTCTCGACCTGGCGGGGGCGCAAGCGGGCGGGCGGCTGACGAGCCTCCGCCCGAGCGAGGCGCTCGCGGCCCGGCTCGCCGCCGCAGGCTGCGTCGCCGCCGCCGAGGAGGCGGCCGAGCTCGCCCTTGCGGCCGGGGGCGACCCCGAGCGCCTCGGTCGCCTCGCAGAGCGCCGGGTCGCCGGCGAGCCCCTCGCATGGGTCGTCGGAGCGGCCTCGTTCTGCGGGGTGCGGGTCGCGTGCTCGCCCGGGGTCTACGTGCCGCGCTGGCAGACCGAGCCGCTCGTGCGGCGGGCCGTCGAGCTGCTCTCGCCCCGTGGCGTCGCGGTCGACCTCTGCACCGGCTCCGGCGCCGTCGCGAAGGTGCTCTCGGCCAGGCAGCCGCTCGCCTGGGTCGTGGCGAGCGACTGTGACCCGGTCGCGGTCGCCTGCGCCCGCTCGAACGGCGTCGAGGCCTACCTCGGCGATCTCGACGCGCCGCTGCCAGCCAGCCTGCGCGGGTGTTGCGACGTCGTCGTGGCCGTCCCGCCGTACGTGCCGAGCGGGGCGATCCGCCTGCTCCCCCGTGACGCTCGCGAGCACGAGCCCCTCGCCGCCCTCGACGGGGGCCACGACGGCTGCCGGGTGCTCGTGCGGACCGTCCGAGCCGCGGCCCGCCTGCTCCGGCCGGGCGGGGCCTTCCTCTGCGAGCTTGGAGGCGACGAGCCGAGCCGGCTCGACCCGTTGCTCGCGAGGGCAGGGTTCACCGGCGTCGCCGTGCTCGTCGACGAGGAGGGCGAGGTCCGCGGCATCGAGGCGCGAGCCGGCTCGGGTGCGGGGACCGCCCCCGGCTAGCCTGCGGCGGTGAGCCGCCAGGACCGGATCCGGGAGGTCGAGGCGGCGCTCCGGCGGGTGGTGGCGGGCCTTGCCGGCGGCGAGGTCCGCTCAGGGCAGCTCCAGATGGCGATCGCCGTCTCCGACGCCCTCGCCGGCGACGGGGCCGCCCACGTGGCCATCGCGGCCGGCACCGGCACGGGCAAGTCGCTCGGCTACCTCGTGCCGGCCGTCCTCTCGGGCAGGCGGGTGGTCGTGGCGACGGCGACCCTCGCCCTGCAGGACCAGCTCGCGACGAAGGACCTCCCGCTCCTCGAGCAGAGGATCGGGCGGCAGTTCGCATGGGCCGTGCTGAAGGGCCGCTCCAACTACCTCTGCCGCCAGCGCCTTTGCGAGATCGAGCAGGCAGGCCGCCAGGAGGTCCTCGACCTCGGAGGCAGCGCCCCTCGGGCGGTGCGCCGGCTGAGCGGGGGGAGCGCCCCGGCCAGAGCCGAGACGGTCGGCGAGCAGGTCGCCCGGTTGGTCTCCTGGGCGGCTCGGACGGAGTCGGGCGATCGGTCCGGGCTCGACTTCGAGCCGCTGCCGGCCGCCTGGGGGAGCGTCAGCGTCTCGGCCGAGGAGTGCCCGGGCGCCCTCCGGTGCGACTCCGGCGCCCAGTGCTTCGCCGAGAAGGCGCGCTCGCGGGCCGCCGCGGCCCAGATCGTCGTCGTCAACCACCACCTGCTCGGGGCCCACCTGCGAAGCGGGGGTGCGGTGCTGCCCGAGCACGACGCCCTCGTCGTGGACGAGGCGCACGAGCTCGAGGACATCCTCGCCGCGAGCCTCGGGGCCGAGGTCGGCCCGGGACGGCTCCGGGCGCTCGCCTCGATGGCCCGCTCGGCGCTCGGCGAGCGGGGACGGCCCGGCGCCGGCCCGGTGGACGACCTCCTCGACGCCACGGCCCGCTTCGAGACGGCGCTCGCCGCCAGCCCGGAGTCGCGGCTCCCGCCTGGGCTCGGCGCGCTCGGACCCATGGTCGGGCTGCTCGCCGCCCGGCTCGAACGGCTCGAGCGGGAGCTCCGCACCGCCACCGCCTCCCCGGCTCGATCCGGGGAGGGGCTCGATGGCGTCGGGGCCCAGGCGGGCACCCGGGCGCTGCTCGCCGTCGAGCACTGCCGGGAGGAGCTGGCGGCCTGCCTCGCCGCGGAGGCCGACGAGGTGGTGTGGGTCTCCGGCGGCGAGCGCAGGTCCCTTCGCTCGGCGCCGCTCGACGTGAGCGGCACGCTGTCGGCGGCGGTGTTCTCGCAGATGCACGTCGTGCTCACGAGCGCCACGATGCCGCCCGGTCTCGCACCCCGTCTCGGGGCGGATCCCGGCAAGGTGGCCGAGCTCGATGTCGGGAGCCCGTTCGACTACGAGCGCCACGGGCTCTTGTACTGCGCCACCGGCCTCCCGGACCGGCGCCGGCCGGGGGCGGAGGCTGCCCTCCACGAGGAGCTCGTGGAGCTCATCGGCGCCGCCGGGGGCCGCACGCTTGCGCTGTTCACGAGCCGGAAGGCGATGGAGACCGCGGCGACGTTCGTCCGGGCGCGGGTGGGCTGGCCGGTCCACGTGCAAGGCGACCTCCCGAAGCCGGCCCTCGTGGCCGCCTTCGCCCGCGAGCAGGAGGCCTGCCTGTTCGCCACGATGGGTTACTGGCAGGGCGTCGACGTGCCGGGAGCGACGCTCTCGCTCGTCGTGATCGACAAGATCCCTTTCCCCCGCCCCGACGAGCCGCTCACCGCCGCGCGCCGTGAGGCCGCCGGCCCCGACGGCTTCCGGCTCGTCGACCTCCCGAGAGCCGCCACCCTCCTTGCCCAGGGCGCCGGCCGCCTCATCCGCACGGCGACCGACCGGGGCGTCGTCGCCGTGCTCGACCCTCGGCTCGCCACGGCGTCGTACTCGGGCGATCTCGTAAGGGCCCTCCCGAAGATGCGCCGGACGAGAAGGCGGGCCGACGCCGTCGCCTTCCTCTCTGCCATCAGGGAGGAAGGCCGGCTCTATGAGGGGCCGGCCGGCGGCTCCCGATGAGCGGGGGCAACCCTCGCCGGGCTAGAGCATCGACTCGAGGCGGCGGGCGACCTCCCGGTAGCGGCGCACCGGGATGAGGTGGACGCCGTCGAACATCTCGGTCTCCCGCAGGCCGGCCACGAGCTCGCACGCCGCATCGACCCCGGCGTCGGGATCGGAGCCGAGCCGTTCGACGAGCGGCTCGGGCACGGCGAGCTGTGGGATCGCGGCCGTCAGCTTGCGCGCCATCTGGGCGCTCGCGACGACCATCACGCCGGCGTAGACCGGCCCGTCGAACTCGACCGAGCTGCGCCACTCACAGAGGGCCTCGAGCGAGAAGCCGACCTGGACGAACATGAAGTCCGCCTCCCGCTTCCAGGCCGGGAGCGGCCCGAGCGTCGTGGCCACGCCGATCTCGAGGGCGCCGTGGGCCTGCTCGTGGCGGTCGCTGAAGCGGCGGGCCTCTGCGATCATCCCCTTCACGGTGAGGTCGTCGGAGCGCCGTCCCGACTCGGGGCGGTCGCCGTAGACGAAGAGGAACTCCCTCACGCCGTAGGCCGCGGCGGTGAGCAGGTCGCGACGGAAGCCGAGGGTGTTGCGGTCGCGGGCGTTGAGGCAGGCGATCGCCCGGCCCCCCATGGCGAGCACCTCGTGGGCGACCGCGATGCTCGAGACCGTGGCCCGGCCGATGTGGTTGTCGGGGATGAGGAAGGTCGAGGTGACCGCCGAGAGCACGCCGATCTGGTGCCGCACCCTGCGCAGGTCGGGATCGGTCGCGGGCTCGATCTCGCACACGATCTCGAAACCTCGCCGCTCGCCAGCCACGGGGGAACCCTAACCCAGGCTCTGGCCCGAAGATGGTGGCCAGGGCCGGCCGGCTGCGGTCAGTAGCCGAGCCGCTCGATCAGCTCCCGGTGGCGCTGCCAGTTCTTCTCCACCTTCACGAACAGCTCCAGGTAGGCACCTGCTGGCAGCTGCTTGCGCACGGCGGTGCCGGCCGCCTTCAGCACGGCACCGCCCCGGCCGATGACGATCCCCTTTTGCGACTCCCGCTCGACGAGGATCTCGCAGCGGATGCGGGGCCACTCCCACTCGGTCACGCGGCAGGCGATCGAGTGCGGGAGCTCCTCCTCGGCGTGGCGGATCAGCTGCTCCCGCACGAGCTCGGCCACGAAGAAGGCCTCGGGGACGTCGCTCACCATCCCGGGCGGGAAGTAGCGGGGACCGGGCGGCATGCGTGAGACGAGGTGGTCGACGAGCTCGGCGACGCCCTCGCCGGTGCGAGCCGAGATCGGGAAGTACTCGGCCTCCGCCAGCCCGAGGGAGCTCGCGGCGGCGGCGAGGTGCTCGAGCACCTCGTGCCGGCTCGCACGGTCGGTCTTGTTGACGGCCACGACCGACCCCGCCGGCAGGCGCTCGGCGATGAAGCGGTCGCCCCTGCCGATCTCGGAGCTCGCCTCGACGAGGAGCAGGCAGAGGTCGACGTCGTCGACGGACCCGGCCGCCGTCTCGTTGAGGCGCACCCCGAGCGCCGTGCTCGGCTTGTGGACACCGGGGGTGTCCACGAACACGAGCTGGGCGTCGGGTCGGTCGAGCACGCCTCGCACCCGCGTCCTCGTGGTGTGGGGGACCGGCGAGGTGATCGCCACCTTCCGGCCGACGATGCGGTTGACGAGCGTGGACTTGCCGACGTTCGGTCGGCCCAGCACCGCCACGAAGCCGGAGCGCACGCTGCCCTCGCTCATCCGAGCTCCGCCGCCGGCACGCCGGTGGCGTCCTGGCCGGCCGGCGCCGCTGCGTCGCCGCCGCCGAGCCGCTCGACGCGCACGACCCCGATCCTGCGCCCGACCACCCGCTCGACGGTGAGCCGGTAGGGCCCGACCGTGACCGCCTCGCCGGCGCCGGGCACGTGGCCGGCCCGCGCCAGCACGAGGCCGCCGATCGTGTCCCAGTCGTCGTGCTCGGGCAGCTCGGCCGGGAGGAGCTCGTTCACCTCCGGGACCGGCATCTTCCCCGGAACCCGGAAGGCGCCGTCTCCGAGCGGTTCGATGAGGGGTT
>Ga0070737_10004931_pt1 | contig 13030 bp, 15 predicted proteins | sample Coa_R1_10_FD_66438 | JGI IMG/M metagenome (GOLD analysis project Ga0070737, IMG submission 66438) | Surface soil microbial communities from Centralia Pennsylvania, which are recovering from an underground coalmine fire - Coalmine... | ecosystem: Environmental > Terrestrial > Soil > Unclassified... | reverse complement strand
AGAAATCAAGCAAGCGCTGCGGCCCGACGCGGGCTGCATCTTCCGCCCCGCCCACCCCGCGCCCGGCGCCAAGTAGGCGTGTGATCAAAACCGCGAGTCCAGCAAGGTGTTGAGAAAGTATGATTCTGGGAGTCTACCAAGCAGGTGGTGCTCAACACCCTGCATAAAAACCGGCTTCCTTCCTTAATCTCCCTCTGGGAGAGATAAGAGAGAGGCAGCAGGCTGTGAAAATCTTTTTTCAATAGCCTGCTAGCGGATGTAGCCCGCAGTGGGTGCCCCGGCGGGGACCTGTCCGCCCACGGAGTCGACGCCGACGATCCGGTTGCGATAGTCACGCAACTCCTTGCCTATCCCGCTCGCATATCCGTGCGTCCCTGCACGGTCTTGTAGAGCATCACCAGCCGTGACTGGGATTTGTAGTCGCTGGGGGCGACCTTGTAAGCGTAGACGAGCTGACGGGCCGCACCCTCGGCGTCGCCGCGCTTTAACAGTTCATCGGCCAGCTTTCTGCGGTACAGCGGGCAGTCGGGAAAACGCTCGACGGCGCGGCTGAACAGCACCGGGTCATCATGCCAGAGGTATTCCGCACGCCATAAAAATCCCGCGTAAAGCATCATCAGCACGATTGCGGCGGCGGACACGGCGGCCAGGTTGACGGGCGCAGAACGCGCAAACCGCGTTGCCCAGTCGCCGGCCAGCCGGCAGAAGCCGAATGACCCAGGTAAAGGTAGCGGTCCTGGACCAAGGGCGGGTTGGGGTTCCCCAGCATCACCACGCCGGCCAGACCGTTGAGGTTGAGCGCCGGCGCCAGCGCGACCAGCCACCATGCGAAGCAGAACAGATACAGGTTGCGGCGCGGGCTGTTTCGCAGGCCCACCCAGCCCAACACCGCCAGCAGCAAAAGGATCGCGGCGGGCTGGTAAAACGCGCGCCAGTCCAATGTGGTTACGAACTTGATGTTCTGGGTGGGCCCGGCCAGCCACGGGAAGGCCAGCATCTCCAAATAGCGGACCAGCGTCGCGGGAAGCGTCGTCAGCAGCCGTCCGAGGCCATCGGCGGTCACCCGGACATCGATCTGGCGGCCGCCGTTAACCGCCACCAGGGTCACACGGTCCAATGGCGAAGCGAGAATCTGAGAGCCTTTCAAAACCATCGCTCGCACTCCGATATAAGCCAGCGCCAGAGCTGAGAACGGCACCGACCACAGCATCGCGGCCAACCAGCGGCGCGCAAGCGGTGGCATTTGGCGCGGTACAGGCTGCGTCCGGCCCTCTTGGTGGCGCTCCAACAACAGCACGTAAGCCCCGATCGCCAGCGGGAAGGTGACGGTGCTCTCATGGCTGAGCAGCGCCGCGGCAAATAAGGCCAGCGCCCCGCTCAGGCCATGCCAGGGTTTGCCTTTGGCATGGATAAGCACACACAACGCCCCCAGCTCGAAGGTCGCCGAACGCTCTTCTCCAAGCGCGTTTATGGACGCCATTGGTTGGGCATGCAATGGCATCAGGCCGAACAGCAAGGCGGTGGCGAGCGCGGCGCTCACATCCTGGGTCAGAAGCTGCGCCAGGCGGAAGCACAGCGCGACCGCGCCGACATGCAGCAGAACTTTCATCAGATGCCATCCCACAGGATTAAGCCCGAAGAGATGGAAGTGCACCGCCAGCCACAGATTATGCAGCGGACGATAGTAGGCACTTTGCGGCAGAGCGTTGGGCTTGCGAAACCACCACAAGTCGCGGGTCAGCGATTTCCACAGAAATGACCGCCGGGAGATGAGTCATCGCCGATCATGTCGGTATCGACGCAGGCCTGGATCACGTCCGTACCGGCGCCGTTGGTATCCGTGTAGGTTTGGGATGCGGTACCGTCGACGCCGGTGGTGACGAACCCCAAGCTCCCGGCATTAGGCCCGGATACGACCAGAAAGCCCACCGGATAGCCCGACAGATCGCACGCGGTCCCCGCGGATTGGTCCGGACAATTGCTCAGGCTATTGCAGGTCATCGGGGGCATGGTGGGGTTGCTTCCCCCGGTGCATTTCCCCAAAAGGCCTCCGGTGATGGCGTCACAGTGTGCATCCCACCCACCGCGTTGATCTTGGTAGCGGGCGACAACGACAGGAAGGTGGTCACCCAATACTCATTAACCGGCGAGCTGGCAATGTCTTCCGTCATTTCGAAGTCAGACCCCGAGCTGGCGTCAGCCAGGCATTCCGCGGCACTAGTTTCATCGGCTGCAGGAGGAAACAAGCCGATATCCACACACGCGGTGACGGTGTCAGTGCCGGCACCGTTGCTGTCGGAGTAGGTGATTTTGGCTATGCCCGACGCATCGGTGAGGGCGGACGTGTCCACCGAGTTTGTTCCGGAGACCTGGAAAAAGACGGTAAACCCGCTGAAATCGCAATACGCCTGCGCCGCGCCCGCAGCCGGACAGGCCGTGTTATCGGTGCGGAATGGCCGGCATTTGAGGAACTGGCGGAGCATTTGCCGGTAAGTCCGCTGACGGCAGCGCTGACGGTCAGAGTGCCGAAGCTTGGATTGACATCGTTGGCCGGCGTCACGCTGACGGCGGGCGCGGCCCAGGCGCGCATCGGAGCAATCGCAGCCAGGGCGACGGTGGCCATTGCGGTAAATATCAGGCCTCCAAACAGATTAGGGGAAGAACGGCGCTTCAGATCTGGTAGTTTTTGTCAAGCCAAATCATGAAATACGCAAGATTTATAGATTTCTGACAAAAACTGTAAATCAAAGTTGCCTAACCGTCATCTTTGCCAGAGCTTAAGCTTGCAGTGCACGGCGGCAGCTCTTGTTTGATTTTCCCGGCGCTTGTGTTAACGGGATCCCGCGATGGATTCGATCCACGAGATTCAGCGGCTAATCGCGCTCTACGGGCAGTTGCTCGACGACCTGCGCCTTGCGGAGTGGGGCGAATTGTTCACCGATGACGCGCTTTGGGCGCTGCCCACGGTTTCCTTCCAGGGCCGCGCCGAGATCGTCAGGGGGGTCGGCGCGATGGAACCGCAGCAGCCCGGACACGTCAAGCATCTGGCGTTCACGCCGATTATCGAGTTCGAGACCGAGCATCGCGCCTATGCCTGGACCGACCTACTCGCGCTGATGAAGTCGGAGCAGGGCGCCTGGACGGTAGTCGCGGCCGGCCGCTACTACGACACGCTGGAGTTCGCTGCCGGGCGATGGCGTTTCAAAAGCCGCCTGTGCGACGTGGAGTGGGACGGCGTCAGGTTCGCCCCCGCCCAACTCCGCCCACCGCCCGCGATCTGACCACGCACTGACCAAAGCAGAGGAGCGGGCACGGCGCCCCGCCATCGAGCACCTTTATTGTTGTACCAGCGCTTAAAACATGGTTGTGCCAGCCAGGATCCATGACGCCCCGATGAAAGGGTTGGCTACCAACTGAGTCTTGATGCTAAATCTCTGCGTGCCGATCGCCGTCTCGGTTGCCCGCCCTTCCGAGAATCCGCTGGGGCAAGAAAACCACGCGAAAGAGGATACTGCGATGGAGGAAATCCAAGGCAAAGTCGCCGTGATTACCGGCGGCGCCAGCGGCATCGGACGGGCTACCGGCGCGCTGCTGGCCAGCCGCGGCATGAAGGTGGTGCTAGCTGACGTCGAGCAGGGCGCGCTGGACGACACCGTGGCGCAGCTGCGCGGCCGCGGGCTGGAAGTGAGCGGCGTCAGGACCGACGTCTCCAGCTTCGACTCGATGAGCAATCTGGTGGACGAAACTCGCGCCCGTCATGGCAAGGTCCACGTCGCGTTTCTCAATGCGGGAGTCTCGGGCAATGCGCCGGGCGCGCTGTGGGAGCATGAAATCAACGACTGGGCCTGGCATATCGCGGTCAACCTGTGGGGCGTGATCAATGGGGTCAAGGCGCTGGTGCCTGCGATGCTCGAGCATGGCGAGCCAGGCCAGGTGGTGATCACCTCCTCCTCGGTCGGCGTGGTCGCACCGGTGCCGTCGGCGCCCGAGTATTCGATGACCAAGGCGGCGATCTTCAGTATCGCCGAGATGCTGTACGCGCAACTGCGCCAGCGCCAGGCGCCGATTACCGCCTCGGTGCTGGTGCCGCCGGGCACGATCAACACCGCGCTGTTCAGCGCCGTGCGCAACCGCCCGGCCCAATTCGCGCCGTCGGCGCCGCGCAAGGAAGCGGCCATCACCTACGAGGAGTTGCTGCGGCGCATGAACGCGGCCGGCAATCCGCGCCGTCCGGTGCAGCCCGAAGAAGTGGCCGAGTATGTGCTCGACGGGATTTTGGAGGGCCGCTTCTGGATTGTGCCCGACCGCCGCCACGCCGACATCGCACGCAACTTCGATGAGATCATCCGCGCCCGCGCCGACGCGATGCTGGGTCGCAACGACCCGCTGACCTACCTGCAAAAGGCGATGTGAGCGCGAGCGAACGTGTCCTGCGCTTGGCGGGCGTCGATTCCGCACACGGATCTCGCCAGCATCGGGGCCTGGAAACCCGCTAAAGACGTAAAATCCTGGCAACCAAAGAGCTGCGGGCCGATCGTTTTTTCACATCCTGCACCCCATCGGTCTGGTATCGTGAAATTGTACGCGCCCCTGTGTCGGTACCCGCACTGGGATGCTGTTAGTCGCGGGCGCCAGCCATCGGCCTGCACAGCCTGTTGTCGGAGTGAGAACGATGCGCTTTTGGAAATCCCGGTCCAGCAACAATGTCAGGGTCGCTGCCTGCCAATCGGCGGCCGCCGCAGGCTCGGATGCGCTCGAACGGCCGACGCCGATGGGCATCCCAAGGCCGCACAAACGCCGAAATTTCTGGCCGGTGATTATCTATCTGGCCTTCTGGGAGTTGGTGCTGGCCAGCTACCACGCCGGCGTCATCGTCACCGCCGTCAGGACCAACCTGCTGGCCTGAGCGCGGCGCAGCAGGTCACAGAGCGCGCGCAAAGGCGCGTGGCCACGCGCCGGCAAGTTGCGAAAAAGGATTTGGAGATTTGAGAGGGTCAAAGTGGGGCTCAAGCGCAGGCGCAGATGAAAGACGAGCCCCGGCGGGAACCGGAGCCCGACGATCCGCCGCTGACCACGCCGGAGAACATCCTTGGCGTCTGCCGCTGCCGGGGCGGTGGCGCTTCGCATCGACGAATCCGCCGACTTGGTGGTCGGCCGCGAGCCCCAACGCCGATTGCGGCGGGCCAGCGACGCGCGCGCAGGCCTCGACGCGCGGAATCTTTTCGCCGATTATATTGCCCGAAAGCTCAGCCTCACTTCACTTTGAGCGTGACGCTATCGCCGCTGGTGGCGGTTTGCGTGTTCACGAATCCAAACTGTCCCTTCGACAGCACCGCAGCCCCGGCCGCTCCTCCAGCGGATAGAATGTTGCCGCTGCCGTCGTAGTCGACGTAGCTCTGACTCCAGCTCACTGCATCCACTTTAAATGGGGCTGCACAAGAAACAGTCGTGCTCGAGGGCGCAGTAACGCCGCTACTATCGCAGCTAAGAGCAGGACAGGCAATGGTGGCCGCACTGCATGGGAACGGAGCTGCCGCGCACAAAGTCACGCTGACGCTGCTAGTTATAACGTCAGGAGCAGTACTGGTGCACTCGGCCGTGATCTTCTTGTTCGTGGGACTCGCATAGGCAGAAACTGACCCTAATGTGATTCCCAGCAAGCAGATGAGAATTGCTAGCCTCTTGATCATCGTATTTCCCTCCTGAATTAAAAAGGCCTGTCCGGGCATCTACACCAGTCTTGACCTTGCTGTCAACGACTCTATTTATTTCCATTTGCTTTCAGCTCGATCTGCGACGCGCTAAACCTCGACGCGGAGCGCATCCAACCCTGAAGGCTGTGGGGGCGCAGGGCCGGCCCGCACCTCCCGCCCGAGGCACGTCGTCAGCCCCATACCTGCGGCGGGCGGAGGAGCCCGTGACGTGGGCTTCGTCGAGCGCCCGCGCGCATCGGCTATCTAATGCCTGACATCGCGCCCGAAGTCGTGCTCATCGGCGTGCGCGAAGTGGTCTGCCGCGTGTTCGACCTGCGCACACCGACGGCCGTAGCGGCGCGCCTTCTAGATCGCGCTTAGGCTGTGGGCACCCGATCAGATCGGGGCGCTGCCGCGGCGCGACCTGAGCCTGCTGTTCCACAAGTCGCCATCGTATGCCGCCACCATCGTCGCACAGTTTCTGGTACAGGCGCGCCAGCGACGGCGGCTGGCTGACGTTAGCGCAAGGCCGGTAGCGCGCCAAGGTAGCCCTTTATTCGTCTATTTCGTAATACCATTAAGTCCCGAGAGAGATTTCCACCGGGCTTTCGGGGCCGCCACTCCCACGCCGCTGTTTCCGGTAGGGGTCAAACGTGGGGTCAAGTACTCCCTCGCGCTCCCTGCTGATGGCCGGGTGGGCGAAAAGGGTTTGATTTCATTGAGCTTTTGGATGGTGGGCAGGGACAGAATCGAACTGTCGACACAAGGATTTTCAGTCCTTTGCTCTACCGACTGAGCTACCTGCCCGTTGGTTCCGTGTCAGACGAATATAGCTACCTGTCCGTGCTTGCGCGTGCAACTCCCCCGCCGGCTGCTTCCCTGCAAAGCTGGTGGCCGCTCAGGCGGCCTTGCCGTGGCGCGATTCCAGGATCTCGTCGACGATTCCGTACTCCACCGCTGCCTGCGCGTTCATGAAGGAATCGCGTTCGGTGTCCTTTTCGATCTTGCGCACGGTCTGGCCGGTATGGCGGGCCAGGATTTCGTTGAGCATCTCGCGCAGCCGCAGCGCCTCGCGCGCATGCAGCTCGATGTCGGTGGCCTGGCCCTCGAACGCTCCCGACGGCTGATGGATCATCACGCGCGAATGGGGCAGGGCGTAGCGCTTGCCCTTGGTTCCCGCCGCCAGCAGCACTGCCGCCATGCTGGCCGCCTGGCCTACGCACAGCGTGGAGAGCGCCGGCTTGATGAACTGCATGGTGTCGTAGATGGCCAATCCGGCGGTCACCGACCCGCCCGGGGAGTTGATGTAGAGGTTGATCTCCTGCTCGGGATTTTCGGCCTCCAGGAACAAAAGCTGCGCCGAGATCAGGTTGGCCACGTCATCGTTGATCGGCCCGCCCAGAAACACGATCCGGTCGCGCAGCAGGCGCGAGTAGATGTCGTAGGAGCGCTCGCCGCGTCCGGTCTGTTCCACCACGTATGGAATTAAGACGCTCATGCCTCAAGTATTACTGCGAAAGCCCTGCCGGTCGAGTCCCCGCGGAGGGTTCCTCAATGGCCTTGGAACAAGCCTCAGCGCAACTGGAAGGTTTCGCCCAAAAAGACCTGGCGCACTGCGGCACTATCCACGATTTCCTGGGGCGTGCCCTCCATCAGGATATGCCCGTCGTGGATGATATAGGCGCGATCGATTACCGACAGCGTTTCGTGCACGTTATGGTCGGACATCAGCACGCCGATGCCGCGGTCCTTCAGATAATGGATGATGCGCTGGATCTCGACCACGGTAATTGGGTCGATGCCCGCAAACGGCTCGTCCAGGCATAAGAAGGAAGGATTGAGCACCAGCGCCCGGGTGATTTCCACCCGCCGCCGCTCGCCGCCCGACAACACCCCCGCCTTGCTGCGCGCCAAATGCGCGATGTCCAGCTCGCTCAGCAGCGATTGCAGCCGCCCCTGGCGTTCCTCTTCGGTCAGCGGCAGCGTCTCCAGCACCGCGAGCAGATTCTGCTCGACGGTCAGCTTGCGGAACACCGACGGCTCCTGGGGTAGATAACTGATGCCGCGGCGGGCACGCTGATACAGCGGCAGGTAGCTGATGTCCTCACCGTCGAGCATCACGCGTCCCGCGTCGGGCTTGAGCAGCCCGACCAGCATGTAAAAGGTGGTCGTCTTGCCGGCGCCGTTGGGGCCCAGCAGACCCACCACCTCGCCGCCGCGAATGCGCACTTCGACCTGGTCGACGACCGCGCGCCCGGCGTAGCGCTTGGTCAGCGTCAACCCCTCCAGCGTGGTGCGGGCGGCATGCACCGGCTGCGGTGGCACCTGCACCTGTTGAGCTTTCAAGGCTTGAGCCACTGAATTTGCCTGCTCTCCCTCGCCTTAGATCTTTTTAACTGCATTCGGTGGCCATTCATAGTCCCCCGCATAGCCGAACTCCCAGCGCGACGGAGCCGGTGTCCTGCGCCGATGCCGCGCCTGTGGTATGCTGGCGGCGCATGGCCAATCAGACGCGAAAGATTTACCTGTGCGGTCCGATCATGGATGCCCAGCGCACCGCCGCCAAGGACTGGCGCACCCGCGCCAAGGAGCGTCTGGCCGGCCGCTTCATCCTGCTCGATCCGATGCGGCGCAATTTCCGCGACCATGAGATCGATTCCGCCAACGAGATTGTCGAGTTCGACCTGCAGGATATCCGCGATGCCGACCTGCTGCTGGTCAACTACTGCAAGCCTTCGATCGGCACCGCGATGGAGACGTTTTACGCCAGCTTCCAGCTGGGCAAATTCGTCATCGCCTTCAGCCCGCTGAGCTTCGCCGACGCCTCGCCCTGGATGGTTCGCTTTTGTACCAAGATCCTCCCCGACCTGGAAACCGCGCTGAGCTATATCGAACAGCACTTTATTTGACCTGCGACGCCTGTCCGCATCGGCCGCGTTTCGCCATCCGCGGGCCCCATCTACAATACCCTCCAACATGGCTTCCGCCTCCACAGACCGCGCCGATGTCTTAGACGAAAGCGCACGCGCGTTCGTTGACAGCGCGATGGCGGCGGATGCCGGCCCGGCGGGCGCGGAGGTTGCCGAGGAGCGATCCTACGAGCACAGCCACAAGTGGCTGATTGCGCTCGCCGTGATGCTGGGCACGATGCTCGAGATGCTCGACACCTCGATCATCAACGTCTCGCTGCCGCACATGCAGGGCGCGTTCTCGGCCAGCGTCGATGAGATTACCTGGGTGCTGACCAGCTACCTGCTGGCCAACGGAATCATGATTCCGATGACCGGATGGATCTCCTCGCGCTTCGGGCGCAAGCGCTATTTCCTGACCTCGGTGGTGACCTTCGTCCTCGCCTCGGGGATGTGTGGTGCGGCGCGCAGCCTCGACCAGATGGTGCTCTTCCGCCTGCTGCAGGGGCTGGCCGGGGCCGCGATGGTGCCCTCCTCGCAGGCCATCATGATGGAGACCTTCCCGCCCCAGGAGCAGGCGATGGCGATGGCGACGTGGGGACTGGGAATCATGGCGGCGCCGATTATCGGCCCCACCTTGGGCGGATGGATCACCGACAACTGGAGCTGGCGTTGGAATTTCTACATCAACATCCCGGTGGGCGCGGTCGCGGTGCTGATGGTGTCGGCGTTCGTGCATGACCCGGCCTTCATGCGCAAGCGGCGCGCAGTCGGCGGCCGGGTCGATTACCTGGGTATCCTGCTCCTGGTGCTGGGGCTGGGCAGTCTGCAAATCGTGATGGACCGCGGGCAGCGCGCCGACTGGTTCGCCGCGCCCTGGGTGGTGTGGACCACCGCCCTGGCCGCCGTCAGCCTCATCGGCCTGGTGATTCGCGAGCTGACCTTCTCCGAACCGATTATCGACCTGCGCATCCTGGAGATTCCCACCTTTACGATCGCGGTCGCGCTGGTGGTGTCGATGTTCTTCGTCAGCTACGGCGGCGGCGTGCTCAATCCAATTTTCCTGCAGGAATATCTGGGCTACTCGGCGATGATGGCGGGGATTACGATGGCGCCGCGCGGAGTGGCGATGGTGATCACACTGATCATGGTCGGCCAGTTGGCGCGGCTTGATTTCGATACCCGCTACACGGTTGCCTTCGGCTTCGTGCTGAGCGCGCTCGGGCTGTGGCAGATGGCGCACTTCACCCTGAATATGAGCATGTGGAACTTCGTGGTCCCCAGCGTGCTTCAGGGCGTGGGCTCGGGCATGATCTTTCCCACCTTATCGGCGGCCACGCTGTCATGCGTGGCGCGCGAGCGCGTCGGCTACGCCTCCAGCCTCTACAGCATGCTGCGCAACAACTTCGCCGCGATTTCCGTCGCCTACCTGTCCACCACCCTGGTCACCCATCAGCAGATCCATCAGACCTACCTGACCCAGCATTACACCGTGTTCGAGGCCTGGCGCACGGCTGGTGCGACGGGCCATTTCGGCGCGGCAGCCTATCGCGGGATGGGGCTTGTCTACCATGGTATCCAGGCTCAGGCCGCGATGCTTTCCTTCAACGACCTGTTCCGCATCCTGACCATCATTGCCGTCGTCCTGATCCCCGGGCCGTTCCTGCTGAAACGCCCGGTCGCCGGCGGCCAGGCCCCCGCGGGTCATTGAGGATGACTTTGTAGTCAGCGCGCTCCAATGCTGATGTTGAACCATCGCCAGGTCCTCACCATGCTCCAGGCCGGCAGCGCGCAAATCATCGACACCTTGCCGCTGCACGAGTACCGCACGGTTCACATCCGCGGCGCGATACATCTGCCGCTGCCGCGCCTGTGGCGCGAGGCGCGCAAGGTCTTGTCTGCGGACCGTCCCAGTGTGGTGTACTGCCGCGATTCGCTTTGAGACTTAAGCGCGCGGGCTGCGGCGCAGCTCGAATATCTGGGCTTCAGGCAGGTCTACCGCTACACACGCGGCAAGGCGGATTGGATCGTGCGCGGCCTGCCCGCGGAACCGGCCGCCCCGATGGCCGAGCGCGTTCGGGCGCTGCCCTACTTCGTGCACAACGAGGTTCCCGTCCTCCGGCAAAGCTGGATCTGGCTGTCGCGCCGCAAAACCGTCGGCGAGTCGATGCGCTCGGAATTGCCGCAACTGCGTCCCGATGAACCGCTACCCGACGCCTTCCGGTCATCGGCCGCGCCACTTGCGGTGGTGGTCGACAGCGGCGGAATCCTGCTCGGCGCGATCGATGGCAATCGCCCCGGCGCACCGGCCTGCGAGGCGATGAACCCGGCGCCGCAGACTATCCGTCCCGACATGACACCGCAGCTCGCAGCCACCTTGCTGCGCGAGTCACCCTACCTGCTGATCACCACCGCGGACGGGCGTTACCTGGGACGTTACGCGGGACGCGGCTGACTGGGCAGCACAGGCAGGACGCTTGTGCCACTGCCTTCGGATTACTCAATCCCGTAGCGTTTGCGTTTGCGCCACAGCGTGGCGACGCTGATGCCCAGGGTGTCAGCGGCTTCTTCCAGCGTAACCGCGTCGGCCAACACACGGCGGATGTGCTCGCGCTCGACCTCCTCCAGCGAGGCCGAAGTCTCCGGCGCGGGATGGAGTACGGCTGGGGGCGGCCGGAAGATAGCGTCGGGCAGGTCTTCCTGGCGGATGGTATCGCCGCGGCTGAGCACCACCGCCCGCTCGATGGCGTTGCGCAGTTCACGGACGTTGCCCGGCCATCGGTAGCGGCACAGCGCCTGCACCGCCTCGGGAGCGAACTTCAGATGGCGGCGGCGATTGCGCATGGCCGAAGTGGCCAGAAACCGTTCGGCCAGCGCCAGGATGTCTTCGCTCCGCTCGCGCAGCGCCGGCACTGCCAGCGTGATCACGTTGAGCCGGTAGTAGAGGTCCTCGCGCAAGCGGCCTGCAGCTACTTCCTGCTCCAGCTCGCGATTGGTGGCGGCGATGATTCGCGCGTCAACCTCGATGGTTTGGGTGCCGCCGACGCGCTCGAAGCGCCGCTCCTGCAAAAAGCGCAGCAGCTTGGCTTGCAGGGCGGTGGGCAAATCGGCGATCTCGTCGAGGAACACCGTGCCGCCGTCGGCCGCTTCCAGCCGCCCCGGCTTGTCCTTGACCGCGCCGGTAAAGGCGCCGCGCATGTGGCCGAACAACTCGCTCTCCAGCAGTTGCTCGGACAGCGTCGTGCAGTTGACCACCACGAAGGGCCGCCCGCGCCGCGGACTCCAGCCGTGAATCTCGCGCGCCAACACGTTTTTGCCAGTGCCGCTTTCGCCCTGCAGTATGAGCGTGGCTTCGCTGGCGGCGGCCTGGCGCGCGGTTTCGATGAGCGCGCGCATGCGCGGGCTGCGCGAGTCCAGGATTGGCGATTCATCCAGCGCCGCGCGCAGCGCGCGGTTTTCCACGCGCAGCTTGCGCATCTCCAGTGCGCGTTCGACGACGTGCTGAACCCCGGCCAGAGTAAACGGCTTGCTCAGATAGTCACTGGCTCCCGCCTTCATCGCGGCGACCGCGTTTTCCACCGTGGCGTAGGCCGTCATCAGTACCACCGACGCGTCGGGGAAGCGCCGCCTGATTTCCCCCAGCAGCTCCAGGCCGTTCATCTCGGCCATGCGAAAGTCGGTCAGCACCAGGTCGAAGCCCTCGGCCCCCGCGCACAGCGCTGCAAGCGCCGAGCGTGCGTCGGGTGCGCAGGCCACGCTATGGCCGCAGGAAACAAAGAAGGTCTCCAGCGAGCGGCGGATATTCTTTTCGTCGTCAACTATGAGCAGCCGCGCCATCGTGGATTCCCGCCGGCACCTCGACCGTGAATTCGCTCCCGCCCGCGGAGCTCTCCACGAAGATGCGGCCGCCGTGCCCTTCGACGATATCCTTGACGATCGCCAGACCCAGGCCGCCCGGGCCGGCCTCCAAACCGTTGGGGCTCCATTGCGTGAAGCGCTCGAACAGATGGGCGCGAATCTGTGGCGCGATTCCGGGGCCGCTGTCGCGCACCCGCAGCCGCACGCCGTCCTCGCACCGCTCCGCGCACACCGCGATGGTGCCGCCGGGCGGAGTGTAGCGCAGCGCGTTGCCGACCAGGTTGGACACCACCCACGACAGCTTGACCGGATCGCCCGTTATGCACAGTTCGGGCGCGGCGATTTGCACCTGCAGCGTGACCTGCTTCTGCTCGGCCTGGATACCGAAGCTGCGCACCACCGAGCCGACCAGATCGCTGAAGTTCAGCGGCACGCGCCGCAGCGCGATGGCGGCGCCCTCGCCGTGCGCGACACCCAACAGACTGTCGGCAAGCTGGCGCATCCGGGTCACCTCTTCCCGAATCGTGGTCAGCCATTCGCACTGCTTGGCGTCGAGATTGGACCTGGAGC